>Ga0209450_10000386_pt1 | contig 23130 bp, 30 predicted proteins | sample FrelakmetLWP11LW_FD_187149 | JGI IMG/M metagenome (GOLD analysis project Ga0209450, IMG submission 187149) | Freshwater lake sediment microbial communities from the University of Notre Dame, USA, for methane emissions studies - LWP11 LW (SPAdes)... | ecosystem: Environmental > Aquatic >...
GACATCCGGCGGAGCAGAAATGGTGCCAACTAATGTGTATTCATCGCGGTCGTTGTACCAGGAGAGCCAGGTTGCGTCCATGCGGGGAAGGCTCAGGGTATAGCGCAATCCTCCCAGGCAGAAGAACGGGAGTATCAAGGCGGGAGCAACCGGGAGGGAGAGGCGAAAGCGTTGAAGTGCTGTAAAACGCATGCGGAGAAGGCGGTCAAGGATTGAGAGGAAGAGAAAAACCCACCCTGCTTTCACCCATACCAGCCAGGGAAGGTTGAATAACTTGCCCAATAAGATTCCAGCAATGAAGGCAGCAGAGAGCCATAACAGGGGCAAGGGGAACCTCTTTTACAGACGCGAGTGATTCTGCATTCGTTCCAGGGAACAAAAAAGAATCAACTCGAATATCCAATCCAATAATGATCTGTGAAAAAATAATAATCTATTAAATATCAGTTTCTCACACTATTGGAAAAATGGAGGTTGCCCGTTTGGCGAATTTTAAGGCTAAAACCTGCCAAATTTGGCAATGGTTTAGGTTTTTTAGACAGAAGGTAAAATAACCGGAGATCGTCCCTCTCACTTTGGTCGGGGATGCAACGACCGCGACCCCGTCGCGCTACGCGCTCCTCGCGATGACAATACGTTCGCAAAAGGTGCTCAGGGTGCCGGGAATATTGATGTAAGCTCGTCGAACCTGGCGTTTCATGCCTGAGTGCCGAGCAGAAGAATGTTCATACTTTGCTAGGAGACAGTTTTTGAGTTTTGATTTTGAATAATTGAACGGTTTTCAACAGCTAGAAAACAAATATCACAAGGGGGGGTTGCGGCGAAATCAATTACCGAGATGCAGAATGTGACCAGGCTTAATCTGCAGAATGATAAGAATTACTTCCGGTAACGTTCGATGCTGTATCCTCCCTTTATTGGAATGAATTTAGAGAATCGCGGACTGATGGCGTTTTCCGGGCAGTTATAAATGCATCGCAAACACATCAGGCAGTTTAGTCCGAACTCCGGTTTATTGACTTTGTTCATGCGAATATTCTTCTCGGGGCATTCACGCTCACACAGCCCACAGGAACTGCAAGTGTCGTCAGCGTGAAGTTCCATGCCAAAGAGCCGAGCAGCAAGCCCTTCCATATGTCCGATTCCTGCCATAAGTTTGCTTTTAAAGGGCACAAAAGATATTGGTTCCGGATCGGACAGCAAGGTCGCTGCAATTTGATCGATTTTTTCTTCAGATTGACAGATTGTTTTTTCGGATAGATCATCAGAAAAGGCCATTGCGATAGTTAAGGGCATTGCCAATAATTCATTCCGATGGATTGAACAATTTTTTTCTTGAAGAATTTTAATTAATGAAAGTGGTGCAGCAGCGTTCGCCCAACTATTGGAACTCCCAACGCTGATGATACTTACTCTCTTTAAGTGTCCCGAAGGCAGATTCCTGGCGAAGCGAATTACTGTCCGAGGCGCATGAAAAGCGTGGATAGAATACAGAAATACCATATCTCCGTCTTTTTCCAATGTCGCGGGGTCAGTATGCTCCAACGGCAAGATTCTCGCAGCTATTTGTTTGAGCTGCAGTTGCTCAAAAAGGCGATGGGCAAGGTATTTTACATTTCCGGTTGGGCTGAAGTAGACGATTTCCATATATTCTTCCTGTCCGCTATTTAAAAAGGGGGTAATTATCAGATAGGAAGTATAACAGAAGCATTAAAGACACCTGTAGCGCTTATTAGTAAGAATTGGACCTTACGGGTGAGCCTGTGTTCCTGTCTCCTCGTCGAAGGCTCGAACTTCGAACCTGGCGAGATAATGTTCATGCCTTATAAGTAGACATTTGTATATATCCCAAATCTTGCCATCTCAACGAGATTTAAAAGGGTACATATAAAACTCATCGGTAACAAATAATATAGCATAGCGTAATCTGTGAATTTGCACCGATGCGCGCCGCACTGGACTTCCTCTTTGTCTAATCCGAGACAGTATTTATAAACCAGGGCTATTTTCTAATCTGTTCACAATCGTAGGTTTCGATGACGTTGCCCAGTGATTTTTTGTTGTTCAATTTGCAATTCTTGCCGCACTGGTAACTCCAAACGCCCGAGGGCAAGGAGCTGTCCTCGGCTTCATTAATCGCCCAAGCGCGGCATTCTTCAAGGGTTTTAAAATCCTTGGTGACAGAGGAGTAACCGGTATTGCTCGCATTCGGGAAGAACATGCCTTTCCAGGGGCGGGGCTCGAAAACGCCTTTTAGGAGAATAAAGCCGAGGTAGCCGATACCGATCACTATTCCAATCCCGATGATGGTTCCGAAGATCGATCCAATGATCTTTCCGATTTTGTCAGCCTTTTCTAAATTCATATTGACTCCTTTTTAAACCAAACATCAATCCCAGTAAAAGAAGAATGACCAAATTCAACTTCTATACTCACTCTTTCCTTTCTGGGAAAAGCTGATCTCTACTATTTCGTTGAATCTAGGTCGGGATAATTGAGATACATCAATAGATGGATCTTTGATAATCGTTTCTATTTCTTGATTAAATGAAAGTTTGCGATTAAGTACTTGCTCTGCAAATCGATAAGAAAATATTCTTGTATTTATTCTCATTTATTAATCCCTCAATTTATAAAACAAGATAAGCAAATTATAGTTATAAATGTGTATCTTAATGAAACAAAAAAAGACACTCTGAACGATTTTGAGTATCTTTTTAGGGCTAAGGAAGCATTGCCACAACCCATTAGATGCTATCTAGGGTGTCGAAAACCCCTGAATGAGCCCTGGTCGCACAACGGTGCACACAATTGCCCATGCGGGCAGCGCCATGGTAAACCATGACTCCCTCGTACAGGTCACTCGGGAGTGCCGAGGATATTAAGGTAACCTCGTCGCACAACGGTGCACACAAACCGTGACCCTTCGCAAGTGCAGCCCCTCCCCGAAAAAGCATCGGGGTGCACAGTACGCGAAGAGTGCCGAGGGATACAAAAATACACCCATTTAAGTGGGTGCATTTTTGTAGGCTCCTCGTCGAAGACTCGAACTTCGAACCTAGCGGTTAACAGCCGCCCGCTCTGCCGATTGAGCTAACGAGGAACGCGCTCATTATTATAATTCATGCGCCTTTTATGTCAAGCGCTATGCGAATAACAACCTTGTCAGCGCCACCACCGCCATTCCCACCAGCACGGTGGCAAACATGCTGCGGGTTTTAAGTGCCACCAGCGCGGCCGGAATGGCTGCCCACAGGTACAGGTTGTCCCATGCGAGGTTAAGTTTGCCATCCGCTACCAGCAGAGAGGGCAGCAGCAACGCCGACAGCACCGCAACCGGCACATACTTTAGCCAGGCGGATAGAAACGGATGAATGGTCCGTCCCTGGAGAAGCCAGGCAGGTAGGAGGCGCGGCAGGTAGGTGACAAGCATCATGCCCCCGATCATGAGGAAGAAATTAAAGTCACTCATGACTTCACTTCCGTAAGAGGAGCTTCTTTTACCCGAGTTTCCAACACTGCCCCCAGCGTGGCCGCCGCCACCGTGGCGAGGATGACGTTCCACTGGGTAATACCGGCAGCCCACAATCCAAGAGAGAGGGCAGCACCCAATAAAGCCACCCAAACCTGTTTGCGGTTTTGGATTTGCAACAGAAGCAGCGCAATGAACATAGCCGGCAGGGCGTAATCCAGTGCAAAGGGTTTCACATCCGTGATGCCGCCGCCCGCCAGCACACCCAGCAAGCTGCCGATAAGCCATGCGATTTGGCAGATGACGTTGATCGGGATCGCTATGCGTGGGGAAGTTTCTCCTTTGCGGAAACGCAGGCTGTGGACAGCAAAAGTTTCGTCGGTTAATTCAAAACAGAATCCGGCAATTTCAATTTTCTTCCATTCCTTCATGTGCGGAGAAAGCGCCGCGCTCATCAGCAAATGCCGCAGGTTGACGATGAGGGTCGTCAGAACAATGGATATCGGATTGATGCCCTGGGAGATCATTCCCACCGCAATCAGTTGAGAGGAGCCGGCAAAAACAAACACGGACATCGCCATGGTCTGCATCAGCGTCAGACCAGCGTTGGCGGCAAGTACGCCATAGGCAAACCCGATGGGGAGGTAGCCAAGAACCACGGGCAACGCCGGAGTGAAAACTCGACCTATGATAGTGCTCTTTTCCATTTTTCGTATGGTCCCAAATCTGCAATAAAGGATGATTATACAGGTGTTGTACACACTTGTTCAACTCTCAAATTTGTTGGAATTTGTGATGTTCTTCACTATTGACCATGTGTGCCCATTGTGCTATCCTTGCCCTCGTTAACCCAAAAATGAAAGGATTATTCTAATGACTTACAAGATCACTACTGACTGCATATCCTGCGGCGCATGCGAAGCCGAATGCCCCGAGAACGCCATCTCCGAAGGTGACGGTCTCTACGTCATTGACCCCGCCAAGTGCCAGGATTGCGGTTCCTGCGCTGACGTCTGCCCCACCGGTTCCTGCGTCCCCGCGTAACCGATTGTGCATCCAAACAACCCGGTTTCTTAAAGAAACCGGGTTTTCGTTTTCCATCGTTGTATAATTTTTTTAGAAGCATATTTTCCGCAGGCAGAGGATAAAATGAAAAAATTCATCGCAGTGGCTGGAAATATCGGGGTGGGCAAATCCACCCTGGTTGAAATGATCTGCAATCGCCTGGATTGCCATCCCTTTTACGAGCCGGTGACCGAAAATCCATACATCTCTGATTTCTACAAGGATATGGGCACATGGAGTTTTCACTCGCAGATATTTTTTCTCACCCACCGCCTGCGCATTCACCAAGATCTTGTGCGTTCCTCCGGATCTGTCATCCAGGACCGCAGTATCTACGAAGATGCCGAGATCTTTGCTCACAACTTGTTTGTGCAGGGCACCCTCAGCGAACGCGATTACACCACCTACCGCAGCTTGTATCGAACTTTAGCAGAATATCTTCCCCCTCCGGATTTAATGATCTACCTGCGCGCGTCAGTGCCCACGCTGCTTAAACGCATTGCGCTGCGCAACCGCGATTATGAGCGCAAGATCGCGCCTGAATACCTAACACAACTGAACGACCTGTATGAAAATTGGATCAATCATTTCACCATGTGCCCGGTGCTCACTGTGCCGGCGGATGATTTGGATTATGTAGCTCACCCCAGCCACCTGGAGCTGATTGCCAGTAAGGTGCAGGAAAAACTAACGGGTAAAGAAGAAGTTATCTTTACCCGGGAAGAAGCACAGCGCACTTGATCCTGAAACCAACAGCGTTCCAGATCTTGAATCCAAAAAAGTACTATAAATACCGGTTTATTCCGGCAGAATGTCTACCACGAGTTTGATGGCAGTCCGGATTTTATCTTCTATCTCCACATCCACAAACTCGGGCAGGCACATAATCTTCATGCCATCCTCTGCGAGGTAGCCTTTGGCGAGTACCAGCGCTTTAACCGCCTGATTGACCGCTCCGGCTCCAATCGCCTGAACGTCTGCGTGTTTGTGTTCACGCATCACTCCCGCTATAGCCCCCGCTACTGCTGCGGTGCGAGAATTGGCTTTGACTTTGATGACGTCCATTATGCATTCTCCCTTCTGGATCGTTATGATCGTATAAGCCATGGGGGCAAATCATGGTAATGTCTATACAAATAATACAAGAAAAACACATCACTTTCAAGCATCGACTTGCAGATTAATTAACTTAATCTCTATATATTAATTAATAAGTAGTATTAGTCGTAGTGGCTGTGAATTTGTGGAGAAATGTTTCAGAAGCGAGATTACTAACTGTTATTTGGGGCAATTAATCGATTCTGCCCCCATATCTGGCGGTACTCTACCCGGTTTTTCTCCCGCCTTGATTGTGGATAACCACTGAAGAAGAAAGTTGTTTTTGACCAATCTGTTTTTTGGATAAAACCTGTGGGCAACTGTGGATAAGTGCCTTATATAAATACAGCCTGTTGACAACTGCGTAAGCGTATTCTCCACAAAATCGGCGGCTTCTCCACAGAAAAACCCGAGTTATGCACAGGTGTGTGGATAAATTGAGTTATCCGCGGAGACGTTCCAATGCTTCTTCAATACTGTCGAGGGCGGTGTCTAACAATTCCAGGCGTTCTGGGATGTTCTTTGTATCCAGGGTTAGTTGTCTGGTCAGCCCCTGCCAGGTTTTGTAGGGGGCTTCGGTTTTTGGCAGCAGCGCTGCCATGCGAGTCCAGGTGAAAAGCAGTGTCCACGCGGCAGCAGCCGGACGTTCTTCCGCCAACCCTTTTATCGCCTTCAGGTAATAGTTCCTCCGTGTGAGATTGAGAGTGACAGGGGCTTTACCGATCTCGTTGAGTTGGTCATAGGCGCTTTCCCAACCGATAAACCACTCGCCCCAATTCTCGTCGGTTACCGATTCGTTGGTGAAAGATTGCACCAGGTTGCCGGCCAGTTCGGTGAGTCCGCTGGCGTTGCAACGCTCGGGCAACTCAATGAAAAGCCGGCGCATGGGCAGGGGCGCGCCCGACATGACCGCGGCAGCGTTGGCGGAGTTACGGATGACCTCCAGCAACGCCTCAGTGCGTTTGAATCCCTGCGGGATGGTTTCGTCCACCAGTGCCTGCCAGGTGAGCCGGGCGGGGGCAAGGAAAGTACGGACGCGCTCCGCAATGTTTTCAGGATGGTTGAATTGGGATGTAGCGGTGGAACGGACGAAGTCGAACCAGTGCAGTGAGTCCTGCAGCATCAGTGGTCCGCGCGCCAGGATGCTGCCCAGCCAGGGATCGGTGCGTAGTTTGCGCGCCGGCATGAAAAATTCCTGCTCGTAATGAGCCACATCAAGGTGTACGTCTGCGTTGATTCGGATAATCTCGCGGGCGGTGGTCACGGGTCGGTCATGGATGCAGAACAGGTCGATATCCGTGACACCGCCGAGAAAAGGGTCTTTATTGAGCAGCGAACCGGCGATGAACACGCAGGCAATACCGCGGTCCTTGGCGGTCATTTTGGCGACGTTTTCTCTCGCCAGGTTGAGCAATACATCACGGGTTACGCGCATGCCACTCCTGATTTACTCGATGGGTAACTTGGGCTGGAAGGGAGCTCCAAGCAGCGAAATGCGGATACGCTGCTCAATGAGCGCCAGGTCTTCCGGGCGGTTAACAAAATCCAACTCGTTGGTATCAACGATCAATACCGGGGAGGTGTGTGAGGAACTCAGGTAATATTCGTCGTAAGCGCGATTGAGCAAATCGATGTAGTCTCGCTCCATTGAGCGTTCGTAGGGTCGGTCTCGCTGGGCGATGCGGCGCATTAGCGTGTCGGTACTGGCGCGCAGGTATACCACCAGGTTGGGCGAGCTTACCTTTTCTGCCAGGGCTTCCTGCACGCTGTAGTACATTTCCAACTCGTCTCCCTGCAGGTTGATGCGCGCAAAAAGGGAATCTTTTTCAAATGTGTAATCACTGATGATGGAATTGACCGTCCCAAGCCGGTCGGTTATGTTGCGGCGCTGCTGGTGATAGCGACTGAGCAGGAAAAAGATCTGCGTCTGGAAGGCATAACGGGCGCGGTCGGAGTAGAAGTTACTCAAAAAAGGGTTCTCTTCAAAAACTTCCAATACCAGCTCGGCTTTAAAACCGGATTGCAGCAGCCGGGCAAGGGTGGTTTTTCCGACGCCAATGACACCTTCGATCGCAAAGTACATAGGGTACTCCGTTTGGATGAATAGTATTGAAATTAAAATATACCATAAATTGGATGAAGAGGTTTTCGATTATATTGGGGCGAACGGCCGTTCGCCCCTACAGGAATTTTATGAATACGGCCATTGCTGGCCGCTCTCCTGCGCGAATTTGATAATGATATCCAGTGTCGGCAGGGGATGGCCCAACCCGGTGAGCACAATGGAAAGTTCTCCGCGGTGATGAGCGCTGTGCATCAGTGACTGCGCCAAAAACTGCCAGCGCGCCAGTTTGATGGCATGCCCTCCGATGGGGACGATGATCTCCTGCGCCAGCAGATCCTCACTGGCCCATGCCAGGTACTTACGGCGTTCTTCGGCAATTTGCGCAAAGGTGACGCCGATCTCCTCAATAGTGAGGGGAGGTGCGTCAGGTTTGGATATAACCGGTTTGCCCTCGCAGCGCGCCAGGAAGAAGAACTCGGTGGTGAGCATGTGTGTCAACAGCCCCTGCACTGAGCCGTGGCTGGGGCTGGAGGAGGTTGTGAACGCCGGTTCATCCAATTTCGCCGCCGTTTCCAGCACCAGTTTATTGGCATGGTTGTTGTAGTTGTGCAGCACGAGTAAAGAAGATTTGTTCATTGAGTCCATACTACCCCCATGCCCATTCCTGCCCCGATTCCTTGACAAACTGGATGATCGGGTCGAGGGTTGGAAGAGGGTAACCCAAGAGAGTCATCACTATGGAGAGTTCTCCGCGGTGATGGATGGACTGAAGCAGTGATTGTGCCAGCATTTGCCAGCGCGGAAGGTCCAGCGGGAGTTTACGGATTGTCAGGTGGACGATCTCGTTCAAACCTTCATCGCCGGCAGTCTCAAGGTATCCCTGGCGCAAATTTGCCACCCTGGTGAACAATTCCCTGATCTGGTCGAAGGTGAAGTTGTCAAAGTCCTCGTTAATTGATTCCAGCGGGGTACCGTTGCAGCGAAGGATGAAGCTATATTCACACAGGATAAAATGCATGATCAAGCCTCTGACCGAGCCGTTGCTTGGGCTGGATTCACGGGTGAATTCCTCTTCACTCATCTTAGCAGCTGTATCTAAAAGCAGCTTGTTGGCAAAGTCGTTATACTTGTGAAGAACGAGCAATCCTGAACGATCGATTTGTTCCATTTTTCACCATTCCTTTAGAGGCGAACGACCGTTCGCCCCTACATTGGTTATTCGTCAGTCCGCCAGTACATCCCGCCGCCACCCTCGCGAGCCATGTACTTGTACTCGATCATCCCACGCCGCAGGGATGCAGTGTCCTCGTTGAAGCGCAGCATGATCTCGTTGACCTCTTTTTCCCTGTACTTTTTACCTGGCTCAAACGATTTGAGCACGTGGCGCAGCAGCACCTGGAACTTCTTATCCTGCGCCGGGAAAGCTTTAATGCGCCCCTCGCGGTCCAGGAAGGAAGTGAGCACCTTGCGTTCGTAGGCGTCCTCGCTTTGCCCCTCAGACAACCTGGGCAAGTTCTCCTCCTGCAGCAGGTGCTTAGCCATTGTCTTTATCGTCTCCATTTGCAGCGAATAGATGAAATAATGTCCCTCCGGTTGCGCCTTCACCAGACCGGCGTATGCCAGGCTGGAGAGGTGGTTGGAGGTGGTGGAAACGCTCAGCCCCAATGCCTGCGCCAGGTCGGTCACCGAGGAGGGTTTTTGCGCCAGGAAACCTACGATCTTAAGCCGGTTCTCGTCCGCCAATGCGCGGAAAAAGTCCAGCAATTCCGGGATCTTCTCTTGTTCAGCCATATCATACTCCATGAATCATTTCGTTATGTATCGAAATGATTATAGCATTAACGATAGTTAAGTCAAGAGATAAAGAAACCGGGATCCATCAGGGTCCCGGTTAGAAATTCATTGCTATTTACGCTACTTTTTCCAGCTCGTCCACCAGCTTGGCGAGGACATCGAAGCCGCCCTGCCAGAACTCGGGTTTACGCGGGTCAACCCCGGCATTTGCCAGCACCTTCATCGGTGCTTCAGAGCCGCCAGCAGCCAGTAACGCAATGTACTTCGGCTTGAAGGACTCCCCCTCTTCCTTGAAGCGCTTGTAGAGAGAGAGCACCAGTAACTGCCCAAAGGAATAGGCATAAACGTAGAACGGTACCTGATAAATATGAGGGATGGAAACCCATTCCCACTTGAATTCATCAGCCACATCCACCGCGGAACCGAATTGCGCCTTGAGATTCTTCATGTAGGCTTCGCACAGTTCGTCCACTGAAGCGCCGTCAGTGATCATCTGGTGAGCTTCTTTTTCGAACAACGCAAAGAACACCTGGCGCTGGATGGTGGCATAGGCATCATCCACCTGGCGGAAGAGCAGGTCGCGCTTGACTGCTTCGTCGGTTTCCTCAGCCAGCATCGCGTCCACCAGCATCATCTCGCCAAAGGTACTGGCGGTTTCTGCCAGGGGCAGGCAGGCGTGCTGGGTAAAGAGGCTGTGTTTCTCCGCCAGCATGCTGTGAATGGCGTGCCCGAGTTCATGAGCCATGGTCGCCACATCATCGGCTTTGCCCTGGTAGTTGAGCAGCACCCACGGGGTCATCTCGGGCATGACTGTGGCACAGAATGCTCCGCCGCGTTTGCCCTTGCGCACTTCGGCGTCCAGGTGGTCTTCAGCCAAGACGCGTTCAGCCAGTTTGGCAAAGCGCGGGTCGAATTCCTTGAAGGAAGACAATACTTTTTTGGCAGCCTTTTCATATGGGTAGGGCTTGTCGGCTTTTGCCACAGGGGCATATACATCATAACGGCGCAGCTTCTTCATACCCAGCAGTTTGGCTTTGAGTTTAAAGAAACGCTGGAAAGTGCCGATATTCTTTTTGGCCACTTTGAGCAGCAGCTCAATGACCTCGTCCGGCAGGTCGTTGGCCAGGTTGCGCGCAGAGATGGGGCTCTTGAAGTGACGCAAGGTCACTTCCTCGTTCTTCCAGTCGCGCGCCACCGTCTGGTACATTTGCCCGAGGATGTTGCCATCCTCTCCGTAAACGCGGTACAGCTCCTGGTAAGCGCGCGCGCGCAGGTCAGGGTCAGAGCCGCGCACCAGCGCCATCAGTTCACCGCGGGTGAGTTCTTTCGTCTCTCCATTGACTTCAATCTTGAAGACGTAGCGGTTGGTGACGGAATCGTAAAGGGTGGTGAGCGCATTGATGCCGGTGACATTCTTGGTATTAATGATCTTCTCTTCGGATTCGGTGAGCGTGTGCGGCTTGAAGTGGCGCATCTCCTCCAACCAGTAACGGTAGTCGCCGGAACTTTTCATCAAGCGGGCCGCGGCGTCTTCGGGCAGGTCCTTCCACCACAAGCCAAAGAACAGGGTGCGGTTGCCCAGATCAGCCGAGAGCTGCTCGGTTTTGGCCATCAATGCCAGGGCTCCCTGGTCCTGGGTGTCAGCCGAGAACCACAGTCCGGCGTAGCTTCCCAGTTTGGCACCGAGCTTGTGGATCTGCTCAAGCAATTGGATGGCTTTGATAAAGCCATTTTCGCCAATGGTTTCCTTGAGCAGGGGGCGGAATTTTTCGAACTCGGCAGTCAATTCTTCGATCTTCTTGAAATCAGCTTTAATTTCAGGACCTTTGTCGGAGGGGTACATGTCCGCCAGGCTCCAGCGGCGTTGTGAATAAGGTTTTATAGTTGCCATTGATCATCCCTTTTTGTGAAATTAGATTAAGAACTGTTATGGGTTCGCGTAAATCCTGCCCATTTTGTGATTATACATTAATTGAATGGGCTTAATTTTATATGAGAGCAGCGGACAATTCCTGGCTGATCCCCGGTGCAGAGGCAATCAGTGACCACGGCGGCTTGAAGAATTCCGGCTCGCCCTTAAAGCTGGTGATAGTACCCCCGGATTCTTCCACAATCAACGCGCAGGCAGCAATATCCCATGGTGTTGAGCTCTGGTCCCAGTGCCCATCGGTGCGGCCGCAAGCGGCGTAGCACAGGGCTATGGCAACCGATCCAAACCGGCGGATTCCTTGGGTATTCAAGGTCAGGTGACGTATCAAGCCCAGATTGCGGTCAAGCAGGTCTTCGTTCCACGAGGGCAGACCGGTGGTGAGAAGGGCTTTTTGCAGAGAATCGCAGCCCGAGACATGGATGGGTTTGCCATTCAACCAGGCACCCTTGCCGCGTTCCGCCGAAAAACACTCGTCCCGCGAGGGGTCATATACGACACCTAAGGTCAGTTTTCCTTTGTGCGCATAGGCGATTGAGACCGCATAAACTGGCAGACGGTGACTGTAATTGATGGTACCGTCCAGCGGGTCAATATACCAGCAGTTGTCTGCATCACCTTCCACGACCCCAGTCTCTTCGGTGACGATGGCGTGGTTTGAGAAATCCTGCTTAATATGATCCATCAGCACCTTTTCACAGGCGTGATCGACTTCGGTTGCCAGGTCCAATTTGCCTTTCATCTGGATGGCGTGTTCCTTATCAAAAGCTTCCCGCGCGATTGCTCCGGCTTCTTTCGCCCAATCGATTACCTGCTGTAATGTTGGTTGTGATAATGTCATGATTTATGCTTCTCCATTGATTTCTTTAATTAATCTGTTGAAAAACTCTTCAAGATAAAGAGTACGTTCGCGCGCAATCTGTGTGGCGCTTTCTGTATACAAACGCTTTTCCACGTTGCGCAGTTTAAACAGGTGCTCATGATAGGCACTGTGAAACTCGCCGGGCTCTTCCTTGCCGGTATTGAGAAAAGTCTCAGACGGTTCTGAATAAAAAGGTGTGCCAGCCAGCGCAGCGTAAACCGTCACACGTACTGCACCAATGGCACCTAAAACGTCCAGTTTGTCAGCATCAAAGAGGCATTTGGCTTCGATGGTGGCAGGGGGTTCGCGGTCGTCGCGGAAGCGGTGGGCGCGGATGCAGTGCTGCACCGCGGTAATCCGTTCTACCGGCCAACCTTCATCAGCTAACACCTTGCCGGCGATCTCCGCGGAGCGCAGGTGATGCTCCAGGCGGCTTTCGCTGCCGGGGGTGGTGCCGTCGGCGTCATGCATCAGCGCGGCTGCCCGCACGATCTCCAGGTCGGCGCCTTCCTCTTTTGCCAGGCGTTCCGCCATGCGGTAGACGCGCTCGATGTGGGAGAAGTCGTGCACGGCGTCTGTGTTGATGTACCATTGTTTGGCTTGTTCAAGGTTTAGCATAGAAGATCCTTATCCACGAAATACACGAAAGACACGAAATGGTAAAACCATAAAACAAAATCATTTAACCACGGACGCCTCTCATATAATACATTCGGGTGTGCAAAATTCGCAAAACATCGAATACACGGAAAAGTTGAGAACTAATTACTAATTACCAACCCCTTTTTTATTACAGTCTCCACCAAATTTCCGCCAAAGCGGTAGCCCAATTGGCGGTAATCATCCACCGAGAGTACCAAAATATCAGCTTGCATGCCAATCTCGATCGACCCGATTGTACCGTCCCGTCCAATAGCTTTGGCTGCGTTGATGGTAGCTGCCGCCAGCGCCTGCGCCGGGGCGAGCTTCAAATACCGGCACGCCAGCGCCATCACAAACTGCATACTTTCACACCAGGCGGTACCCGGGTTGAGGTCTGTAGCCAGTGCCAGCAGGCAGTCGGCAGCCAGCATCTCTCTGGCAGGGGAGTAATGTGGTTCCGCCAGCCCGAACGGCGTGCAGGGGAGCGAGACCACTACGGTCTCAGATTTACCCAGGGCTTTAATCTCCTCGGCGGAGGTTTTAACCGCGTGATCGACAGATACAGCGCCCAACTTTGCCGCCAGTCCTGCGCCGCCCAGGTTTTCAAACTCATCCACATGCGCCTTGAGCGGGAAGCCCAGCTTTTTAGCAGCTGTTAAAATCCGCCGCGTATCCTCGAGTTCGAAGACTCCCTTTTCGCAGAACATGTCAACAAAAGGTAACGGGCGCTGGGCAGCGTGCTTCAGCCACCATGCCTTCACAATCGGCAGCATCTGATCGCAAATCAGATTCACATATTCGGTTGTTCTGCCGGCATATTCAGGTGGAATCGCATGGGCGCCTAAAAAGGTCGGCACGATTTCGAGCGGACCCTCTTTATCGAGTGCCAACAATGTTTCCAATTGCGCCAACTCGGCGTTCAACTCCAGTCCGTAGCCGCTTTTCGCTTCTGCGGTGGTGGTGCCGAAGCGCAGCATACCCTGTGCTCGGTGACGGGACTGGGCTAATAGTTCATCCGGAGAAGCGGCGCGCGTGGCGTTCACCGTGGAGGCAATGCCCCCGCCAGCGTTCATGATCTCCATGTAGGTTTTACCCTGCAGGCGCATCTCAAATTCCGCGGCACGGTCACCCGCCCAGACCAGGTGGGTGTGCGGATCGACAAACCCGGGAATGACGGCATTACCGTGCGCGTTTACACGCTCTTCATTGGGATACTTGTAAATCAGGCCGGGGGTTTTGCCCACTTCCTCGATGATCCCGCCGCGCACCAGCAAAGCGCCATCCTCGATGATGCTCAGGCGCCCCAATTCGTGCCCGCGCTGCGGACCACCCGCCAGGGTAATTAATTGACTCGCAGAATGTATCAGCATCTACCCTCGTTAACCAAAATGGTTTTCAAGACAAGTATACCCGAACGCCGGAAGGGTGCCTTTGAGAACAGATTTTTCCACAAGATTACTAGATAAGGGGTTTAAAATTTCAATGTCTAGACATATTCATTTATAATTGAAAAGTTCAAATTTCAGTATTACCGAGGCATCCTTGACCAACTCTGCCAGTTCCACCTATGATGTGATCATCATCGGCGCCGGTCCCAGCGGTATCTTCACTGCTTACGAGATCCGCAAGAATAACCCAAGCGCGCGCGTGTTGATGATCGAAAAGGGCAAGTCCATCGAGAAGCGCAATTGCCCCAAGCGCAAGACAGGAACCTGCGCCAATTGCCAGCCCTGCGCCCTCACCACCGGTTTTTCGGGCGGTGGCAGCTTCAGCGATGGCAAGCTCTCCATCAACCAGGATGGCGAGATAGGTGGAGAACTGGCGCAATACATCGGCATTGAAAAATTCCGCGAGATCCTCCATTACGTTGACGAACTTTATGTAGGCTTTGGCGCCGACACGAGGGTTTACAGCAGCAATCACAGCCCTGAGGTGGAACTCATCCGCAGGCAGGCAGCGCAGGCACACCTTAAGCTAATTGATTCGCGTGTACGCCACATGGGTACCGAGAAAGCATATGAAATCTATTCCCGCATTCAACACGAATTGGAAGGCATGGGTGTGCAAATGCTTTTCGAGACCGCCGTGCAGGACCTGCTGATTGAGGATCTTCCCGCGGGTGAAAAAAAGGTCTGCGGTGTTGTACTGCCTAATGGGTCGCTGCTGCATGCGGACCATATCGTGGCAGCCATCGGTCGTGAGGGCAGCGAGTGGCTGAACAGCATGTGCCACAAGTACGGCATATCCTCCAAGCCCGGACCCGTGGATATCGGCTGCCGCATCGAAACGGATGCAGCCATAACCTCTGCCATCGACGATGTGCTCTACGAACCCAAGCTGGTGTATTACACCCCAACCTTTGAAGACAAGGTGCGCACCTTCTGCTGGAATCCGCGCGGCGAGGTGGTGGAGGAACGTTATGGCGAGCACCTTTCCGTAGTGAACGGACATTCCTACAAGGATGAGAAGCTCAAGACCACCAACACTAATTTTGCCTTGCTGGTCTCCAAAAATTTCACCCAACCCTTCAAAACCCCCATCGAATACGGGCGCTACATTGCCGAAATGGGCAATATGCTTTCGGGGAACAAGGTGATTGTGCAGCGCTACGGGGATTTCAAGCGCGGCAGGCGTTCAACTTCAGAAAGGCTGATCAAGAACACCATCCACCCCACACTGTGCGACGCTGTGCCCGGCGACCTCAGCCTGGTGATCCCCTACCGCATCCTGCTCGATGTGGACGAAACCCTCGAAGCGCTCGATCAGATGATGCCTGGCATATCCAACGGCAGCACACTTCTCTATGGCGTGGAGGTGAAATTTTATTCGAACCGGCTGGTGGTTGACAAACACTTCCAGACCAGCATCCAGAACCTGCACGCGCTAGGGGACGGCGCAGGGCTCACACGCGGATTGATGCAGGCCAGCATGAACGGCGTCTGCATGGGGCGTATTCTTACCGGAATTTGGTAGAATCGAAGTTCCCATAAACTTAAAATTAGAACCTCCCGATTGTCCGGGAAGTTCTTGTTCTTTGCCCCTCACTAATTCACCGCTGCATATAAATATGAGATTATTTAATCCATATTTTTGGAGTTCACAGGCAGCTTAATGCGCGTCAGGATCAATACCGCTACCAAGTCAAGCCCAAGGCATACCAGCGCATTGACCATAAATCCACCGCTGTAAAGCCGGGGAGCGATAACATCTCCAAGAGCACGCCCGATGGAAAGGGAAGCGATGAATAGTGCCATCATGGTAGCGCGTGCCTGCGGCACCAGTTCGGTCATCACCGGCAGGGCGCTGACAATGCCCACTTCAAACGTCAGATAGAACATGAATAACCAAACGAGGGCACCAACCTCGCTTAGCCCCAGCCAGGGAAGTGCGATCACCCACAATCCGTTGAATAGAAAACTGATACCCATCAGGCGTTCCTTGCCGATGCGGTCAGCCAGCAGCGCCGCCAACCCCTCACCGCCAAGTTCTGAAAAGCCGATCACCATGGAGGCTGCCCCCAGTGCTGCGATCTGCAAGCCGAACGAGTCCTGCATCCACACCCCGAAGACGACACTTACCAGTTCGTTGCCAATGATAAATGAAGTGCCCATTAACATCCCCAGCACTGCCGGCGTGGAGCGCAGCACGGTCTTGATGTCCTTGAATATCGTCAGCGGTTCAGGCTCGGTAGGCTTGTCCTGCGGCACAACCAGCCAAATGACCGCGGTCATCACCGCGCCGATGGCGGTCAGCCAGATGTAGGGAACATTCCAGTTTGCCCGCTCCAAAATCAATCCTGCCAGGGGGACCATCACGATGAATGCCACTGCCCACGAGAGTTCCCCAATGGCCAGGTACAAACCCCGTTTTTGATAGGCAACCCGGTCACCCAGATAAGCCTGGATGGCGGAAATGAGCAGGTTATTCCCCAGGTTGCATAACAGGATGGTGATAAAGAAGGTGACGATGTGCGGGAAAAGACTGGCAGCAAGAGTGCCGGCAAGGAAAATTCCCATACCGAGGAGCATACCGTTCTTGCGGCCGCGCTGATCAGCGATGGGCGCCAAAAAGGGAACCACTGCGCTGGCTGCCATGGAAACCGCCATCGCCAGCGAGATAGTAGTGATGGGCACATCCAAACCCGCCGCAAAAATGGCTAAAAAGGGATAGACCATGCGGAATGAGGTGGCAACAAACAACCTCGAAAAAGCAAATACCCCCACATGTAAATTCAATTTTGCCGTGGATAATTGCATTATGGATCCTTAAATAAAACCCTCCCGTGCAGCGGGAGGGAAGGTACACTCGTTTAGCTTTATTCGATCGTGCGTTGGGGGCGTTCCGGAAGACTGTTGAAACGAACTGTCTGACGGGTATAGGAAGCTACACGCCCGATGCGGGTAAGCCAGTCCAATTCTTCATCCAGAATATGATGGCTGATGTCTTTTTCAACCACGGGGAGGAATTCACCGCTTCGCACATCCTGGAAAAGGCCGTCACCCCAATCAATGACAATACCTCCGTCCTTCAGTGCCAGCACCCATTGGCGATTTACTGGTGTTCCTCCGCTCATAATTGACGATTCTCCATTACCACAAAATTACTTTAATTTATTATCTCACAAATTTATCAAAGGTCGAGATGCTTAATTTGGCTACCAGGTCTTTTTGTAAAGAACTCCAGATCTCATGCATGGGGCAATCTTCTGAATGATCGCAGGTTTCTGGTGCGAGGGTGCAGTCATTAAGCGAAATAGGGCCATCGATGGCTTCAACCACGTCCAGCATTGAGATCTTGGAAGCCGGACGCGACAACATTACGCCGCCGTGAGCTCCACGCGCGGTATAAATGAGACCGGAGATGGAAAGCTGCGAGATGATCTTCGCCAGGAACGAAGGCGGAATCTTCTGCGCTTTAGCAACATCGCTGGTGGCGGCACGCTGGTTGGGTTCAAGTTTGGCGAGGTAGGCCATCGCCCGCACAGCGTAATCTGCTTGTTTGGTGATCTGCATACTTTACATCCTCATCTACCAAAAAGGGTAATTAATGTCTATTTACTAAGGTTATTGTATCACTCTCGTCCAACCTGTCAAAGGAAAAAACTTTTATGGCAATTTTTTGAAATAGAAAACTACGCAAGGTATAATTCACTTATGAGCAAATACCGATTCCAACAACCGATTTCCATCCGTTATGGCGACCTTGATCCCCAATGGCATGTCAACAATGCCCGATTTCTCACATACATCGAGCACGCCCGAATGAACTACCTGCTTGAATTGGGACTGTTCGATGGACATTCCTTCTGGGACTTGCCGCTCATCGTGGCGGACATGCACATCCGCTTTGTCAAACCCATTGAAATGACCGATGATGTGGTGGTTTCCATGGGGATCACGCGAATCGGCAACAAGAGCCTGCTGCTGGAGTGCGAGATTACCAGCGCGAACGGGACTACCGTTTACGCCACCGCCGAGAATACCATGGTGGCATATGATTACCATACCAAAAGCGCGATACCTGTTAGCGATGAATTACGCGAGATCTTCGGAAAATATGAAGGCAAATCCTTTAAGAAAGAAGCCTGATCCATGACCCAACTCCCTGATGTTGACACCGCTTTACTGACCAAATTTTTGGTCGAGCTGCTTAAAACCCCCAGCCCCACCGGTTTTGCGCATGAGGCGATTGCCCTCACTGACCATGTTTTCCACAATTTACCGGGCATCAAGACCAAACGCCTGCCCAAAGGCGGATTGATGGTGACCGTCCCCGGCGAGCATGAAGACGCCCCGCGCGGATTGACAGCCCACGCCGATACACTCGGCGCCATGGTCAAAGCCATCAAACCCAGCGGACGGCTTCTCCTTACCCGCATCGGCGGAGTGGCGTGGAGTACGGTGGAAACAGAGGGGTGCACAGTCTACACAAGGGAAGGCAAACGCATCCGCGGCTCGCTGCTCATCACGGTTGCCTCCATGCACGTCTACGGCGATAAACTGGTGGAAACCCCGCGCAAAGATGAAAATATGGAAGTACGGCTCGACGAACGGGTGACCAGCGCTGAGGAAACCAAGGCGCTCGGAATCAGCGTCGGTGATTTTGTCTCCTTCGATCCCCGCGTGGAGCTGACCAACGGGTTCGTACGCTCACGCCACCTGGACGACAAAGCCTGCGTAGCCTGCCTGGTGGAGGCCGTGCGCGCACTCACCAGCGCCGGGGTCAAACCCGCGCAAACTTGCTACATTTACATCAATAATTATGAAGAAGTCGGGCTGTTTGCCGCGGCGGACTTCCCGACCCCCATCACCGAACTGCTGGCTGTGGATATGGCAGCCGTGGGGGAGGGGCAGACTTCAGATGAGTACCACACCACCATTTGCGTCAAGGATTCTGCTGGACCGTATCATCACGGCTTCAGCCAACGCCTGCGAGACCTGGGTGACAAGTACGGCATTGAGTACAAGGTGGATATCTACCCGACGTACAGCTCGGACGCCAGCGCTTACTGGCGCGCCGGAGGGAACATGCCTATTGCGCTCATCGGTCCAGGGGTGGATGCCTCGCACAACTACGAGCGCACCCATACGGACGCGCTTGTGGACACCACGCGGTGGCTACTGGCGTATATGGTGAATTGACTATTTTAAAAACAAACCCTCTTCCAACAGAAGAGGGTTTTTGATCGAATAAATAGTATTACGTCAATCTTTCCAACACATCACGGACTCGAATGCACGCATGCCTGTGGAAAGGTTGATGCCTTCCAGAGCCCACAAGTTGGGATCATTTTCCACCCGGTTAACGCGTATGGCAACCTCTTCGCCCGGACGAGTTTAGTGGTCGTAGTTGATCTGCAGCCAATCCAGTTTCTTCTGGCTGAAGGTTTCCAGTGGGATGGCGTCGCAGATCCACTCTACATAGCGACTGTTGTTGACTTGATTGATGAGGTCCAGCGAGGAGTAACCGGCACGCACGCGCAGGCTCTCTTTGCCATCTTTCGCCAGCCCCAGTTATTCCAGCGGTTCATCCAGCCCGATACGGTCAGGGCTGCCGGGCAGATTGATAGCTGCGGATTTTGATGGCACCATGCGCCGTATCGCCGCATCGATCACCAGCCAGGCAGAGGTGGCTGCGGCGATCCTTTTTCCACTTGCGTTCAACACTTCGTAATCGCGGATGAAAAACAGCTTCTGCTGAATGGTCTTTGGCCAGGTACGCAAGGTGATCATCTCGCCCACTCGGGGAATTCAAAGAATTGGATCTTCATGCGCGAATGAACCCAGAACAGGTTGCGTGTCAGCATGGTATCAAACCCGGCACCGAGGATCTCGGCGTGTACCCCGGCAGCTTCCGTCAGGTGGCGGAAAAAGGCAGCCGGTTTAAGGGTGTGATTGAAATCACAATCAAAGCCGGCAACCCGGAGCGTTTCTTCATAAACTGGTCGATTCTCATTTGTCATTTTTCACCATTAATAGGGCCTATTATATTGCAAAAAAAATAGGGAAAACGAATCGGGGCAGGGAAGTGGCTTTTCGCAGAAATTATGTAATTTGTGATCTGGCTTTTACCGAATGTTTTTACACCAATTGAGTTCCATTTGATATTCCTCGTCATTGCTGTACAACCCCATCTGGCGCACGAGTTCCACTGCAAATTCGACGTAAGCTTGACCTTGGGCGGTGATGAGGTTCCCGTCTACGACAACGTGCTCATCAGACACGATTGAATCCGCATAATAGGCAGAACTTCTCTGCCCTTCCTTGATTCCCGAGGTCATCCCGGTGCAGCGTTTGTCTTTCAAAAAACCCATACCAGCTAGTAGGCTGGCTCCACCGCATATACCAGCAACCTTTTTATTCGTGGTAAGGAGAACATTAATGAATTTTTTCAACTCCTGGCTTTCCACCAGGGAGACAGGATCCCCACCGGGGATGACCAGCAGGTCAATTGAATTTACATCAATTTTGCCAATTTTTATGTCGGGGATAACCCACTGACGTTCCTCGCTGTGGTATTCACGTTGATCGAGCGCAATGGTAACGAATTCCTCTTCTTTGAAAAGGAGACCGACCAACGCAATCTCGAATTCTGAAAAGCCATCGTAGTAAAAAAGAGCGATCTTCATGCTGTTAACCCTCTCAAGAGATTATGCTTACATTAAAAATTGTTTGGCGATTATTTTAACACTGGAAAATCTGACAAACTTCACCTTAGCGTTTATTTGTAATTATTAGAAATAGTGAAGATCAACACTGCAGCCCTTTTCCGCCTACGGGGAGAGTCTCGAAACGTTCGCCAAAGCCAGTGATAAGCGATCTGCCTCTGGAAAGCGCCTGCTGCACTGCCAGCAGGGAGAGGGACGCCTGGTGTAGTTCGCGGGTCTGCCATACTTCAGTGACCCAGATGGCGTCGCCATCAACGGTATCCTGCGCCACCACGTAGCTCAAGCAGCCGGGCATTTCGCGCGTGCTTTCGAGCAGGATTTGGACAAGTTCATCGCGTTTACCAGGGACAGCCTTGATCTTGCCGATTAATCCGTACATGTTTCCTCCTTGGGGATAAAACAAACTCCCGGTGGTCCTAACGTCGATTCTAGTCGACAACAGGAACGCCGGGGAGTGGTTTGTTTTGGATTATTAGTATTTATTCTGTTGAAATGTTGGTTTCGTAGACGAACACTTCGTCCAGGGGAACCCCAAATACTGCGGCGATCTTAAACGCCAGTTCCAATGAGGGGGAGTACTTAGCGCTTTCGATTGCGATGATGGTTTGGCGTGTGACACCTGCTTTTTCGGCCAGTTCTTCCTGCGTCATTTCGTCGTGATTGAAGCGCAATTTGCGGATGTTGTTATGGATGTGGGGTTTGGTCATATTAAGACCCCCTTTGGTAGCGCGCCAATTTGAAGATATCGCCGGCAATTTCAGACAACAGCGAGAAGAGGATGATGACGCTGAACATAATGAGCGCCGGCTGGTTGAGCACGAAGGACAACATGGCAAGCCCAACCCCGATGCAGAAGGTGACGTAAGAGATACGTGAACCTTTCAGATCGATCAGCTTGTCGCGCTCGTCCTCGATGAACTGCTCAGGTTTGTCCGACCTGGTTTTAACAGCATGGGCAATTGCGCTAACGATGTTTGTCAGGATCGTTCCGAGGATAGTTACGACGATGGTGGCGACAATGACGGTCAGCCACAGGGCGAACACCCGTTTTGCCACCAGACCTTCGCCGGTGTACATTGCAAGCCAATTGACCACAAAATACCCTGCGATTAGAAGGTGTGTTACAAGTGCGACTATTACGTTTCTTTGCTGGTAAGACATTTTTTCTCTCCGTGTGAATTAGAATATACTTTTTGTATAGTATTATATACACATAGTATCATATACTATACATTATGTCAAGCATATTTTACATACCAATTATTGGTTTTTACTAATTCGTGGATGGTATTTGGGCGGGGTAGTATTTACTTCAACCCCAGCAACTTCCCTTCCGCGAGCAGGCGGATGGACTCGGCAATCCTGCGGTCTCTCGTTTCCGGTCTTTTGGCGGTGACGATCCACAGCAGGTATTCCTTGCGGTGCGACATGGGCAACTTTTTGTATTGCTCCATGGCAGCGGGGTTTGCCTGCAATGCTTTTTCAAATTCAGGCGGCATGGTGAGGTCAAATACCGGCTTGCTGACCGGATTGTCCCATGCACCGGAGCTTTTGGCGCTATCCACCAGTGCCATGCCCCGCCCGGTCATGCGCCCTTCGCGGATATTCTTTTCCACCCGCCTGATGTTGCTCGGGGACCATTTGCTTTCGGCTTTCCGGGGTGTGAACTTGCGGGCGTAGCTTACCTCATCGATCTTCTTGATGATGCTGTCCACCCAGCCGAAACATAGTGCCTCCTCCACGGAGGATTCGTAATCCACGCCGGAGACACCCGCGCCCTGCTTGTAATAAACCAACCAGGCTTCTTTGGTTTTTTCTTTATTGTTAGCGAGCCACGCCCGCCATTCATCTCGACTTTCGACTTTAACCAGATTCATATCATTAAGTTTCATTATTAAAACTCGTTTGTATAAACCTTTAAGGATTGGTGAATTTCTCCAGCAACTCTTCTACTTCCTTGCCTTTATCAATCATCTCCCGGCTCTCAAAATGCCTAATTTCAAAAAGATGAGTTATCTGTTGATAAAGTTCTGGCAGT
>Ga0209450_10000387_pt1 | contig 23040 bp, 19 predicted proteins | sample FrelakmetLWP11LW_FD_187149 | JGI IMG/M metagenome (GOLD analysis project Ga0209450, IMG submission 187149) | Freshwater lake sediment microbial communities from the University of Notre Dame, USA, for methane emissions studies - LWP11 LW (SPAdes)... | ecosystem: Environmental > Aquatic >...
TACCAGCCGGTACAGGATAAAGGGCGCCCCAGTAACCATACGGGGGATCGAAATCAGACATTTTAACCAGCCTCTCCTGTATCCTGTACTCTTCAAAAAGCTGTCGCAGCTCAATGAATGTGAGGACTCCTTCTAACAGCTTTCCTGAATTATAAATAAGGGCTTCATCCTTGGCATCAATACATGGACCGATCTGGACTGTTGCAACATCTTCTCCATATAACTCTTTGACAACCATGGCTGTAGCAATCATTGGCGAGACCAGCGGAGCCAGGTTGGGGGTCATCTCAGGGTGGAATTTTTCGATCAGCTTGACTATTGCGGGGCAATTGGCTGAGATATAGTATTTGCCTTCAGCCTTGCTGAAAAGCTCGGCATAGTTTGCAGCTATAAGATCTACGCCGAATGATACCTCATGCACATAATCAAAACCGAGCTGACGGATCATGGCAACAAACTTACGGTAATCAGTTATGTCGTCAAACTCTGAAGCAATGGCCGGCTCAATCAGGGCGGCAACTTTTCTGTCCGATTTGAGCAATGCTTCAACCTCCTTCTTTGAATCACGGAATTCTATCGCCCGCGGTGAGCATGAAACATAGCAAAGTCCGCATCCGATGCATTTATCGGGAAGAATAGTCGGATGCTCCTTCTGGGGCCTGACTTCGATGGCGTTTACCGGGCAGACCCTTACACAGGAATATGAATTCCTGCATTTAGTATCGTCTATGCGAAGAACAGGCGTAATATTTTTCATGCTCATTACTGCTCCTTCCTGGTTATTTGATTTTTGCCAATTCCTTTTCCAGAATCCCTTCAATCCTTGCAAGTGTGACACCCTCAGAGATCACATCATTTATCCTCAGGTTGGGACCGTTGCTGCAGTGACCCATGCATCGGGCCCCCTTGTAAACAACCTTGTCTTCGAGATGGTTCCTTTTCAGGTAATCCCTGATGAAACTCACTACTTCCTTGTTGCCCCGGGAGAAGCAAGAACTTCCGAGACATATATGCATTTCTGTTCCCTTTGCCATCCTTTATTGTTTTTTTTAAAACAATGTGACAAATTTACGAATTATTTCAGTGGGATGGACCTGTTATCTGTGTGTAAAAATCATTAAATTAATTGGATGCAGGTATTATTGAGATGCATTACAGCAATGCAACTCATATCACCTGAAATATGTCATAATACAGTAATTAATTATATATCAACATATTGTGAAGACTATTTTTGATTTTCTTTTTTTGAAACTAATTGTTAATTAATAAACATTGTTATTTTAATAACAATAAAAATACTATATTTGTGTATTGAATCAAAGCCCTGATGAGTATAGATATAGACCTTATCATCAAGAAGTATAAACCCGGAAGGAGGGAGGAACTTATACCTCTTCTCCAGGAGATACAGGATGAGAATGGACACCTTTCAGAAGAGTCTATAATCAGGGTGGGCAGCTTTGTGGGATTGAGCACAACAAAGATCTACGGGTTGGCCACATTTTACGATCAGTTCAAATTTATACCCTCGGGTAAGGTCAGAATCAAGATCTGTAACGGCACCTCCTGTTTTCTGAACGGCTCACAGGCTGTATTGAACAAATTCAGGGAGGAGACAGGCCTGGCTGCCGGGCAGACCAGCAGGGACGGTATCCTGAGCTACGAAATTGTTACCTGCATGGGAGGATGCAACAATGGTCCGGTGATAACCATAAACGGTGAATATAATCCGGCTATTAAACCAGAACAGCTTCCTGACCTTATTAAAAAGCTTAAGTTCATCATTGAAAATGACTAGATGGAAGATCTGAAGAAATTCCTGATCGACAAGGTTCTTATGCTCGAATCAGACACCCTGCCTCCGGAAACTGAAAAAGTTCTCAGGAAAGTAAGGCGCGAGAAATCGGACAATGCGGTCATTTTCATTTCATCAGGGACAAGCAGCCTCATCGCAGGATCAGAGAAAACACGTGCTGCGATAAAAACATATATTGATGAAAATGAGCGGGGTGCTGAGCTGGTTAATGTAGGATGCAACAGCCCGCTAAGCTTTGAACCTCTTGTATGCATACAGCTTCCGGGCAAGAACAGGCTTTATTTCAGGAATATTACCGAAGAAAAGGTCGAACCTCTTCTGAATGGGATTTTTCATAACGATATAAATAAGGATGACCTTGCTGGTCAGCATGGCACTAAGGGATTTGAGCTTTGGCAGGGTATACCATTCATCGATGATCTTCCATTCTTTGCAAACCAGAAAAGGGTAGTACTCAGTAACTGCGGGTGCTACGACCCTGAAAGCATTGAGGAATATATTGCACGGGGAGGCTACAGGGCTTTTGTGAAAGCTATCCGGCATTATACGTATGAAGAGGTATGCAATATCATCGAAAAGAGCGGACTCAGAGGCCGCAGCGGCGGCGGATACCCGACAGGGCTTAAATGGAAGCAGGCACTCAATGCTTCAGCTGCATCACGCTACCTGATATGCAACGCGAAGGAGAGCGATCCGGGAGCATTCACCGACAGGACAATCCTTGAAAGCGATCCTCACAGGCTTGTGGAAGGAATCGCAACAGCCTCATATGCTATCGGCGCTTCAAGCGCAATTGTATTTTTCAGGAAAGAATCCCAGTATGCATTGAACAGGCTTCAGAAAGCTATCGATAAAGCCAGGGAGTATGGTCTGCTGGGTCATAATATTCTTTCAAGCGGATATAATCTCGATATTATAATAAGGAAGGAACCAGGCGCTTTTGTTTGCGGAGAAGAGACGGCTCTTCTGAGCACTCTTGAAGGAAAGCGCGGAATGCCCCAGCTGAAACCTCCATACCCGACAACATCGGGACTCTTTTCAAAGCCGACAGTTATAAATAATGTCGAGACATTAATGAATGTACCGCTAATCATGGAAAACGGCCCCGAATGGTTCCGCACCATGGGAACGGAAAATAGTCCGGGAACAAAGGTATTCGCCATTGCAGGCAAGGGAAGATTCTCAGGAGTAGTTGAGGTTGAAATGGGAACAACAATAAAATCAATTGTTGATAATATTGCCGACGGAATAAAGGATGGAAAGGACCTTAAGGCTGTACAGCTGGGAGGAGCTTCAGGATCATTCCTAACCTCAGGAAACCTGGAAGTGCCTGTTGATTATGATGTTATGGCTGAAAAGGGAATACCCATGGGCGCAGGCGGATTTGTTATTATAGACGAAAACACATGTATCGTCGACCTGGTAAGATATTTCATGGAGTTCATCCGTAATGAATCGTGCGGGAAATGTATCCCATGCCGTGAAGGCACAGGACGTATGCTGGAGATACTCGACAGTGTTATAAAGAAACCCATAAGCGAAGACTCAGGTACAACGCTTGAGAGATTCAAAGGGGTTATGCAGCTGGAAACCATCGCCTCGGTGATGAAGGATACATCACTGTGTGGGCTTGGACAGACCGCTCCGAATCCATTCCTGAGCGCCCTTGAAAACTTCCGTGAAGAGTTCGAGGAGCACATCTTCGACCGCAAATGCAGGGCAAATGTATGCAGGGGTCTAAGGACATTCTCCATCGATGTCGATAAATGCACGGGCTGCACAGCATGTGCATCCAAATGTCCGGTTAATGCGATTTACGGAACCAGGCTTCAGCCTTTCTTCATCGTCGAGGATAAATGTACGGGATGCGGAATATGCTACGATATTTGTAAGTTCAGCGCAATAAAAGTAAGATAGCATCATGCTTTTTACGATAACGGTAAATAACAGAAAAATTAAAGCTGAAAAGGGAGAAACAATCCTTTCGGCCCTCAACCGCAATGGCATTAAAATACCGACACTTTGCCGTATGAAGGAATTCACTCCCACAGGCGCATGCAGGATGTGTGTAGTTGAAGTTGAGGGGCGTGACAGGCTTGTAACTGCCTGCTCCCAGCCGGTTGAGGAGTGGATGAAAATAAGGACCCATTCCCCGAGGGTCATAACAGCAAGAAAAACCATTGTTGAGCTTCTCCTTTCAAACCACCCTGACGATTGCCTTTACTGCGACAAAAACCTGAACTGTGAATTGCAGAGACTCTCTGAAGAGCTTAACATAAGGGAGAGAAGAATCCGCGCCAGGAAGATAAAACCGAGGCTCGACCAGTCAAGCCCTGCAATTGTTAGGGAATTATCAAAATGCATCCTTTGCGGAAGATGCGTCAGGGTATGCGAGGAGGTGATAACAGCAACTTCGCTTGATTTCATTAACAAAGGCGGCCAGATTCATGTCGGTCCTGCAATGGACCGTGATTTCAATTTCTCCAGCTGCATTCACTGCGGGCAATGCGTAATGGTTTGTCCCACCGGGGCTCTTCATGAAAAGCATAACATCAATGAGGTTCAGGAATATCTCAACAATCCTGATCTATTGAAGGTAATTCAGTATACTCCGCTGGTGGCATCTGTGATCGCTGAAGAACTGGGGATAAGATACAACAAGGATTTTGACAGGATCCTGAACTCAATACTTAGAAAGATCGGCTTCGAGAAAGTCTTTACCACCGGCACTGGTACGGATATCTGCATTTCGGAAATAGCTGAGCAGCTCAGCGGAAGGATTGAAAAGAAAAAAGATGGTCCGCTCTATATATCAGCCTGCCCGGCCTGGGTAAAATACGCTGAACAGTTCATGCCGGAGCTGCTCCATCAGCTCTCTGCCGTAAAATCGCCACAACAGATCGTGGGAGTCCTGGTTAAGACACTGGTCGCCGAACAGGCAGGTGTCAGGCCTGAAAAGATATACTCTGTTTCTGCAACACCATGCATGGCAATGAAGTTCGAAGCAAGGAGAGACGGCATGATGCGCAAGGGCATAAGTGATGTTGATTCGGTAATGACCGTCAGGGAGCTGGTAAGGCTCATCAGGCTTTATGGGATCGATGTCACAAGCATTGAACCGGAACCTGTCGATGAGCCAATGGCCGGGCGTACCTCTTCTGCCGCTCTGGCTGAGGTTTCAGGAGGTCTGGCTGAAGCAGTTGTAAAATTACTCTGGTTTAATCATTTTAATAAGGAGGCTGACAGGCAGATTTTCAAAAAGCTTCGCTCGGGCAGTTCATTCAGGGAAATCTCATTTAAATTTGATGACAATGAAGTAAATATTGCCGTCGTCGACGGGCTGACCGGGCTTGAAAAATTGATGAATGCACAGGCTGCAGGCAGGAAGTATGATCTTATAGAAGTGATGACATGTCCGGGTGGATGCGTCAACGGTGCCGGTCTTCCATACAGCGCTGTGAAAGAAGAAAAGAAGGGCAGGGCAAAAATGATATACCAGGCTGATGAGACAGATGCCCTCAGCCTCCCGTGCAAATCACCGGTTTTGATTAACCTCTATGATAAGCTGATAAAGGAGAATAAGGAAATATCTGACAAAAAGATATTCTACACTCATTTTGAAAAAAGGAATGTTCTTTTATGAAAAGATAAAAGATAAAAGATAAAAGATAAAAGACCCAAGACCCAAGAAAATCCCCTCCCGGGAGGGGTTAGGGGTGGGTTTATATGATGAAAGTAAAATGCTATGCTTGTTTACACTATTAAAGAACTCTGTCGTACATGCTACACCTGTGTCAGGGAGTGTCCTGCCAAGGCGATCCGGATTGTCGGTGGCCAGGCGGAAGTGATAGATGAACGTTGCATTGCCTGCGGTAACTGTACGAAAGTTTGCAGTCAGGGTGCAAAAGTTTTCCTGAATACAACCGACAGGGTACTGAATCTGCTGGGCAATGGTTCAAAAGTTGCAGCTATGATAGCTCCAAGCTTTCCTGCAGAATTCTCTGATATTGCTGATTATCAGGTTTTTATTGGCATGATCAGAGCCATTGGCTTTGAGTATGTTACGGAGGTTTCTTTCGGAGCCGATATTGTTGCTGACAAATACAGGAGGCTGGTTGAAGAGAGCAAGAAATATTACATAACTTCCGATTGCCCTTCAATAGTCAATTATATCAAGTATTATCATCCTGCCCTGGCCGACAGCCTGGCACCTATTGTATCTCCCATGGTAGCAATGAGCAGGGTGGTTCATGAAAAATACGGCAAGGATACAAAAATTGTTTTCATCGGTCCATGTGTTGCCAAGAAAGCAGAAAGCAGCGAAATAGATGAAGCTATTACCTTTACGGAGCTCAGGGAAATCCTTACTCAACTCGCTATTTCTCACGAAAATACACCGCCTTCTGACTTTGATCCGCCCACCGGCGGACGAGGTGCGATCTTTCCCGTGACAAGGGGTCTTCTGCAGACTGCAAGCATCAACGACGATGCAATAACAGGCAATATAATTGCGGCCGAAGGAAGGATAGGATTCCAGGAAGCTCTGAAGGAGTTTGAAGCCGGACTTATTAAAACTCAGCATGTAGAGCTTCTTTGCTGTGAGGGATGCATCATGGGCCCGGGGCTTTCCAAGAATGGGAAGCAATATACCAGAAGAGCCCTTGTAAGCACCTATGCCAACAGGAAAATGAATGAGATGAATCAGGAGGCATGGAAGAGTGCTTTCGATGAGTATTCAGTGCTCGACCTTTCTGTCAGGCATAAGGCTGATGATCATCGAATTGATATGCCAGAAGAGAAGGATGTAACCGATGTTCTTATCTCAATGGGCAAGAAGACCAAGAAGGACCAGCTCGATTGCGGGGCCTGCGGCTATGAGAGCTGCGTTGAGCATGCAATCGCCATCAGGAAGGGATTGGCAGAGGTGGAAATGTGCCTTCCGTATACTATTGAGAAGCTTCACAGGTCGGTAACTGACCTTGCTCTGTCGAACGAGAAACTGAGTTCAATGCGCCAGGCACTAAAGCAATCTGAGAAGCTTGCGCATATGGGTCAGCTTTCTGCAGGTATTGCCCATGAGCTTAATAATCCGCTTGGTGTGGTGATAATGTACAGCAATATCCTGCTCGACGAATGCAAACCCGAAGATCCCCTGAGAGAGGACCTTAAGCTTGTTGTAGAACAGGCAGGGCGATGTAAAAAGATAGTTGCAGGCCTGCTGAACTTTGCCAGGAAGAACCAGGTCAATCACCAGCTGGTTAACCTTAACGAGCTGATCAGCCATAGCCTCGAAAGCGTCATAGTTCCATCCAATATCAAGGTGGGCATTACCGATAAGACAACAAATCCGGCTGCCATGCTCGATACCGAGCAGATGATGCAGGTTCTTACCAATCTTATAAAGAACGCTATTGACGCAATGCCCGCCGGAGGAGAGATCAAATTACTGCTCGAAGATACGCTGAGCGATGTCAGCATTTCCGTAAGAGACACAGGTACCGGTATTAAGGATGAAAACAAAGCCAAGGTTTTCGAGCCGTTCTTTACAACCAAGGGTCTGGGACACGGTACCGGCCTGGGACTGGCAACTGCATACGGGATAGTAAAAATGCACAAAGGGCAAATAACGGTTGAATCGAATACCGATCCTGCAAAAGGGCCAACTGGAACGTGCTTTAAGATAGTATTACCAAGAAGAAAAGAATAGAGTCATGCAAGTCATACAAGTTGAGGAACGAAGCGACGAAATCCCGAGAACGAAGTGAATCGGGATCGTGCAAGTCGAACAGGACCTGCAAGTTGACGAACGCAGTGAGGAAATCCCGCGGAGCGGGAACCTGCAAGACAAAACACAGATTGGAAATATTTTGCAAATTTGCATAGAGATGAGAAAAAGCGATTTTACGATCCTGGTTGCCGATGATGATCCTGACTATCTTTTCCAGACTGTTTTCAGTCTTGAAAAAGCAGGATATAAGACTGTTGCTGTAGAAAGCCAGGCAGAAGCAGAATCGGTAATATTAAAATTCAGGCCCGATCTGGCGATTTTTGACCTCATGATGGAAAGCGATGACAGTGGATTCATTCTTTGCTATAAACTCAAAAAGAAATATCCGGATGTTCCAGTTATCCTGGCAACAGCAGTATCGCGTGAAACAGGGATGTCTTTCAGCCTTGATTCGGAAAAGGACAAATCGTGGATCAGGGCCGACAGGTATCTTGAGAAAGGGATAAGGGCTGAACAGCTCGACCAGGAGGTTATGAAACTATTAAAAATATAAAATGGCAGTCCTGAAAGTATTGGTTATCGATGATGAACCTGGGATACGGTCAGGAGTGACACGTATCCTGAAGGATTTTCATGTAACCTATCCGTTTATGGATGAGGATTATACATTTGAAGTGCTGCAAGCTTCGACCGGAGAGGATGGGATCACGATAATTGAAACCAACAAACCTGACATAATCCTTCTCGATAATAAATTGCCGGGGATACAGGGAGTGGATGTTCTGGAATATGTACGCGAAAGGAAATACGACATTGTTATCGCTATGATAACCTCATATGCCTCGCTTGATGTTGCCATAAGGGCAACTCGTGACGGAGCAACGGATTTCATTCCCAAGCCTTTCACACCGCAGGAGTTAAAATCCAGTATTGAGAATATATCCAAGCAGCTTTATCTGAGGAAAGTCACGGATAAGCTGAAGCAGGACGGGAAAAAAATCAGGTACCAGTTTCTTTCGGTTCTGTCACATGAGCTGAAAGCCCCGCTGAATGCCCTCGAGGGTTATCTGCGGATGATGCAGGAGAAACAGGCCGGCGACAGAATAGATGATTATGCTACTCATATTGACAGGTCGCTGCAACGTATTCAGGGCATGCGAAACCTCATTATGGACCTGCTCGATTTCACAAAGATACGGCTCGAGCGGAAGGAAGAAAAGATCCAGGAGGTCGATCTTGCCGAAGTGGCAAGAAATGCAATAGGCACAGTAGAACCTTATGCAATCCAAATGGAAGTTTCTGTTAATCTCGATGTCAGAAACGATTCAATAATTATGGCTGACCCGGAAGACATGGAGATAATTTTCAACAATCTTATATCAAACGCCGTCAAGTATAACAAATTCGGAGGCAGTGCTGAAATTACAATCGACAGCAATGAAAATGAGGTGTTCCTTATCTTCACCGATACAGGCATAGGTATTTCGGAAGCCGACAGGGAGAATCTTTTCAGAGAATTCATGAGGGTTAAGAATGAGAGAACAAAAAATATCTCCGGGAGCGGACTCGGCTTGTCAATAGTCAGAAAAGTTATAGAGCTGTATCATGGTACGATTAAGGTTGACAGCACGCCTGATCTGGGAACAGTATTTACAGTAAGACTACCAAAAAAACCATCAACTATAACCTGAACAATTATGAAACTACCGGGAAAAACTGTAGAAAGACTCAGCGAATACAGAAGAACTCTGCTCGAGTGTCTAAATGAAAAGAAAAACTTCATTTATTCACATGATCTGGCTGCACGGCTTCACATTACAGCTGTTCAGGTCAGGCGTGATCTGATGCTTATCGGATATGCATCCGTTCAGCGGAAAGGCTATGATGTAAAGGAGCTTATTGAAAAGATCGGTACCATCATCGATTCCGGTGAAAGCCTGAATGTGGCCATCATTGGTATCGGTAACCTTGGAAGGGCAGTTGCAGGCTATTTCAAGGGAAAGAGGTCGAAGCTCAACCTGGTGGCATCATTTGACACAGACCCGCAGAAGGTTAATAAAGTTGTATCAGGGGTAAAATGCTATCCTCATAATGAGATGGAGACGATCATAAAAGATCTGAACATAAAAATAGCCATCATTACAGTTCCGCCTGATTATGCAAAGGAAATTGCTGAAGATGTTGTTCGCTTCGGTATTAAGGGCATCCTTAATTTTACCACTATACCCATAAATGTTCCTTCATGGGTATTCCTTGAGGAGTATGATATGATCACCTCCATAGAGAAAGTTGCCTATTTCGTCAAGGAGAATACCCTATAGTGCCGGAATAGCAACATGAAGATCTTCAGAGGATTTGAACATGTGAAAGGGATCAGGAATCCGGTTGTGACAACAGGTTCCTTCGATGGTGTACATATCGGACATAAAACGATACTCAACCGTCTCCGGATGCTGGCTGATAAGTATGATGGCGAATCGGTCCTGATCACATTCGATCCTCATCCACGTAAAGTTCTTTATCCTGAGACTGCAGGCAAGGGGCTCAAGCTTATAAACTCAAATGAGGAGAAGCTTGAGCTTCTCAGAGAAGCCGGTCTTGATAACCTGATAATAGTTGAATTTACAAAAGAATTCTCGAAAATAACCAGCGAAGAGTTCGTGAGAGATTATCTCCACGGATATCTGAAAGCCAGAGTTGTTGTAGTTGGTTTCAACCACCATTTCGGATTTAACCAGGAGGGAGATTACAAACAACTGTGGGGATGGAGGGAGAAATATGGTTTTGAAGCCGAAGAGATCCCTGAACAGGAGGTTCAGCATGAGACTGTAAGCTCCACTAAGATCCGGAAAGCAATAAGCGAAGGATACATTCAGAGAGCCAATGCTTATCTCGATCATTATTACATTGTTATGGGAGTCCCTGAAAAATGCTCTTCATACTTTGATTTTTCTTTTTTGAGAATACCTCTGACTGAAGAGTGCAAATTACTGCCCGCGACAGGTATTTATGCTGTTTCGGTTATCTCGGGCGAGGTCAGTTCAAAGGGTATGGCAGTCGTTCGAGGATCTCCCGAAAAACAACCGGAAGTAATTCTTCATGTTTTTGAAGATGAAGATCATTTCACTGGAAAGACTGCAACTCTTTTATTTCATAAAATGATCCATGGCACTGTATCCCTTTCAGACTCAGAAACAGCGGGCAGGCTTTTAAATGCGAAAAACGAAATTTCGGAGTTGATATACTGATAAGTATCATTTCCGGCAGCACGTTTTCTTAGTACCTTTGTAATTAAATTAACAATTCATTTTCATGCGCTTTTCACCTGAAAAACTTAAGGTCCCCGATCAGAGGATGAAACCGTTCATTGACCCGGATGAGATATGGGATCTGATAAACAATACAAAGCCTGACAAACAGAGAGTAAGGGAAGTTGTTGCAAAATCGTTGGCCAAAAACCGTCTTACTCTGCAGGAGACTGCTGTTCTGGTAAATTCGATGGGAACAGGACTTGCTGATGAAATCAGGCAAGGGGCAAGGGAATTGAAGGAAAAGGTATATGGCAACCGGATTGTTCTTTTTGCTCCGCTGTATGTGGGCAACAGATGCACCAATAATTGCCAGTACTGCGGATTCAGGGTCTCTAACCGCGATGCCATTAGAAAAACCCTTACCGATGAAGAGATAACGATGGAAGTCGAAGCCCTGGAGGATAATGGACAGAAAAGGCTGATTCTTGTTTATGGAGAGCATCCTGAATACTCTCCTGAATATATTGCGCATACAGTTAAACTCGTGTATGGCGTGAAAAAAGGACATGGAGAGATCAGGAGAGTGAACATCAATGCAGCTCCGCTTACCATTGAGGGATTCAGGACTGTAGGTGAGTCAGGCATTGGCACGTACCAGATATTTCAGGAAACCTATCATCCTGAAGCATACAAATGGTATCATCCAAGCGGTAAAAAGAAAGACTACGAATGGAGGATTACAGCGCTCGACAGAGCGCAGGAGGCAGGTATCGATGATGTGGGTATCGGGGCTCTCTTCGGATTGTACGACTGGAGGTTCGAGGTTCTTGCACTTGTACGCCACACCAACCACCTGGAAGCTTGCTATGATGTAGGTCCTCATACAATATCTTTCCCAAGGATCAAGGATGCCCTCAGCCTGAATATTGACACCACATACCAGACAAGTGACGATGACTTCAAGAAGCTTGTACCTATACTTAGACTTGCTGTTCCATATACCGGGATGATCCTGACTGCCAGGGAGGCACCGGATGTAAGGAGGGAAGTTATGCAATATGGTGTTTCACAGATAGATGGCGGAACAAAGCTTGAGATTGGCTCTTACTCCGGTTCGAAGAATGAAGTGCAGAACCTGAACCGGGAACAATTTAAGATAAATGATGCCCGGTCCCTGTCAGATGTGATCGATGAGCTGCTGACAAATGATTATATCCCTTCCTTCTGTACATCCTGCTACAGGATGGGAAGAACCGGCGAGCATTTCATGGAGTTCTCAGTTCCGGGATTCATAAAGCGTTTCTGTACTCCCAATGCAATCCTGACCCTGTCGGAATACATATGTGATTATGCCACAGACACTGTAGTTAAAAAAGGATGGAAGGTGATTGAAAAAAACCTTCTTAAGCTTGAACCTGGAGTGATGCAGACGACACGTGAAAAGATAGAACGAATTAAAAAAGGTGAACGGGATTTATATTTTTGATATGATAAAAGTACTCGGAATTAAAATAGTAGACAGGATAAAGGAAGCTGGTCTAACTCAGGAAATTCTTTCACGCCATTCTGCTGTGATAACGACCCGGCTGGGATTTCATGAGGTTACTGACAGTTTGTGCAGCCGTGAAGCATATATCCTGGTTCACCTTAAAGACGATAAGGCTGAATCAGAAAAACTAGTAAAGGAGCTTGAGCCTCTTGGCGGTATATTGATTAGAGAAATGACTCTTTCAGGAACTGAAAGGGAGAGTGCCTCAGAAGAGTCTGATGGTTTGATCGAAATACTTGGCCTGCTTGTTGAAAAGAAACATAATGTTGTCGTTTCTGTTCAGAAGGTACTCACTTCATATGGTTGTTATATCCGCACCCGCCTGGGTGTTAATGAAACATTTTTTGGCGAACCAGCAGGACTGATAATCCTCGAACTTACAGGAGATAAAAAACAACGGCAACTGCTCGAAAAAGACCTGAACGGACTAAAAGGTGTACAGGTGCGCAGGATGATATTCTGACTCAGCCCCTGAGCCTTTACGCCTTTGTGCCTTTACGCCTTCTTTTATAATGCCTTGAGTCTCCCCACTCACCGTAAATAACTTCAGCATCAGCAAGCGAAACTCTGGCTTCCAGGCAGCTCTGGCAATCTTCGGCTGAATCATCGGTGCACGGTTTATTGTTATAGAGCTTATAACTATCACGGTATTTGCCCGGAGTAATATTTGGCATCAGGATATTAGCGCCGATCTTCACGGCCTTTTCCCTTCCGATGGGATCAATAGCCTGAAGAGCTGTTGCAGCCACGATGTTTATATCCTTCATCATGATCCTGAGAATTGCTATCATTTTCAGCGTCAGATCAAATCTTTCCTTTAGCGGAAGCAGCTTATCTGCAAAGTAAATCAGGGGAGTATCTGCATGCTCAATATATGGGCCCATACCACACATGTCAACATCGAATTCCTGCATGAATAGCAGATCGCCGGCAAGATCTTCAAATGTCTGGAATGGCAGGCCTATCATAACGCCTGTCCCTGTTTGGTAGCCAATGTCCTGCAAGCTTTTCAGGCAGTCGAGTCTTCTCCTGAAATCATGCTTCTTGTTGTTGGGGTGTATCTTGCTGTAGAGTTCCCGGTTGGTTGATTCAACACGAAGAAGGTAGCGATGGGCACCTGCATCGAACCATGCTTTATAAACTTCAGGCTTCTGTTCGCCGACTGATAGCGTTATGCCAAGCTTTCCACCTGAAAGCACCTTAATATTATTGAGTAATTTTATTACTCGTTTTGTAAATGCCGGACTTTCGATCTCTCCTGACTGTAATGCCAGTGAGCCATAGTTGTTGTCGAAGGCAAATTTAGCTGCGGCAAGTATCTCATCATCAGATAGATTATAACGTGTCAGGATCTTGTTTCCCTTGCGTATTCCGCAGTAGAGGCAATTCTTGCCACAAACATTCGAGAATTCAATAAGGCCTCTGAACCAGACCTTTTTGCCGATATATTTCTCTTTTATTTCTGCCGATTTAATGAATAGCAAGCTCCTTTCTTCACCGTCCGTCTGAAGCAGCCTTACGATTTCTTCCTTTGAGAAAACTTCCTTTTTCAATATATCGTTAAAACCCTCTCCCATACATTCCCCACAACGTTATTTTCATTTCCTGCCACCTGTTCATCGCTGAACCGGCAAAACTGCTTGTATATGCGGTAACATAGTTTTTTGCTTCATCATTTTTACCCTCCTTCACGAGCTCTTTCACTTTATTTTCAACCATTGGCAGCTCTTCAATTGCTTTCTGTTCGAATTCCTTTACTGCAGGTTCCAGGAGCGTTCTGCTTCTGGACCAGTTGACAGTAGCAAGCCTGTTTGTCTCCCTGAATGACCAGAGTGCAGCATCGGTTCTGTATCGCTTCTGACCACAGATACTGAATGAGCTGGGCAGTTTCAGGACACCTGAAAATATCGGAATCCTGGGGCTCTGGCCGGGATTATCGAATGAGAACCAGGCAATTCCGCCCACCTCATCCGGCAACCAGCTCCGGCATTGGATCACATGAGAATATGAACAAGCCGTTATCGCGATTGTTCGCTGTCTTTCCAGTGTACCTGGTTTCAGCTCGTTGATAAGTGTACGCCAGTCATTATTGATCCAGTTGCTTGCCATGGGAGATTTAACTTTTTCTTCAATATCATTACCATTGGCATCTTTCTTTTTGATAGTTATCATCAGATTCTTGGTCATATCCCATTGAGTACCTTCATAGGTCTCCCTGAAAAACTTCATAACATCCTGAGCTGAAAGCTTCTTCTCAGGTTTTACCGAAAACGGAAGTTCTTCGGCATCGAATGACAGGCTGAGCGAGGGTGCAAGTGTGCTGAGCACATAGTAATCGCGGATGGCAAATGGTTTCTTCCCGTTAATGATCTTCCAGAATTTCAAAGGTTCCTTTCCGTCCCAGTATCCAAGTTCTTTCGCTGCTGTTTTAAGATTTGAGCTGTACATGAACATATCTGAATTTTTAAAATCGACGGTTGATATCCTTGGTATGTTTGCGCAGATCCCTACATGATCATCGGGTATTCTCTGCGCGCACCATAATGATGATGGTTTGCCCTGGCCGGATCCTGATATTTCTAACTGCCAGACCTCTTTTGGATCGGCTATCGTTATGCATTCAGCAAGATCTGCATAACCGAATTCTTCCGCCAGCCTGCCAATAAGTGCGATCGCTTCCCTGGCTGTGGTGCACCTCTGGAGCGCTATCTTTTCAAGCTCCTCGATCAGGAACAATCCATTCTCGTTCTTCAGTTCCTGTCTTCCGTATATTGTTGTTTCTCCTATTGCAAGCTGCTTCTCATTCATGCATGGATAGGCAGTGCTGAGATATGCGAATGTTTCAGATGCCTCGGGGATCTCGCCTTTTTTTGATACATTTAACATATCCCGTGATTCTTCGGTGTTTAGCGTTCCCCAGTAAATAGGATGCATTGATCCGCTTTCATGTTTTGCATGAGGTATGATCTCAACCCATGTCCTGTAGTTTCCGTCACATGAATGTGATGTCATTACCGAGCCATCAGTTGAAGCGAGCCGTCCCACCATGATTGTAGTGCAGTTTTCATCATAGCCCGGACCATCAGGATCAGAATTTAAATATTGTGAATATGCTGTTAAAGTGCTAACAGAGAAGATTAATGTCAGAAGAAAGGGGCAGGATTTGTTCATAATCGGTTTATGATTTAGAATGATTGATGTCTTCGCAAATTTAATTTTTTTAAGCATCAGCAGATATGATTCATACATATTAGTATATAATTTAGGAGATTCCTCATTTCGTCCAGATTTCCCGGGACTCAATTCGGAATGACAGTTTATTTTTATTAAGATAAGTGAAAGGGGAAGGCGGAATGCCGATGGCATTCCGCCTTCCCCTTTCACTGTCACCCTAAATGACCCATGTCATTCCGAGCAGAGCGAGGAATCTCCTCCCTTTACCTCAATTCTACCAGTGTTATTTTCAGCCTTTTGTACACGAAAGCTTCGGAGAAGGTGTCCAGCGAGGAATCTCCTCCCTTTACCTCAATTCTACCAGTGTTATTTTCAGCCTTTTGTACACGAAAGCTTCGGAGAAGGTGTCCAGCGAGGAATCTCCTCCCTTTACCTTAATTCTACCAGTGTTATTTTCAGCATTTTGTACACGAAAGCTTCGGAGAAGGTGTCCAGCGAGGAATCTCCTTTATACTTCCACCATTTTTTAAATGGGATAACTCAGGGTAGCAAAGTTTCAGCATGGTTATTAAGATGTTGAATATTATGTATAGTATCCTGTTTTTAGCTGTTATTTTTTATTATATTGCCTTATTGTTAATTCCTTGTATGGATTTGTTAAGTTGTTATAAATCAGAACTTTATTTGTATTCAATTGCTCAGAATGTCGGCTTTCTGAAGCGGTTTTACGGTTTGTAGGATATTCTGTATTTAGGATTATTTCAAGAATAATTCATCCCTCACTTTTGTTTATAACATGATAATTGACAAACTTATAAATCCGAGCAGTATTGTTGTTGTCGGAGGATCTGACGACCTTTTCAAACCGGGCGGGAAAATCCTGAAAAATATAATCGACGGTAAGTTCGTCGGCAATCTGTATGTTGTAAATCCTAAACAGGATATTGTTCAGGGTGTAAAATCATACCGCGACATCAAGGATATCCCCGGTTCAGACCTGGCAGTGCTTGCAATCCAGTCAAAATACTGTCTTTCAACTGTTGAAACACTTGTCAGGGAAAAGGATACGAAAGCATTCATTATAATATCTGCCGGCTTCAGCGAAGCAGGCGAGGAGGGAAAGAAGCTTGAAAAGGATATTGCGGAACTGATAACCAGGGCAGGAGGATGTCTTATCGGTCCCAACTGCATAGGTGTTATAACTCCGGCATACAGCGGTATATTTACCACCCCTGTTCCACGGCTCAGTCCGGGCGGTTGCGATTTTGTCTCCGGTTCAGGAGCCACTGCAGTTTTTATCTTTGAATCGGCAATTCCCAAAGGGGTGAACTTCTCAAGTGTCTTTTCAGTTGGCAACAGTGCGCAGACAGGTGTTGAAGATGTACTTGAATACTGGGACAATACCTTCGATCCTGAAACAAGCTCAAAAGTAAAGCTGATCTATGTCGAAAGCATACAGGATCCTGATAAGCTGCTTCATCATGCCTCCTCGCTGATACGCAAAGGATGCAGGATAGCAGCCATCAAGGCAGGGACCAGCGAGGCAGGCAGCAGAGCCGCATCTTCACATACAGGAGCCATGGCGTCATCTGACTCAGCAGTGGAAGCTCTTTTCCGGAAGGCTGGCATCGTAAGGTGCTCTGGCAGGGAGGAGCTTACAACTGTAGCTTCAGTGTTTTTCTATAAACATCTTAAAGGCAGGAATATAGCTATAATTACCCATGCAGGAGGACCTGCTGTAATGCTTACAGATGCTCTTTCAGCCGGAGGAATGAATATTCCCAAAATAACAGGAGAAAATCATGATAAATTGCTTGCAATGATGAATCCCGGTGCTTCTGCAAATAATCCTATCGACATGATTGCCACTGCAACAAGCGAGCAGCTTGACAATATAATTCAATATGTGGATAAGCAGATGCCGGAAATAAATGGTATGACAGTAATATTCGGCAGCAACGGATTGAACGATATGACGGCGATATATGACCTTCTTCACAGGAAAATCATAGAATGTGAGAAACCTCTGTTCCCCATACTTCCGTCAGTAGCAAGTTCGCATAATGAGCTGGACTATTTTCTGGAAAAGGGGCATGTGAATTTTCCCGATGAGGTTGTCCTTGGAAGAGCGCTTACAAAAATATCAAACACACCATTTCCTGCTGATGAAAAGATTTTTCTGAAGGATATCGATGTTCCAAAGATCAGAAGTATCATTGATAAATCGCCCAACGGATATCTGGAGCCGGAAGTTATTCAAAAACTTATCAGTGCGGCCGGCATACCCACCGTCAAAGAGGCAGTTGTGAAGACAAAGAAAGAGATTGTGGCACTAGCTGAAAGAGTAGGTTTCCCTCTGGCTTTGAAAGTTATAGGGCCCGTTCACAAATCCGATGTCGGAGGTGTTACGCTTAATATCAAATCAGGAACTCACCTTGAGGCGGAATTCGACAGGATGATGAAGATAAAAGATGTAAAGGCGGTTCTCGTTCAGAGGATGCTTACCGGTACAGAGCTTTTTATCGGTGCTAAATATGAACCGAAGTTCGGACATGTGATTCTTTGCGGACTCGGAGGAATATTTGTCGAAGTACTTGGTGATGTGTCATCCGGGCTTGCTCCTCTTACCATGAATGAAGCGATATCAATGATAAGAAGCCTGAAAGCTTACAGGATAATTAAAGGCACCCGGGGCAAGCCTGGGATAAACGAACAGAAGTTTGCAGATATAATCGTCAGGTTATCGAGCTTATTGAGGTTTGCCACGGAAATAAAGGAGATGGACCTCAATCCTCTGATAGGAACCCCCGAGGCAATAACGGTTGTCGATGCCAGGATCAGGATTGAGAAAACTGCATCGCAAAATAAATGAACAGTTAATTAAGAATTTGTTTTCAACTATAGAATGAATACAATACCAATATCTTCAGAATATATTAGAAATCTTGCCCATGATAACTGGCTGCCGGAACCAGGGTCCGGAACGATACGCGAGATATCACATCTGGTAGACCTTATCGAATCAGGAACAGGAATAAGGTTCGTCAGGATGGAGATGGGTGTTCCGGGACTTCCTGCACCCGACATTGGGATTGAAGCTGAAATTACAGCGCTTAAAAGCGGCGTAGCCTCGCTATATCCTGATATTTCGGGAATATCTTCGTTAAAAGAAGAGACCTCCAGGTTTATCAAGCTCTTCCTGAATGTGGATGTAAGGCCGGAGGGATGCATTCCCACTGTTGGCTCCATGATGGGAGGGATGGTAACTTTCCTGGTGGCCAACAGAAATGACAGGACAAAAGAGGGATCACTCTTTATTGATCCTGGCTTCCCTGTTCAGAAACAGCAGGTGAGGATGCTGGGGCACGATTATCATTCCTTTGATGTTTATAACTATAGGGGAAAGAAGCTGAAGGCAAAGCTTGAATCATACCTGAAAACAGGAAAGATATCGTCCCTGGTCTATTCAAATCCGAATAACCCTGCCTGGATCTGCCTTAATGCGGAAGAACTTGCAATAATTGGTGAACTTGCGACTAAATATGGTGTTATTGTAATAGAGGATCTTGCTTATTTCGGTATGGATTTCAGAAAAGACTATTCGGTCCCGGGGAAGCCTCCTTATCAGCCGACTGTGGCACACTACACTGATGATTATGTAATCCTTATCTCCAGTTCAAAAATGTTCAGCTATGCAGGAGAGAGGATTGGGATCATGGCAATATCGGATCATCTATTTACAAAATCCTATCCCGATCTTTTAAGATATTATTCATCAGATAAGTTTGGACATTCCGTTATCTTTGGAGCTCTGTATGCATTATCAGCAGGAGTATGCCACAGCGCCCAGTTTGGACTTGCTGCACTGCTGAAAGCGGTTAATGATGGCACCTATAAATACCGTGATGACGTGAAGGAGTATGGCGAAAAGGCTGCAATAATGAAAGATCTGTTTATAAAGAATAACTTTAAGATAACATATGATAAAGACCTGGATGAGCCGATTGCCAACGGATTCTACTTTACGATTTCATATCCTGGAATGACAGGCAGGGAGCTCCTCCGAGAATTGCTTAAATATGCTGTAAGTGCAATTACACTTGATATAACCGGCAGCGAAAGAGAAGGACTGAGAGCTTGTGTTTCGATGGTTCCCAGGGAACAGTTCAGCGATCTTGATGTACGTTTGAAGAAGTTTAATAGTGATCACCCTTTTGAGAAATCTTAAAATCTTATAATATGGCGAAGATCAGAGGTAGTATAGTTGTTAATATCGACAAATGCAAGGGATGCGAGGTATGCATGGTTTCTTGTCCCACTGGAACCATTGCAATGGCTAAAGAGGTGAACCATAAGGGTTACTTTTATGCCTTTCCTGCAAATCCGGAGCTTTGCATTGGATGCGCTAACTGCGCCATGGTTTGTCCGGATGGTGTTATAACTGTTTATAAAACAAAAATATAGCTGAATAATGGAAAAGGAATTAAGATTGATGAAGGGTAATGAAGCTGTTGCAGAAGCTGCAATACGAGCAGGCGCCGACGGCTATTTCGGTTATCCTATTACACCCCAGAGCGAGATACTTGAGTACCTTATGGAAGCAGCACCCTACAATACCACCGGAATGGTAGTACTTCAGGCTGAGAGCGAAGTTGCTGCTATTAATATGGTTTACGGAGGAGCAGCATGCGGTAAGAAAGTTATGACTACATCCTCATCCCCGGGTATAAGCCTGAAGCAGGAAGGAATAACTTATATCGCCGGTGCCGAGCTGCCCTGCCTTATAGTTAATGTTGTCAGGGGAGGGCCTGGACTCGGAACAATTCAGCCGGCACAGTCGGATTATTTCCAGGCGACCAAGGGTGGAGGACATGGCGATTATCACCTGATTGTGCTGGCCCCGGCATCGGTTCAGGAGATGGCAGATTTTGTAGAACTCAGTTTTGAACTCGCCTTTAAATACCGTAACCCTGTCATGATGCTTTCTGACGGTGCAATAGGACAGATGATGGAAAAGGTCTGGCTCAAGCCACAGAAGGAGAGATCAAAAACAGTTCCCGCATGGGCAACTACCGGAAAGCCACCCACAAGGGAAAGAATCATTATAACATCACTTGACCTGGATCCGAATGGACAGGAGAAATTCAATCAGAAGCTGATTGCGAAGTACAATGAGATAAAGGAAAAGGAGGTTCGCTATGAGGAATTAATGTGTGATGATGCTGATTATATTTTTGTCGCTTACGGAACAAGCGCCAGGGTATGTATGAAATCGATTCAGCTGGCACGTGCCCTGGGAATTAAGACAGGCCTTTTACGACCGATAACACTCTACCCATTCCCCTCTAAGCGGCTAAATGAGCTGGCCGGCAGGGTGAAGATGATGGTGTCTGTAGAAATGAGCGCCGGACAAATGGTGGAGGATGTGATGCTCTCGGTAAACGGCAAAATACCTGTATATCACTTTGGCAGAATGGGAGGAATAGTGACGGAACCAGAAGAGGTTGTCGATTTCCTTAAATCAAAATTATAGGAGGTTAAGATATGGCAGAAGCTACTGGAATAAAAGAGATAATAAAACCGGAAAACCTGGTTTACAAAAAGACTAAGGTCATGACGGACAATATTCTTTCGTATTGTCCGGGTTGCGGCCACGGAACAGCACACCGTATATTGGCCGAGATAATTGAAGAGGAGGGACTTCAATCTGAGGCTATCGGAGTTTCACCGGTAGGCTGTTCAGTATTGCTGTATGAGTTCATTGATATTGACTGGCAGGAGGCTGCACACGGAAGGGCCCCGGCGCTGGCGACAGCAATTAAACGTCTTCTTCCCGAAAAATTTGTATTCACTTACCAGGGCGACGGAGACCTTGCCGCAATTGGTACAGCAGAAACTATTCATGCCTGCAACAGAGGTGAAAACATACTCATAATTTTCATCAACAACGGTATATATGGAATGACAGGAGGGCAGATGGCTCCGACAACGCTCCCCGGAATGAAATCATCCACATCACCTTACGGAAGGGATGTAAAAATAATGGGTAATCCATTGAAAATGACCGATATAGTAGCAACTCTTCCCGGAACATATTATGTCACGCGGCAGAGTGTTCATACACCGGCCAATGTGAAGAAAACCAAAAAAGCAATGAGAAAAGCCGTTCAGTATCAGAAGCTTAACAAGGGAACATGCTTTATTGAGATTGTATCAAACTGCCCCTCGGGATGGAAGATGACGCCTGTAGAGGCAAATAAATGGATGGAGGCTAATATGTTTCCGTTCTATCCTCTTGGCGACCTGAAGGTCCCGGAAGAACCAACTGCTCAAACAAAAACTAATTCTGAAAAAAAATGACTGAAGAAATTATTATAGCCGGATTCGGAGGACAGGGAGTCCTGTCGATGGGTAAGATACTGGCATATTCAGGAGTTATGCAGGATATGGAAGTGAGCTGGATGCCTTCATACGGGCCGGAGATGCGCGGTGGAACGGCCAATGTTACAGTGATTATAAGCACCGAGCGCATAAGCTCGCCGATAATAAAACATTTTGATACTGCAATCATCCTCAACCAGCAGTCACTCGATAAATTCGAGAGCACCATCAAGCCCGGAGGTGTGCTTATCTACGACAGCAATGGAATTACACGCCATCCCGAAAGAAAAGATATAACCATTTACAGGGTGGATGCTGCTGAAGAGGCAGGAAAGATGAAGAGTCCAAAAGTTTTCAACATGATCGTCCTCGGAGGATTTCTGAAGGTGAAGCCAATCGTTAAGCTTGAAAATGTTATAAAGGGACTGAAAAAATCACTTCCTGAAAGGTATCATAACCTGATCCCCATGAACGAGAAGGCTCTGCAAAGGGGAATGGAAATCATTAAGAAAGTTTAGAGTTTAGAGTTTGGAGTTTGGAGTTTAAAGTTGAGAAGACTTTATGAACTGAGTGCACGATTGCATGATTTATTTTTTGTAGAAATGCATCTCCTCGATATACTTCCATACTGGAGGAGCGAGGTAATACGACATATTCTTTCCATTCTTTATACCACCCCTTATGAAGGTGCCAGAGATATCCATAAGCGGGGCTTTGGCCCAATGGATCCTGGCTTTTTCAAGTATCTGATCAAGTGCCGCTGATTCAGGTCTCCGGGAATATGGCCTTGGATATACGTATAAATGGTATTTGCTGATAAGCTCATCAGCGTTTTTCCATTTATGGAATGTGTAAAGATTATCCTCCCCCAGAACGAGGTTAAATTGGTGTTGTGGATATTTCTCTTCGAGATATGCAAGTGTATTTACAGTAAAGGATGGAGACGGCAACTTGAATTCTATGTCAGAGGCTTTCAAATGATCATTATCTCCGATGGCCAGCTGTGCCATGCGAAGACGCTGGTAGTCCTCAAGCAGAGATTCCTTTTTTTTGAGCGGATTGTGTGGGCTTACAATGAACCATACCTCTTCGAGAGGAGTGAATTCCGTCATATAGCCGGCTATCGCCAGATGCCCTA
>Ga0209450_10000388_pt1 | contig 22990 bp, 16 predicted proteins | sample FrelakmetLWP11LW_FD_187149 | JGI IMG/M metagenome (GOLD analysis project Ga0209450, IMG submission 187149) | Freshwater lake sediment microbial communities from the University of Notre Dame, USA, for methane emissions studies - LWP11 LW (SPAdes)... | ecosystem: Environmental > Aquatic >...
TACAATAACATGCTTAAACTTTACACGAGACAACAGAATCATGGAAAGAGATGCGGAGAAAATTATCACTGAAGTGGAAAAATTCGGCTGAGCGGCTACGAGCCCGCAAATTAAAAGTATATATCCAATCAAAGGTAAATAACCTTTATACAGTTTATCCAAATAATCTTCTTTTCTGACAAGAAGGTTCGCTAAATGAATAATCAGTGCGAATTTAGCAAAATCTGACGGCTGAAAACTCAGGAAACCGAGATTAATCCACCTGTTAACATTTTTCACCGAAGAACTTGTAACTAGTACATAAATCAGCAGCAGTACAGCGATAAAAATCCCCAGTTTGCTTACGTCCTGCAGATATCTGTAATCAAACTTAGCTATGACGAACAGTACTACCAGTGCAATAACCACTCTTATCAAATGCTGTTTAAATAGATATGAAGAATCATTCCACTTCTGCAGGGCATAATCAGAACTTGCGCTGTATACAAGGGCAAGGCTGAAGAATATCAGCACCAGCGCCGGTATTAAAATCCATATGTCAATTTTGTAATGCCCCAGTTTCATTTTGCTTTAAGACTATTTACAATTTCTTTAAATACTTTACCGCGGTGTTCGAAGTTATCGAACATATCGAAACTTTTATAACCAGGAGAAAATAACACATAATCACCGCTGAGTGCTTTTTCATATGCAAACTCTGCGGCTTCTTTCAGTGAATCAAATTTTAAAGTTTTAACCGAATCTTTATAATTTTCGTAAATAACATCCTTGCTTTGCCCTATTGCACAGATTAACTTCACGCGTTCGTTCATCAGTTTGCTTACTTTTTCAAAATTATCCGCTCCTTTTTTTCCGCCCATTATCAATATTATATTTCTTCCGAAACTCTCAAGAGCCACATAGAGCGAATCATAATTAGTAGCTTTAGAATCGTTATAGAACTCAATCCCGCTTAACGCTCTTACAAATTCAATCCTGTGTTCAACACCCTTGAAAGTTTTGAGAGTGCTTTTAATTAGTGAAGCGGGTACATCAAAATGCTTTACTGCAAGAATTGCAGCCATTGAGTTCATCAGATTGTGCGTTCCCCTGAGGAATATTTCATTTGATAATATTATTTCTTCCTGTGAACCGGCTTCATAAAAGATTTTGCCTTTGCTGATGTACGATTTTACACGTATTATATTATCGGAAAACTTAGTAACCGAAAATGCACCTAATTTCGAACCGAATCTGCCGGTATTTTTCTGCAGATACAGGTCGTCGTAATTTATGACCAGTAAATTTTCTTTATCCTGGTTTCTGTTAATTTTGAATTTTGCTTCCGCATACTTTTCGAAAGTACCATGCCAGTCAATATGGTCAGGAGTAATATTCAGAATCAATGATACATCAGGTTTAAAGTCATAAATATATTCAAGCTGAAAACTGCTGACCTCAAGAACAACGACCGAAGTTTTATTTATTTTATCTATTATTTCAGAGAATGCGAGTCCTACATTACCGCAAATCAGGACGTGGAATCCTGCGCTTTTTAATATTGCTCCTATTAATTCCGTAGTTGTTGTTTTTCCGTTTGTACCGGTGATTGCAATTACGGGTACGCTGCAGAACCAACCCGCGACTTCAACTTCGCTGACAATTTTAATATTTCTTTTTGCAGCTTCAATTAATATTTCTGAATCCGGATAAATTCCCGGGCTTGTTACAATATAATCCGTGTCAAAAACCTTCCGGGAATTATTACCGAGTTCGTAAGAAATTCCGAATTTTTTAAATTCATCTTCTTTAAAATAATGCAGTTTTTCGGCGGGAAGATTATCGCTCAGGAAAACTATCGCATCATTTTTATGCAGAAGTTTAGACACTCCGATTCCGCTCCTGCCGGCACCGAGAACTGAAAATCTTTTATTTTTTATCAAACCTATATTCATTATTACCTGATTTTAAATGTTGCTAGTGTCATAATTGCAAGCAAAACTGCTATGATGTAAAATCTCAGGACAATCTTGGGTTCCGGGATTCCTTTCATTTCATAGTGATGATGAAGCGGAGCCATTTTGAAAACACGCCTTCCTTCACCGTATTTCTTTTTAGTATATTTAAAATAATATCTTTGAATCAGCACCGATACTGTTTCTGCAAAGAATACTCCTCCAAGCAACGGAAGCAGAAATTCTTTCTTAACAAGAATGCTTAAAGTCCCTATAGCTCCGCCAAGAGCCAGGGAACCGGTGTCTCCCATAAAAACCTGTGCAGGATAAGAATTATACCAGAGGAAACCAAGACATGCACCCGCAACAGCAGTACTGAATATGACCAGTTCTCCGTTGCCTTTCAGATATATTATATTGATATATTTAGACAATTCGACATTACCCGATATGTAAGCGATAATTCCAAGCGTAAAGATTACTATTCCTACAGTTCCTGTAGCCAGACCGTCAAGTCCGTCTGTAAGGTTCACAGCATTTGATGTTGCTGTAATGATAAATATTATAATAGGAATGTAAAAAATCGAAAAATCAAACTGGTAATTTTTAAGAAACGGGATAGTAGTTATTGTATTGATATTTTCGAACTGGGGCGCCATGTAGATAACAAGGCCGACTACTACTCCTACAGTAACCTGACCTGCAAGTTTATACTTTGCGAGCAATCCTTCTTTATATTTCTTTACGACTTTGAGGTAATCATCAAGCAGTCCGACAAGACCGAGAGTAATTGTCGAGAACAGAATCAACAGTATATAAACATTTCTAAGGTCAGCCCAGAGAATAACAGGTATCAGGCCTGACATTAGTATTATCAATCCTCCCATTGTCGGAGTCCCTGCTTTCGTCCAGTGAAACTTTGGACCGTCTTCTTTCTTTGCTTCCCCTATTTGCTTTTTTCTCAGCATTTTCAAAACCTTGGGTCCTACGTAGAAAGTCAGCAGTAAGGCTGTAATTGCAGCAAGAGCTGAGCGGAACGTCAGATACCTGAACACATTGAATCCGGGTGGTGAAAATTTAGCCTGTATTAATTCTGCCAGATAATATAACATAATTATTAATTTTTATTTCCCATAATTTTTTTAACAACATCTTCCATTTCCATCCCGCGTGAGCCCTTTACATAAACGATGTCATTTCTTTTCAAATTATGATCGAGAAATTCAATCAGGTCGTTTTTATCATCAAAATAAAAATTATTTCTCAGCTTCCTAGCTGCCTTGAAAGTATTATAAGATTTTTCGCCGTACGTATACAGGAAATCGAAATTCAGTTTTCCGGCAAGCAAACCGACACCTGCATGTTCTTTATCCGCCGATTTTCCCATTTCCAGCATATCTGAAAGCACAATATGCTTTTTACCTTTAGTTCTGTACATTTTAACCGTTTCAAGTCCCATTTTCACAGAATCCGGATTGCTGTTATATGAATCGTTTATTACAGTAATGTCGTTAATTTTTTCGATCTGCATACGTTTACTGCTGAGGGAACTTATACTCGATAGAGCGTCTGATATATCGGAAGAATTGATACCGAAATACAATCCCGCGGCTATTGCCGAAAGTCCATTATAATAGGAATGTTCACCGAATGTAGAAACCCGAGTCTTGTTATTCTTTCCAAGGTATGAATAGGAAATCAAAGGGTTGAAATTTCTGTTATACCCGATTTTTACTCCTTTGACATCTGATTTATATTTATAAGAATAGGTGAAAGATTTCTTCCTGTGGTTTTTATAATATCTTCTGATAAAATCATCATCCAAATTAAAGAAATTGCAGTAACCGTTATTAAAAACATAATCATATACTTCGAATTCTTCTTTCGCAACTCCTTCAAGATTCCCGAAAAACTCGAGATGTTCCTTTCCGATGTTGGTCACAAGAGAAAAATCCTGTTTTGCAATTTTGCACAAATATTCAATTTCATTAAAGTGATTGCTTCCGGCTTCAAGTATACAAAAGTCGTGTTTTGTGTTTATTCCGAGTAATGTCAGCGGTAGTCCGATATGATTGTTATAATTACCTTCGGTTTTATGCAAATTGAATTTTCTTGCTAATACATCAGCAATTATATCCTTGGTTGTAGTTTTTCCGTTGCTACCTGCGATTGCCAGAACCGGTATGTTCATCTTATCCCTGTGAATCACAGCAAGTTCACCGAGAGTTTTAATAGTATCTTTGACTACCAGAAACGCCTGCGATTTATATTTTTCACGGTTCTTTCTGAACCATGACTCATTAACGATGATTAATTTTACCTTTTTTGAAATTACGCTGTCAATGTATTCATGCCCGTCTTTCATTTCACCTTTTATTGCAAAGAAAATACCTGATTTGGTTACTTTTCTTGAATCAATGGACGCTTCGCGGAATGATTGAGGCAGCCCGGTAAAATTCACCTGCTTCTGTGACTTAATTTTCAATATTTCATCTAATATTATCATCTACGGAATAAGTTCGTTGTATTTCAAAACTATTTCTTCGTCATCAAAATGAGTTCTGACACCGTTAATCTCCTGATAAGTTTCATGTCCCTTTCCGCATATCAGAATGATGTCACCAATTTTGGATAACTCAAGACTTTTCTTTATCGCATGTTCCCTGTTAACTTCTTCCATGCAATTCTTAATATTTTTTATTCCTTTCTTTATGTCCTCTATTATACTCTGAGGGTTTTCAGTCCTTGGATTATCAGATGTTATAATCACAATATCCGAGAGTTCTGAAGCAATCTGACCCATAACCGGGCGTTTAGTTTTATCTTTATCCCCTCCGCAGCCAAATACCGTAATAACTCTGGAATTAGGATACTCGGCATTCCTAATTTCAACGGCGGCTTCTATGGCATTTTTAAGGGAATCAGAAGTATGCGAATAATCAATTATTGCAAATGCATTATTTTTCAGTGTTATCCTGTTGAACCGTCCTTTAACTGCGCTGAATGAACTGATTGACTGAACGATATTCTCTGTTTTGATTCCGTATCTCCTGCAGACTGATATAGCGGCAAGAATATTATAGACGTTGAATTTTCCGGTTAAATTCGATTTAATTTTGTAAATTATATCGTCCAAATATAAATCAAATGTCAGACCGCTAAGGCTTAATTTTACATTTTCTGCTTTATAGTCAGAATAACCGGTAATCGAATAATAATTCGATTCACAGATAATGTTTTCAAGAATTCGTATACCGTAAATATCATCTGCGTTAGAAACGGCGAACGAAACGGATGAAAGTGTATTGAAAAGAATCTGTTTAGCGGAAAAATAATTCTCCATGTTTTGATGCAAATCCATATGCTCACTTGTCAGATTTGTAAAGACCGCAGTATCATAATTAATCGTATGCACTCTGTAATTTGTCAGTGCTATGGATGATACCTCCATTACACAGAAATCCATTTTGTTATCCGCCATCTCACGCAGAAACTGGTTCATTTCGATGGAATCCGGAGTTGTCAGTTTTGCGTCAACTTTTTTCCCTGATTTTGATATATAATCTATAGTTCCGATTAACCCCGACTTAAAACCTGCAAATTCAAGAATGTGTTTTATAAGATATGAGATTGTAGTTTTACCGTTCGTCCCGGTTATTCCGATAACTTTCACCTTTGATGACGGATTCCCGAAGAAATTACAGCTTATTTCAGCCATAGTCCTTCGGATATTTGCAGTGTAAATTATCTCAAAACCTGAGAGACTCAAATCAGCATCGTTTTCGCAGACAACTAATTTAGCCCCGTTTCTTACTGCAGATTCTATAAATTCGTGTCCGTTTTGTTTTGAACCTTTTATTGCAAAGAAAATATAATTACTGCTGACCTGCCTCGAATCAAAACTTAAACCTGCCACATCAAAATCTTTTTTAATTTTGTATTCATTTATACCCGAAATATTTAGCAGTTCAGACGCCTTCATATATTCTCATTTCTGCAGAAAATAATTATTTTACTTTTATTCAATATTTTAGAACCCGGTTTCGGGAATAAATCTATTACTTCCCCTGTGCCGTTGATATCAACGACAAAACCTTCAGAAACCAATTTATTTATTGCTTTCCTGAGACTCTTTCCGCGGACATCAGGTACGATACCAAAAGATTCATTATCGATTTTCTTTGATTCTACAAATAGCTTTACCTGTTCACCGGGTCCGATTTTAAATCCGGGTGCAGGTAACTGACGGTACACTGAAACTATAGATCCTTTTTCCTCTTTAATGTTTTCATTATCAAGTTCGTATGAAATGTTCATTTCATTCAGCACTTCTATTGCATCCCGTACTTTCAGGTCAGTCAGGTTAGGAATAATATTATCATTTGTCTGTCCCGTTATTCCTACCGGCTGTTCCTGATTATTTTTCACGAACAGAAATTCATTGTTCTGGCTTTCATTTATATTAGAATAACCTAAAATTCTTGATGCTATTTTCTGAAAAACAGGTGCGGAAACTTTACCGCCGTAATAACCATTTTTCGGGTCATCCAGAATTACGGTGATTATTATTTCGGGATTATCAGATGGGAAAAAACCAACGAATGACGAAATGTGCGAGCTGTTAGAGTATTCACCTTCAACAAGTTTTTGTGTCGTTCCTGTTTTTCCGGCCACACCGACATTTTCAATTCTTGCATCGGTTCCTGTTCCGTTTTCCACAACACCTAAAAATACGCGGTTAAGTTTTTCAGCTGTTTGTTCTGATATAACCTGCCTGACAGGAGAGGGGATATTTTCGCTAATTAATGTTCCGTCCTGTGAAAGGATCTTTTTCACAATATAAGGTTTCATTAAAAGACCTTTGTTTGCAACTGCGGCGTATGCCATTGTCAGCTGCATGGAATTAACTGCGACCTGGTATCCTATTGACATAAATTCAAGTGAACCGTTTGTAAAATCAATAGGTCTTTTTAAATAGCCTTTATTTTCCCCGTTCAGTTCAAGGCCTGTGTAAATGCCAAATCCAAAATCCCTAGCATACTTGAAAAATCTTTCAGCGCCGACTTTCTGAGACAGTTTTACGACACCGATATTGCTTGAACGTTCGATAACCTGCTGAAAAGTCAGTGAAGAGGACGAATACGAATCGATTATATCCATTCCGTATATCTTGTAAGTTCCGTTTTCAGTATTGACGGCATCGCTAAGGTTCATAAGATTTTCTTCTAACACTGCCGAAGCGGTTATTAGCTTGAATGTAGAACCGGGTTCGAAAATATCTGATATTACAGCATTTTTCATTCCTGCTGTATCTTCTTGCTTTATATCATTCGGATCAAATGTGGGATAATTGCACATTGCAAGAATTTCTCCTGTTTTTACTGAGACGACAACCACTTTACCCCTGGAAGCATTATAATTTCTTATACCATTAATCAGTTCTTCCTCTGCTATTTGCTGTATGTTTTTATCAATTGTCAGGATTATATTTGAACCATTTTCCGGCTCTTTTTGAATGAAGTCAAGGTCAGGGCGTTTGAATCCTTTTCCATCTCTTCTTGATATCATATATCCCTCTTTGCCGGAAAGTTCTTTATTAAGAGCAAGTTCGACACCGCTGACTCCTTTGTTCTCGAGATCATTAAATCCGATAACCTGTGAAGCCAGTGTCCCGAAATTGTAAAATCTTGCAGATTCTTTAAAAACATTAAGCCCCTCAATTTTTAAAGTATCCAAGCCTTTTAAATCATTCAGTTCCACTCTTCTTTCGAGGTAGAAAGCATTATTACTTTTATCAACCAGTTTCCCGAAATATTCCGATTTATCTTTCCCGAAAACCCCTGCCATTAATTCCGAAACTACCTCGGGATTCTTAATTTTATAGGGGTCTGCGATAACCGAAACACTGTGTACATTTGCAACCATCGGATTCATATTGCGGTCAAAAATGATACCTCTCGAGGGGTAAATGACTTCCCTTGTCTGAGATTGTTTTTTTGCGATTATCCTGTATTTTTCGGAATCAAATATCTGGATAACAATCAATCTCACAACAATCAAACCAATCAGCAAAAGTGAGATGGCCATGAAGAAATTTATCCTCCTGGTGACATTTTGCTTTTTATTTGTTGTATTTGTGAAACTGTAAATATCCATTACATAGATGACTTCGTTATTTTTATTATCCTGTCAGACTGAAATGAAGATTCCTGCACTTTCAAATTCAGTTTTTCAGACGCTGTTTTTTGTATTCTTTCAAATGAACTCAGTTTTTCAATTTCAATTTTCAGGACATTCGTTGTTTGAGATGCTCTGTTCAATTCTTCCTTGAAGTCATTAATTTCCCGCAAGGAATTATTTACTGCAATTATGTTATTAATCGTAAGAACAGTAAGGGCAGAGAAAAAAACAAATGAAATAATCGCCCAGAAAACAGAAATTCTTTTTTTACGGTATTCAATCATATGACCATGACCTCTCCTGCTCTTAGCTTTGCACTTCTTGCTCTTGGATTCTGCCTTACTTCAGTATATTCGGGTTTAATGACTTTTTTAGTCAGTATATTTAAAGATTTACCCGAAATTACAGTCTTATAATAATATTTCCTGAAAAAATTCTTCACTATCCTGTCTTCGAGAGAATGATATGATATCACTACAATTCTTCCGCCGGTTACAAGAATATTAAATGCTTCTTCAAGCACCTTCATCAGGTCCCCGAGTTCATTATTAACTTCAATCCTTAAAGCCTGAAAAATTTTAGACAAAAATTTAACAGGCACATTGGATTTAAATCCGTATTCATTTTTAATAATGCTGATAAAATTCCCTGTTGAATCAATCTTCATTTTGTTTCTTGAAGCGCAAATAGCCTTTGACAATCTCTCAGCCCTGTTAATTTCGCCGTAGTTCTTGAAAACTTCATTCAGTTCTTTTTCAGAATACCCGTTGAGAATGTCTGCTGCTTTCAGGGAAGAGTTTTTATCGGCTCTCATGTCGAGTTCTGTATTCTTCATGTAGCTGAAACCGTCTTCAAAATTGAGCTGGTAAGACGAGAGGCCGAGGTCAAGGACTATGCCTGTAATATTGCTAAATCCGAAGCATTCAACAATATTCTTGACATTAGCAAAATTACCGTATGTTAAAGATATTTTATTTTCCCAGTTCTTCAATCTGTTTTTTGAGTATTCTAATGCATTTTTATCTTTATCGACTGATATCAATTTTGAAGTAGCAGATATTTTTTCACAGATCAACTCCGAATATCCGCCGCCGCCGAGAGTACCATCAAATATTACATGTTCTTCGATTCGCGGATTAATCAGGAATTCAACTGCCGAATATAATAATACCGGATTATGATAATCGGTCACCAAAAATAAATTCGCTGAATTTTAGTCTGTTAAATTTTTCTTATTTAAAATATTCTCGGTAACAAGCTGCGCAACATTTTCAAATGTTTCCGGATTCAGCTTGTCATAATTTTCTTTGGTTTCCGGGTCCCATATTTCGATTTTTGAAAGCATACCGAGAATTAGGACTTCTTTTTTAATGTGGGCAAACTGGGTTAACTGGGAAGGGAGTAAAAACCGGTTATGAGTATCAAGTTCACATTCATGAACATACATCATGAATTGCCGCATGAAAAATCTTTCCTGCGAATTAAAAACATTATAGGCCGTTAAGCCTTTTTTTACCCTTTCCCATTCATCTAACGGATATACCATAATACAGCCGTCTAAACCTCTGGTTAATACAAGTTTATTATTTGCCTCCGGTTTGATTTCTTTTCTGAATTTACTCGGCAAAACAATCCTTGATTTTACGTCTACCGTCGATATTGAATGTCCTTGAAACAATTTTTCGTCCGTATTTATGTAATTTTATAGGATTTAATGGGATTTCTAACCACTTTTTCCCACTTTGTCCCACTACAAAAATACAGAAAATATATTAAAAGTCAAACATTATTTTTAGGATTGAAGAAAATATTTTTAAGGATGGGTTTATTATGTAAAGAGCCGGATAAATCCGGCTCTTTTATATTACTATTATCTGAATCTGTTTACGACAATTCGAATTCCTTATTTACTTTTTTTCCTTCAGATTCTTCTTCTTCATATACATCATCCATCAGATGCTTATCAACGTGTGAAACAAGAAGGTCCTTGTACTTTTTTAATCCGGTACCGGCAGGAATAAGCTGACCGATAATGACGTTTTCCTTAAGTCCGTGCAGATAATCTACTTTTCCTTTTATTGAGGCATCGGTCAGGACTCTTGTCGTTTCCTGGAATGAAGCCGCAGAAATGAAACTCTCTGTGGTAAGAGAAGTCTGTGTTATTCCAAGCAATACAGCATCGGCTGTTGCAGGAACTGCATCCCTTGTCTTAATCGGAGTTTTATTCTTTTTCTTAAGGGTGGCGTTGAACTCCTTGATTTCTTTCTTTGTATATAAATCACCATATCCAACTTTATCGCTGTCGCCATTATCCGTTACAACTACTTTGCCTTTGAGTTTTTCATTTTCATCAGAAAAAGTATTTTTATGGATAATATCGCCTTCCAGAAAATCCGTATCGCCCGGGCTTGTAACTTTTACTTTTTGCAGCATCTGGCGAACTATAACCTCAATGTGCTTGTCATTAATTTTCACGCCCTGTATACGGTAAACTTCCTGAATTTCATTAACAAGATATTCCTGGACTTTGGAGACACCTCGGATTTTGAGAATATCAATCGGGTCCAGTGCACCGCCTGTCAGAGGTTCACCTGCCTGAACGATATCACCGCTTCTCACAAGAATATGTTTACCGATAGGTATTCTGTAATCAATAGTTTTTGAACTGTCAAAGCTCTTAAGTGTGAGTTCGCGGCTTCCTCTTGATATCTTTCCGATTTCAACTTTACCGTCGATTTCGGCAATTTTAGCCGGATCGTTCGGGCTTCTGGCTTCAAAAAGCTCCGTCACTCTCGGCAGACCGCCTGTTATATCACGGGTCTTTCCTGACTCTCTTGGAATCTTTACCAGTATCATTCCTGCTTTCACTTCCACGCCGTTGTCAACGAGCAAATTAGCTTTTGCCGGAATCAGATAAGAACTAAGTGTCTTACTGCCCTTTGCAATATGTATTGTCGGGCTCTTTGTTTTATCCTTACTTTCTATAACTGTCTTCTGGTAATGCTGTGTCTGTTCATCTTTTACCAGTTCAAACTGCTTGCCTTCTTCAAGGTCCTGATACTTGATGATACCGTTATCTTCCGCAATGATTACGGAGTTGTACGGATCCCATTCATAAAGTTTTTGTTCTTTCGAGACTTTTTCATTATCCTTAACTTTCAGTTTTGAACCATAAGGTACCGGATATTTCATCATTACATTTTTCTTATCATCAAGAATATTTATGATACCGTTTCTGCTGAGTGATATGAGTTGAGTTTCGATAAGGCTCTTGTACTCAACCAGCTTCATATTTTCAAACTTTACCTTACCTTCGAACTTTGTCGATATTTCTGACTGGGTAACAATTTTACTCGCTGTACCTCCGATATGGAAGGTTCGTAGTGTCAACTGCGTACCCGGTTCACCTATTGACTGTGCTGCAATTATACCTACTGCTTCACCCGAATTTACGAGTTTACCGGTAGATAAATTTCTTCCATAACATCTGGCACAAACACCTCGTTTGCTTTCACAGGTAAGCACCGAGCGGATTTCAACGCCGGTTACCGGTGACTCTGCAATCAAATTTGCTTTTTCTTCATCTATTTCTTCACCTGCTTTAACTATTATTTTCTTTGTTAACGGATTTACCAGGTCATGAGTCGCAACTCTTCCGAGCACTCTTTCTTCCAGTGATTCTTTAATGTCTTCACCTTCCTTAAGAGCTTCAGTATATACACCCCTGATAGTACCACAGTCAACTTCGGATATAATTACATCCTGTGCTACGTCAACCAGCCTTCTTGTCAGATATCCTGCGTCAGCTGTTTTCAGCGCCGTATCTGCGAGTCCTTTTCTTGCGCCGTGTGTCGATATAAAGTATTCAAGAATTGAAAGCCCTTCTTTAAAGTTCGCAATAATCGGGTTTTCAATAATTTCACCGGCCTGTCCTGTCAAAGATTTCTGAGGTTTCTGCATCAAACCTCTCATACCTGCGAGCTGACTGACCTGCTCAGCGGAACCTCTTGCACCTGAATCAATCATCATGTGCAATGAATTGAATCCATTCTTGGACCTGCGCAGGTTATCCATCAAATCATTCTTTACCTGATCACGGACATGCGTCCATACGTCAATAACTTTATTATATCTTTCGTTTTCTGAAATAATACCTCTTGATTTCTGTTTTTCAATACTTTCGACTCTGATTAACGCTTCATCAATAATCTTTTTCTTGGTGTGTGGAATTTCAATATCATCAATATTTACCGAAAGTCCGCCTTCTGTAGCATACTTAAATCCAAGTTCTTTTAGTTTATCAAGGAATATTGCGGTTTTCTGATTCCCGACTTTCCTGTATATATATCCTATTATAGAATTTATTTTCTTTTTCTTCAGAGTGTCGTTTATAAACTCAATTCCTTCGGGAACAATTTGATTAAACACGACTCTTCCGGGAGTAGTTTCAATCAGTTTGCCGTTAATTCTGACTTTAATTCTTGCATGAATCCCCACTATCTTATTATTCAGTGCTATAGTTACTTCATTAGCTGATGAAAACATCTTGCCTTCACCTACATCATTTTTCAATTCCTTGGTCAGATAGTAACAGCCTAAAACGAGTTCCTGATTTGGAACTATAATCGGGTTGCCATTCTGAGGTGACAAAATATTATGGGTCGACAGCATTAATATCATAGCTTCCAGCTGAGCATCGTATGACAACGGAACGTGAACTGCCATCTGGTCACCGTCAAAGTCAGCGTTAAATGCCGTACATACAAACGGATGTAAAGTAATAGCTTTACCCTCGATAAGAATAGGCTGGAACGCCTGAATACTTAACCTGTGAAGCGTTGGTGCACGATTGAGTAGTACGGGATGCCCGTCAATTACATTTTCAAGAATATCCCATACTTCCGGAGTTCTCCTGTCAATAAGTTTCTTTGCGCTTTTTACAGTCTTAACGAGGTCCCTGTCTATCAGCCTTCTTATTACGAAAGGTTTAAACAGTTCAAGTGCCATGTCTTTCGGAATACCGCATTCATGAAGTTTCAGTTCGGGACCTACTACAATAACGGACCTGCCGGAATAATCAACTCTTTTTCCGAGCAGATTCTGGCGGAACCTTCCCTGTTTTCCTTTTAAAATATCTGAAAGTGATTTCAGAGCTCTATTTTCAGACCTGACAGCTGTAACTCTTCTTGAATTATCGAGCAGAGCATCTACGGCCTCCTGAAGCATTCTCTTTTCGTTTCGCAGAATAACTTCCGGAGCTTTAATATCTATTAATCTTTTTAATCTGTTATTCCTTATTATAACTCTTCTGTAAAGATCATTCAGGTCACTTGTTGCAAACCTGCCTCCTTCGAGAGGTACCAGAGGACGCAGTTCCGGAGGAATAACTGGTACAACGTCAAGAACCATCCAGTCAGGCCTGTTCGGCTTTCCGTCCGGCTTTACTTTAAATGATTCTATAACTCTTAATCTTTTAATGTTCTCCGCTTTTTTAACTGCAGAGGGATCTTCATTTAATTCTTTGCGTAACCTAATAATCTCCTCGGTAATATTGACCCTTTTAAGGAGTTCTTTAATGGCCCATCCACCTTGTCCGACAACAAATTTCTTTGGATCCAAATCATCCAGGTACTGATCATCCTGAGGCATTTTGCCTAATTCTTCAAGATACTCATCTTCTGTAATAAGGTCTTTCTTTTTGAATCTGGATTTGCCCGGATTTACAACAACGTACGATTCATAATATATTATCTTTTCAAGATCTTTCGAAGAAATTCCCAATACATAACCTATCTTTGAAGGCAACGACCTGAAATACCAGATATGGACGACAGGAACGCAAAGTGCAATATGCCCCATTCTTTCACGTCTTACACTTTTCATATTAATCTCAACTCCGCACCTGTCGCATACTATCCCTTTATATCTTATACCCCTGTACTTTCCACAATGACATTCCCAGTCCTTGACAGGACCAAAAATTTTCTCGCAGAATAAACCATCTTTATCCGGCTTAAAAGTCCTGTAGTTGATTGTCTCAGGTTTTGTTACTTCTCCGAAAGAATTTCCGATTATTACATCAGTGGAAGATAAATTAATCGTTATCTTAGTGAAGCGTTTCTTTTTATGATCTATTTTAATTGGCATATATTTAAAGAATTATTTTTTATTCAATGTTAATATCCAGGCCCAGGCCCTGCAATTCCTTCATTATTACGTTAAATGCTTCAGGAATATTCGGATCAGGCAGATTTTCACCTTTGATTATTGCTTCATAAACTTTGCTTCTACCTATAACATCATCACTCTTCACAGTAAGCATTTCCCTTAAGATATGCGATGCGCCGTATCCCTGCAATGCCCAGCATTCCATTTCTCCGAATCTCTGGCCGCCAAACTGAGCTTTTCCACCGAGTGGCTGCTGAGTAATCAGTGAGTAAGGGCCTATTGACCTTGCATGGATTTTATCATCTACAAGGTGCGATAATTTCAGCATATAAATATATCCGATTGTCACTTGCTGATCGAACCTAATTCCGGTCATGCCGTCGAAAAGATGTGATCTCGAATTAGAAGGCAGTCCCGATTCTTCAAGAGATTGCACTATTTCGTCAACTGTTGCACCATCAAATATCGGAGTCGCAAATTTAATACCGTATTGTTTTCCTATCCAGCCAAGCGCAGTTTCATACAACTGCCCAAGGTTCATTCTCGAGGGTACTCCCAGCGGATTAAGGACTATATCAACAGGCCTGCCATCCGGAAGGAAAGGCATATCTTCTCTAGGAACTATTTTTGCAACAACACCTTTATTACCATGACGTCCTGCCATTTTATCACCAACGGAAAGTTTTCTCTTCTTCGCAACATAGACTTTTGCAAGTTTCACTACTCCGTTAGGAAGTTCATCGCCAAGCGTAACTTTGACTTTCAGTCTCTTGTATTTCTCATCAATCTCAATAAACTTGTAATTATAGTTCTTGAATATATCCACTATTAACGAATTTGCTCTCTTGCTGTTTGACCAGTCATTCTCCGTATCGAGTTCACGGAAGTCAACGCTGCCGTTGTTGAAAAGATTTATAAAAGTTTCCCGTTTGAATGTAACATTTCTTTTGACAACAATATTTCCTTTGCTGTCTCTTATACCTTCAGAGTCTTTGCCTTCAAGAAGAATTCCGAGTTTTTCTGCAAGTTTCAGGTTAAGTTCTTTTATTTCTTTCTTCCTTTCACTCTCATATTTATCAATTCTTTTCTTTTCTTCTCTTTTGCCTTCCGAATCCTTTGTTTTTCTCGAGAATAATTTTCGATTAATTACGATACCTTTCAATCCCGGAGGAGCCTTAAGCGAGGCGTCTTTCACATCCCCGGCTTTATCCCCGAAGATTGCCCTGAGTAATTTCTCTTCAGGTGTTGGTTCGGTTTCTCCCTTTGGAGTTACTTTTCCGATTAAAATATCCCCTTCTTTTACTTCAGCACCGATTCGCACTATTCCGTTTTCATCCAGATCCTTCGTTGCTTCTTCACTTACGTTAGGAATTTCTTTTGTAAGTTCTTCTTCGCCTCGCTTCGTATCCCTTACTTCAAGACTGTATTCTTCAATATGAATTGAAGTATAAATATCTTTTGCCACTACCTTTTCACTGATAACGATAGCATCTTCAAAGTTGTATCCTCTCCAAGGCATAAATGCAACAAGAATATTCCTTCCTAATGCAAGCTCACCATGGTCTGTTGAAGAACCGTCTGCAAGGATATCTCCTCTTTTAAATCTCTGCCCCTCTTTAACAATCGGTTTCTGGTTAACCGCAGTATCCTGGTTAGTTCTTAAAAACTTAATAAGTTTGTATTCAACAATACGCTTATCTTCAAAACTTAACAGGCTTTCTTCGGAGTCTTCCCTGATATTATATTTTACAATTATTTTATCCGATGAAACATATTCAACCATACCATCAGCTTCAGCAACAATCATGGAACGGGAGTCGCGTGCAACAATTTCTTCAAATCCGGTTCCTACTATAGGTGCCTGCGGTTTGAGCAGAGGAACTGCCTGACGCTGCATATTACTACCCATCAGCGCTCTGTTTGCATCATCATGCTCCAGGAACGGAATCAAGGCTGCAGCAGCACTGACAATCTGATTCGTAGCTACGTCCATGAAATCAACGTCTTTTGCTTCAACAAGCGGGAAATCACCTTTAAATCTAGCTTTAACTTTTTTATTCAAAAAGTGTCCTTTATCGTCCAGCAGTTCATTCGCCTGGGCAATCATATACTCATCTTCAATATCCGCACTTATAAAGTGTATTTCATCCGTAACTCTGCTGTTAACGACTTTTCTGTAAGGTGTCTCAATAAATCCTAATACATTAATTCTTGAATGAATGCATAATGATGATATCAGTCCGATATTAGGACCTTCCGGAGTTTCAATCGGGCAAAGCCTTCCGTAGTGCGTATAATGAACGTCACGGACTTCGAATCCGGCTCTTTCACGAGAAAGTCCGCCCGGACCGAGGGCCGATATTCTTCTTTTATGTGTCATTTCAGACAGAGGATTAGTCTGGTCCATGAACTGAGAGAGCTGGCTTGTTCCAAAGAATGACGATAATGCACTTGTAATGGGTCTTGAACTTACCAGTCTTAATGGTGTCAGGTTTTCTTCATCGTGAATGCTCATTTTTTCCCTGATAGTTCTTATCATCCTTGACAAACCTAATCCGAACTGCTGGGACAACTGTTCATTCACAGTTCTTACCCTTCTGTTTCCCAAATGGTCTATATCATCGACTTCTTTTCTTCTGTCGACTAAATTTTTAATGTAATTTATTATAGCTACAATATCTTCAAGCGTTAGTATCGTTGTATTTAAATCAATATTTAAATTTAATTTCTTGTTAATCTTATAGCGGCCTACTTCACCCAGATCATATTTCTTGGGATTAAAAAATTGTTTTTCGATATAAGTTCTCGCGCTTTCGCCTTCCGACTCAGCCAATAACATCGCCCTTGATTTTTTTTCCTTCGGCGTCAGATTTTCAGAAGGATTTTCAGGAGTTTCTTCCTCTTCGTCCTCAATTATGGTATTAAAAATTATTCTATCACCGTCGGTAGCATCTTCTTTAAGCAGATATATGGAATTTATCTTGGCATTCAGAATACTCAGCATATGTTCTTCATTAAGAACAATTCCCGCGTCAATGCCGAGATCTTCACCTGTGTTAACATCAACAACAGGTACGGCAGTTACACTTCCTACAAAATCAAGATAATTATGATTGTTTATATCCTGTTTTACAACAAGACTGAACAGTTCAAGCATTTTCATTTTATCGTTGACCGAGAGTGCGCGAAGCAGCGTCGAGAAATAAAATTTCTTTTTCCTGTCAACGTAAGCATAAAGCAGGTCATTTATATCTGTAGTAAATTCTACCCATGAACCTTTATACGGAATTACTCTCGCTGAAAACAGTTCGGTTCCGTTTGCATGGGTTGATTCACTGAATACTACTCCGGGTGACCTGTGAAGCTGGCTTACAATAACCCTTTCCGCACCATTAATTATAAAACTCCCTCTTGTAGTCATGTACGGAAGCTGTCCGAGATAAACATCCTGCTCCATTACATAATTGTATTCTTTCGCGGCAGAATTGGGTTTTGTTGATAATCTTAATTTCACTTTAACCGGTACAGAATAAGTGAGTCCCTGTTCCTGGCATTCAATTATACTGTACGGGGGTTTCTCGATAAAATACTCCACGAATTCGAGAAGTGCTGTTTCGCGGGAATCAGTTATCGGGAAATTGTCTTCAAAGACTTTCTGCAACCCGATGGATTTCCTTTTGCTGATAGGAACATCTTCCTGTAAAAAATCCATGAATGACTGCAACTGAACTTTCAATAAATCTGGCGGATCTCTATGAATGTTGGATTTTGAAAAAGTTAATCTCTCGTTTTTGATGTTGATGGGTTTTAAGTCTGCTAAAACACCTTTTAATTCCATTTATTATACTTTGATTATATAAGTTAATAACAAAACCAAATAAATAACGTTTAAGGATGGAACTAAATTCCACCCTCAAACGAAATTATCCGATAATATGTGTTTTTAAAGTAATTATTTAATTTCTGCTTTTGCACCTGCTGCTTCAAGTTCTGCTTTCAGTTTTTCTGCATCGGCCTTCGGAATATTTTCTTTTACCGGTTTCGGTGTACCTTCAACCAGCGCTTTTGACTCTGTAAGACCTAATCCTGTTGCATTCTTTACAGCTTTGATAACATTTATTTTGTTGGCACCGACGTCTGTTAAAACGACTGTAAATTCAGTCTTTTCTTCTTCGGCTGCGGCGTTCGGAGCTGAACCTGCAACACCGGCCATCATAATAGGAGCGGCTGCAGTTACTCCGAATTTGTCTTCAAGTGCTTTTTTCAGTTCTGAAGCTTCTGATAATGTTAAATTTGAGATTTTTTCTAATAATTCTTCTACTACTGACATTTTATTTATCCTTTAAGTTTAAATTCTAAAATAAATTTAAGCCGCTCTTTTTTTAGCAGCTTCCTCAATAACGTTTGCGAGATCTCTGATAACTGCATTAATTGCACCGACAATACCCGATACGGGCGAATCAAGACTTGCAAGAATACCTGCAATGATTTCTTCCCTGGAAAGCAGTGATGACAGTTCATTCAGCTTGTTTTCGCCGTAATAAACACCGTCAACGATAGCCGCTTTGAATTTCGGTATATCGGTTTTTTCAGTTAACTTTTTAAGAATTTTTGCAGGAGCAACAGGATCAGAATCGGTAAACACGATTCCGGTATTGCTCTTGAAATGGCTTTCAAGATTTTCGGAGAATTTCCCGTAAGAATCAGACTCTTTAAGCGCCCTCAGGGCAAGAGTATTCTTTACAACCTTGTATTTAATATTCGCCTTGAAAAATTCGCCGCGCATGTTTTCGACCTGAGCGACGGTCATCCCGGCAAAGTCAATTAAATAAATAGCCGATGAACCATTCAACAAATCCTTAATCTCAGCAATCAGTTCGTTCTTTTTGACTTTTTCCATTTCGTAAATTTATAATTAATACATTTGAAGCTTTTACCGGTTATCACAATCCCGGTATTATATATATCGAGTGCGTAAACTTTATTATGCAGCAGATTTTAAATCCGCAAGAGTTCTGTCAATTTTAATACCGGGCCCCATCGTGCTTGCAAGAGTAACGCTCTTTACATATGTACCTTTTGCTGAAGCCGGTTTAAGTTTAATAATCATATTAATAAAAGCTGTAATATTATCAACGAGTTGCTTTTCATCAAAAGATGCTTTGCCGATAGCGGAATGAACCGTACCGTTTTTATCTACTCTGAAATCAATTTTTCCTGCTTTAACCTCTTTCACTGCCTGGCCTACATTTGGTGTAACGGTACCGCTTTTCGGATTTGGCATCAGACCTCTCGGTCCGAGAATTTTCCCCAGTTTACCGAGTTCACTCATCGAATCCGGCGTAGCAATAATAACATCGATATCTGTCCATCCTTCCTGAATTTTTTTCAGGTATTCTTCGAATCCCACATAATCCGCGCCTGCATCTGTTGCTTCCTGTTGTTTTTCGGGTTTTGCTATAACAAGCACCCTTACACTCTTGCCGGTTCCGTGAGGCAGTGCGACTGTACCGCGTACAACCTGGTCCGCGTGTTTTGGGTCGACACCAAGATTGATTGCAAGATCCACAGACTCATCAAATTTTGCAGTAGCGTATTTTTTAACGATTGCGACTGCTTCTGCAATTTTATATTCTTTTTTTGAATCGAATGATTTATTTACTTCTTTTTGTTTCTTTGTTAATTTCATTTTTCCTGATAGATAAAATTATCAAAATTATTCAACTGTAATTCCCATACTTCTGGCAGTACCTTTAACCATACTCATAGCATGATCAACATCACGGGCGTTTAAATCGACCATTTTCATCTCCGCTATTTCTTTCACCTGTTTCTTTGTAACTTTTCCGACTTTATTTTTATTGGGAACTCCGGAACCTTTCTCAAGACCGGCAGCTTTCAGAAGCAATACGGCTGCAGGAGGAGTTTTAGTAACAAAAGTAAAAGATTTATCGGAATATACCGTTATTACAACAGGTATAATCAATCCCTTTTTATCCTGGGTTCTCGCATTAAACTGCTTGCAGAATTCCATGCCGTTAACACCACGCTGACCCAGCGCAGGACCTACAGGAGGCGCCATCGTCGCCTGTCCGGCGGGAATTTGCAACTTAATGAATCCAACTACTTTTTTAGCCATAAATCAATAAATTATAAAAATTTTTATTTTTGTTTTTCTATTTGAGTAAAATCAAGATCTATCGGAGTTTTTCTCCCAAAGATACTAACCATAACTTTTACTTTCATCTTTTCCGAATTGACTTCGAGGACACTTCCGTTGAAATTGTTGAACGGACCGCTGATTACTTTGACAGGATCACCCTGCGAAAGCCTGATGTCAATTTTTTCGGTCTGGCTTTCTTCGTTCAGGATTGCCTTAATCCGTTTTATTTCCGAATCCCTTAATGGTATCGGGCTTAAATTCTGACCTTTAACATTCTTAGCACCTACGATTCCCATTAATCCCGGAATTTTAGCCAGGAATCTTTTTGCAATATCATCAAGATCAGCTTCAAGAAGAATGTAACCGGGAAAGAAATTTTTGTATTTAACTTTCTTCTTTCCGTTTTTAACTTCAAAAACTTTTTCAAGGGGAATCAGAACATTTCGTATTTTGCTCTCAAAATGTTCTTCTTTGATATTGTTGTCAAGATATAACTTAACCTTGTTCTCGTGTCCTGCAATGATTCTGACGGCATACCACTTGTAAACATCCGATTCTGCTTCCGGCTCAATTGTCCCGGACTCAGTTGTATCAGACTCAGTTGTATCAGATTCAGAAGTTTCAGGTTCAGAAGTTTCAGGTTCAGAAGTTTCAGGTTCAGAAGTTTCAGGTTCTGAAGTTTCAGGTTCTGAAGTTTCTGGTTCTGAAGTTTCTGGTTCTGAAGTTTCTGGTTCTGAAGTTTCTGGTTCTGAAGTTTCTGGTTCTGAAGTTTCTGGTTCTGAAGTTTCTGGTTCTGAAGTTTCTCCTTCAGCCGGCACTTCATTCAGTTCATCAGTTTTATCAACTTTTTCCTTGTCAATATTTTCGATATTTTCTAATTCGTTATCCGACATATTTTTTAAAATAAAACTTTCAACAGTTCACTTATTCCCTTATCAACAACGTATACAAATATGGCAAATATAAACATACTGACCAGGACAACTTTTGTGTAATCCCGCATTTCTTCCTTTTTAGGCCAGGAAACTTTTTTCATCTCTTTATAGATGTCAACAAAAAAATTAATTATTTTATCTCTCATTTTATACTGTTTTAATCAGATTGCACGAGTGGAGGGACTCGAACCCCCAACCGACGGTTTTGGAGACCGCTACTCTACCAATTGAGCTACACTCGTAGTTACAAAAGAACTTTTAGAAACTTGAATTGCCAAGCCAGCGGAATCCTTAACAAACAGAGCTGATGACCGGGATTGAACCGGTGACCTCTTCCTTACCAAGGAAGTGCTCTACCAACTGAGCTACATCAGCAACAAAATTATTCTCAGCTTATCGAGCGGGAGACGGGACTCGAACCCGCGACCAACAGCTTGGAAGGCTGTGACTCTACCAACTGAGTTACTCCCGCAATTAGTGGGTAGGGAAGGATTCGAACCTCCGAAGACAATAGTCGTCAGATTTACAGTCTGATGCGTTTAACCACTTCGCTACCTACCCGAAAATTTTTGTCTGCAAGTAGGTAATTTATAGAAAATAATTAAATAAATCAATATATTTCTTGTACTTTGTAACAAATATCAAGAATTATACCAAATAAATTAAAGAGTGGTTTTTTTACAATATTCCTGTTTTAAGGGTGCTGTCAATACGGTCCTTCTGAGACCTGAGGTTATCAAGTTTTTTTAATATTACCGCCTTTTCGTCAGAATAAATTCCGTCAGAATCCCTGTATTCAGAAATAATAAGCGGAATATAAATTTCATTACCTGCATCGTCAATAATTCTTATCTTTTCATGAATAATGCCTCTGACTTCTAATTCCTCGCCAGGCTTATAATCCTGAGGCAGTCCGCGGACCGAATATAACTTCCTGTTATCAATGGATTTAACGATATAATCCTTTTTCTCCTTTTTAACAATCCTGCAAAAATACGATTTCATTCCTGATAATTCCATATCCGGGTCAATTTCCTTTAAATTATTCTCATTTCTGGAAATTTCGGACTCTATTTCGGTCAATTTTACTCTTAATCCCGTTTTTTTCACAAGCAGATTTCTTGCATCAGCAAGCTGTTTTTTCTCATTATTCACGTATCCGGACGGGAAATTTTCAATTATTGCAAGACTTTTGTCAATTTTTTGCTTCGCCTCATCATAATTATTACGCCTGTCAAGGTTACGGGCCTCTGAAACAAGAGTGTTAATTTCAGATTTTGCATATGTATAAACCAGTTTTTCAATATCACTGTAAGTTTTCGGGTTCTGCTCCTGATTTATTTTTTTCAGAAAAATCATGGCTATCCTCCAGTCTTCCTTCACAATCCGGGATGCAAGAAGAGATGACAAATTTACAATTTTCTGCCTGGCTTTTTCTTTCAATCTGCCGTTCGGATATTCTGCCAGGAAATTTTCATAATTCAGTATCTGGGATTCCATGATTTTCACATTTTCATAGTCATCGTACTTTTCAATATCAGCAAAATCCGTATCTTCCTTAAGATAATAAAATCTGTACAAATAAAATCCGGCACTTGCCAGTATCAGGA
>Ga0209450_10000389_pt1 | contig 22912 bp, 21 predicted proteins | sample FrelakmetLWP11LW_FD_187149 | JGI IMG/M metagenome (GOLD analysis project Ga0209450, IMG submission 187149) | Freshwater lake sediment microbial communities from the University of Notre Dame, USA, for methane emissions studies - LWP11 LW (SPAdes)... | ecosystem: Environmental > Aquatic >...
AGTGAGATCACGTCCTTCATGGTGGCGGCAATATCAAAAAATTTGCGTATCCCCGAGGGTTTTAAACCGGCAACACGGCGCGAGAGGTACATATTCGGCATGAACACTCCTTGATTTTTCTTGGATTATATCAGACTCAACGGATGAAGTCTGCGTCGTCTTGCAGCATGGCATTGCGCCCGATCAGCGACCCCTCTATAACCAGATCTTTTATTGAGGTATCGGCATCAACGATTGAATTACGGAGGATGACATTCTCAATTACGCAGTTCTTACCAACGGTCACATGCGGACCAATGACTGAATTCTTGATGTTGGCTCCGCTTGAAATGGAAACAGGTTGTATAAGCGTGACCCCTTCCCCGAAAGCCACATCCCCGGCGCCATACCCTTTTTCAAGAAGGTAGCGGTTGGTCTCAAGCACAGCAGAGGGGATGCCGGCGTCCAACCAGACATCCGTTTGTTTCACTTTCAACTTCATCCCGCGTTCCAGCATGATATTAATGGCATCGGCCAGAAAGTATTCGCCTTTAAGGCTGGTATCACGTTTGATTTGTTCTTTGATGGCGTTGATTAACTCCTGCCCTTTACGGAAATAATAGAATCCGACCAGCACAAGGTTATTGGTGAAATCCTGGGGTTTTTCGATAAGGCGGCTTGCCAGTCCCTTTTGGTTGAGTTCTGCAACACCAAAACGCCGTGGATCTTCCATGGGTTTTACCCAGGCAACACCGTCGGCATCCTCACTGCTCAGAAAATCAAGTTGCGTTTCAATGAGGGTATCGCAAAAAGCCATAACGAACGTGCCATCTAGGTGCTCTGCGGCCAACAACAGGGCATGCGACTGCCCCTGCATTGTCTCTTGCACCACAAAATGAACCTTCTTTTCGGGGTGCACCTCAGCCATGTGCTTTTGGATCAGATCACCCTGGTTGGAGCTAATAATGAATATGTATTCCGAGTTTCTGAGATCCGGCAGTGTCTTGAATTGATCCAGCGCATGATCCAGCAGCGTTTTGCCGGCAATCAACAGCAGCGGTTTGGGGCGGCTCCAGGTGAGCGGGCGCATGCGCGATCCATAACCAGCCATGGGGATGACAATTTTGATCGAATTGGTCATTTCACCAGTCCATTTACATTGAATGTTTTTAACTTACATCCCCATTTTACACCGAAAAAAATCCCAGTATTCAGTATGAATACCGGGATTGCAAGGGGTGAATGTTTCCTATGAACGCGCCAGGGTGGTAATTGCAGGCACGCGGTCGAACATCCAGAATGAAATTGGCATTGCCAGACCAAAGGTGAACACCAGGAATATCCAGGCAAGTAACATCCAGACGAAGCTTAACCAGAAACCGATCACCAAAAAATAGAGCGCCCGCAGCAGGAATGGGTGCTGTTCAACTGCTGTTTGCCGCACGACCGGAGCGCCGTCCTTTACAAGAACTGTCGTTTGAACGCGGACAGGGCGCATGGTCATCACCTGCGGAATGCTGTTGATCATCGCCAATCCAAGGGGCAAACCTATGATCGTCAGGTTGAGGAACCAGGCTGCCAGTACCCAAAGCAAGCCGAACCACCAACCAATAAAGATGAAATACAACCCGCGTACCAGGCAACCCGGTCCGCCCGTATTATGGATTTGTGTTGTAGATTGCGTCATTTTTATCTCCTTTTTCAATATATATATACGCGCGATCATAAACTAGGTTGCGAATCCGCACCGAAATGCAGCACCGAAATGCAGGATTGTAAAATCAATCGAAAAAGTCTATACTCAAAAGTGAAGCTTACTCTTAAATAATCAACAGGAGGAAACATGCCAAGTATTATTGATGTTGAAGGAATTGGACCAGCTTACAAGAAGAAATTAAAGGGTGTTGGCATCAACACAACCGAAGCATTATTGGAAGCAGGCGGTACCCCCAAAGGCCGCAAAGAACTGGCTGCCAAGACTGGCATTGGCGATGCACTCATTCTGGAATGGGTGAACCTCTCTGACTTGTTCCGCATTAAAGGTGTTGGAAGCGAGTACTCTGACCTGCTTGAAGAAGGCGGAGTTGACACTATAGTTGAACTCTCCAAGCGGGTTGCTAAGAACCTGTTCGAAAAAATGGTGGAAGTGAACGAGAAGAAGAAACTCGTGCGCAAGCTGCCCACCGAAGCCCAGGTTGCTGATTGGGTTGACCAGGCTAAGAAACTTCCGCGCAAAGTGTCCTACTAAAACGATATGGATTCAAAAAGGGTGAGATTTTATCCTCTCACCTTTTTTTATTTAACAAGCGTGATCACCCCTTCAAGCATTTCCGGATAAAATTGGATCATACTATTTATGAGGTTAATTCAATGAAAAATGTCGTTATTACAGGCAGCACCAGGGGAATCGGATTCGGGTTGGCGCGCGAGTTTCTCAAACAGGGGTGTCGGGTTGTAATCTGTGGACGTAAGCAGAAAGATGTTGACAATACAGTGAGCAAACTCACTAACTACGGCCTTTCTTCTTTCATCGTTGGAGTAGAGTGTGATGTTTCAGAGACTGCCCAGGTGGAAAACCTTTGGAATAAGGCGCAGCAGAACTTTGGAAGTGTGGACATCTGGATCAACAATGCCGGTATCAGTCACGACCAAACACCCTTCTGGGAACTGCCGTTAGCGGAAGTAAGTCGAATTATTGATACAAATATAACCGGTCTGATGAACGGCTGTTCGTCTGCGGTACGTGGAATGATTAAACAGGGATATGGCACCATTTACAATATGGAAGGACTTGGCAGCAATGGGATGAAGATCCACGGATTGTCAGTTTATGGCACAACCAAGGCTGCTGTGCGTTACTTCAGCGAAGCGCTTCGCAAGGAAATCGGTACACTTCCAATTACAATAGGTGAACTTCTGCCCGGTATGGTGGTTACCGATCTTCTCACTGGTCAAAAAACTGGCAGTACTGAGGGGTGGCAAAAGAACAAAAAAGTTTATAACATTTTGGCAAACCGGGAAGAAGAGGTAACTATTTTGGCAAACCGGGAAGAAGGGGTAACTCCCTGGTTGGTGAAAAGAATTCTCGCAAATTCCAGTCGGAAAGCCAATTTTAAATTCGTTTCCACAGGGCGGATGATGAGACAGTTATTTGCCGCTATCTTCCTCAAGCGCGATTTATTCAGTGAAAGTGATCCGGAATGATTCAAATATATGTCGCCTCCAATAACCCGGTTAAAATCTCTGCCGCCAAACGTGGATTTGAGCAGATGTTCCCGTCGGAGAAATTTAGCGTGCTCCCATTCAAGAACCAGGCGGTCATCACATCTCAGCCGATGACCGATAAGGAAACCCTGCAAGGAGCCTGGAAGCGCGCCAATAACATCCGCCAGCTGGCTCCGGATGGCGATTACTGGGTGGGCATCGAGGGCGGCTGCGAGGATAAACCCGGCGGGTTGAGCGCTTTTGCATGGGTGGTGGTGCTGAGCACTGAGCGGTGTGGGCGCGGCAGGAGCGGCGAGTTCTTTTTACCCGAAAAAGTGGCTGAATTAGTCCGTCAGGGGGTCGAATTGGGTGAAGCCGATGACCGCGTTTTTTCTAGAAACAATTCCAAGCAAGGAAATGGCGCTATTGGACTGTTGACAGATAATGCAATCGACCGTGAAGGGCTTTATGTGCCGGCGGTCATTTTTGCTCTTATTCCATTCAAGAACCCGGAACTATACCCTTGAAAATCACCTTTACCCGCCACGGGGAAAGCACAGCCAACACCCTTCACGTTTTTTCCAACCACCGGGCTGACCACCCTTTAACAGAAAAAGGGAAGGGGCAGGCATTGGCACTTGCCAACCGGCTTTTGGATCAAAAGTTTTCGGCTTTCTATTCCAGCCCGATCCCGCGGGCAGTGGAAACCGCACAGATCGTAAGTGACCAGATTCACCTTCCGTTTAAAATTCACAACAGTCTACAGGAATTCGATGCAGGGGTACTGGAGGGACGCTCGGACGATAATGCCTGGGCTGAGTTTTCCGCATTGTGGAAAGGCTGGTTTTCAGAAGGATTGGGTAACAAAAAAATTGATGGTGGTGAAAGCCTGGTTGAAATTTGCGACAGGCTGGAAAACTTTCTAGATGAAGTCTTGCTGCAACACCCGGAAACCGACGCCAATATTTTCTGTATCACTCATGGCGGGTTGCTTTATGCGGCTATTCCTGGACTGGTTGAAAATATTCCTTACGCGTTTGTACGAGAACACCTGCTGGACAATACTGAAAGTATAGTAATCAATTGGGACGGGAAGACCTGGAAATGCCTGCAGTGGGCGGCAACTGTATTTACGGATCAATCTCAAATTGGCTTGAATACCAAATCAGGTAATCCTTTACATGCCCTCTCCAATAATCCTCAGAGTGGTAGCCGGCGAACTCAGTAAATAGATAGGGAACATTGTATTTCTTGAGCAGGTTAACATACGTCAGGACCTGGGTGATATTCTCATCCTTATTCCCCACGTCGATATACAAGGCCGGTACTATATTTGGCACTTCGGTGGCATCAATGAATGTTGTAATTCGCAAAATCTCACCGTAGAACAGCGGTGCGCTATGTGAACCAATGGCAGTAAAGAGTTCAGGGTGCGCAAAGCCAAGATAGACCGCCCAGTTACCCCCGCGGGATAACCCGCCCACTGCGCGGCAGCCGCGATCCACACAGGAATTAAAATTCTCGTCTACATACGGGATCAATTCCTGTATGAAAGATTCATCAAACAAAGAGTTTTCAGGGCCGATAGTCCAGGAAATATCGTAAGGCATGACAATGATCATTGGTCTAATGATTCCCGCGGTGATCAATTCGTCTGCCACAGTCAGCAAGCCCAGGCGCTGCCACTGGTCATTTTCAAAAGTCTGCCCATGTAACATATAAAGCACCGGATAACCGCTGTTACGCAGTATGTTATAACAAGGTGGCAGGTAAATCTTTACTGCAAGGGGACTTGTGAGCAATATGGATTCTATTAATTTATCTTCAATCGAGCCGCTCGAGTAGGCGCAAAAACTCCCCTCATAAATTGGAACAGTAGTAGTTTGAGGCGTGAACGTTGCCACCTGCGGAATGGTATTCAACATTGTGGTAGGAGTAATGGCAGGTGGGTGTAAAACGGGAAGTGTAACCGTGCAACCAACCGCTGCCAGCAACAGCATGGCGGTTGAGAAGAAGCAAGCACAGCGGAATCCGGCTTTCATCGTTCGTTTTTTCCTTGACGGTTATCGTTGCTTCGGATTATACTCTACGCGTTCGGGGTGTAGCGCAGTTGGCAGCGCACCGCGTTTGGGACGCGGGGGCCGGCGGTTCAAGTCCGCCCACCCCGACTTTTTATTGAAATCCCTCAATATCAAGGGGTCTACTGGTCTATAATAGTTAAAGTCGATCATAACCAGTAGGAACATAACTCAAATGACCTTTCTAAATATTAAAAATGCTGCCAATCGGATTCGTTTGGTTTTTCAGGATAATCCCCTTGTTTTTGCTATAGGGCTTCTGGTTTTTGCGTTTGTCACCTATGGTATTTTTATTTTCAAACTGGGTTTTTACTGGGATGATTGGCCTCCCCTACTTTTATCGCATCTTCCAGATAAACATCAAATCTGGCAATACTTCTTGTTCGACCGTCCATTCCAATCCTGGACGTATTATTTCCTGTTTCCTGTTTGCAAGGATTCAGCGGTTTGTTGGCAATTTTCAGCTATCTTTTTCAGGTGGACCGCTGCACTTCTTTTTTACCTTGCCTTTCTGCGGATTTTCCCAAGACAGAAAACAGTTCTTCAATGGTCTGCAATTCTTTTCGTGGTTTTTCCCGGGTTTAGTAATCCATACTCATCGGTTTCTTTTGGCTCCCATTTTATCGTCTACTCTATTTTTGCCGCATCACTATTAACCCTTGTTATTGGTCTTCAGAATAAAAGGCTGGCATGGTTTCTCCTGCCTGTTTCATACTTGTTAACCGCAATTCACCTTTTTACCATGGAGTATTTTGTAGGGCTTGAAGTATTACGCTTCTGCATCATTTTCTATCTGACTTTTATCCCGGAAAAATCGAAAAAGTCATTCTTAAGGTGTTTGCTTCACATCGCCCCCTATTTGGCAATATTCGCGATTTTCCTTTACTGGCGGCTGGTACGCCTTCCGATTCTTGCCAGTTTTGTACATGACAACAATACGCCTTTCCTGTTTTCACAATTAATCAAAACTCCGGCCGAAACTGTCGTTGCCTTTATAAAATCAATTTTCAACGATTTTAAATTCCTCTTTATTGCTTCCTGGACTGACCGCTTGCTGCCCGATGACCTGCAGTTCAATAGTGCCACCTTCTGGCTATCGATCCTTATCGGCTTTGTTACAACCTGCGGCTTTTTCTATTTTTTTTCACAACAAAAGGCTTTTGAAGCGTATAAAAATGAGGTTTTAAAAATCAGGGCGCTGATATTTTTTGGACTGGTAATGGTTTTTTTTGGTTTGCTGCCCATTTGGAGCACGCTGCGGCAGATCACGGTCGGAAAATGGTCGGACCGATTCAGTATCTCGGCGATGTTTGGGGTAGCGTTGGTCATCTCAACCCTGGTTTTTTGGGTTTTCAACAGCCAGAAGGTCAGAAGTGCTTTTCTGATCATTCTCGTCGCCCTTTCCATCAGTTACCACATCCGCCTGGGGAATGAATACCGGAAAGACTATAACCGCCAAAAGGCATTCTACACGGAATTATCCTGGCGCGTTCCCCAATTACAGCCCGGCACAACTGTCTATTCGCCTGCAATCCCTTCCAATAAAGAAGCGGATTATTCCTATTCAATGGGAATTAATATGCTTTACTCCAGCCAGGTGGACGAAACCCTGGACTACTGGTTTTTAGTGCCCCGTTATGTCAGCCCCGAATCGTTGTTGAACGATCCTTCTCAAACGATCAAACAGGGATTGAGGATTTTCACGTTTGAAGGCTCTGGAAACAAGGTAATCAGCATCCACATGCCTGACCAGGGATGCCTCTGGGTCATCAACCCCTACTATGCCTTAAGTTACCCTGATACAATGCCAGCGTATGCTGAATTCTCAAACGAGTCACTGGTTTCGGACACTGCGCCTGAAGAATCAACATTGTTGGAGTCGTCTATTTCTCTTTCACCACAAAACACCTGGTGCTACTTTTTTGAAAAAATTGATCTGGCCAGAAGCCAGAATAACTGGCTAAAAGCAATAGAGCTTTTTCAAACCTCACTAACAAAAAACCTGCAACCGATAGAAGGTGTAGAACTACTGCCGGTTGTTCAAAGCTATATGGCAACAGGAGATGTCGAAAAGGCAATTGAGCTGACAAATAAAGCATTAAAAATCACCTCGTCTTCAGCTCGTGTCTTTTGTGGATATTGGAATGATATTGTAGAGACAAATTCCAGCATAAACGTCGATCAAATTGATTCGTTTTTTAATCCTGAGAACTGCCCCGTTGAATTACAATAATCGTATGTCATCCTCGACCCCTTTTCTCTCCATTATTATCCCCGCGCATAACGAGGAAAGCCGGCTGAGCAAGACGCTGGACGAGATCCTGGCGTTTACCCGTTCACAACCCTATTCTTCAGAGATCATCATCGTTGAAAACGCCAGCGTTGACCTGACATTAGAAATTGCACAGGATTATGCTGGCAAAAATCCTGCTATCTCGGTAATACATGATGACAAACCCGGAAAGGGATTGGCAGTGAAAACGGGCATGCTGTGTGCTGGTGGAGATTACCGCTTCACTTGTGATGCAGACTTATCGATGCCAGCCGCGGAGATTTCACGTTTTGTCCCTCCCGTGCTGGAGGGTGTCGATATCTCAATTGCTAGCCGCGAAGCCCCTGGCGCCATCCGCTACGGCGAACCTCCCATGCGCCATTTTGCGGGAAGGGTTTTCAACACCCTGGTACGCCTGATCGTGCTCCCGGGATTGCAAGACACGCAATGTGGTTTTAAATGCTTCTCCCGTACCGCAGCCGAAACGCTTTTCCCCCTGCAGACAATCCCTGGTTGGACGTTTGACGTGGAAATCCTGGCAATTGCGCAAAAAATGGGATTTAAGATCGCGGAGGTGCCTATTCCCTGGTATTATCACGATAACAGCAAGGTTCATGTTGTGCGCGACTCACTGAAAATGGCAAGCGACCTGTTCCGCATCCGTGCCAGTGTGCACAAGCGTAAGTTCACCCCTTAATTCAAAATCTTTTTATTGGGAATTATCAGTACCGTTAGGCAGGTAAATCGTCCAGCGGTGACCGGGCATTGTGTATGCTGGCGAGTAATTGCTCTGTAAGAAGACAAAATAACTCTGCAAACAATTCAAGGTGCCGTAAATATGTGGGTAATACAATTGGCTTTCCCGTACAACCGGATCAAGCGAGGGCATCCAGGGGTTCCCGTTTGATGCATCCAGAATCACCGGCAGGTTGGTTTTAATATCATCCAGGAATTCGTCCCCCATCACGGTCGTGCAATAGGCATTGTTCACTAATGGATATTGATATATGAATCGGGTTGGAGAAGGTCTGCCCGTTAGATAATTGACTTGCACCTCCGCGCCCCAAACCAGCAAAGTCGGCCTTGTGGACAATTTTTCCAGTATCTCCGGTTGCAAGACTTCTTCGCTCTGGCGAGAAAAGTCCTGACGGACCAGCCCTGTTCCCAAAAAAATACCTAGCCCCAGCAATACCAAAATCGCTGATCCACACAAGTATCTATCACCTTTACCAACGAAAAGGTATTCAATGGGTCCACGTAGAGACTCGAGCAAAAGAACCAGGATCAAAACAGCGATCATTAGAAGCGGAAGGGAATAATGGGCAAAATCATAACCTGACAAGCGGGAGAGTATCAACTCGAGGAAAAAGGTCGCCTTTAATATAGAAAGCAAGATATTCTGGTTGGGTTTATCCCAATAAATTCCGGCAGTAAATAAAATGCTGATCAGCCCCACAACCACCACCGGCAGGCTAGCCGAGGAGAAATCTGTCAATTTCGTAAAAAGATCAACACCTGTTGAGCTGGCATAGAAAAAGTTGAAGCGGAACGCCTGGTCAAATAAATCACCCAGTGCGTGACGGGATGCAAAAAAAGCAACCAGCGGAATAAGAATTATCGATACCCCGGCAAACATCATCCCAATCCCCTTGAAAAGCGATGCTCGCTTAGGCATTGTGATGATAAACCAGGCGATCCCACCAATAATAAATAACGAAACCAGATTTGCTCTCAAGCAAAAAGCCAGCGCTCCCATCGCACCAAAAAGAAACAAGGAACGAGTCTGGCCAGTCTCAATGGCGCTAATCACTACGGTTAATCCGACAGTAAAGAATAACAAAACGTAGGCTTCAACGAGATTTCCCAGGCCGCTTATCTCAAGAAGCAAACCGAGAAAAACTGCCAACCCGGTCAGAAGGGCAAGTTTACCAACACGCTTTTTCAACAGGTTATAAAGTAAAACAATCGTTGCCAGGTTGAATGAGATAATCAGGGCAAAAATACCCCACTCGCCGGCAGGATCTAGCAGTTTGCCTAGGGCATTAATAAAATAAATCAATGGTCCTTTGTGATCCCAGGCATCAAGGTACGGGGTTTGACCCGAAAGCAATCCCTGGCCAATGTAGAGAAAAACGCCATCATCACGTGCGGGAAAATGAGTTAAAGGATTGATCTGATATAGTACCCGCAGGATGAGAACAAAGCTCAAACCAATTAACAATGCTGTCAGTACATTTGAAATCCATGTGTTTGGATTATCTATAGTAAATGTTTGTTTGATGGGTCGACCGTTTAATATCATCATGTAACCACATACAAGTGCAAGGACAATTGCCGTGGTGGCTAACAGGAGAAGTGCAGCGACAATCAATTTAGTTGAAATGGGCGTCTGAAATACTATATCCCAGCTGTATTTCTCTTGGTTATCAGAAACTTCTCCTATCGCCGTTATCCCTTCATCTCCCCAAGTAAGTTGAAAGACCTTCAATGGTTCAATATCGGTTGTAAAGACACATGTAGAACCCGGCCAGCCCGTCCAGGTGAGGGTGGAGCCGTATCCTCTGAGAATCATCAACCCTGAATCGATACGCTGCAGGTCGCCGCTGACAATAAAGTCTTTGGAGTATAAAGTTTTCAGTTCACATTCAACTGGGCGGAATGAGAGTGAATCTGACTGCAAGGTCAGAGTCAACGTCTGCTTTGGCATAAAAGGGAAGATTAAGGATTGCTGCGTAATCACCTTCTGGAAAACGATCCCTGTGAGCAACGCAAGTACAATGCCAATGATCCCCCAGCGGAAATTGAATTGATTACGGTGTTGAATGAAATAGGGGAGCGAAAACTTGTAAAACAGAAAAGTAAAAAGAATGGCTAGAGCAATCGAAACCGCCAGACCTCGTTTGCTGATAAATCCGGAAGGCAGCGTGAACATCCATATGATTACCCCAAGTGAAAGCCCAAATAGCCCTGCAACAACCAGGCGGATTATTCTTTCGGTTTTAAGGGATAATGGTTTCATAGCAGACTCAAGTTACTTATGATTACTTCCGTCTATTATACAAGGAAGAAAAGGGAAATCGCCTTAGGTGTGAAAATCTTTCCATCCACCAGTACTATTAAGTGACCTTTTATACACATGATGAAACTATTTGACCGCGACCTGATCCCTCCTGCGCCTGACCTCGCCTTCGAGCTGCCAATGTGGGAATACAGATGGCATGCTGCCGGTTTGGATGAAGCAGGCAGGGGTGCCTGGGCGGGGCCGGTGATGGTTGCTGCGGTTGTTCTGCCGATGGATAAAACTATTCTACCCCGCTTGGCGGGAGTTCGCGATTCTAAACAGCTAAAACCTGCCGAACGCGCATACCTGGCAAAAATCATCCAAAGTGAAACTACCTGGGCAATAGGGTCAGCCAGCAACCTTGAAATCGATGAAATTGGCATCCTGCCGGCTACACGGCTGGCAATGTCACGAGCTCTGTTTTCTCTCAAGCATCCAGTGGATTCCCTCCTGATCGACGCATTATTCCTGCCGGATGTACTTCTGCCGCAAGTGGCTCTTGTGAAGGGGGATCAACGCAGTTTGAGCATTGCTGCTGCTTCGATCCTTGCCAAGACTGCGCGAGATGCCTGGATGTGCGAGGCAGCAGAAGAATACACCCTCTATGGCTTTGAGCGGCATAAGGGGTACGGGACCAAATTACACCAGGTTTCCCTTGCGAACTATGGACCTTGCCCTTTACACCGCAACTCTTTTCAGCCCATCAAAGCGATTAAGTAAATCAAAAAACGCAGGAGAACATACTCCTGCGTTTTGTCTTCTTTTAAAATATTGTTATTTCGATTTTCGTTCTTTGCGGTAGATTAGTACCTTGGAGATTTCTGCGGCGATGGATGGAATGAAGAAGAGAGGCACTATCAACTCCCATGATTTTAGACCCAGTGGATAGGTTTGAAAAACAGGGTTGAGGAACGGGATATAAACAACCGCTAATAACAAAACCAGGGATAATAAAACCGCCAGGTTCATCCACTTATTTGAAAATACCCCGATCTTTAGCAATGGGTAGCGTTCTGACCGTGCGGTATATGCCCGGAGTAATTCAGAAATAGATAAGGTGACAAAGGCCATTGTCTCCGCCAAAACCAGGCGGTCACTGCTTGCGAGTTCCACATGGGTTAATCCACGCCAAAAGGCAAAAAGAGTTACACTGGCGATTGCAATGGTTTGAACCAACACCCCCCATCGCATTTGTTTATTAATGATGGGTTCTTTGGGAGGGCGCGGTTTTTGATCCATGATATCCGGATCTCCCTTTTCAGTCCCCAATGCCAGGGCGGGTGCGCCATCTGAGATGAGGTTCAACCACAACAACTGCACAGGCGCCAGGGGAGATAATTGGTCTGCGGTCAATTCAGGGAAGAGCAGCTTGCCAAATATGGTCGGCAGGAAAATGATAACGATCTCTCCCATATTACACGAGATAAGGTAATAGACAAACTTACGGATATTGGAGTAGATGATGCGTCCCTGCTCCACGGCTGAAACGATACTCACATAATTATCATCGGTCAGCACCATATCTGCTGTATCCTTGGCAACATCTGTGCCGGTAATGCCCATCGAGACGCCAATGTCGGCCTGCTTGATGGCAGGGGCGTCATTGACACCGTCACCTGTCATCGCTACAATTTCGCCATTTGCCTGCAGGGCGTTGACGATGCGCATCTTGTGTTCAGGGGAAACTCGCGCAAAGACGTCAGTCTGTTCAACTTCCATAATGAGCTGCTTGTCGTCAATCTCATCTAACTGTGCGCCGGTAAGTACTTTGTGTCCGGGTCGCAGCAGCCCAATGCTTTCAGCGATCGCACGCGCTGTGTTGGGATAATCTCCAGTAATCATCAGGGTACGGATGCCCGCCTTCGCGGCGGTGAGCAGCGCAGGCTTCACTTCCGGACGGGCTGGGTCTATCATCCCGATCAGGCCGGCAAATACCAATTCTTTTTCAAGGTCTTTGCTCTCCAGTTCTCCCGGTGTTTCCTTGACAAGACGATAAGCCATACCCAGCACGCGCAAGGCGCCGCGGGTCAATTCGTCATTTGCCTGGATGATACTGGTGCGAATTTCCTCGTTGATTAGTCTGGGGGCGCCGTCATCCATGGGTTGGATGTGTGTGCAAAGTTTGAGTACTACATCCGGTGCGCCTTTGACAGCGATCACTTGCCAGCCTTTGTGGGTTTCGTCCTCAAAAGGCGAAAGATCCTCAAGTGTAGGATTTTTGACTGAATGGATAGTGACCATGCGTTTACGTTCGGAATCAAACGGAATCTCATTCTGCCGCGGGTAAGCACTATTCATTCCAGAGAATCTCGCTCCAGCTTTATGAGCCGCAACCAGGATGGACCCCTCGGTTGGATCGCCCACCATGCGATATTCAGAGGGCTGCCCTTTGATCTCGGTCTCCTCAAGAACAGCATCGTTGTTCAATGCGCCTACCCATAATGCTGTTTTAACAGCCGGATAGGATGTAAGATCAACTTTTTTTCCATCTATCAGGAAGTCGCCCGAAGGAATATATCCCTGCCCGGTTACGTCGACAAATTTGCCGTCAACCCAAAGACGAGTAACGGTCATTTCATTTTGAGTCAGTGTGCCGGTCTTATCGGAGCAAATTATGGTAGCCGAGCCCAGGGTTTCAACCGAGGAAAGCCGGCGGATGAGCGCATGCCGCTTAATCATTTCACGCATACCCAGCGCCAGGCTAATTGTCACGATGGCAGGCAATCCTTCAGGCACAGCAGCGATTGCCAGGCTGACCGCGATCATGAACAGTTCCAGCGGGTTCCCGCCCTGAAGCAGCCCGACGCCAAAGATGGCTGCACAAATGATCAGGCACGCCCAGCCGAGCGTCTTGCCCAACTGGTCAAGCCGTTTTTGTAGAGGAGTCTCTTCATCCGCAACGGATTGCAGCATTGTAGCAATCATGCCTAATTGAGTATGCATACCTGTGCTGGTCACAACTCCGGTACCACGCCCATAAGCAATTGTTGTACCCATAAAAACTGTATTCTTGCGATCGCCCAGCGATGCCCCTGATTGCAGCACCAGACTTGCGTTTTTCTGCACCGGAACCGATTCGCCCGTTAGAGCTGCTTCTTCAACGCGCAGGTTTACAGCCTCTACCAACCGCAGGTCAGCCGGAACAAAATTCCCTGCTTCAAGCAGCACAATATCCCCGGGAACGAGGTTGATTGCTGGGATTGAAACCCGTTTGCCATCGCGGATCCCACGCGCCTCGGGGGCTGCCATTTTCTTCAAAGCTGCCAGAGCTTCTTCTGCTTTCGATTCCTGGACAACACCCAAAACAGCGTTCAACACTACAATGAGAATAATCGCGCCAGCATCCACCCATTCCCCCAGAATGGCAGATATGATCGATGCGACAACCAATAGAATGATGACAAAAGATTTAAGCTGGTCGAACAGCAACTTAAAAAAAGTTGGCCTGGGTTTTTCCTGCAACTGGTTTGGACCATGCAGCTTAAAGCGCCGTTCTGCTTCTTCGCTGGTGAGTCCTTCAGTTTTTACGGTATTTAGCTGGTTTAAAACTTCTTCGGTGCTGATAGCATGCCAGGTGACACTCAGGTCCTGCCGGGCGTCTTGTAATGGGGCGTCGGGTCGGGAACTCATTCTTTTCTCCTAAAATTTATTTTTCTGATAATGGCGCGATCGTGGTTCCTGATAAGATCTCTGCGCTTTTTGGAATAACTACAATGCCATCACGCACCACCCAGCCATTGCCGTCCAGGTCAGTACCGCGTGGGAACGCCCTGATGGTTACATTTTGCCCAAGGCGGGCGTTTTTATCAATAATTGCGCCTTCAATGTTGCAATTGCAGCCAATTTCAAGGGGGATCTTGCGTCCCTCGGAAACCCAATCGCGTTCATAATAGTCGTTGCCCATCAGGATGCTGTCTTTGATCTTCACGCCATTGCGAATCTGGCTGCGCAATCCAATGATGGAATGGGTAATATCAGCATCATCGATCCGGCAGCCTTCTGCAAGCAAGGTGTCCTTCATGCAGCTGTTGTTCACGGTGGAACCGGGTAAAAAGCGCGGATGGGAATAAATTGGCGCAGCCGGATCATAAAAATTAAAGGGGGGGTTGGCAACCGTCAGGGCTAAATTTGTATCATAAAACGAGCGAATGGTACCGATATCTTCCCAGTATCCTTCAAAATCGTAACCATACACTTTATGTGTGCTTATCGCACCCGGGATGATGTGGCCGCCAAAATCATCCATTGGATTCTTATCAAGCATATCGATCAGGGATTCCGTCTTGAACAGGTATATCCCCATCGAGCCCAGGAAAGGTTTTTGAAGGTCCAGACGACTTGCCATGTGCCGAAGCACCTTGGGTTCTGTTGGTTTTTCAGCAAAGTCGGTTATGCGTCCACTAAGATCGCGTTTGAGGATACCATAACGTGCGGCATCACCCTTGTTGACAGGTTGGACGGCAATGGTAACATCGGCGTCTTTTTCAAAATGAAGTTGCGCCATCTTGCTGAAATCCATGCGGTAAAGGTGGTCACCAGCAAGTATGAGTACATATTTTGCTCGGGTGGCGCGGATTTCAAATAATTGCTTTCGCACTGCATCTGCAGTGCCCTGGTACCAGGAAGAATTGGCAACAGTTTGCTCTGCCGCCCAGATCTGAACCCATCCCTGGTGGAAAGCATCAAAGTTATACGTACGCACGATATGGCGGTGAAGAGAAACTGAATTGAACTGGGTGAGCACGGCAATACGTAAAATGCCCGAGTTGATGCAGTTACTTATGGGAATATCGATGAGGCGGTATTTACCCGCCACTGGCACTGCAGGTTTAGAGCGCTGTTGCGTCAGCGGGAAAAGCCTCTGCCCGCGACCGCCGCCGAGGATTACTGCAAGGATATCATCCATGTTTGGCATACTTTCCCTCCTGACACGTGAATTTGAGCGAGTTCTAAATATTAAAGAGTAAGCATAACATTAGAGGGTTGAGGTCGTCAATGAATTGTTCCTGATAAATTTAAAAATTGTCGAATAGCCTTAGCGTTACAGCATTGAATTTGCGCTGGGTTTCAATCCTTTTATCGAGAATAAAAACAGGATCCCGGCTAAGGCAGCCCCCAGCCAATATGGAGCAGAAGGACCTATGGATTGAAAGACTGCGCCGCCAATTACCGGAGCCAGCGCATTTGCCGCGCTTAAGAGTGCTACCGAAATCCCAAGCGTACCGCCAATCTCAGCCGGAGATACGTTCCTGGTCAGCAAGCTATTAATTGAAGGCTGAAGAACACCTCCCCCAATGGCAGCCGGTATCATGGCTAGCAAAATCCAACCCAGACCGAGCCATCCCTTATTCGCATCAGATGGGATATCGATCTGCAGGTTTTGAGTCGGCGGAGTCTCACCAGGCATATTGCGTCCACCTGACAATTCGGAGGCAACGGCTTTCTGCGAATACCAGGGAGGCGGAATCCTAGGGGTGAAAGACGTCAGCAGCAGACCAGCCGCTACCATAATCAACCCGAAGCGGATGAGCCATCTTTCGCCAAATTTCCTGCTCCACTTACCGATGAAATACCCCTGTACAGACACAATCAGGATGCCCACAAAAACAAAGATGACTGAATTTCCAGAAGCATTCAAACCAAGTCGGCTGAGCGTAAAAAGGGATAACAATTGTTGAAAACCTCCGAAGGCAATCTGCTGTATGAAAATTGCAACCAGGAGAAACCCCACCAGGGGTTTCTTCAATGTGGTAAAGAAATTCTTTAAACCTACCTCACGTTTGCTGGTAAGGCTAACCCTGCTATCGGCATGGTGAGTCTCCTTAAGCCAAAATGCTGTAAGTAAGATCGAGAGGAACGAAAAACCTGCCGCGACAAAGGCGGGAATGTGGTAATTATTATTTCCAATCGCCAATGAAACGAAAGCAATCACGGGACCTATAATAAAGCCAAGGCCAAAAGCTGCTCCAACAAGACCAAGCCCCTGGGTGCGTGTTTTCTCGTTCGTGCTGTCACTAATCACTGCCTGTGCAGTGGAAATATTGGCACCGGATAACCCATCAATAATTCTTGCAAGAAACAAAACCCAAAGGGAATTGGCTAATCCCAATACAATAAATCCTAAAAAGGTTCCAACCTGGCTGGCTAAGAGGACCGGTTTTCTGCCAAAGCGATCTGAAAGGCGCCCCAGAATAGGTGCACCAACGACCTGCATGGCCGGGTATGTTGCCCCCAAAAATCCAATGACCGTTGCATTCGCTCCATAGGAGGCGGCATACAGCGGCATGAGCGGGATAATGATGGTCAACCCGAGAAGATCGATCAAAATGATAATGAAAACTGGCAGGATTTTCTTAAAATCAAGCTTGTCGCCTTGCACATTTGGTTGAGGTTGAGAACTCATTAAGACTCCTTAGGAAAACATGGTCATCAGTAAGAATCTGGAAAAACTTTCCATTAACTAACTTGCCCGTTTTACAAGTATTGGATAAACAGTAAGGTACCCAAGAGTAGATCCTATCGGCGTCACTTTTTTGGGAGTGTGGTCACGAACTCCAGGCAAATTGTCACCCAGGGTTCCAGGTCCTCATCCCGGGCAAGGCCTGCCGGCAGCACCTCCACCCAGCCGGACATCGGTCGGCCGGTCATATCGAAGGGTTTTGTGTTAGGCCGCAACAGGCAGGCCTCATAATTGCTAGAGCCGACCCTGGCAATCAAATTATTGCCGAGCACACCAACCAGCATGTTGCCGTTGAGCAGGAAGGCCACCCCGCCAAACATTTTCCTTTCGGTCACTGGATGATTTTTAAGGGCTGTCTGCAACCTGGCAGACAATTGAAGGTCATACGCCATAGTTACTCCCGCTGGGCGGGGCGTAAACAGTACGCTGGCGCTTGCGGAAGAAAAGGGTGAGGATTAAGCCAGCCGAAAATCCGCCGATGTGTGCCATGTAAGCCACCCCGCCCGCAGCGGTATCTGTGCTGGACAGAGTGCCGATACCACTCAAAAGCTGCAACCCGATCCATGCGCCAATGACGAGGATGGCCGGCAAACGCACCACCCAGGCTGCGATGAGCACACGCACACGCCCGCCCGGCAAGAGCAGCAGGTAAGCTGCCAGCACGCCGGCAATGGCGCCGGAAGCTCCAAGGTTGGGGATCTCTACAAATGGATCCAAAATGTACTGTGCAAAAGTGGCTGCCATTCCGCAAAGGATATAGAAAATAAGGAACTTGAAATGACCAAAACGATCTTCCACGTTATCCCCGAAAATGAGCAGGTAAAGCATATTGCCGCCCAGGTGCATCCAACCGGCATGCATGAACATGGAAGTGAAAATAGTGATGAAGAAAGCCGCCGGGTTTTGTGTAAAATAAGCCGGGGTGAACGACCAGGTGTAGATGAAATTGTCGCCGCCGCCTAATTCGAGTAGGAAAACGATAACGTTGATCGCAACCAGCATCCAGGTGACAACCGGGAGTAACCTGCGCTGTGAATTGTCATCTCCGATTGGGATCATGGGTTTCTCCGTGTTATTTGAACGAATGATCAGGGCTGAGTACCCTGTTACATGAAGTATAAGGGCTTTCGACAAGGATGCAAGATTCGTGATCTGCTCCTGTTAAAACTCAATTTATAACTTAAGCAAAATAGGGGCATGCTACCCTGCACTTCACCTATTTCTCGAGATTGCTTCAATTCTCACTCAGTGCTATTAGCATATTTTGCTATAATGATTTATTCGGTTTTCGCCAAAATGAAAGGCATATAAAATGTGGGAGTTTTTGAGGAAATTATTCAGAAAGCCGTCCGTTAAATCCATTAAGTCGGTTAAAAATGGAAAGTCCAGCAATTCGCGCATCAGCCAGGCGGATGAGATTCGTAAATACGCTAAGACGCAGTTCATCATCCCGGCTCGAAAAAAAGGAGGGGCGCGCGTTAGTTTCACTTCAAAAGATATTCACCAGGGGATGGATCTGCAAAGCCGCTATCCGCAAGTGTGTGCCTCGATCGATTCAAAAAAATTCAAAGAGTTTGCCCGTGTCGAGCTCATAAAACGCGAAGGACCTCAACAGGGCGCAACTGCCCGGTGGACCTTCAAGCTTTAATAAAAAAAGGTTGGGGATTTCTTAAAACATATGGGCGGGTTTAAGAACCCGCCCATATGTTTTAAGTATTCAGAAAACTGGTAAGTTCGGTCGTGCTACTTTCCGTACCCTCTGCCGAGAATATAGTCTTCCATGTTTGTGATGAGTAGGTCCTTGTCTTCGATCGTTTGTGAGTAGGTCCTTGTCTTCGATCGTTTGTTTGACCACATCCCCAATGGAAATCAGGCCTACCAGTTGATCTCCATCACAAACGGGCAAATGGCGGAAGTGTTTTTGGGTCATCAACGCCATACATTCATCAATCGTGTCCGATTTGCATACGCTGTAAACCTCTTTGGTCATAAAGGTTTCAACCGGCATCTTAAGTAATAAAGATTTGTCTTTAGCAACTGCCCGGATAAAATCGCGTTCAGAGAAGATCCCGATCGTCTTGCTTCCTTCCATAACCACTAGGGCGCCAACATTCTTCTCTACCATCAATTCAAGCGCCTCGATCACGGTGGTATCCTTTTCGATCGTGTATACAGCATTTCCCTTGATTTTTAAAATATCACTAACTAATAACATGTTTTCTCCTTTCGTTATCACACCTATAATATGCGCCTATTAAATAGAGTATAGGCTCTTTTTTGGATTTTCAAGTATCTTTGCAAAAAACCGCGGTGCTACCCGCCGTTTTTTTATCATCAATTGGCAATTATCGGTTCCAGTTTTTCTTCCTCAACCGCGGGTTTCTTCTTCTTGCCGCGTTTGAGTACGATCTCTTTTTCCTTGTTCACGTCCACGATGACATGATCGCCATCGTTAAACTCGTGGGACAGTACAGCATCAGAAAGACGGTCTTCCACCTTATCCTGCAGCACGCGGCGCAGGGGGCGTGCACCCATCTCAGGGTTGAATCCCTCGCTGGCGATGAGATCCAGGGCAGCGTCCGTGGCGGTGAGGGCAATGTTGTGCTCCTGCATACGCACAGCCACCTTCTCCAGCTCCACGTTAACAATGTTGCGGATATGCTCAGCATTGAGAGGGTGGAAGACGATGATGCCGTCCAGGCGGTTGATAAATTCTGGACGGAAAACCTTGCGCAGCGAATCAAGCAACCGCTTACGCATTTCCTCGTAATTCTTGGATTCTTCTTCCTTTTCGTTCTTTTTGAGTGAGAAGCCCAGTGAACCCTGGCGGCGGATCTCTTCGGAGCCAATGTTGGTGGTCATGACGATGATCGTGTTGCGGAAGTCCACCTTGTGCCCGCGGGCATCAGTGAGCTGTCCCTCTTCCATGATCTGCAGCAGCATGTTATGCGCTTCGGGATGGGCTTTCTCGATCTCATCAAAAACGACGATGGAATATGGGCGGCGGCGGATGGCTTCGGTGAGCTGACCGGCTTCTTCAAAGCCCACATATCCCGGAGGTGCCCCCACCAGCCGGCTGACGTTGTGGCGTTCCATGAATTCGGACATGTCAATTTGCGTCAGCGCATCTTCACTGCCAAAGAGGAAGCATGCCAGCGCCTTGGTAAGGGCGGTCTTGCCCACACCGGTAGGGCCGAGGAACATGAAGGAGCCAATCGGACGGCGCGGGTCTTTGAGCCCGGCACGCCCGCGGCGCACTGCCTTGGAGATGATCTGGATGGCTTCATCCTGCCCGACAATTGTCTTGCGCAATTCTTCTTCCATGTTAAGCAGGCGTTGGCTTTCTTCCGTTGCCAACTGCATGATAGGCACGCCCGTCCACATGGAAACGAGCTCGGCGATATCTTCAGAGGTAACCACCGGGCTGTTGGAGCGATCCCAACCGGTGCGTAGTTTTTCAATTTGTTTCTTTAGCCCGCTCTCCTGGTTGGAGAATTCTTGGGCGTCATCATTGCGTCCACTTTCCACCGCTTCACTGCGGCTGGCTCGCACAATCTTGAGCTGTGACATGAGATCTTTGAAGGTCTGGGCTGCCGGGCTCTTGTACATGCGTACCCGTGAAGAAGCCTCATCAATCAGATCAATCGCCTTATCTGGCAGGAAGCGCTCGGTGACGTAACGCGAGGAGAGGTGTGCCGCGGATTCCAGAGCCTCGTCGGAGATGATGAGACGGTGATGCTCCTCGTAGTTTTTACGGATGCCTTTGAGGATCTGGATGGTCTCCTCTACAGTGGGTTCAACCACCACAATGGGCTGGAAGCGGCGTTCCAGCGCCGCATCGGTTTCGATGTGCTTGCGGTATTCATCCAGCGTGGTTGCGCCAATGACCTGGAGCTCACCGCGGGATAAGGCTGGTTTGAGGATGTTGGCGGCGTCCACGGTGGAACCGGCAGAACCGGCGCCCACGAGCATGTGCAGCTCATCGATGAATAGGATGGACTTGGCGGCTTTTAGTTCCTCGATAACGCGCTTGAGGCGTTCCTCGAACTGACCGCGGTACATGGTACCTGCTACCAGTGAGCCTACGTCAAGCTGCAAAACACGTTTGCCGATGAGGGGCGCAGGCACGTCGCCTTCGATGATGCGTTGCGCAAGACCTTCCACGATGGCGGTTTTGCCTACACCGGGCTCTCCGATGAGGGCAGGGTTGTTCTTGTTGCGCCGCGCCAGAATCTGGATGAGGCGCTCGATTTCTTTCTGCCGGCCAATGACCGGGTCGAGCTTGCCTTCTTCAGCCAGGGTGGTCAGATCAACAGCCAATTGGTCCACGAGGGGTGTCTTGGCTTCCTTTTTATCGTCCTTGCGCGCGAGCGGAGCTCCACCCGCACTGGCGGGACCGGTGGTGGATTCTTCCATCATGCGGCGTGTCTGCCGGCGGACTTGCTCCGGGGTGACGCCGAGTTTCTTGAGTGCTTCGACTGCCTGCCCCTCGGTGGAGCGGGTTAGCGCGAGCAAAAGATGTTCGGTGCCGATAAATTGGTGTCCCATCAAGCGGGCTTCTTCAATGGCGAATTCCAGCACCTGCTGCGCGCCTTTTGAAAGCTCAATGGTGGGGGTTTCGACCAGTCCCATCGGGGAGAGACGTTCCACCATTTCGCGAACGCGCTCGGTTTCAAGTCCCAGTTCGCGCAGGGCGGCACCGGCGGTTCCGCCGTCTTCCTCAATGAGTCCAACGAGCAAATGCTCAGTGTTAATTGTGGTATTGCGCAAGCGTTCAGCTTCTGCATGCGCCAGGGCAAGTACGTGGCGTGCCCTTTGGGTAAATCGTTCCATTCCTGCCAAAATAATCCTCCTGGGTAGTCAACTCCCGCGGTAAAGCGAAAGATATCTATTGTGAAAAAGAGCCCTCTGCCGGCTGTTCATAAGCACTGGATTTTACCAGCAATTCTCCGGTCTTAATCCACCCCTATTGTATCCATAAGAGATAAGAAACTGATAAGAATTTTTCACATCCAATTAACCGTATAATCTTTTTTAAAGGATATTTGAGAAAAAGGTACTTTACTATGAACTATCAAATGCAATATCCCACAAAGGAACATGAAAAAGCCGCAGAAGAGGTAACCCGATTCTTTACTAATAATTTCAGGATAGACTCGGTCCTTCTTGTTAATTCCTGTGCAAGGGGCATGGCTACCAGTGATAGCTGTCTGGATATCGCTATCCTGGTTAAACCTGACCTATTTGAGAAACAATCTGGTAGATTTGAATCTGCATGGGAACGTTTCCAGGAAAAATCCGAGGTGATCCATGATCTAAAGGCTATTGGGAAATATTCGGAGGTTCACCTGAATTTTACAGATGGTGTTTTCACCCCTCCTGAGAGAGACGAGGTAGGGGGGCCTGACTATTTCGAAGTGAGTATTGGCAACTTATTAGTTTTCGCTCATCCGCTATGGAATAGTGGCCATTATTGGGAAGACCTGCAGCAGGAATGGCTTCCTTTTTACAGCGAGCCATTGCGTAAAGAGCGGTTAGCCATGGTTAGGATGTATTGTCTTAAAGACCTGAATCATATTCCTTTATATATTGAGCGTAATTTATTTTTCCAATCATTTGACCGCCTGTAAAACGCATACCGTCAATTTCTTCAAGCGTTGTTCATTTCCCGCCGGACGTACCCAATTTCTTATAACAAATGGATACGCGAGCAAGTAGAGGAAATTCTAGGACTGCCAGAACTTTATCAACAGATAACTCATCTTTTTGAAATTAGGCATTTTGAGAGCCGGGAGATGATTGATAAAGGCAAGGAAGTAGAAGAGTTGCTGGAGAAATTCACCAATCCTTAAAGGTTT
>Ga0209450_10000390_pt1 | contig 22884 bp, 21 predicted proteins | sample FrelakmetLWP11LW_FD_187149 | JGI IMG/M metagenome (GOLD analysis project Ga0209450, IMG submission 187149) | Freshwater lake sediment microbial communities from the University of Notre Dame, USA, for methane emissions studies - LWP11 LW (SPAdes)... | ecosystem: Environmental > Aquatic >...
GCAGCCGCGTGGCCCGCCGCAACGCCGGCGAGGACGGCGAGGGCGGCACGCCGGCGGCCTATGGCATCTACGGCACGCCGACGCATCTGGCCTTCTACAAGGCGCTGACCGCGCTCGAAGGCGGATATCGCAGCTGGGCGTTTCCCTCGGGGCTGACCGCCTGCACGATGGCCATCCTCGCTTACGTCGCGCAGGGCGACCACGTGCTGATCCCCGACTCGGTGTACGGGCCGACGCGCCGCTTTGCGCTGCAGACGCTGCCGCGCTACGGCGTGCAGGCGGGCCTGTACGACCCGCGCGTGGGCGAACAGGGCCGCGCTGCCGTCGAGGCGCTGTTCCAGGCGAATACCCGCGTGCTGTTCCTCGAGTCGCCCGGGTCGCTCACATTCGAGATGCAGGACGTGCCGCTGCTGGCCTCGGTCGCGCGCCAGCGCGACGCGATCAGCGTGATCGACAACACCTGGGCGACGCCGCTGTACTTCCAGCCGCTGGCACACGGCGTCGACGTTTCGGTGCACGCTGCAACCAAGTACATCGGCGGCCACTCGGATCTCGTCATCGGCACGGTCACCTGCAACGAGCGCGCCTGGCCGCGCATGCGCGAGACGATCCATCACTACGGCCTGACCACCAGCCCCGACGACTGCTGGCTGGCGCTGCGCGGCCTGCGCTCGATGGGCGCGCGGCTGGCGCAGCATCGCGCCACCGCGGAAGCCTTGATCGCCTGGCTGAAACGGCAGCCGGAGGTGGAGCGCATCCTGTACCCGGCCGATCCCGATGATGCGGGTTATGCCCTGTGGAAGCGCGACATGAGCGGCGCCTCGGGGCTGTTCGGCGTGCTGCTGAAGGCCGGCATCGCCGAGGCGCGCTTCCTTGCCTTCGTCGATGGCATGAAGCTCTTCGGCCGCGGCTACTCGTGGGGCGGCTTCGAGAGCCTGCTGATCCCGGCGCTTCCCGAGCGCACGGTGACGCCGTTCACCTATGCCGGGCGGCTGTTCCGCATCGGCGCCGGGCTCGAGGATCCGGTGGACCTCATCGCCGATCTGGACGCCGGCTTCGCGCGGCTGCGCGCGGCGGCCTGAGCTCAGCCGGCTTCAGCGCTGCAGGCAACTGCGGCGGAACTGCGCCAGCTGCTCGAGGCCGGCGATCGCCCGCGAGCCGTACCAGCTGGTCCACTCGCCGTCGACGAGATCGACCGGCTTGCCGGCAAGGCGCTGCCGCAGCTCCCGCGCGTGCTTCTCGCGGAAGCTGAACGGCTCGGTGGACAGCAACACGCGATCGACCCGCGCCGCCTCGGCGTCGAGATCGTTCACCCGGGGGTAACGCGCGGCGCCGGCAGGCCCGCCGGCGCCGCGCGGCACGCGCCAGCCCACTGCCGCCAGCGTATTGGCAATGTAGGTGTCCGAGGCGACCGTCATCCATGGCGCGTGCCAGATCAGGTACAGCACCGTTTCGGGCGGCCAGGAGGTGGCGGCGAGCGCGTCGAGTTGCGCCTGCAGCCGCAGGTACAACGCCCCGGCGGCATCGGCGCGGCCGAAGATGCCGCCGAGCAGCCGGTACAGCGCCAGGTTGTCGGCCGGCGCGTTCGGGTGGGTGACGACCACGTGCGGCACGAACTCGCGCAGCGCCTCGACCGTCGGCGCCTCGTTCTCGTCGATGTTGACGATCACGTGCGTGGGCGCAAGCGCGCGCACCGCGTCGAGCCTGACGTCCTTGGTGCCGCCGACCTTGCGGATCTCGCGCACGGCCTCGCGCGGATGGATGCAGAAGCCGGTGCGGCCGACCACGCGCTCGCGCAGGCCGAGGTCGATCAGCGTCTCGGTGATCGACGGCACCAGCGAGACGATGCGTGCGGCCTCGGCACGCTCGAAGCGCTGGCCGAGCGCGTCGGTGAAGGTCTCGCGCACGGCGCGGCGGTCAGCCGGCAACGTCCGGCGGCCGGCGCGGTTTGTGGGGGCGGTTGCCGAAGGCGCGGTCGAACAGGCGGTTGGGCAGCAGCCGCAGCAGCTTGGCAACGATCCCCATCTGCCAGGGGATGACGCGGTAGGACACGCCGGCAAGCATCGCGTCGACCGCCTGCCGCGCGAAGTCGGCCGACTCCATCAGGAACGGCATCCGGTAGGGATTCTTCGCCGTCAGCGGCGTGCGAACGAAGCCGGGGGCGATCGTCACGACCTTCACGCCGCTGCGCTTCAGCTCGACGCGCAGGCTCTCGCAGTAGCTCGCCACCGCGGCCTTCGAGGCGCAGTAGGCCTCCGAGCCGGGCAGGCCGCGCACGCCGGCGACGCTGCCGATGCCGACCAGCGTGCCGCGGCCGCGCGCGCGCATCCTGGCGATGAACGGGTGGAAGGTGTAGGCCATCGCCAGCACGTTGGTGTCGAAGACGTCGCCGAACGCGTCGAGGTCCTCGTAGTGCTCGGTCAGCACGCCGACCGAGATGCCGGCGTTGGCCACCACGATGTCGGCGCCGCCGGTGGCGTCGTCGAAAGCGCGGGCGGCGGCGATCAGGGCGTCCTTGTCGGTGACGTCGACGGCGTAGACGTGATGCCGGCCGGGCGCCTGCGCGACGACCTCGTCGAGAGGCGCCCGCCGCCGCGCCACCAGACCGAGCGTGGCGCCGCGGCGGGCGAACTCGGCGGCGAGCGCGGCGCCGATGCCGCTCGAGGCACCGGTGAGGAAGACGTTCATCGCGCAGGAAGCGGGGTCAGCCGGAAATTCGACTCTGACCCCGATTTCCTATTTCTTGGCGGTGTTGTTGCGTTCCTTGCGCGCCAGCCCGATCAGGTGGTCCATCACCGGCAGGGTGGCGGCGCGGCTGCCGACCATCGACGGCGCGGTCAGGTACTTGCCGTCGATGGCGACCGCCGGCGTGCCCTCGAGCTTGTAGGCCTCCCAGACCTGCGTCGCGCGGCTCGCCTGCGTGGCCACGCCGAACGAGTTGAAGGTGTCGAGCCAGAGCTTGCGGTCGATGCCGTTGGCGGCCATAAAGTCGGCGATCTCGTTCGGGTCGAGCATCCGCTTCTTCTGCCCATGGTAGGCGGCGAAGACCTTCTTGTGCATCTCGTCGACCTTGCCCAGCTGCAGCAGCGTGTAGTAGATCTTCGTGTGGTTGGCGGTGGCGGCGTTGAAGGCCACCGGCAGGCGCCGGTACTCGACGTCGGCCGGCATCTTCTTGCGCCAGGCCTCCAGGTCGGGGTCGAAGCTCGCGCAGTGCGGGCAGCTGTACTGGAAGAACTCGAGCACCTCGATCTTGTTGCCGGTGTCCACCGGCTGCCGCGGGTTCACGTCGCGGTAGTCGCGCAGCGCCACCGGCTCCTTCGGCTGGGCGTGCGCGATGGACACGGCCGGAGCCAGTGCGGCGGCGACAACGATACGGCGGCGGGTCGATTGCATGGCGGGTTCCTTCTCGTCGATGGTCAGGGCCCGGGTCGGCCTGCCGGGCTCATCCCGGGGATGAAGAGGTAACGCAATGACCGCCGCCGCGGCTGACGGTTTCCATCGGGGCGGCGGACGGCGGCATCAGCGCAGCCGGACGATCTGCGCCTCGATGCTGTTGTCGGCCAGCAGCTTGCGCACGCGGTTGACGTCGTCGAGCTGTCCATAGGGGCCGAGGCGGACCCGGTACAGCGTCTGGCCGCCCTGCTCGATCGGAAAGATGCGCGCGTCCAGGCCGAGCATGGCCAGCTGCGCACGCATGCCGTCGGCATCCTCGGCCGACTTGAACGCGCCGGCCTGCAGCAGGAAGCGCGAGCCCTCGGGCAGGGTCTCCTGCTTGGCCGCCGCCGCCTCGGGCGTGGCGGGTGTTGCCTCCCCCTTGGCGGGCGGCGCCACCGGGGCGGCCGGCGGCGTGCTGGCGGCGGGCGGCGGAGCCGGTGGCGTCAGGTTCAGGCTCCTGTTGGGATCCGGCAGCTTGCCGTCCGCCGGCAACGCCGAGCTCGTCGACGGCGGCCGCACCTTGGTGACGAAGGGCAATGGCGCGTTGCTGATGTACAGCGCCACCGCCACCGCGATGGCCAAGCCGACCACCAGGCCGATCACGAACCCGAGCAGCATGCCGCCGCGCTGGCTGAAGACGCCTGGTTGCATAGGTGGGTTCAATTCGGCTCCAGCACTCGGCATCGATCACCGCGACGCCGCCTACATGCGCTCGGGCGCGGACACGCCGAGCAACCGCAGTGCATTGCGCAGCACCTGACGGGTGGCCAGCAGCAGCGCCAGCCGGGCATCGCGCAGCGCGCCGTCGTCGACCAGCACGCGTTCGGCATTGTAGAAGGCGTGGAAGTCGGCGGCGAGGTCCTTCAGGTAGAAGGCGATCTGGTGCGGCGCCAGTTCGTCGGCCGCGTCGCGCAGCACCTGCGGGTACAGCGCCAGCCGGCCGAGCAGGGCGAGCTCGCGCGGCCCGGCCAGCGGCGACAGGTCGCGCTGCAGGGCCGTGGTCTCGTCGAAGGCAACGCCGGCGGTGGCCGCCTGCGCCAGCACCGAGCAGATGCGCGCGTGCGCGTACTGCACGTAGTAGACGGGGTTGTCCTCGCTTTGCGACAACGCCAGGTCGACGTCGAAGGCAAACTCGGTGTCGGCCTTGCGCGAAGCGAGGAAGAAGCGCGTCGCGTCGCGGCCGACCCAGTCGATCAGGTCGCGCAGCGTCACGTAGCTGCCGGCGCGCTTGGACATCTTCACTTCGCAGCCAGCCCGCACCACGCGCACCATCTTGTGTAGCAGGTAGTCGGGGTAGCCCGTGGGCACGGCGATGCCGAGGCTCTTCGCCGCCGCCTGCACGCCGGCACGCACGCGCGCCACCGTGCCGTGATGGTCCGCGCCCTGCACGTTGATGACCTTGCCGAAGCCGCGCTCGAACTTGCCGAGGTGGTAGGCGACGTCCGGCACGAAGTAGGTGTAGGTGCCGTCGGACTTGCGCATCACGCGGTCCTTGTCGTCGTTGGCTCCCTCGATCTCGGTCGTGCGCAGCCACAGCGCGCCCTCGGCCTCGAAGGTCATGCCCGAGTCGACCATCGCCTGCACCGCCTTCTCGACGCGGCTGTCGGCGTATAGCGACGACTCGAGGTAGAAGTGGTCGAAGGCGACGCCGAAGGCGGCCAGGTCCGTGTCCTGCTCATGGCGCAGGTAGGCCACGGCGAAGCGGCGGATGTTCTCCAGGTCGTCGAGGTCGCCGCTGGCGTGCACCGGCGAGCCGTCGCGAGCCGTCTGCGTGGCGCCGGCGAGGAACTCGCGGGCGATGTCGACGATGTACTCGCCGCGGTAGCCGGCCTCCGGGAACTCCACGGTCTGGCCGGCCAGCTCCTTCGCCCGCGCCTGCACCGACAGCGCCAGGTTGTGGATCTGCACGCCGGCGTCGTTGTAGTAGAACTCGCGCGTCACGTCCCAGCCCTGCGCGGCGAGCAGCGCCGCCAGCGCGTCGCCGATCGCCGCCTGCCGGGCGTGGCCGACATGCAGCGGCCCGGTCGGGTTGGCGGAGACGAACTCGACCATCACCCTGTGCCCGCCGCCGGCGGTCGAGGTGCCGAAGCAGTCGCGCTCGCGCAGCACCGCGTGCACCACCGACTGCTTGGCCGCGGCGGCGATGCGCAGATTGATAAAGCCCGGCCCGGCGATCTCGACCGAGTCGATCAGGCCACTGGCGGCCGGGTTGACCTTCAACGCATCGGCGATCGCGGTGGCGACCTGGCGCGGGTTCTTCTTCAGGTGCTTGGCGACCTGCAGCGCCACCGTGCAAGCGAGATCGCCGTGCGCCTCGACCTTCGGCCGCTCCAGGACGACCGGCGTGTCGGCCATGCCGAGGCCGGCGAGCGCCTGCTCGATCAGTGCGATAACCCTTTGTTTATCTTCGGGAAGCATCCGTGCCGCCGGTCACGGGAAAGGGACGGATTCTACCGGCGGGTGCTGATCGGCCGCAGCCGAACCGGCGGCGGGGACGCACCGGCGTGCCAGTCACGCGGGCCTGCCGCTCGCGCAGGCTAATGCGAAGAGCGCAGGCGCTGGCGGACTTTGGCGTGGACCGTTACCGTCCGCAAATCGCCTCACGACCATTGCGCAAGCGAAGGTGAGCCGCAGGCAGTACGTCAACGCCGAAAGGAATTTCTGATGCCGCTGTGCCTGAGACTCATTGCCGCGCTGCTCATCGGTACCGCCTCGGCTGCGGCCATGGCGCAGGCTGGCCAAGGCTGGATCGTCGACGTCACGTGGCGTTACGAAGCGCAGGCGGGCCGGACCTTGCGCGACGGCAGGACCGGGCCGGGCGGCGCCGACAGCCGGATCAGCGCCACCGGCGAAGTGAAGATCGTGGCGGAGGCGCGCGGCACGATGGAGTTCACCGGCAAGCTGCGTGGAGCGGCTGCCGTCAACATGCCCGACAGTCGCAACGAGCAGCGCTACGACTCGTGGCGGTTCAGCGGCCGCAAGCCCGCCTTCGCGTCCGTCGACATGGCCTCCCAGTTCGAGGAGGCGGCGAGGCTGACCCGCGCCGACGGGGAAGGGTCGGATCTGGTCAACGCCGAACGCAAGGGAATGGTCGGGCGCGTGCAGCACACGCGCGAGCGCTTCGAGGTCAAGGCCTCGGGCGAGGACGCCGGCTGGTTCGGCGACCACGCCGACCTGCAGATCGACCGCGTGGCCAACAAGCTGATGATCGTCAACCGCATCGACCTGCAGTTGAACCGCAAGGTGGCCAAGCCGACGCGGTCGTATGTGAAACGCATGGACAAGGCCGCCGCCGCCGGCGAATGGGATCGTTCCGGCCCTGACGACGAGGCGTGGCGCACGCTGCCGCACTTCACGCCGCGCGAGGTGATCGAGTTCGACATCCCGCCGGGCTCCGACCAGTTCATGCTGACCCGCACCTACGAAGCGAGCCAGTTGCCCGACCCGCTCGACTCGCTCGGCTTCCCGTTCCCGAGCGACCTTCGCGACGCATCAAGGGTGCGTGAAAAGTATCACCGCGGCCGCGCCACGCTGACGCTGAACGTGCGTCGCATGCAGGCCGCCGCGACGTCCTCGCCGGCGCCGGCTGCGGCGCCCGCGGCGCAGCCGGCGTCGGCCGCTGCGCCGGCGGAGCCTGCCTCGCCGCAGAAGTCCGAGCCCGCGAAGCCTGCGCAGCCGAGCGCCACCGACGAGGCCCTCGACGCCGTCAAGAAGTTGCGCGGCCTGCTCGGCCGTTGAACGGGGTTGACGACCGACGATGCGGCGCATGCGAAACTGGACCTGCCATGAGAGGGAGTAAGCGATGAAGATCCGTGCAGTCATCCTGACCACCGGCCTCACGCTGGCGGTGGGCGCAGTTGCCCAGACCAAGGGTCCGCAGCAGGTGGTCAAGCCGCCGGTGGCACAGGCGTGGATCGACGTGGCGACCTTCGCCGGCATGGGCATGCCGATGGGCGGCGCCGCGGCCAGCCCGATGGGCATGCTCGGCAGCATGTTCGGCGGCGGCGCCGGCGCGAAGAACACCTTCGGCATGACGCAGGCGGCATCGGCGGGTCGCTGGGTCGACGTGACGCTGTACACCAGCCGCAATCCCAGCCTGGCCGAGGCCCTGCAGTCGGTGCCGCAGGGCACGCAGCTGGCGCCGACGCTGAAGCTGATGTCGCCGGTGGAAGAGAAGGGCAAGCCGGTGCGGCCGGACGACGACACGCCGATCGAGCGCGATTACGAGCGCCCCAAAGGCAGGATGCTGCTGTACTGGGGCTGCGGCGAAACGGTCCGCCCCGGCCAGCCGCGGGTGGTCGACTTCGCTACCGCCGCGCCGGCGGACTTCCAGAAGTTCTTCATTGCGCGCAGCGCGACGCAGCGCGGCACGCATTCGGCCGTTGGCCGGCCGCACTGGCCGAGCCGCGACGACACGCGCATGGTGCCGGCCGGCGCCTCGCTGGTCGGCGAGCATGGCTTCACCGGGCAGGGCGTGCCGGAAGGGTTCAAGTTCGCCATCCCGGCCGCGCAGGACATCATGCCGGCGATCGAACTGGCGCAACGCGATTCCGGCGGCGCGACGATCCTCGAATGGAAGGCGCTGCCGACCGCGCGCGCCCATTTCATCGCCGCGATGGGCGCCAAGGAGGGCAGCCGTGGCGGCGACAGCGCCGACATCGTGTTCTGGACTTCCAGCGAGGAACCCGACACCGGCAGCGGGCTGGTCGACTACCAGACCAACCCCGCGGTGGATCGCTGGCTGAAGGAAAAGGTGCTGCTCGCTTCGACCACCACGAGCTGCACCGTGCCGAAGGGCATCTTCGGCGAGGGCGCGATGCTGCGCATGATCGCCTACGGCACCGAGCTGAACGTCGTTCACCCGCCGCGGCCAACGGACCCGAAGATCGCCTGGGAGCCGCAGTGGGCGGCCAAGGTGAGGGTCAAGTCCGTCGCCAATGCGATGCTCGGCATGGACATGGGCGCGATGATGCGTGGCGGCAGCCGCGGCGAGCCGGCCTCTCAGCAGGCGCCTGCGGGCGACGCGGCGAAGAAGGAGGAGAAGCCGGCGAGCCCGGTCGACGAGGCCCTCGACTCGGTGAAGAAGCTGCGCGGCCTGTTCGGCCGCTGAACCCATCTGCTGCTCGCGCCAGCCGCGGGAGGATCGCCGTGACGCCGTCCTGCCGCATCGATCACCTGGTGCTCGCCTGCGCCGACCTGGCGCAGGGCACGGCGCATGTGCGCGAGCGGCTCGGCGTCGAGGTACAGCCCGGCGGCAGGCACGTGCTGATGGGCACGCACAACGCGCTGCTGAAGCTCGGGCCGCGCACCTACCTGGAACTGATCGCCATCGACCCGGCGGGCAGCGCGCAGCGGCCGCGCTGGTTCGGTCTCGACACGGTGGCCGTGCGGGCACGCATGGCGAAGGGGCCGTTCCTGCTGACCTGGGTGGCGGCATGCAGCGACGTCGCGGCCGCCGCGGCGCTCGATCCGGGCTTCGGCGAGGTGATCGCCGCCAGCCGCGGCGCGTTTTCCTGGCGGATCACGGTGCCGGCCGACGGCAGCCTGAACTTCGAGGGCGTGCTGCCGACGCTGATCCAGTGGGACGGCGAGGCGCATCCGGCAGCCGCGCTGCCCGACACGGGCTGCGAACTCGTCCGCCTGGACCTGTCACATCCGAAGGCGGACGAACTCGCGGCGACGTTTATCGATCTGGGCCTTTGCGGGCTGGCGCAGCTGAGCGCCGGGCCGGTCGGGATCTCGACGCGGATTCGGGCGCCGCGGGGACCTGTCGAACTGCGCTGACCGGCGCATCCGGTTCGACAGCAACGAACCCATCGCCTTGTCCGGCCCTGGCGATGCGCCGCGTCCGGCGTCAGCCCAGATTGATCGGCACGAAGATCTGCTGGCCGTCGCGCTGGATCAGCAAGGCCACCTGCTTCGGCTTGTCGGCCAGCGCGCGCCGGATCTGCTCGACGTCGCCGACCGGCTTGCCGTTGAGCGCCAGCACGACGTCGCCCGGCTCGATGCCGGCGCGCGCCGCCGGCCCGTCCACCTGCTCGACGAGCAGGCCCCGCTCGGTCTGCGCCTGCCGGCGCTCCGCCTCGGTGAGCGGCCGCACGGCGAGGCCGAGTCGGCCGGGCTCGCCGGTTACCGCTTCGGCCTGCCGGGTCGGCTCGTCCTTCGCCTCGCCGAGCATCACGTCGACGTCGCGGCTGGCCTGGTCGCGCCACACCGAAAGGCGCACGCGGTCGCCCGGTGCCGCCATGCCGATCCGGCTTGAGACGTCGCCGGACGCCTGCACCGGCTGCCCGTCGATCCGTGTGATCACGTCGCCGGGCTTCAGGTCCGCGCCCTTGGCCGCGCTGCCCGGGGCCACGCTCGAAATGAGCGCGCCCTGCGGAGTCTTCAGGCCGAACGATTCGGCCAGCGGCTGGGTCAGGTCCTGCAGCGTCACCCCAAGGCGCGCGTGGCGTACCTGGCCGTGAGTGACGATCTGTTCCTTGACGCGCAGGGCAACGTCGATCGGGATCGCGAACGCCAGCCCCTGGAAGCCTCCGTCCTGCGAGTAGATCTGCGCGTTGATTCCGACCACCTTGCCGCCGCCGTCGAACAGCGGGCCGCCGGAGTTGCCGGGGTTCACGGCAGCGTCGGTCTGGATGAACGGCACGAACGAGTCGCCCGGCAGCGAACGGCCCTTGGCACTGACGATGCCCTGCGTGGCCGTCTGCTCGAAACCGAACGGCGAGCCGATGGCGAGCACCGGATCGCCGACTTCCAGTTGCCTGGGGTCGCCGATGTTCACGGTCGGCAGGCCGGCAGCGTCCACCTTGAGCAAGGCGACGTCGGTGGCCGGGTCGGTGCCGAGTACCTTGGCGCTGAACTCGCGCCGGTCGGATAGCCGCACCGTCACCTCGCTGGCATCGCGGACCACGTGCGCATTGGTCAGGATCAGGCCGTCGGCACTCACGATGAAGCCTGAGCCCTGGCCGCGCATGGGCACGCCGCCGCGCGGCATCTGCGGCATGCCGGGCAGGCCGCGGAAGAAGTCGAAAGACGGATGGTCCGGAACGCCGGGGCGGGAGCGCGAGTTGCCGGTCGCCTTCCTGCCTTCGGCGGTCACGCCGACGACGGCCGGCCCATAGGCCTGCACGATGGCGCGGTAGTCCGGCAGTATGCCCGGTGCTGCCGCGGGCGCGGCCGGGACCGGGTTCGAGCGGGCGGGCGCCGCCTCCTGGGCGATGGCCGCCGGTGCCTTGGCCGCCCAGGTGGGCGCGCCCAGAATGCCGGCTGCTGCGCCGGCACCGACGAACGTGGCGGCGACCACCGCCGCCAGGGTCTTCATCCGTGTCATCTCTGCTCCGTGGATTGATCGGCCGGCGCGAATGCCTGCTTGCCGGTCAATCTAGGCGCGCGAGGTGAGGCGCCGATTAGGCGGAGATTAGGCGAGCGTTAAGGCGCGCCGGCGGCTTGCTGGGCAGGAGGCGGAAAAACGACCTGCGCGCGCAGCCCGCCGAGCGGTGCATCACCGAGGGTGACGGTTGCCCGGTGCCGGTCTGCGACCGCGCGCACGATCGACAGGCCGAGGCCGCTGCCGGTGGTCCCGTCGGGGCTGCGGCGGTAGAAGCGGTCGAACACGCGGCTGCGCTCGGCGGCCGGGATGCCGGGGCCGGAGTCGTCGACCTGCAGCAACTGGCCTTCGTCTTCCAGCTTTCTGACGCGCGCCTGCACCCGGCCGCCGCGGCCAGCGTGGCGAACCGCGTTGTCGATCAGATTGCGGGCCAGGATGCGCAGTGCCGCCGCGTCGCCGCGCACCACGACCGGCTGCGGCGCGTCGAGTTCCAGTTCGGCGCCGCCCTCCGCAGCCAGTGGCACGCAGTCCGCGGCCGCCTGACGGGTGGCCTCGGCAAGATCGACCTCATCCAAGGTCGTCTCGGCGCCGCCGTGTTCGGCGCGGGCAAGCGTCAGCAACTGCTCGACCAGATGTCGCGCCCGCTCCACGCCTGCGGCAAGTTCGGCGGTCGCCTGCTCACGCGCTGCGTCATCGGGCGCGCGCCGCAGCAGTTCGACCTGCAGCTTCAGGGCGGTCAGCGGCGATCGCAGCTCGTGCGCCGCATCGGCCACGAACGCGCGCTGCGAGTCGAACGCCGCCCGCAGCCGCGCCAGCAGCGCGTTCAGCGCAGCGACGAGCGGCGCCACTTCGGCCGGCAGACCGGCGGCCGCCAAGGGGTCGAGCGACTCGGCATCGCGCCGGTGCACCGCGCCGGCCACGTTGCGCAGCGGCGCCAGCGAAACGCCGACCAGCCACCACACCGCTAGCGCCACCAGCGGCACCGCAGCGAGCAGCGGCGCGAGGCTGCGCACGGCCGCTTCGGCAGCAAGCTCGCGCCGGGTCGCCGACGGCTGCGCCACCTGGATCACGCGACGGCCGGCAGCCAGGCTGAAGACGCGCCATTGGCGCCCATCGACGCTGAGATCGGCAAAGCCCGGCGCGACGCGGACCGTGGCGCGGGGCGCCGACCGCGTCGCGTAGGCGATGCTGCCGTCTTCTGCCAGGATGCGCACCTCGAAGTCATAGGCCTCCGCCGGCGCCGTCGCCCCGCCGTCGAACTGGACTGCGCCGAGGTCACGCATCGACAGCGCCATCTGCCGCAGGTGATAGTCGAACAGCCTGTCGGTCTCGCGCAGCACGGTGTGATAGGTGGCCCAGCCCATCGCGCCGGCAACGACGATCGCCAGCGCGAGCAGAAAGGCCAGCAGGCGGGCGCGGAGGGAGCTCACGTGCCGGGCTTGGGCGCGCCGACGTAGTAGCCGACGCCGCGCACGGTGCGGATGAACTCGTCGCCCAGCTTGCGCCTGAGCTGGTGCACGTACACCGAGATCGCGTTGCTCTCGACCTGATCGGCCCAGCCGTAGAGGCGATCTTCCAGCTGCGCACGCGACAGCAGCGCGCCCGGGCGCAGCATCAGCGCTTCCAGCACCGCATACTCGCGCGCCGACAGGCTCACCGGCGCGCCGCCGCGCGTGACCTGGCGGGCCGAGGTGTCGAGCACAACGTCGCCGACCTCGATCGCGGCCTCGGCGCGGCCCGCGTGGCGGCGCGACACCGCGCGCATGCGCGCCATCAGTTCATCGAGTTCGAAGGGCTTTACCAGGTAGTCGTCGGCACCGGCGTCGAGCCCGTGCACGCGGCTGCCCGGCGCATCGCGCGCGGTGACGACGATCACCGGCGTGCGGTCGCCACGCGAGCGCAGCGCGCGCAGCACCTCGATGCCGTCGCGCTGCGGCAGGCCGAGGTCGAGCAGGACCAGGTCGAAGCGCTCGCTGGCCAGCGATGCGTCTGCCGCACGGCCGTCGCGCACCCAGTCGACGGCATGCCCGCTCTGCCGCAGCGCGGTGCGGACGCTCTCGCCGATCATTCGGTCATCCTCGACCAGCAGCACGCGCAAGCGCTGACTCCTTCATTGATGGTCGGTCAGCCGCGACTGGCTCGACGAGCGGGTCGCGCCTGCGGCGAACGAAGCATAAAGGCGCCGGTTCCGGCGGCTCCGCAGCCGCGCTGCCGTGCGGTGGCCCAGTGTGCCGAGCCCCGCCACACGCGAGGCACCGGCCGCGGGCCGGCGTCAGGCCAGCCGCGGCAGCGAGAAGGTCGGCTCGACCGAGCCCACTGCGACGCCGCGGTAGTTGCGGATCACGCGCTCGTCCAGCGGCGCCAGCGGCGTGCCCGCAGGCGTGTCGATCAGCCCCAGTTGCTGCAGCACGGCGATCGTCGCCACGTGCAGCGCGCGGCGGTTGCCGTCGGCGATGCGGATGGCGATGCCGATGCCGCGCGAACGGATGCCAATCGACTGCACGCCGTCGGCGCCGACCTTGCTGACCCAGTCGCCGGCGCCTGCCTGCATCAGCATCAGGTCGCTGCGGTTGGTGCCGGACACGAGGTCCGGGTGGCGCTTCATCGCGTAGGCCAACGCGGCGAGTTCCGGCGTCTCGCCGAGTGCCAGCCGGCAGAACGTGTGCGCCAGCGCCGACAACGGCATGGCGTAGTTCGGCGCGCTGCAGCCGTCGATGCCCATCGGCAGGTCGCGGCTGCCGGCGAACCGCTCCACGTTCGCCCGCACCCGCTGCTGCAGCGGCGAGTCGAGGTCGAGGTAACCGGCCAGCGGCTGGCGGTGCATGCGGCAGTAGGCCAGGAATCCCGCGTGCTTGCCGGAGCAGTTGTGGTGCAGCTGGCTGAAGCGCGCGCCCGGCGGCGGGCAGGTCGAGGTGTGCGTGTAGTAGCTCGGCGGATGGCAGCCGCAGCGCAGGTCGGTCTCGCGCGCGCCGATGCGCTCGAGCATCCGCTGCACGACCTTCACGTGCATCGCCTCGCCGCCGTGGCTGGCGCACATCAGCGCCAGCATCTGGGAATCGAAGCCGAAGTGCTCCATCCCGCCGTCCTGGACGAAGCCGAGGGCCTGCAGCGGCTTAAGAGCGGAACGGGTGAAATTCAGCCCGTGCGCGTCGCCGACGCCGGCGACCAGCGCGCCCTGCGCGTCGACCACGGCGATCGAGCCGATATGCACGCACTCGGGAAAGCCGCCGCGCGTGGTGCGGACCAGCGGGACGTGTTCGGGTGCCTGGCGCATGGAAGTCCCCTCGTCAGGGCTCACGCCGCGGCCGGTGCTCCGCCAGCGGCCAATCGTGCGGCCACTTCCTTACGGTAGCGATTCAGCTCCTGCACCGAGCTGAAGGTGCGCTCGAACAGCAGCCCCATGTTGTGCAGGATGCGCTCGACGACCTTGTTCTCCCAGGCATCGTCGAACCTGATCTGTGCGTCGAGCCAGCGCTCGAGCCAGGCCGGGTCGGGCAGTCGCGACTGCACGGTGTCGTTGGGGAACAGCGCCTTGTTCACGTGCAGGTTGGTCGGGTGCAGCGCCTGCGCTGTGCGCCTGGCGGACGCCATCAGCACGCCGACCTTGGCGAAGGCCGCGCGCGCGTTGTCGCCGACCTCGGCCAGGTATTTCTTCATGTAGCGGAGATACGCGCCGCCGTGGCGCGCCTCGTCCTGCGACAGCAGCTTGTAGATGTGCTTGATCACCGGCTCGGAATGCCATTCGGCGGCGCGCCGGTACCAGTGGTTCAGGCGGATCTCGCCGCAGAAGTGCAGCGTCAGCGTTTCCAGCGCCGGCGCGGGGTCGAACTCGAAGCGCACCGCGTGCAGCTCGTCGGCCGTCGGCGCGAGGTCGGGGCGGAAGCGCTTCAGGTACTCCATCAGCACCAGCGCGTGCTTCTGCTCCTCGTAGAACCACACGCTCATGAAGGCGGAAAAGTCCGAGTCGTGGCGGTTATCGCGCAGGAACATCTCCGTGGCCGGCAGCGCCGACCACTCGGTGATCGCATTCATCTTGACCGTCTGCGCCTGTTCGTCGGACAGCTTTGCGGCGTCGAACTCGCCCCAAGGCACGTCGCGCTCCATGTTCCAGCGCACCGATTCGAGCGACCTGAACAGTTCCGGGTAGAGCATGTTCATCGAGATTCCGCCTTCAGCGGGCGGCGTGCCGCTTGACCGCCCGCATCAATCCTCCAAGAAGTGGAATCTTCTCATACAGCTCCTCGGCGGCGTCCCAGTAGTCGCGGTGGTAACTCACCCGGCCATCGGCGTCGAACTTCAGGTGGGTGGCGCCGTGGATCATCTGCTCGTGGCTGCCGAGTCGCCTTGCGTAGAACAGGAAATCCCAGGTCAGGAACGCGCCGCCGCCCTCGGCCACGACCTCGCGCACGACGAACCGCGGCGAGTCCACCTGCTCGAACATGTGCTTGAAGATGCGGCGGATCGGCTCGATGCCGCGCACCTCGTTGAACGGGTCCTTGAAGTACGCATCGGCGGCATAGATCTCGTCGATGCGCCGCACCTCCTCCGGCGAGATCGACTCGAAGAAGGCGCGCACCCGCCCGACCGCGTCGTGGCTCATCGGAGTACCTTCGCGCTGCGCGCTCGGGGACTCATGCTTGGGGCGGCCCGGCGCGCTCATGCGCCGGTCGCCTTGCGAACTGCCGCGAACTGCAGCCGATAGGGCAGCAGGCGCAGCAGCTTGAGCCAGCGCGTGAAGCGCTTCGGGTAGTGGATCTCGAAGGCGCCGGCGGCGATCTCGTCCAGCGTGATTCGCGCCGCGTCCTCGGCCTTCATCAACGCCGGCATCGTGAACTGGTTCTTCTGGGTTAGCGGCGTGTCGACGAAGCCCGGGTTGATCAGGTACACGCCGATGCCCTGGGGCCGCAGGTCGCCATAAAGCGACTCGGTGAAGTTGATCAGCGCCGCCTTGCTGGCGCCGTAGATCAGCGCCTTGGGCAGGCCGATGTAGCCGGCCACGGAGGCGACGATGGCGATGCCGCCGCTGCCCTGCCGTAGCAACACCGGCAGGATCGCGTCGACGCAGTTCAGCACGCCGTGCAGGTTCACTTCCAGCAGCTGGCGGGCCTTGGCGAGGTTCCACTTCTGCGCCTGCATCTCGACCTCGCTGCCACCGACAACCAGCCCGAGATGTGCGCGCATCTCGACGTGCGTGCCGGCCACGACCAGGGCCAGATCGAAGCCGCCCCACGCCTGCTCGATCGCCCGGGCGGCCGCATGCACGCTCGCTGCATCGGTGACGTCGAGCGGCGCGATCAGCGCGTCGTCATGCTTGTCGGCCACTGCTTCCAGCAAGTCCGGCTTGCGCGCCGACAGCGCCACTCGCGCGCCGCGGGCGAGCAGGTCACGCGTTATCGACGCGCCAATTCCGTACGAGGCGCCGATCACCCACACGCGCCGGCCGCGATAGTCGGCGAAGGGCGGGTTGAGCGGGCCGAACAGGCCCGGCGCCGGTATGCGGTCGGCGCGTGTCGGCGCGGCGGTGTCTCGATGCACGGCTGCACTCATGGCCGATTGAATGAGATCAGCACTTCACCGACCCTGAAGCCCCAGAAGGTCATCACCGCGCGGTTGAGCATGACCTTCTCGTCGATGAGGAACATCCAGTCGTCGAAGTCGATGTCGTAGCGCTTGCCTTCCCTGGTCTTCAACATGAAGGTGTACGACCAGTTCAGCGCATTGCCGGCCACGACGCCGGTGGCCTCGCCCTTCACGTCGTCGGCGGTGCCGGTCCAGCGGCCCGGCTGGCCGGCGATCGGGCGCAGCGTCCAGACGCGCCGTTCCTTCTCGCCGTCGGACCAGGCGAAGTCTTCGTCGAGCGTGCCGACATCACCGGCCCAGCTTGCCTTGATCGTCACCACGAAGCGCCTAGCCACCCGTCCGGAGCGGTCCATGAACAGGCCGTGGCCGACCAGCGTGCCGTTGAAGTACTGCTTCAGATCAAGCGCCGGCTTCTCACTGACGTACACCTGCGGGTCGATCGAAGCGCAACTCACCAGCCCCAGCGCGCCGAGCGCGGCGACGAGGCGGAGCAGGAGTTTCAGCATTGCATCGTCCTCAGAATCGTTGCCGGCGCCACGCGGCGAGAAGCCCAGCCGCGGCGACGAGCTTCAGTGCGCACGGCACCACCGAGTAGGTGAAGGCCAGCGCATCCAACGCCGCGGCGTCCTGCGCGCCGCGCGTGTAGCCCAGTACTTCGAGGATCGTCAGCGCCAGCGCGCCGGCCACCGCCAGCACCAGCTTGTTGACGAAGTTCCACAGCCCGAAGTAGGCGCCTTCGCGCTGTCCGTTGTGGCCGTTGGCATCGATCACTCGCGCCAGCAGGGCGGGCGGCAGCGCCAGGTCGGCACCAAAGGCCAGCCCGGACAGCGCGCAGATCGCGGCAAAGCCGACCAGCGCGCCGGACGGTAGCCAGTAGGCCCAGACGAAGGCGGCCACCGCGGCCACCATGCCGGCCAGCCACAGCGCGTGCAGGCTGTGGCGGCGCGCCAGCCGCGTCCACAGCGGCATGCTGGCGGCGCCGGCCAGGAAGTACACGGCGAGGAACGCCGGCGCATGGGCCGCCATCCCGAGCCGGTCGGCGACGAAGAAGACGAACACCGTGGCGGTGATCGAAGGCGCCAGCGCATTGAGAGCGAACACGCCGAGCAGCCAGCGCGTGTTGCGCGTTGCCAGCGGCACCACGAAGGCCAGGTAAGGATTGCCAGGCGGCAAGGGCCGCGCCTGCGGCGGCCGCGGCGCGCTCCTGGCGAGCGCGGCCAGCCCGAGCGCAAGCAGTGCGACCAGCGCAGCCGTGGCCACGCCGTAGCCCGCCAGTTGCGGCAGGCTGCCGCCGATCAGCACGCCGATCAGGCCAGCACCCTCGCGCGCGCCGGTGATGCGGGCGCGGCCGGCATCGTCGTGCGCGAGCTCCGCGCCCCAGGCTTGGTAGGCGACGATCGCCAGCGAATAGCCGAGGTAGGCCGCGGCCAGCGTGAAGAACAGCCACGCCGCCTGCCCGCCGGTACCGAACGACTGCAACGGCCTGAAGACCAGATGGAACGCAACGGCGAGCAGCGGGGCGGCGAGCAGGATCGGCCGCAGGTACGAGCCACGGGCTTTCTGCGCGTCGACCCAGCTGCCGAGCAGCGGATCGGCCACCGCGTCGACCAGTCGCGTGGCGAGCAGGATCAGCCCGATCGTCTGCAACGACAGCGCCGTCTGCGCCGAGTAGAAGTCGGGCAGCAGGATGGCGAGTGGCAGCGCTGTCATCATCAGCGGCACCGCGAGAAGGCTGTAGGCGCCGAGCGCCGACGCCGAGGTGGCGCCATCGACCGACGGGCGCGCTGGCAAGGGGCCGGCTGCGCCGAGCGCTGGCCGCGCGGACGCCTGGGGCGGTGTCATCGGAAGCGAAGCGCTGCTCAGATCGGCGCCGTGCGGATCGGTGCCGACTTCAGCAGACTCTCGCGCAGCTGCGGCGCCTTCGTGCGCTCGTCGAGCCAGATGGCGAAGAAAGCGCGCGCGAATGCCGGGTCCTCGATGCTGCCTAGGAATTCGCCGTCGAAGTAGAAGCGTGCGCCGGTGCCGGGCACGTTGACCCCGGCCAGCCGTCGGCCCTTCTCGACGTTGGGGAAGAGCTTCAGCATCTGCTCGTGCCAGCGCGCCCGCTCGGCCTCGCTGCCGAAGCCGAGCCGCTCGATCTCGTCGCGGCTGGCCTCCGCGATGCCCTTGCCGTCGAGCCGGCGCGCGTAGGTCAGCTCGAGAACGAAACGCTGCGCCGTCGGGTTGGCGAGTTCGAACCGGGCTGACGCGTAAAGCGCCGCGTCGTAGACGTGGAAGCCGTACCAGGTCAGCCTGCCGGTGCCCGCGAGCGGGACGTCGCCGACGTACTTGCGCACGTGCGCCGGTGCCGGTCCACTGGCACTCGCGGACGAGGCCGAGGCTGCGGCCGGCGCGGCGACGGCGGAGGCCGCGGCGACGAGCGCGGCGGCAGCGAGCTGCTTCGGTGACATGGGGTCCGTCTCCTTCGCGCCGGCCTCAGGCTTTTTCGAGCGTGTATTGCGTGACATCGGTATTGCCCTCCGCGAAGGCGGCTTCGCAGTAAGCGAGGTAGAAGTGCCAGATCCGCACGAAGCGCTCGTCGAAGCCCTGCGCGCGCACGGCGTCGAGCTGGGTCAGGAAGCGCGCGCGCCAGGTGGCGAGCGTCTTCGCGTAGTGGCTGCCGAACGAGTGCGCGTTGACGACGCGCAGCCCGGCGCGCTCTGCCTGGCGGCGGAAAACCGACGGGCTGGGCAGCATGCCGCCGGGGAAGATGTACTGCTGGATGAAGTCGCTGCTGCGGCGGTAGTGGTCGAACAGTCGGTCGGCGATCTCGATGGTCTGGATGCAGACTCGGCCGCCCGGCTTCAGCGAGCGCGCCACGGTCTCGAAGTACGACGGCCAGTACGCTTCACCGACCGCCTCGAACATCTCGATCGAAGCGATGCCGTCGTACTGCGCCCGCTCGTCGCGGTAGTCCTGCAGCACCAGCTCGGCGGGCAGATCCTGTCGTTCGAGTCGCACCTGCGCGAACTGCAACTGCGCCGCGGACAGCGTCAGCCCCTTGACCAGGTGGCCAGCGCGGGCCGCGGTTTCGGCAAAGCCGCCCCAACCGCAGCCGATCTCCAGCACGTGGCTGCCGGGCGGCAGACGCAGCTCGTCGAGGACGCGGCGGTACTTTGCCTGCTGCGCCGACATCAGCTCCTGCGGGCTCGCCACTGCGTGCGGATCGACGCGCGCGTGCGCGAACAGCGCGCTCGAGTACGTCATCGTCGGGTCGAGCCACAGTGCGTAGAACGCATTGCCGAGGTCGTAGTGGGCGTGGATGTTCTTCTTCGCCTGCTCCTTCGTGTTGCGGTTCAGCCAGTGCTTCAGGCGATAAGCCAGGCCGCCCCAGAAGGAGCCGTAGATCACCGCTTCGGCCGCGTCGCGATTGCGGATGAAATACTTCAGCACCCGCACCGGGTCGTCGGTCGACCAGTCGCCGCCGATGTAAGCCTCGGCAAAACCGATGTCGCCGCTTTTCAGCGCCGCCTGCACCGGGGTCCAGTTGTGCAGGCGGATCTGCGCCTGCGGGCTGCCGTTGCCGAAGCGCGCGTGCTGGCCGTCGGGAAATGTCAGGTCGAGCGTGCCGTTGGAGAAGCGCTCGAGCAGGCGCAGCGCCCAGCGTGCCGACGACGGAAACTTCGACGTGTCCAGCGTGCCGTGCTCGGCGCCGGTCGAGTCGAGCAACTGTCGCCGGGCTGCCGCAAGACGGTTGCGCGCCCCGTCGGCGGACGGGAGCGGAGCGAGCGAGGGCGCATATGCGCGGGCGAATTCGTTGTTCATCGGCTGACGTCGAGTGCAGGCGGTTCGGGTTTGGAGAACAACGGCACGCGCTTGCGCCATAGCTTCAGCGCCTGCCAGTGGATGCGGGCGACCACGCCGAACGTGAACACCGGATAGGCGAGCCGGGCGCGCAGAAGTTCGCCGTCGGTGAGCGGCACCAGGCGGCCTTCGATCGAGGTCTGCAGCAACGGTCCGTCGGTGCCGTCATAGTCGATGCGGCCGATGAAGCGGCTCCCCTCGGTGCGCTGCGCCAGCATGAAGCGGAACCGGTACTGACCCTCGACGCGGCAGAACGGCGACACGTGGAACACCTTGCGCGCGGTCAGTTCCTCGCCCCAGGCGAGCGGACGGCCGTCGTCGTGCGCGAGCAGGTAGCAGTGGCGCTCGCCGAAGGTGTTGTTGACCTCGCAGACCACTGCGCGCAGCGCGCCGTCGGCACGATGGCAGAACCAGAAGCTGACGGGGTTGAACACATAGCCAAGCACGCGTGGCAGCGTGTGCAGCCAGATCTCGCCGGCCGCGTCGGTGACGCCTTCGCGCCGAAGCAGTGCGTCGATCCAGGCCAGCGGATCGAGGCCGTCGCCGTGGTCGGCGTCGTGGAACGACAGCCAGCCAGCCCGGTTGCGCGGCAGCCTTCGAAACGGCCAGGGCTGCGCCGCCAGCGTGCGCAGCGGCAGGCGCAGGAAGAAGCTGCGGTAGGCAAACGCATGCCGCGCCGGCCGCAGCCGCGTGTGGCGGACGTGGCCCAAGCCGATGCTGGCGGTTGCCGGAGAAGGCATGCGATTGAGCGCTGGAGTCAGCCGTAGCGTGACGGTTGGTTGGAAATGATTTACTGATTGAACTGATTAGTTCAACTATATACTAATCGGTAGCTAATTGTCGAATCATCGCGCAAATTCATATTTCAGTCTACCGCGGATTGTTGGACTTATGCTGGGGAAATCCCGAGAGTCGCGCTTGCGACTGATTAGGCTGAGCAGTAAACTGATCAGTATTAATTTGCCGAAGGTTGACGATGCAGCAGCTATCTCTGAAAGAACAGCAGCAGCGCCTGCGCGAGGACGTCATCCTGCAGGCGGTCAACTCGCTGCTCGCCGAGAAGGGTTACGACCTGATGACGGTCGACGAGGTCGCCGCCATGGTCGGCATCGCCAAGGCCTCGCTGTACAAGCACTTCGAGTCGAAGGAAAAGCTGGCAGCCGCGGCCATGGTGCGCCTGCTCGATCGCACGCAGGAGATCATCGATGCGCAGCCGGAGTCCGCCGCGCCGCTGGACAAGCTCAAGTCGGTCGTGCGCTGGGCCGTTCGCGAGCATCTGCGCGGGCAGATGCCGGCCCTTCCGTCCACCCGCTCGGCGCTGCGCGAGGCGCTGGTCGCGCACAAGCCCTACGTCGAGCGGTTGGTTCGGGTGACCGAGCATCTGGGCGGCTGGATCGAAGCGGCGCAGCTAGCGGGTGCCATCAATCCTCGCCTGACCGGCGAGGTCGTGCTGTACACCGTGTTCGCGCGCGCCTGCGACCCGGTGTCTGACTTCCTCAAGCTCTCCGGCGCCTACAGCGACGACGAGATCGTCGAGTTCATCGACGACACCTGCTTCGCGGGCCTCGCGACCCGGCCGTCGTAGCGCCACGAGCCCCGCGGCGGCAGGCTAGGCCGCCAGCTGCTGCGGTCTGCGTACCAGCGCGGCGAGCGCGCCGGCCACCGCGAGGCCGGATTTCAGGCCGTCCTCGTGGAAGCCATAACCGGTCCAGGCGCCCGCAAGCCACACACGCCGGCGCCCCTGCACGTCCGGCAGGCACTTCTGCGCCTCGATCATCCGCGCGTCGAAGATCGGATGCGAATAGTCGAACTCGGCGAGCACCTTCTCGGGCGCCGGCTCGACGAGCGGGTTCAGGCTGACGAACACCGGCGAGCGGAAGGGCAGCGGCTGCAGCTTGTTCAGCAGGTAGGTGACCGACACGTCGGGATCGGCGCCGCCGTTGCTCAGGTAGTTCCACGACGACCACACCTTGCGCGACTGCGGCATCAGCCGAGGATCGGTGTGCAGCACGGCGCGGTTGGGCTGGTAGAGCGCACCCGAAAGCAGCCGGCGCTCGGCGTCGTCCGCATCGGCCAGCAGCGCCGCCGACTGGTCGCTGTGGCAGGCCAGCACCACGTGATCGAAGGCCTCGACGCCGCGTTCGGTGCGCACGTTGACCTTGCCCGCCGCCTCGTTGCGCCTGACGTCCAGCACCGGCGTGCCGAGGCGCAGGTCGGTCAGGCGGGCGGCGATCTTGTGCACGTATTGGCGCGCGCCGCCGGCCACCGTGTACCACTGCGGCCGGTCGTTGACCTGCAGCAGGCCGTGGTTGTGGCAGAAGCGGATGAAGGTGGCGAGCGGATAGGCGAGCATGGTGCGCATGGGGCACGACCAGATCGCGGCCGCCATCGGCAGCAGATACCAGCGGCGGAAGCTTTCTCCGTAACGATGCCGGTCGAGGAACTCGCCGAGCGTCTGCTCGCCGGAACCTTCGCCGCCCTGCGCGATTCGCGTGGCCTGCCGGTTGAAGCGCAGGAGATCGGCCAGCATGCCAAGGAAGCGCGGCGAGGCGAGGTTGCGCCGCTGCGCAAACACGCCGTTCAAATCGGTGCCGGCCCACTCGATGCGTCGCCCGCCCGTGGTCGGCACGCTGACCGCGAACGACATGTCGCTCTTCGCGGTGGGCACGCCAAGGTCGGCAAGCAGCTGGATCAGG
>Ga0209450_10000391_pt1 | contig 22827 bp, 22 predicted proteins | sample FrelakmetLWP11LW_FD_187149 | JGI IMG/M metagenome (GOLD analysis project Ga0209450, IMG submission 187149) | Freshwater lake sediment microbial communities from the University of Notre Dame, USA, for methane emissions studies - LWP11 LW (SPAdes)... | ecosystem: Environmental > Aquatic >...
CGACGCCGTGGATGGCAAGCCGCGACTCAAATTGGCTCTCCCACGCGCACGATTTTCAGCGTGTTGGTGCCGCCCAGCTGCCCCATTGGCTCGCCGCAGGTCAGCACGATCAGGTCGCCGCGCTTCACGCGCGAGTGCTCGAGCAGCAGTTCCTCGGCCGCCGTCAGCGCGCGGTCGCGGTCGTCGGTGATCGAGAAGTGCAGCGGCCGCACATTGCGGTAAAGGGCCAGCCGCCGCTGCGTGGTCACGCTCGGCGTCAGCGCATAGATCGGGATGTCGATGTCGTGCCGGCTCATCCACAGCGCGGTGGAGCCCGACTCGGTCAGCGCGACGATCGCGGCGCAGCGCAGGTGATACGCGGTGAACAGCGCGCCGTAGGCGATCGACTGGTCGACGCGAATGAAGGTCTCGTTGAGGAACTGCTGGTCGAGCCCGGGCGTCTCCGAACGGTCGGCTTCGAGCACGATCGCCGCCGTCGTTTCGACCACCTCGACCGGATAGCGGCCGCTGGCCGTCTCCGCCGACAGCATCACCGCGTCAGTGCCATCGAGAACGGCATTGGCGACATCGCTGACCTCGGCCCGCGTCGGCGAGGCGTTGACGATCATCGACTCCATCATCTGCGTCGCCGTGATCGCCAGTTTGTTGGCCGCGCGCGCCATCTTGATCATCCGCTTCTGCAGCGCCGGCACCGCCGCGTTGCCGACCTCAACCGCCAGGTCGCCGCGCGCGACCATGATGCCGTCGGCGGCATCGAGGATCTCCTTCAGCACGGGGATCGCCTCGGCGCGCTCGATCTTGGCGATGATCTGCGGCCGGATGCCGTGCTTCTCGCCGGCGATGGTTGCCAGGCGGCGCGCCATCTCGACATCGGTGCGGGTCTTGACGAAGGACACCGCCACATAGTCGGCGCCGCATTCCATCGCCGTCTCGATGTCGCGCACGTCCTTGGCGGTGAGCGCCGGCGCCGACAGTCCACCGCCCTGCTTGTTGATGCCCTTGTTGTCGGACAGTTCGCCGCCGACGCGCACGGTGGTGATGATCTCCGTGCCCGCGACGCGGTCGACGTCGAGCACCAGCAGCCCGTCGTTCAGCAGCAGCACGTCGCCGGCGCGGACGTCCTTGGTCAGGTCCCTGTAGTCGAGGCAGGCGCGCTCGGCATTGCCGAGTTCGCAACTGGCGTCGAGCACGAACCGTGCCCCCTCGTGCAGTTCGACCCGGCCGCCCTCGAACTTGCCAACGCGGATCTTCGGCCCCTGCATGTCGGCCATGATCGCGACCTCGCGGCCGCACTCGGCGGCCAGCTCGCGCACCAGCCTGGCCCGCGCCAGGTGCTGCTCCGGGTCGCCGTGCGAGAAGTTGAAACGCACGACATCGACGCCGGCCATGAGCATGCGCCGCAGGGTGTCGCGGTCGCTCGACGCCGGCCCGAGCGTGGCGACGATCTTGGTGCTGCGGAGCATGCCTTCCGGATCCTTGTTGTTCATCTTGCCAACCACGCGGGGCTCATCTTGCCTGCATTGACAGAGACTGAGGGGGCCGCCCTTGCCGGCGTTGCCGCGCGCCATCGACCGGCGCCCCGGCGCGGCAGACCGCCGCGAACTCGAGCACGTGACTCACGCGGCGGCCCGCTGCTGCAGCACCTCGATCGCCGGCAGCGTCCTGCCCTCGAGGAACTCGAGGAACGCGCCGCCGCCGGTCGAGATGTAGCTGACACGCTCGCCGATGTTGTACTTGGCGATCGCCGCCAGCGTGTCACCGCCGCCGGCGATCGAGAAGGCGCCTCGCGCCGTGGCTTCGGCGATGGCCAGCGCCATCTGATGCGTGCCGTTGGCAAATGCATCGAACTCGAACACGCCGATCGGCCCGTTCCAGATGATCGTGCCGGCAGAGTTGATCACGCGCGCCAGTTCCAGCGCGGTCTGCGGGCCGACGTCGAGGATCATCTCGTCGTCGCGCACGTCGTCGCCACGGCGCACGGTGGCCGGCGAGTCGGCCTTGAACTCCTTCGCCACCACGACGTCCTTCGGCAGCGGCAGCGTGCCGCCCTTGGCCGCCAGCGTCTGCAGCACCTTGCGGCACTCGGGCACGAGGTCGGGCTCGGCCAGCGACTTGCCGATCTTCATGCCCTCGGCAAGCAGGAAGGTGTTGGCGATGCCGCCGCCGACCACCAGCAGGTCGACCTTCTGCGCCAGGTTGTTCAGGATCGTGAGCTTGGTCGACACCTTCGATCCGGCAACGATCGCCAGCAGCGGCCTCTTCGGCTCCAGCAGCGCCTTGGTCAATGCGTCGATCTCGGCCGCCAGCAGCGGGCCGGCGCAGGCGATGGGCGCGTACTTGGCAATGCCGTGCGTGGTGGCCTCGGCGCGGTGCGCGGTGCCGAACGCATCGTTGACGTAGACGTCGGCGAGCTTCGCCATCTTCCGCGCGAGTTCGTCGCTGTTCTTCTTCTCGCCCTTGTTGATGCGGCAGTTCTCGAGCAGCACGACCTGGCCGGGCGCGACATCGACGCCATCGACCCAGTTGGCGCGCAGCCGCACCTCGCGTCCGAGAAGCTCGCCAAGGCGCTTGGCCACCGGCGCCAGCGAGTCCCCTGGCTTGAACTCGCCTTCGGTGGGCCTGCCGAGGTGCGACGTCACCATCACCGCCGCGCCGGCGTCGAGCGCCATCTTGATCGCCGGCACGGAGGCACGGATGCGGGTGTCCTCGGTGATATTGCCCGCGTCGTCCTGCGGCACGTTCAGGTCCGAGCGGATGAACACGCGTTTGCCGGCGAGCGCGCGCGCCGTGGCCAGGTCGGAGAGCAGCTTGACTTTCATTTTCGAGGGACCGAGGAAGGGGACTGTGAAGGCGTATCGGCCGTCGCGTGGCCGCCGATCGCAATGGATACCCGTATGCGGTACGACGATTATACGAAGCCGCTCTTTCCCGCTGCCGGTGACGCAGCGCGGCCACACCGAGCGGATCGGCATGGAGGCATCATTGCCGCATGAGTCTCCGGCCCCCGCCGCCCGGTCTGTCTGCCCCGCTGATGGCGGCGCTGGCCGGCGGCGCGCTGATCTTGCTGCTGCAGGCGATGCCCGCGGTCCTGCCCGCGCTCGAGTATCGGCGGGCCGCACTGCTGGCGGAGCCGTGGCGGCTGCTCACCGGCCACCTCGTTCACATCAACTGGACCCACGCGCTGGTCAACGCCGGGGCCTGGATGGTGCTGGCGCGGCTGTTCACGCCGCAGCTCGACGTGAAGTGCCAGGTGCTGAGCATGGCGCTCGGCGCCGCGTTCATATCGCTGGCGCTGGCCGTCGGGTATCCGTCGATTCATTGGTACCGCGGCGCCTCCGGCGCTCTGCATGCGCTGTTCTTCGCTGGCGCCACTGCTGCTGTCAGTGCATCGCTGCGCGAGCGGACGTGGCAATCAGCGCTGATGCCGCTGGCGCTGCTGGCCGGCGCTTGGATCAAGGTCGCCCTGGAACAGCCCGGCGACAGTGCAGCGCCCTATGCCGAATGGCTCGCGGCTACGACCGTGCCGCAGGCGCATCTGTTCGGTGCGATCGCCGGCACGGCGCTCGGGCTGCTCTTTGCCGCGCAGGCGCGGCGACTTCCGCGGTTCAGCCGATGACGCGGCGGCGAGACAGTGCCAGCACACCTGCCAACAGCGCCAAGTGCAGCAAGGGCAGTGCGCCGCCGCCGCCGCCGTCGCCGCCGCCGGTGACGCTGATGGCAAGCGAAAAGTCGTAGCTGTCCAGCGTCCCCGCGCCGTCGGTGACCGTCAGCCGCAGGCTGTACTCGCCGGCATTGCCGGTGAACTGCGTAGTCGATCCCGATGGCGCACTGAACGAGCCGCCTCCCGGCCCGGATACGACGGTCCAGCGATAGGAGGTCAAGCGCTGGCGCGGTGCGGGCAGGCTGCGCGAACCATCGAAGCTCACCGCCTGGCCCTGCGTGCCGCTCGACGGGCCGTAGACGATCGCGACGGCATTGGTCGCGGCACGAACGGCTCGCCCGGCGTCGAGCATGCCTTCGCCGCACGATGTCGACGTGCAGTTGCACTGGCCGTCGTTGGGCAGGTTGCCCTCCTCGTCGGGCACGAATTTCGGATCGGAGCAGGAGAACAGTGCGGGGTCAGCGGCCGGGAACACGCGGGTGGTGACGCGCAGCCGCTCGATCAGCTCGTCGTTGGTCAGCAGCGGATCGCGGCTCAGCATCAGCGCTGCCACGCCGGCCACCATCGGCGTCGAGAAGCTGGTGCCTAGCTTGCCGCCGTAGATCAGCGAACCGGGCTGCTTCAACCCGGCGTTGTCGGCCGAGATGATCGGATAAAGGCAAGCCTCGCCGGGGCCGACATTGACGCAGTTGCCGCCTGGCGCAGCGATCGTGACGCGCGGGCCGAAGTTGGCGAAACCGACCTTGGTGCCGACGTGGCGCAACGCGGTCACCGAGACGACCCCGGGGCAGTTGCCGGGCGCAGCGACATCGCCGACGCCATCGTTGCCGGCAGCAGCAACTACCAGCACGTTCCGCGCGCGCAATTCATCGACTGCGTTGCGGTACGGCGTCGTGCATTCTTCCAATGCGCCGAGGCTGAGGTTCACCACGCGGGCGGGAGTCGTGTTTGCCGGCACGCCTGGCACCGCCAGCCCGGCCGCCCAGCGCATCCCGGCAATGATGTCCGAGTCGTAGCCGAAGCACTTGCCCAGGACCCGCACCGGCAGGACCGGCGTGTTCCAGCCGATGCCGGCGCCGCCCGTGCCGTTGTTCGACAGCGCGCCGACGATCCCGGCGATGTGCACGCCGTGCCACGAACTGTCCGAGATCTCGCAGTCGGAGAAGATCGTGCTGAGGCGGTCGTTGCTGTCGATCCAGTCGCCGGGATCGCTGGCATCCGCATCGCGGACATCGCCGTCGTTGGCGACCTTGACGGCGTCGGCGTTGCCGGCACCACCTACGAAGTCATAGCCGGGCAGAAACTTGCCGCCCGACTCGGTGCGCCCCAGATCGGGATGGTCGAACATCGCGCCGGTATCGAGTACCGCCACCACGATGGAAGGGTCGCCGATGGTCAGGTCCCAAGCGCGCGGACCATCGATGGCGGATACGAGAGTGCTGTTGGGTGTGGTCAGCCACCACTGGCCAGTCTCCGCCACCTGGTTGAACAGCGGATCGTTCGGGATCGCGGCACGGTACTTGCGCCGGTCTGCCGCCGCATATTCGACCGACGGATCGGCCGCCAGGCGCTTGAGCGTGCGATCGAGTTCGCGACCGCGCAGCGGCCGTTCGAGCCAAAGGGCGTGCGTCCTGTCGGAGACGCTGCGCGCCAGTTTCAAAGGAACCGCCTGCCGCGCCGCAAGTTCGCCGATGCGGGACTGGACGTTGAACGCCTGCCGGCTCGCGACAGCGCCGGCAGCCTGATCGCGGAACTTGACGATGACGCGCGGCGTTTCCTCTTCCGCGCTCGCCTTGAGTCGAGGCTGCTCCGCCAGCGCCGACCCGCTGATCGCCGCAACACACAGCAAAGCGAACCAAGAATGCAGCGACCTCATCGCCTCTCCCGTGAATGTTTCACCGCAACGCGCCGCGGCCCGATATCGATGACAGCCGGCTGGCGGGCGCCGGGCTTCGACCGGTGCGGCCGGGGGTTGTTCCCCGGCGACACGGGGGCTGCTCCGAGCAGCCAATCACCGCCCCGGCATTGAGGCGGGCGGCGTGTCCGAAACGCGATTCTAGAAGCCCCATTCGTCGTGTCTTCGGCCGGGCGGCTTTCGCCGCCCTTGACTTGGCTGCGCCAAGTCAGCCTCCGACGCAATGAGCGGGGGCCGCTCCGCTGACCGGATCACTTTGCAGCCATCAGTGCAACAGTCGTGTCCGGCATCCGATTGCTAAACGCCCACTTATTCTCATACCAGCTCGACACCTTGACCAGGCGGCCGGAGACCTTGGTCAGGGTGGCCTCGAAGATGCTCGAGCGCGGGTCGTGGTTGAAGTCGCTCGAGACCAGCGGCTCGGCGTTGTAGCCGAGGATGCCCTTCAGCTCGCCGTCGGCGGTCGCCTTCATGATCGCGTTCACCTCCTCGACCGTGGTGAGGCGTTCGAGATCACCGTGTGCGAGCCCTTCAGCGTGCCGTGGTTGACGCCGTAGACGATCGTGCCGTCGACGTCCTTGCCGCCGGGCGCCGAGATGATCACCTTCCTGGCGCCCGCCTTCAGGTGCGCCGAGGCCTTTTCCTTGGTGGTGAAGAAACCCGTGCACTCGTGCACGACGTCGACGCCGAGGTCCTTCCACGGCAGCTGCGACGGGTCGCGGTTCGACAGGACGCGGATGCGGTCGCCGTTGACGACCAGCGAGTCCCGTCGATGGCCACCGTGCCGGGGAACTTGCCGTGCGCGGTGTCGTGCCTGGTCAGGTGGGCGTTGATCTTGGTGTCGCCCAGGTCGTTGATCGCCACGATCTTCTCGACCGTCAGTCCGAAATCCCTGTACACGTCCGCCGCCGGCGCCGATTCGCCGAAGCGGTCCACGCCAAGTGCCGCGCCACTGGCGCGAACGTACTTCCACCAGAAATCGGTGACGCCAGCCTCGATCGCCACCCGCGGCAGCCGCTCCGGCAGGACGCCCGCCTTGCAGGCAGCATCTTGGCGGTCGAACACCGTGGTCGACGGAATCGAGACCACGCGCACCGGAACGCCCGCCTGCACAAGCTGCCCCTGCGCCTGGACCGCCAGCGGCACCTCGGAGCCGGTGGCGATCAGCCCGGCCCGTGCCTTGCGCGCCCCGCCTGCGGCTTCGCTTAACACATAGCCGCCGCGTCGAACCGCATCCGCGTCGGCCTTGGCGCGCAGGAACGACACTGGCGCGACAGCAGAAGCGCCGTCGGCCCGTCGCGCCGCTCGATGGCATGCCCCCACGCCACCAGCGTCTCGACCGTGTCGCACGAACGCCAGACGTCCATGTTCGGAATGAGGCGCAGGCTGGCCGCATGCTCGACGGCCCGGTGCGTCGGTCCGTCCTCACCCAGGCCGATCGAGTCGTGAGTGAAGACGAACACACCACTGGCTGGCGCATCAGCGCCGCCATGCGCAGCGCGTTGCACATCTGCTCGCGGTTGGGCAACGGCGCCGAAGCGGTGTCTGGCATACGGGCTGGGGTATCTGGGCAGGCGCTGGCTCGCCGCGGAAGGGCCCAAAATCTTATCAGCCGCGTCCGCGGCAGCCGGGTCGGCGCTGTCGCCTGCTGCCCGCGGTCAAAGGTCGAGGCAAGGCTCGACTTTCCTCATGCTGCAGCGCTTTCTTTGACGGATGAATTCATATAACATCCGCGGTCCAAATTCGATCCGGAGCACCGGAAGCAACGGGTTGCCTAGTAGTCAAGGCATCTTCCCCCGCCAGGTCCTATCGACGCAGCGAAAGCTGTTACCGACCCGCGCGCCGCGCACCAGCGCCGGGTCCCGGATCGTGGGTTGCGGTGATGAACCGCGATTCAGGTCGATTAGGGCGGACCTGCTGGGGGACGAAGATGCAAGGACTTCACCTGACTGGCGATCTATTCGACTGCAGTTGCCCTGCCGCGCTGCTGACGGATCCGGAAAAACTCTCGACGCTGTGCCGCGACGCGACCATCGCCGCGGGACTGACGATCGTCGACGAGAAATACCACGTGTTTCCCGACTACAACGGGCAGCCTGGCGGCATCACCGGCGCGGTGCTGCTCGCCGAGTCGCACCTCGCGCTGCACACCTGGCCCGAGCGCGGCGGCGTGACTCTCGACGTCTATGTCTGCAACTTCACCGACGACAACAGCGGCAGGGCGGAGCAATTGTTCGCCTCGCTGATGGTGGCGTTCCGGCCGAAGAGCCAGGTCGTCAACCGCATCAACCGCGGCGACCTGGCCGCCAGCACGGAGTCGGCGGCGGTCGATGCGTCGGGGCCGGTTCCGGGCGGCGGCGCGAGGACCAGCGAACTTGTCTTTGACTGGCTCAACGCCCACTCGGGTTACGGTTTCACCGCCAGCCGGCGGCTGCAGGCGATCGAGTCGCCGTACCAGCGCGTCGAGGTCTACGACACGCCGCAGTTCGGCAAGCTGTTCCGCCTCGACGGCCGCCTGATGACCTCCGAGAAGGAGGAATTCTTCTACCACGAGTGCATGACGCACCCGGCGCTGCTCACTCACCCGAATCCGCAGTCGGTGCTGGTGATCGGCGGCGGCGACGGTGGTTCGTCGGAAGAGATCTTCAAGCATCCGAGCGTCAAGCGCATCGTGATGGCCGAGCTCGACGCCGCGGTGATCGACGTGGCGCGCACGCACCTCGGCGAGATCCACCGGGGCGCGCTCGACGATCCGCGGCTGGAGATCAGGATCGGCGACGGCTTCGAGTACGTGAAGAACGCGACCGAGAAGTTCGACCTGATCGTGCTCGACCTGACCGATCCGGACACGCCAGCGTTTCACCTGTATTCGGAGAAATTCTTCCGCCTGTGCCGCGACCGGCTGAACCCGGGCGGCATGCTGACGCTGCACCTCGGCACGCCGGTGTACGCGCCGGAAACAGTGCGCAAGAACGCGGCCAACCTGCGCAAGGTCTTCAAGCAGGTGCACCCGCTGGCGCTGTTCATTCCGCTGTACGGCTCGCTGTGGTGCCTGGGCATAGCCAGCGACAGCGCCAATCCGCGGCTGATGACCCCGGAGGCGATCGCCGCGCGACTGCGCGAGCGGCGTATTGGTGGCCTGCAGTACTACAACGCCGAGTTGCACGGCGGGCTCTTTGCGCTGCCGACGTTCGTCAAGGCACTGACCGATCCGTCGCAGGAACCGGCCCGGCTCGCTGCCTAGGGCACGATCGCGGCGTCGAGTAGCACGCGCACGCAAGCATCACGAGCCCGGCCCCGCGCCGGGCTCCCTTTCGCACCGCCACGTGGCGCAGCCCCGCTTCTTCGTTGACGCGACGCTGGCCGCCGGCGACTCGATCCGCCTGCCGGCCGATGTCGCACACCATGCCTTGCGCGTCCTTCGGCTGCGCGGCGGTGCGCCGCTCGTGCTCTTCAATGGCCGTGGCGGCGAATACCTGGCTTATTTGCGAGTTGAAGGAAACGCCGCGCTGGCGCAGGTCGAAGGATTCGATCCGATCGAGCGCGAGTCGCCGCTGCAACTGACGCTGATCCAGGCGCTGGTCGCCGCGGACAAGCTCGACTGGATCGTCGAAAAGGCAGTCGAGTTGGGGGTCGACCGAGTTCTCGTCGCGCCGATGCAGCGCAGCGTGGTTCGCCTCGACACGGCGCGGGCGGCGCGGCGCGTGCAGCACTGGACCGATGTCGCCCGCGCCGCCTGCTGCCAGTGCGGCCGAAACCGGGTGCCAAGCGTCGAATTCGTCGGCGGTTTCGATGCAGTGCTGGCGGCGGTGCCGGCCGATTGGCCTCGCCTGCTGCTCGTGCCGACCGCAGGCCGGGGCCTTTGCTCCGCCGTTGCGGGTGACCGTGCTGCGCTGATGGTGGGTCCCGAGGGTGGATTCGCCGACAGCGAAATCGCGGACGCCGGGCGAGCCGGGTTCGTCTCGGTGCAACTCGGACCGCGCGTCCTGCGCACCGAGACTGCCGGGCTGGCAGCGATCGCTGCGCTGCAGGCTACGAACGGCGATCTTGCGTGCGCAGCCGCTCGATCGGCCACGACTGACTGAGAGGAGTCTTCAGCGTCGGCGGAGCCGGTCAGGAGTAGAACACCCGCAGGCCGATGTGTCGTTCGGCGAAATCTTCGGCGGCGTCGCGGAACACGTCGAGCAGCGCGTCCTTCTCGCCTGCGTTGAACGTCGGCTCGTCGGGCAGCCGTTCGAGAACGACGACCCATCCCGGCCCTGCGCGTTCGGGCAGGTCGGTCAGGCAGTCATACAGTGCATCGAGATTGGCGCCATACCACTGCGGGAAGGCGAAGGCCCGGCCGATCGCCTGCAGCACCGAGGTCTTGTCGACGCAGTCCGAGCACTCGACGAGGACGAAATGATGTCCCGCGCGCGCAGCCCAGCGCCGCAGTTCATCGACATCGCGGGCGCCGAGGCTGCGCACCGTCTGCGCCGGCAGCGCCTCGATCGGCTTCGGGGTCTGGCTGGATGCACTCATTGTCTGATCCGGCGGAAGCTCTGGTAGTGGTCGTCGGTGTAGTAGTACTCGCCGCCGGTGGCCGGGTTTCCTGTCGTCCCCTTGCCGGCAACGATCCGCCGCGCGCCGCGGTCGCGGTTGCCAGGTGTCGGCACGGTGTATTCGGTGTAGTAGCCGCGCGGCTGCCTGGGCAGCAGCCGCTCGCGGTTGCCGAACACGGTGCCGTCCTTGCGATACGGGAACGGCCCGCCCTGGCGGATCAGCGCCAGCGTCTGTTGCGCCTGCTGCGGCAGCGCCTCGAGCGCCACCTCGCCGAACTGCGCAGGTGTGGAACGACCAGGCGGCACCGGTTCGTCGCGCGCGCAGGCCGTCGCGCCCAAGGCAATCGCAACCAGCAAGAACAACTGGCTCAGCAACCGCAAGATGAACTTCATCGCAAATGCACCGGCCGGTTCAACGGCAGCAGCATGCGCCTGCGCCGTGGCAGCCGCCAGCAGGCCTGTCCACTTCATGTCAGCGCGGCGAGTTGGCGTCCAGCACGGTAAGCGCGGTCATGTTGACGATGCGGCGTACCGTGGCCGAGGCGGTAAGGATGTGCACGGGCTTGGCGGCGCCGAGCAGGATCGGCCCGATCGCCACGTTGTTGCCGGCGGCCGTCTTGAGCAGGTTGTAGCCGATGTTGGCCGCGTCGATGCCGGGAAGCACGAGCAGGTTGGCGTCGCCTTGCAGTATCGAGTTAGGCATGATCGACCGGCGCAGCGTACCGTCCAGCGCGCAGTCGGCATGCATCTCGCCATCGACCTCGAGCGCGGGCGCACGCTGCCTCAGCAGGGCGAGCGCCTGCCGCATCTTCTCGGCACTGGGTGCGCGACTGGAGCCGAAGTTCGAGTGCGAGAGCAGCGCCACCCGCGGCGTGATGCCGAACCGCTGCAACTGCTCGGCCGCCATCGCCGCGATTTCGGCAATCTCGGCCGCGCTCGGATCGACGTTCACGTGCGTGTCGACCAGCGCGATCTGCCGGCCAGGCAGCATCAGGATGTTCATCGCCGCGTAGACGTTGGCGCCAGGCCGGCGGCCGATCACCTGATCGACGTACTGCAGGTGCAGATCGTGCGTGCCGAAGGTGCCGCAGATCATGCCGTCGGCGTCGTTCTTGGCGATCATCATCGCGCCGATCAGCGTGAGCCGCCGCCGCATCTCGATCTTCGCGTATTGCTCGGTCACGCCGCGCCGCGCGGTCATCTCGTGATAGCTGCGCCAGTAGTCGCGATAGCGCGGATCGGACTCCGGATTGACCACCGCGAAGTCGCGTCCTGCCTTCATGCGCAGGCCGAAGCGCTCGAGACGACGCTCCAGCACCGCCGGACGACCGATCACGGTCGGCCGCGCGGTCCCCTCGTCGAGGACCACCTGGACCGCGCGCAGCACGCGCTCGTCCTCGCCTTCGCAGAAGACGACGCGCGCCTGCCCACCTTCGGCGACCGCCTTCTTGGCGGCGGCGAAGATCGGCTTCATGAAAGTGCCGGAGTGGTAGACGAACTGCTGCAGCTGGTCGCGATAGGCGTCGATATCGGCGATCGGCCGCGTCGCGACACCGCTGGCCATCGCCGCCTCGGCGACCGCAGGCGCGATGCGCATCATCAGCCGCGGATCGAAGGGCTTTGGTATCAGGTACTCGGCACCGAAGCTGAGGTCGCGCACGCCGTAGGCGCTGGCCACCACCTCGCTCTGTTCCTCCCGTGCCAGCTGCGCGATCGCGCGCACGGCCGCCACTTCCATCTCCTGCGTGATGGTCGTCGCGCCGACATCGAGCGCGCCGCGGAAGATGAACGGGAAGCACAGGACGTTGTTGACCTGGTTCGGGTAATCGGAGCGGCCGGTGGCGATCACCGCGTCGTCGCGGACCGCCTTGACGTCCTCGGGCAGGATCTCGGGGTTCGGATTGGCGAGCGCCAGGATCAGCGGCCGCGCCGCCATCCTCGCCATCATCTCGCGCTTCAGCACGCCGCCGGCCGACAGTCCGAGGAACACATCGGCACCTTCGATGATCTCGGCAAGCCGCCGTGCCAAGGTGGGCTGCGCGTAGCGACGCTTCTCCTCGTCCATCAGCACCGTGCGGCCTTCGTAGACGACGCCCTCGATGTCGGTTGCCCAAGATGTTCGTGCGCGGCAGCCCGAGTTCGACCAGCAGGTCGAGACAGGCCAGCGCCGCCGCACCGGCGCCGCTGGTGACCAGCTTGACCTTCGCCAGCTCCTTGCCGACCACCTTCAGGCCGTTGAGGACCGCCGCCGCCACGATGATTGCGGTGCCATGCTGGTCATCGTGGAACACCGGGATCTTCATGCGCTGGCGCAGCCTGCGCTCGATGTAGAAGCACTCCGGCGCCTTGATGTCCTCGAGGTTGATGCCGCCGAAGGTGGGCTCGAGGGCTGCGATGACTTCGACCAGCGGGTCGAGGTCCTGCTCGCTGATCTCGATGTCGAACACGTCGATGCCGGCGAACTTCTTGAACAGCACGCCCTTGCCTTCCATCACCGGCTTGGCCACCAGCGGGCCGATGTTGCCCAGACCCAGCACGGCCGTGCCGTTGGTGACGACACCGACCAGGTTGGCGCGCGCCGTGTAGCGCGACGCACTGTCAGGATCGGCAGCGATCGCTTCCGAGGCCGCCGCCACGCCGGGCGAATAGGCCAGCGCCAGGTCGCGCTGATTGATCAGTTGCTTGGTCGGTGTGGCCGAGATTTTTCTTGGCCGCGGCTGTTCGTGATACTCGAGCGCAGCGCGCTTCAGGTCGGTGTTCTCTTCGTTGCTTCGCATTCAGACACCGCGCAGGCAGACAGAAGGCGCATTATCGTGAGCTCTTATGGACCGACCAGGCATCAATCCGGCCGCTGACGCGCAGCGACATATTGGGAAGTCAGCGCACACTCACAAGTGCGCCGCCGATGGACGGAATCAGCTTTTGACCTAGACAAATAATTTACTTCTTCACGCTTGTTGGTAGGAAGCCGGCCATTTCTGACCTTGAGCCTGTCGCAACGCACGAGCGCGGAGACCTGCTTCGGCACCTCTCCTGTCCCTCCTCGGCCGATTTTGGGTGCGCTCGACTGACAGGCTTCTTCTTGCCTGCCGGTTTCGCGCGAGCAGCTCGCCCTGCCCTCTGTGCCGGTGGAACAACTGACCGAGGAGGCGTCCGGTGACACACCGCGCTGCCAGTCGTACGCAGGGCATCGAGCCCTTCTATGTGATGGAGATCGTCAAGGAGGCGCAGCGCCTGACCGAAGCCGGTCGATCGATCATTCACCTGAGCATCGGCGAACCCGATTTCAGTGCGCCGCCGCCGGTACAGGCTGCCGCAGTCAAGGCCATTGACGCAGGGCTGACGCAATACACGCCGGCGCTGGGAACGGATGCGCTGCGGCAAGCGATCGCCGCCGATTACGCCCGACGCTTCCAGTTGGCGGTAGACCCGGAGCGAGTCGTCGTCACCGCGGGCGCCTCGGGGGCGCTGCTGCTCGCCCTGGCAGCGCTGCTGGAGCGCGATCGCACGGTGCTCATGCCCGATCCGAGTTACCCGTGCAACCGACACTTTGCGGCAGTCCTCGAAGGGCGCGCACAGTTGCTGCCATGCGGCCCCGAAACGCGCTTCCAGCCGACCGCCGAGATGATCGAAGCCGCATGGACGGCGGAAACCGCGGGCGTGCTGCTCGCCTCTCCCTCCAACCCGACGGGCACGTCGATCGAACAACCGGTGCTTGCCGCGATCGCCGATCGCGCCCGGGCCCGTTCAGGGTTCCTGATCGTCGACGAGATCTATCAGGGCCTCACTTATGACCATCCGCCGTCGACCGCCCTTTCCCTCGGCGAGGACGTGCTTGCGCTTGCCAGCTTCTCGAAATATTTCAACATGACCGGCTGGCGCCTTGGCTGGCTGGTCGCACCGCGCGCGCTTGTGCCGACACTGGAAAAGTTGGCGCAGAACCTGTTCATCTGCCCGTCTGCGATCGCCCAGCATGCAGCGCTGGCCTGTTTCTCCGCCGAGGCTCTGGCCATCTACGAGGCCCGTCGCCAGGAATTCCGCCGTCGGCGCGATTTCCTCGTGCCGGCCCTGCGAAGTCTGGGTTTCGACGTACCGGTGGTGCCGGACGGCGCTTTCTACATCTACGCCGGAATAAGCCGCTTCGCCACTAACAGTTGGGACTTCGCCTTCGACCTGCTGCGCGAAGCGGGTGTCTGCCTGGTGCCCGGGCGCGATTTCGGTGCGGCACAGACGGCGCAATATGTGCGCGTTTCCTATGCTAACAAGCAGGAAAGGCTGGAAACAGCCGTCGACCGCATGGATCAATATCTGCGTCGCCGCCTGTAGAGTGGCGGTCCGAGCGCAGAACGTGCGGCGCGCCGTTCGGCGCGCGCCCTACTTAGATGGCCCGGCGATCAGCGTCCGGGTCGGCAGGCGCCGTCGCCGCGGGCACCGGCCCGCCGGCAGTCGCCATCGTGCCTTGCACGGCAACGACGTCGGCGCGCAGGCTCGCCGCCAGTGCCTCGCGGACGCCGCCCGCGGCGGCGAGCTTGATGCGCCCCATCTCGCCGAGCACGCGCGTTGCGTAGCCGCCGTCGTCCGGCAGGTTTCCGGCACCAACGTACAACTGCAATCCACGTTCGACCGATCCGCCGCGACGGATCAGGTCCCCGAGGATCTCCGAGCCGACCTTGAGGTTGGCAATCGGGTCGAGCGCCGCATGGTCGCCGCCGTGCATGGCGAATTTGTCGCTGTGGACATGCGTCATGATCTGCATCAGACCTTGCGCGCCGACAGGACTCTGCGCGAACGGGTTCAGGCTCGACTCGATGGCCGTGACCGCCAGGATCAGCATGGGGTCGACACCGATCGAGCGACCGGTGGTAAACGCCTGACCGACGATCTGGCGCACCGCGTTTTCGGCGACGCGGTAGCGGCGCGACAGATACCGCGTCACATGCTCCTGAGCGGGTTCGGCTGCCCCGACCGGCCGGGCCGCGAGCCAGTCGCTCCAGCGCTGCACGCGCGCATCCGCGTCCTGCCGAAGCTCGTCGTCGGCGCTCGAAGAACCCGCGATGACGAAACCCGTGGCCGAGAGCGCGCTGCTGATCATCCGTTCACGGACCTGCTCGCTGCCTAGCAGCAGCAGGGTCGCGGCCAATGTCGAGATGCCGACCAGTCCGACAGCCCCACGCCCCAGAATGCCCGCCCCCCGAGCGACATCGCGCCCGGCAGTCGCCAACGCGGCCGCGGTCTGGGCCCAAGCTTTATCGATTAACAGAGACATCCGTGCCTCCTTATGCTGAGCGGCCGCCGGCCCTTGCCGGCTGTCCTCACTCACAGGTTGGTACGTCAGGCGGAGCAGGTAACAGCACTCCGCACCTTCCCAGGCGGCCGCTGCTTCAGGCGGACCGCCGCCGGGATCGCCGTCGGCGCCGCACGCCGACTCCACTTCCCGTCACAATTGATGGGCCGCAGCGCAGCCCCCAAAGCCCCGCGAGGTCGGCGGGGCGCCGCTCCGGCTTGCCGCCCTTCGCGACGACGCCATTGTAGATGGAGGCGGCGCCAATGAACCGAATGGCTTAGCCAAACTTGATGCGACGCAGGATCCTAACAGAAAGAAGCCGACGGCCTTGCGGGCGTCGATCACTGAATTGCACCTCTAGGTAACCCATCAACGATCCGGCAACCAAGGTGCGGCCGCAAGGGCCGGCAGAGGCGAGACTCGCACAAAGCGCAAGGCTCGCCTAAATGTACGTAAAAGCAGGCAAAACTGATGAAATATTCGGATCTGCGTGATTTTATCGGCAAGCTCGAGGCCAGCGGGGACCTCAGGCGAATCCGTGCGCCAGTGTCGCCGGTCCTTGAAATGACGGAAATCTGCGACCGGACCCTCCGGGCCGGCGGGCCCGCGCTTCTCTTTGAGCAGCCGACAGGGGGGACGATGCCCGTGCTGGCCAATCTCTTCGGCACGCCCCAGCGGGTCGCCCGCGGCATGGGTGCGGCGGATGTGGCGGCGCTCCGCGAGATCGGCGAGTTGCTGGCCTCGCTGAAGGAACCGGAACCACCGAAGGGACTGAAGGATGCCTTGGGCAAGGTCGCGATGCTCAAGTCGGCACTTTGGGACATGGCGCCCAAGACGGTCCGATCGGCGGCCTGCCAGGAGCTCGTGCGCGAAGGCGCGGACGTCGACCTTGGCGGCCTGCCGATTCAGACCTGCTGGCCGGGCGACGCCGGACCATTGATCACCTGGGGCCTGGTCGTCACCCGCGGGCCGCACAAGAAGCGGCAGAACCTTGGCATCTACCGCCAGCAGGTGATCGGCCCTAACCGCCTGATCATGCGCTGGCTCGCGCATCGAGGCGGCGCGCTCGACTTTCGCGACCACCGGCTGGCCAATGCTGGCCAGCCGTTCCCGATCGCGGTGGCGCTCGGCGCCGACCCGGCGACCATCCTCGGCGCGGTCACGCCGGTGCCGGACACGCTCTCCGAGTACCAGTTCGCCGGCCTGCTGCGTGGGGCGCGCACCGAAACGGTCCGCTGCATCGGCATGGACCTGCAGGTGCCGGCAAGCGCCGAGATCGTGCTCGAAGGCCACATCCGCCCGGATCCGGCCAATGCGAACGGCGAACTGAGCGCCACCAACGCCGGCTACGAGACCGCGCTCGAAGGGCCGTTCGGCGACCACACGGGCTACTACAACGAGGTCGAACGCTTCCCCGTGTTCACGATCGAGCGGATCACGATGCGCCGCGAGCCCATCTATCACTCGACCTACACGGGCAAGCCGCCCGATGAGCCGGCAGTGCTTGGTGTGGCGCTGAACGAGGTGTTCGTGCCGATCCTTCGCCGCACCTTCCCGGAGATCGTCGACTTCTACCTGCCGCCCGAGGGCTGCAGCTACCGTATGGCGGTGGTGTCGATGCGCAAACAGTATCCGGGGCACGCCAAGCGCGTGATGTTCGGCGTCTGGAGCTTCCTGCGCCAGTTCATGTACACCAAGTTCATCGTCGTGGTCGACGAGGACATCGATGCCCGCGACTGGAAGGAAGTGATCTGGGCGATCACCACGCGCATGGACCCGGCGCGCGACACGGTGCTGGTCGAGAACACGCCGATCGACTACCTTGACTTCGCCTCACCGGTGTCCGGCCTGGGCAGCAAGATGGGGCTCGACGCGACCAACAAGATGCCGGGGGAGACTTCGCGCGAATGGGGCCGGCCGATCGCCATGGACGCTGCGGTCAAGGCACGCATCGATGCGATGTGGAAGGATCTGGGACTTTGAACGCGGGAGGCGCGACGACATGGCCATTGAACGGAAACCGATCCGCCGCGGCGGCATCAAGTCGGCGGGCTATGACCGCAACGCGCGCGTGCTCGAAGTCGAGTTCGACAACGGCTCGGTGATCCAGCACACGGCCGTCGGCGACGAGATCGCCCGACGCTTCCTCTCCTCCGCAAGTCCGGGCAGCTACTACAAGGACAACATCCAGGAGGAATTCACGATCCGCCGCGTCCGCTGACCGATGACATTGGTCATGTCGAGGTCTGCGGCGCTGATCGCGTTGCTGGCGATCGCGGCCCCGGCGTTCGGGCAGGCGCCGGCAGACCGCGGGCTCGGCCTGTGCCCGCCGGCTTCCGCGAGCCTCGACGGCTACACGCGGGCCCTCTGCGACGGGGAAGCAGCCTTGCAGGCCGGCGAGTTCGGCGCGGCCACGGAGCGCTTCCGCTTTGCCGCTGCCCTGCCCCGCGCCGAAGCCAGCAATGAGCTGGCCTGGGCCGGCCTGGCCGCGGCGCATTGCCAATCGCGTGAGATCGATGCCGGCAGACAGTGGGCAGCGCATTTCTCGCAGGCGCGCCAGTTGTGGCTCGGTGAACTCGACTGCGAGGCGGCCGGCGAAGATCCGCGCGCGCAGCTGAACCCGTTCGTGCGCAGCCGCATGTGCAGCGACCGGCTGGCGGCCGACTACGCGATCGTGCGCGGCAACCCGCAGGCCGGCTACGCAATCGATCTGCGGGCACGACTGAAGCGGATCGACGACGCGCTCGCCGCCAAATGCGCAGTCGAACCGGCGGCGCAGAAGCAGGCGAAGGCGACCGAAACGGCAGGCACAGAAGGCGGAATGAAAAAGGCGTCGAAGAAGAGCACCAGCCGCAAAGCGAGCAGCGCAGCGGGCAGCCGCAAGGCCGGCAAGCCGAAGAGCGGCTAGCGGAAGACCAGCGTTGCCAGCCCGAGGAAAATGAAGAAGCCGCCGGAATCGGTGCTGAAGGTCAGCAGCACCGAACCGCCGATGGCCGGGTCGCGACCCACCGCACGAAGCACCATCGGCACCGCCAGTCCCACTGCAGCCGCGACCAGCATGTTCAGGACCATCGCCAGGAACATCACGATGCCCAGCTGGATGCCGTACGGCGAGTCGCGGTACAGCGTGTAGGCGAACAGCGCCGCGATGCCGCCCCACACCGCGCCGTTGAGCAGCGCGATGGCGATTTCCTTCATCACCAGCCGGCGCTGGTTGTCGCCGACCACCTGGCCGAGCGCGATCGAGCGCACCAGCAGCGTCAGCGTCTGGTTGCCCGAGTTGCCGGCGATGCCGGCGACGATCGGCATGAGCGCCGCCAGCGCGACCACCTTGGTGATCGTGCCTTCGAAGGCGTCGATCACCCGGCTGGCGAAGAACGCGGTGCACAGGTTCACCCCCAGCCACAGCCAGCGGTTCTGCGCCGACTGCCAGACGCTGGCGAACAGGTCCTCTTCCTCCCGCAGACCGGCCTTGGCCAGCACTTCCTGTTCGCTTTCCTCACGGATCACGTCGACCACCTCGTCGACGGTCAGCCGGCCAACCAAGCGGCCGTTGGCGTCGACCACCGGCGCCGAGACCAGGTCGTAGCGCTCGAAGGCCTGCGCGGCCTCGCTGGCATCGTCCATCGGCGACAGCGTCAGGATGTCGGTCTTCATCACTGACACGACTTCGGTGTCCGGCTCGTTGATCAGCAGCCGGTCCAGCGGCAGCGAGCCTTTGAGCAGTCCCTCGCGATCGACTACGAACACCTGGTCGGTGTGGCCCGGCAACTCGTCGAAGCGCCGCAGGTAACGCAGAACGACCTCGAGCGTGACGTCGTCGCGGATCGACAGCGGCTCGAAGTCCATCCGCGCGCCGACCGATTCCTCTGGATAGCTGAGCGCGGCATCCAGTTGCGCCCGCTCCTTGGCGGTCAGATCGCGCGAGATCCGCTCGACCAGGTCCTCGGGCAGTGCCGGCGCGAGGTCGGCCAGTTCATCGGCTTCCAGAGTGCGCGCCGCCGCCTCCAGTTCGGGCGCGTCCATCGCCGCGATCAGCGACTCGCGCACCGCCTCCGAGACCTCGAGCAGCACGACGCCGTCGATCTCGGCCTTGACGCTGTCCCAGACCAGCAGGCGCTCCTCGGGCGGCAGCGCCTCGAGCACGTAGGCAATGTCGGCCGGGTGCAAGCCGTCGACGATCGACTTCAGTTCCGTCAGGTGCTGCCGGTGGACCAGTGACTCGACCAGCGGCTTCCTCTCTTCATGCGGCAGGTGCTCGCGTTGCACCAGAGATTCGACACGCTGCTGCTTGTCGAGCACCGCCTGCACGCGCACCAGCGCGCGCTGCGCCTCCTCGGGATCGCGCGCGGGACGTGACGTGTGGGTCGACGGCTTGTAGAGCAGTGCCTCGTTCATTGCGGGCCGATTCTAGGCTTCAAGTACAGCCCGCCAGCTTCTAGCGCGGTCCCGATCCGCCGACTCAACGACGAAGGGCGTCAGGGTATCGATGCATCGCCCATGTAGCGCAGGATGGTGCTGGCGCGCCTGGCAAGGTACTCGGAACCCCGGTTGCGGTCGTAGAACTTCGGCCGCGGCAGCATCACCGCCAGCCGCGCCGACTCCTCGGGCCCGAGCCGAGATGCCGAGGTGCGGTAGTAGTGGCGCGCCGCTGCCTCGGCACCGAAGACGCCGTCGGCCCACTCGGCGACGTTCAGGTACACCTCGAGGATTCGTCGCTTGTCCCACAGCGTCTCGATCATGTAGGTGATGACCAGTTCCTGCCCCTTGCGCACGTAGCTACGCTCCGGCGACAGGAACAGGTTCTTGGCAAGCTGCTGCGAGATCGTGCTGCCGCCGCGCGCGGGACGGCCGCGCCTGCGGTTGTCCTCGAGCGCCTTCTGGATGGCGTCCCAGTCGACACCCTCGTGCTCGATGAAGCGGGCATCCTCGGCGGCGATGACGGCGCGCTTCAGGTGCGGCGAAATGGCGCCGTAGTCGACCCAAACGTGCTTCAGCCCGGCGCCGGGGCGAACCTTCTCGATGCGCGCGCGCTCGCGCGACATGAAGGCCGTCTCCGTGGGGTCGACCCAGCGATAAAGGGCAATCCAGCCGAGATACCAGAGCTGCAGCAGCAGCACTGCGGCGACGGCAAGCAGTAGCAGCCGCCACAGCCAGCGGCCGGCCCCGGAGAGGCTCATCGAGCCCCCTTCGCCCTGCGGGCTGCCCGCCCAAGGAGCGGCGAGCGCCTCCGCAACGGCCGGGCGGCGCTCATCGCGCCGCAGCGCTCTCCGACGAGGCTTCGGCGTTCAACAGCCGGCGCAGTTCCTTGAACACCGGGGCCGTGTCGGGCCGCACGCCGCGCCAGAGATGGAACGATTCCGCGGCCTGTTCGATCAGCATGCCGAGGCCGTCGCTGACCTTGCGTGCGCCGCCGCGGCTGGCCAGTTGCATGAACGGCGTCGGCGCCGGTGCGTACAGCAGGTCGTAGGCGAGCGTGCAGTCGTCGAAAGTCTCGGCGTCGATCGGCGGCGTGGTGTGGCTGAGGCTGGTCGCGGTGCCGTTGATCACCAGGTCGAAATGCTCCGCCGGCACCTCGTCGAAACTGAGCGCGAGAACGCCGAATTCGTCGGCAAGTTCCTGCGCCCGGTCATGGGTCCGGTTGGCCACCGCGATCCACTTCGGTTTCTCCTCGAGCAGCGAACCGATCAGTCCACGGACGCCACCGCCGGCGCCGAGCACAAGGATGGAAGAGTCCTGGATGTGGAACTTCAGGCGCTGCGTCACATCGCGGACGAAGCCGATGCCGTCGGTGTTGTCGCCGTTGATCGCGTCGCCGTCGAACTTCAGTGTGTTCACCGCGCCGGCAAGCCGCGCCCGCGGCGTCAGCCGGTCGGCAAGCTTGGCCGCATCGAGCTTGAACGGGATCGTCACGTTCAGCCCGCGATAGCCCGCTTCGCGCAGGCCGAGCGCGAACTCCTCGAAGCCGTCGAGCGGCGCTTCGAGACGTTCATAGGTGACCGACTGATGCGTCTGCTGCGCGAACAGCCGGTGGATCTCCGGGCTCCTGCTATGCGCGATCGGGTTGCCGACCACGGCGTACTTGTCGGGTTGCTTCATCGCTCAGGGCACAACCGGTCGTTCGCCGCTGCGGGTGGCGAACTTGTCATTGGTGAAGATCCATGTCCTCGTGATTTCGAGTATGTCGGTGTCACGCGCAATCTCGGGCGGAAACGGCGGGTACGGTGCAGCCAGCTTGACGATGTGCCGGGCAGCGCGATCAAGCACCGCCGAGCCCGAAGACTCCTCGATCACCGCCTGCACCAGCCTGCCGTCCGCGCCGATGACCACCGTCATCCGCAATGCGCCGTACACACGTCCGCGCGCTTGCTCAGGATAGTGCTCATTGCCGATTCGTTCCACCCAGACGCGCCAGTCCTCGACATAGCGGGCATAGCGGTATTCCGAAGTACTCGGCATGAAGTGGTGCCGGCGCGGCCGCTTCTGGTAGTCGGAGATGCGCTTGGATATCTCCGCCTGCATGCGCGCCAGCACGTCGAGTGTGCTGTCCGCGCTCCCCGCAAGCGGCTGCTCCGCCGGCGCCAGGCGCTCGGCATTCGATACCGTCAGATCGCCGCCGTCCTGCAGCGCCAGCTTCTGCGGCGGCTGCTTCGTCCGCTCGGCCCGCGCCTGCGCCATCTCGAGTGTCTCGCCGTCGCGCTGCTGCATCAGGTTGGGCAGCGGTGAACTGCGGCGGCCGGCGTCGTTCGCGCCGCCTCCGTCGAGGTTCGCCTGCGCATAGGCCTCGGGCTGGCTCGGGCGCACCTGCGAGCGCGAATTGACCAGAATGATCTCCAGCGCCGGATCCGTGGAGCGCAACCGCAGCAGTTCGGGATCGAGGAAGCGGACCGCGAGCGCCAGCGCGTGCACGGCGAGCGAAACGCCGAGCGCGATGAGCAGCATGCGGTTCCTTTGCGGTACGGGGTGCATCTTTTCGCCTTCGGCGGCGGGATCCTTCGCGGAAAAATGGCCGGCCGATTGTATCGACGGTGCCCGCGAACGCCGGAGTAAGGTTAGCCCGCTTGCGGTAGATCAGGCGACGGGACCGAGGCGGGTGCCTCGCCGTTGGCATCGGCGAACTCCTCCGTGGCGGCTTCCTCATCCAGTTCGTCGACCCGTCCGGCGGCCTCCTGCAGCACCCGGTGCAGCCTCAGTTCGACGGTCAGATCGACCTCGTCGATACCAAGCACGTCGAGTTCGACGCGCTGCCCGCGGTCGAGCATCGGCAGGCCGACGACCCTCGTCAGCAGCGGCATGTCGTCGATCCGCAGCAGGTCCGGCTTCAGAACGGTGGCGCCGACACGGGCCACACCCTCCTGCCGTAACCAGCGCAGGCACCAGTAGCGCTCTAGCCGCTCCTGGAACTCGCCGTAAAGCGTGTACGCGG
>Ga0209450_10000392_pt1 | contig 22824 bp, 22 predicted proteins | sample FrelakmetLWP11LW_FD_187149 | JGI IMG/M metagenome (GOLD analysis project Ga0209450, IMG submission 187149) | Freshwater lake sediment microbial communities from the University of Notre Dame, USA, for methane emissions studies - LWP11 LW (SPAdes)... | ecosystem: Environmental > Aquatic >...
GCCGAGGCGATGGGCGCGCGCTACCTCGCCCTGCCGCACGCCGATGCGCGCGCGCTCTCCAGCGTCGTCATCGCCGCCACCGGCACCGACGGCCGGCGCTGAGTCGTGCCGCACCGGCCCGGCCCGATCGCCGCACCCGGACTCATCGACCTGCTGGGCGAACTGCGCGCGCCGCTGGAAGCCGCCGCCTTCCTGCTCGGCCCCGACCTCACCCGCGGACTGCCGCGCGGTGACGGCCATCCGGTGCTGCTGCTGCCGCCGTTCGGCCTTGACGGCCGCGCGATGCTGCCGCTGGCGCGCGTCCTCGATCGGCTCGGCTACGCCGTCCACGACTGGGGCGAGGGCCGTTGCCTCGGCCTGCGCCAGCGCACCGCGAAGCGCCTGCTCGAACGCCTCGCCGACCTCGAGCGCCGCCACGGCCGCACGGTCAGCCTGGTCGGCTGGAGCGCCGGCGGTCTCTACGCGCGTGAACTCGCGCGGGCGCGACCCGAGCTCGTGCGCTGCGCGATCACGCTCGGCACGCCGGTGCACGCGCAGGCCACCGGCCACGCATGGGTCGACCTCGCGCGCGCCACCGCCGACGCGCTGCTCGCCGCGCGCGGCGAGGCGCCGCTGGTGGTGCATCCCGAGCCGCCGCCGGTGCCGCTGACGGCGATCCAGGCGCGCGGCGACGGCGTGGTGGCGGCCGCGGCGGCGCGCGAGTGCGAGCGCGCGAATGTCGAGAACGTCATCGTCGACGGCACCCACCTCGGGCTGCTGCTCAACCGCGCGGCGCTGGGCGTGATCGCCGGACGCCTGGCGAGCGATCCGGGCCGTCGCCCCGACGGCGCCTGAGGACACGCATCCGGCGGCCGCCGCGCGGACGCCTAACCCCGCGCTCCGCGCCGGTCCGTTGCATTCCGGGCACCCCAACCCGGAGACCTGCCATGTCGATCCGCCGCACCCCGCTCGTCCTCGCCATCGCCGCCACCCTGGTGTTCGGCCTCACCGCCTGCGCCGACCGACTCGCCAGCCAACGCGAGGTCGCGTCCGCGGCCGAACACGACAAACCCGCGCGCGTCGCGGAACCGAAAGCGCTGGAAACCATCGCCGCGCGGCGCGAGGCCTCGCCCGAGGCGGCGACCGTCACCGGTGCGGCGGCGCAGGACGCGGCCGGGGCGTCGATCGGCCTCGCAGCGCCTGCGCCAGCCGCGCCGCCGTCGGCGCTGGCACTCGCCCCGCCGCCGCCCGCGCAGGCCTGGCGCTCGCCGGAGAACACCGAGCGTTACGCCGCGATCGACGCCAACCCTGTCCACGTCACCGCGGAGAATCCGGTTTCCACGTTCTCGATCGATGTCGACACCGGCAGCTATGCCAACGTGCGGCGCATGCTCGAGTCCGGCGTGCTGCCGCCCGCCGACGCGGTGCGCGCGGAGGAATTCATCAACTACTTCGACTACGGCTATCTGCCGCCGCGCAGCGCCGGCACGCCGTTCAGCGTCACCACCGAACTCGCGCCCGCGCCGTGGAATGCGCAGCGCACCCTGATGCTGGTCGGGCTCAAGGGCTTCGAAGTGCCGGCGGCCGAGATCCCTGCCTCCAACCTCGTGTTCCTGATCGATACCTCGGGCTCGATGGACGATCCGCGCAAGCTGCCCCTGCTGGTCGAGGCGTTCGGGCAGCTGGTGCCGCAGTTGCGCGCGCGCGAACGGGTGTCGATCGTGGTCTATGCCGGCAGCGCCGGGCTGGTGCTGCCGCCGACCCCCGGCGACCGCCACCACGAGATCCTCGCCGCGCTGGATCGCCTGTCGGCCGGTGGCTCCACCAACGGCGGCGACGGCATCGCGCTCGCCTACGCCGTGGCGCGCGAGGCCTTCGTCGAGGGCGGCGTCAACCGCGTGATCCTCGCCACCGACGGCGACTTCAACGTCGGCACCACCAGCCAGGACGCGTTGGAGACCCTGGTCGCCGCGCAGCGCCGCTCGGGCATCGCGCTGACCACGCTGGGATTCGGCGACGGCAACTACAACGACGCGCTGGCGGAACAACTGGGCGACGTCGGCAACGGCAACCACGCCTATATCGACAGCGTGCAGGAGGCGCGCAAGGTGCTGGTGGAGGAGATGTCCTCGACCCTGCTCACCATCGCCCACGACGTGAAGGTGCAGGTCGAGTTCAACCCGGCACAGGTCGCCGAATACCGCCTGATCGGCTACGAGAACCGCCTGCTGCGCCGCGAGGACTTCAACAACGACCGCGTGGACGCCGGCGAGGTAGGTGCGGGCCACGACGTCACCGCGCTGTATGAACTCACCCTGGTCGGGCAGGGCGGGGCGGCCAGCGATCCGCTGCGCTACGCGCCGGCGCGCACCCTGCCGGCTGCGAAGGGCGAAGAACTCGCGTTCCTGAAGTTGCGCTACAAGCCGTCGGTGGGCGCCGACAGCGTGCTGGTCCAGCGCCCGATCCGGCGCGGCGAGATCGCCGCCCACGCGGGCCCGCGCCTGTCGCTGGCCGCCGCCGCCGCGGGATTCGCCGATGCGCTGCGCGGCGGCGCGCACCTCGGCGACTTCGGCCTCGCCGACCTGCGGGCCCTGGCACGCGACGCCCAGGACGACGCCTTCGGCTATCGCGAGGGCCTGGTCGCCCTGATCGACCGTGCGCAGGCCTTGCAGGCGCCGGCGGTGGCGCAGCGACCCGTCATCGCGGATTGAAGCCGTTCCGTGTGGGAGCGACGCGTGCGCCGCGAGCTTTTCGCGCTTGCGGCAGCTCCATCGCGCTGCACGCAGCGCTCCCACAGTCTCCGTGTCGCCGAAGCGGCATCGCAGTGCGAGGGTTGTGCAGGGTGCAATGAGCGCAGCGAATTGCACCGCGCCATCGATGCGGCGCCATTCGCCGTGCTCATTGCACCCGGCGAATCGCGCGGCGGCTCAGGCGCTGCGCACCATCCCGCGCCGCAGCCGTGCCCATTCGAGCTGGAACCACGGGGTGAAGGTCTCCGGCGCGCGGGTCATCTCGCGGTCCAGCGCCTGCGGCTCGACGTAGCGGATGTCGGCGATCTCGGAGCGGTTGTAGGCGGGTTCGTCGTTCGACACCCCGCGGTAGACCCAGCACAACTCGTGCTCGGCGCCGTCGGCGTCGTACTGCGCCTGGTAGCGGAACTTGAACTGGAACTCGAGCCGGCAGCGCAGGCCGAGTTCCTCATGCAGGCGGCGGTGGATCGCCCCGTCCATCGATTCGCCCTGACGCGGATGGCTGCAGCAGGTGTTCGACCAGAACGAGGGCCACAGGCGCTTGCCGGCGGCGCGCTGCTGGATCAGCAGGCGCCCGCGCTCGTCGAAAACGAACAGGGAGAACGCGCGGTGCAGCACGCCGCGGCCGCGGTGGGCGTCGGCCTTGGACAGGGTGCCGACCTCGGCATCGTCGACGTCCACCAGCACCAGCGGCTCGTCGTCGAAGGACACCACGGTGTCGCGCGCATGCTCCAGGGCCATGGCCTGCTCCGGTTTGCCGGTCGGGGTCCGCCACACCCCCGGAGGGTGCCACGGACCCGTTGTCAGTCTGGGTTGACTTCGATATTGTCAGGGCATGTTGACACTGACTGGCCTCACCCGTCCAGCCGTCGACCGCGCCGGCCCGCCGCGCGCGGTCGTGATCGGCAGCGGTTTCGGGGGGCTGGCGGCGGCGATCCGCCTCGGCGCCCGCGGCTACCGCGTCACGGTGCTGGAGAAACTCGACGCCCCCGGTGGCCGCGCCTACGTGCACCGCCAGGACGGCTACACCTTCGACGCCGGCCCCACCGTGGTCACCGCGCCGTTCCTGTTCGAGGAACTGTGGACGCTGTGCGGCAAGCGGCTGGCCGACGACGTCGAACTGCGCCCGGTGACGCCGTTCTACCACCTGCGCTACGACAACGGGTCGACCTTCGACTACCACGCCGACCCGGCCGCGATGGACGCCGAGATCGCGCGCCTCGCGCCCGGCGACGTGGAAGGCTTCCGCGCTTACATGCGCGAGAGCGAGGCGATCTACAAGGTCGGCTTCGAGCAGCTCGGCCACATGCCGTTCAACACGGTCGGCGACATGCTCAAGGTCGCGCCGGACATGCTGCGCCTGCAGAGCTGGCGCACGGTGTATGGCTTCGTGGCCAAGTACATCAAGGACGAGCGCCTGCGCGTCGCGCTGTCCTTCCACCCGCTGCTGGTCGGCGGCAACCCCTTCACCACCACGTCCGTGTACTGCCTGATCGATTTCCTGGAGCGCCGCCACGGCGTGTTCTGGGCGATGGGCGGCACCGGCTCGCTGGTCAAGGGCCTGGTCGGCCTGATCGACGGGCAGGGCGGGCGCATCGAGTACGGCGCCGAGGTCGAGCAGATCCTGGTCCGCGACGGCACCGCGGTCGGCGTGCGCTGCACCGACGGCCGCGTGCACGAGGCCGAGGTCGTGGTCTCCAACGCCGATTCGGCCTGGACCTATTCGCGCCTGCTGCCGGCATCCGCGCGCAAGCGCTGGACCGACCGCAAGCTCGCGCGCGCGAAGTACTCGATGAGCCTGTTCGTGTGGTACTTCGGCACCACCCGGCAGTGGCCGGAGGTGCCGCACCACTCGATCCTGCTCGGCCCGCGCTTCCGCGAGCTGCTGCACGACATCTTCGACCGCAAGGTGCTGGCGCCGGACTTCAGCCTCTACCTGCACCGTCCGACCGCGACCGATCCCTCGCTGGCGCCGGCGGGCTGCGATGCCTTCTATGTCCTGTCGCCGGTGCCGCACCTCGAAAGCGGCACCGATTGGTCGGTCGAGGGCGAGCGCTACCGGCAGGCGATCCAGCAGCGCCTCGAAGCGACCTTGCTGCCGGGCCTGTCGGGATCGATCGCGACCTCGCGCACGCTCGACCCGCAGGGCTTCCGCCAGCGGCTCAACGCGGTGCAGGGCGCGGCCTTCGGCCTGCAGCCCACGCTGCTGCAGAGCGCGTGGTTCCGTCCGCACAACCGCAGCGAGGACGTGCGGAACCTGTTCCTGGTCGGCGCCGGGACCCATCCCGGTGCCGGAATGCCCGGCGTGCTGTCCTCGGCACGCGTACTCGACGCGGTGGTGCCCGATGCACGCGCTTTCGCCTGAACGGATCGGCGCCGACGATCTCACCGCCTGCGCGCGCGAACTGCGCGCGGGCTCGAAGTCGTTCAACGCCGCCGCGCGTCTGCTGCCGGCGCGGGTCCGCGCGTCGGCCACCGCGCTGTACGCCTTCTGCCGCGACGCCGACGACCTGGTCGACCACGGCGCCGATCCGGCGGCCTCGGTCGCCGCGCTGCGCGCACGCCTCGACGCGATCTACGCCGGCCGCCCCGGCGCCCTGCCGTGCGACCGCGCGCTGGCGGCGGTGGTCGAACGCCACCAACTGCCGCGCGCGCCGCTCGATGCGCTGATCGAAGGCTTCGAATGGGACGCCCGCGGCCGCCGCTACGCCACCCTGGCCGAGCTCGAGGACTACTGCGCGCGCGTGGCCGGCACGGTCGGCGCGATGATGGCGGTGCTGATGGGGACCCGCTCGCCCGAGGCGCTGGCGCGCGCCTGCGAACTCGGCGTGGCGATGCAGATGACCAACATCGCGCGCGACGTCGGCGAGGATGCGCGCAAGGGCCGGCTGTACCTGCCGCTCGAATGGTTCGCCGAAGCCGGCCTCGAGCCGGAACGGTTCCTCGCCGCGCCCAGCGCCTGCCCGCGGGTGCGCGGGATCATCCAGCGCCTGCTGGACGCCGCCGATGGCCTGTACGCGCGCATCGACCGCGGCGTGGCGCGACTGGCGCCGGCGTGCCGGCCGGGCATCCACGCCGCGCGCCTGATCTACGCCGACATCGGCCGCGTGGTGCGCGACAACGGCCACGATTCGATCAGCCGCCGTGCCGTGGTGCCCGGCCACCGCAAGGCCTGGCTGCTGGCCAAGTCCTACGTGCTGCTGGCGATGGCCGCGCGGGCGCCGGACCATCCGCCGCTGGCCGCGATCGGCTTCCTGGTCGACGCCGTCGCGCGGCCGGATCCGCCCGCGGTGGAAACCCCGTCGCGGCTCGCCGCACGCGCGATCTTCGTGATCGAACTGTTTCAGCGCCTCGAGGCGCAGGAACGCATGGCCGCCGCCCGCATGGCCGGGCGACCGCATTCCGCGATCTGAGTCGCGGCGATGGAGCCGCGCGCGCTGAAGCTGATCGAGCTGGGCGTGGTGTTCGGCGGCGTGCTGCTGTTCGCGGTCTGGCAACTGGTGTCGGTGCGGCGCGAACTGCGCCGCGACCGCGAGAAGCAGGCCGCGCGCGACGCTGCCGCGCGCGACCGTCCACCGGCGGAGTGACTCAACGCGCCCGGCGCGGCATCCGGAACGGCAGCATCGCCTGCACCAGCGGGTGGGCGAAGCGGTCGAGGTCGAGGCTTTCGTGCACCGCGTTCACCGCCTCCCCGTGCAGGACCTGCGCGACCACCGAGCGGGCGTAGAACGGCGTGTCCTCAAGCGTGCGTGCCACCCGCGGTGCGCCCTGCTGCGAGCGCGAGGCGCGCGCGATCCGCCACACCGGCGACGGCGGCAGTTCGGCCATCGGCGGCGGCTCGAAGGCGGTGGCCGCGCCGCCGCGGTCGAAGCGCAGCGCCAGCGCGGTGCGCGCGCCGTCGCGTGCCTCGACGTCGTACAGCACCGTGCTGCCGTCGCGCAGCGGCGCGCGCGACCAGTGCCAGCGGCGCAGGTTGGCCTCCAGCGGCTCGTCGCCTTCGTTGCTGTCGAGATAACCCTCGCCGGACCAGGACAGGCCGGGCGCATCGAGCGCCACCTCGACCCGCGCCGACGGCGCGATCGGCCGCCAGCGGTGCCGTCCGGCCGCGTCCAGCAGCGCCACGTGGGACGCCAGCGCGCGCGGGATGACGCGCACGCGGCCGCGGATGCGGCGCGGCAGCGGTACCGCCACCTCGTCGAGGTCGAACACCAGCGCATCGTCGCGCCACTCGAGCCGGCTGGGGCCGATGACGTAGGTGGTGGCGCCGCGGGTCGCGGCGCCGGCGCCGCGCTCGGTCATCGACCAGCGTCGCGCGCCCTGGCCATACAGCGCGACGTTGAGCGCCACGTGCTCGGCCGGGTCGCCGGCACCGCGCCGGCGCGCCCGCGCGTAGTAGGGCGAGAAGACGCTGCCGACGAAGGCGATCAGGGTGATCCCGTGGCGGCCGTCGTCGCTCAGCGCATCGACGTACCACCAGGCATAGCCACCGCGCGCGACCGCGCGGTCGAAGCGAGGTCCGCCGCCAGCCGCGCGGCCGCGATCCGGCCCGACAGCGCCGCCATCGGCACCCCCGGGCCCGGATGCGTGCTGCCTCCGGCCAGGTACAGGCCCGGCATCCGGGTGCGCGCCCCCGGGCGCTTGAACGAGGCCTGCCAGCCGTGCGAGGCCGCCCCGTACAGCGCCCCGCCCGTGCCCGGGAACAGGTGGTGGAAGTCCGTCGGCGTCGCCAGCCGCGTCCATGCCGGATGGCGATCCAGGGTGAGGCCGCAGCGGGCCAGCAGATCGAAGGTGCGGGTCTCGCATGGCAGGGTCTCCGTGTCGTCCCAGCGCCGCCGGTCGCCGTCGGCCGGCGCATTGACCAGCACCAGCAAGCGTTCGGGCGCGCCGTCGGCCGGTGGCGCGACCGACTCGCGATCCTGCGCGCAGACGTACACCGTCGGCGCATCCGGTGCTTCGCCGGCATCCAGGATGCGGGTGAACTCGCGCGCGTAGTCGCGCGAGAAGAACACGTTGTGGCGCGCCAGCGGGAAGCCCGCGGTCGGCGCGGCCATGAGCCAGGTCAGGGCCGACAGCGATCGCCGGGCGCCGCGCGGCATGGGAGCGGCGCGCTGCGCCGCCGTGCCGAACAGGCCCGCGGCGACCGCGGCGGGGTCGGCGTTGAGCACCACCGCGTCGGCCTCGATCCGCTCGCCGCTGCGCAGGGTGACGCCGGCCACGCGGCCGTTGGCGCAGCACACCTCGGCCACCTCGGCACCGAAGCGCAGGGCCGCGCCGCGCGCGCGCGCCGCGTCGGCCAGCGCGGTGGCCAGGCGGTGCATGCCGCCGTCGACGAACCAAACGCCCTCCTGCTCCACGTGCGCGACTAGCATCAGGGTCGCGGGCGCGAGGAAGGGCGACGAGCCGCAGTACGTCGCGTAGCGGCCGAACAGCTGGCGCAGGCGCGGATCGTGGAAGTGGCGGCCCAGCGCCTGCCACAGGGTCGAGAACGGCGTGATGTCCCACAGCTCGCGCAGGCGCGTGAGCCCCACGGCGCGCACCAGGGCCAGCGGGCTGTCGCAGGAGGCCCGCATGAACGGGCCTTCCAGCGTGCGGTAGATGCCCGCCGCGCGATGCATGAAGTCGAGGAATCGGCGCGCCTCGGCGGGCCCCGCGAAGGCGCCGATCGCGGCCGCGGAGTCCTCCACCCGCGCATGCAGGTCGAGGCGCGCCGCATCGCCGTCCCAGGCGTGGCGTGCCAGCACGCTGGCGCGGCGGGTGGGCACGCGATCGGCGAACGACAGCCCGGCGGCGTCGAACAGGGACTCGAACACCCAGCGCATGGTCAGCACCGTCGGGCCGGCGTCCACCGCCATGCCCGGGGCGACCTCGACCGCCCGCATCTTGCCGCCCGGCACGGGCGCCTTTTCCAGCACGGCGACGTCCAGGCCGCGCGCCGCCAGGTCGAGCGCCGCCGCCAGCCCGCCGACCCCCGCTCCCACCACCACCACCCTGGCGTCCGCCATGGCGCCCCCTCACGGTGCGTTGACGCTGGCAGTATCCAGTGTCTAGAGTAACTGACACAAGCATCCGACCATCGGATGTGACACCCGCCGCCGGGCGGGGAGGGGTTGGCCATGGCTTCCGTCCCGCGCATCGAACAGGCCCTGCTGGCGGCGATCGAACCGGGGGAGCAGGCGGGCTGTCCGCCGCAGCTCGCCGCCGCGGTGCGTTACGCGGTGTTCCCGGGTGGCGCGCGGATCCGCCCGCGGCTGTGCCTCGCGGTGGCTGCGGCCTGCGGCGAGGACCATCCCGCGGTGGTCGACGCGGCGGCCGCCGCGATCGAACTGCTGCACTGCGCCTCGCTGGTCCACGACGACCTGCCGTGCTTCGACGATGCATCGACCCGGCGCGGCAAGCCGTCGGTGCACCGCGCCTACGGCGAGCGCCTCGCGGTGCTCACCGGCGATGCCCTGATCGTGCTCGCCTTCGAGTCGCTGGCCGACGGCTGCATCGCCGCGCCGCAGCGCCTCGCGCCACTGCTGCGCGTGATCGGCCGCGCGGTCGGCACCGGCGGCGGCATCGTCGCCGGCCAGGCCTGGGAGTGCGAGCCGCGCGCGGTGCTCGCGCAGTACCAGCAGGCCAAGACCGGCTCGCTGTTCGCCGCCGCCACCCTGGCCGGCGCCACCGCGGCCGGCGTCGCGGACGCCGCGCCCTGGGCGCTGGTCGGCGAGCGCATCGGCGAGGCCTACCAGGTCGCCGACGACATCCTCGACGCGACCGCGAACGCGGCCGAGATCGGCAAGCCGGTCGGGCGCGACGAGGCGCTGGGCCGCCCCAGCGCGGTGGCGCAACTCGGCCTGCAGGGCGCGGTCGCGCTGGTGCGGCGCCTGGTCGCCGACGCCGCGGCGGCGGTGCCCGACTGCCCCGGCGCCGATGCGCTGCGCGAGGTACTGCGCGCGCAGGCCGACGCACTGCTGCCGCTGAACCTGCGCCAGGCCGCCTGATGGCCACCCCGGCCGCCCCATCGTGGCCCGCGGCCGGCGGCTGGGCCGCGCGCCTGCACGCCTGGATCGACGCCCGCGTGTCGAGCGCGCGTTTCCGCCGCTGGGCGGCCGCGTTCCCGCTGACCCGGCCGATCGCGCGCCGCCGCGCCGGGCAGTTGTTCGACCTGGTCGCCGGCTTCGTCTACTCGCAGGTCCTGCTCGCCTGCGTGCGGCTGGACGTGTTCGAACTGCTCTCGCGCGAGGGGCCGCAGGACGCGCCCGCGCTGGCGCGGCGCTGGGCGATGCCGCTGGATGCCTGCGTGCGGCTGCTGGAAGCGGCGGTCGCGCTGCGCCTGCTGGCGCGGCGTGGCGGACAGTACGCGCTCGGCGCGCAAGGTGCGGCGCTGGTCGACAACCCCGCGCTGCGCGCGATGATCGAGCACCACGACGCCTTCTACGACGACCTGCGCGATCCGCTGGCGCTGCTGCGCCGCGGCACCGGCGACGGCGCGCTGGCCGCCTACTGGCCGTATGCCGCGCAGCGCGACGAGCGCGCGCTCGACGCGGCGGCCGTCGCGCCCTACAGCGCGCTGATGGCGGCCTCGCAGCCGCTAGTCGCCGACGACGTGCTGGATGCCTTCCCGCTGCACGGCCGACGCTGCCTGCTGGATGTCGGCGGCGGCGAAGGCGGCTTCCTGTGCAGCGCCGCGCGCCGTGCGCCCGACCTCGACCTGGTGCTGTTCGACCTGCCGGCGGTGGCCGATCGTGCGCGTGCGCGCTTCGCGGCCGAAGGCCTGGCCCACCGCGCGCGGGCGGTGGGCGGCAGTTTCGTGCGCGACCCGCTGCCGGAGGGCGCCGACACGGTGTCGCTGGTGCGCGTGCTGCACGACCACGACGACGACACCGTGCGCACCATCCTGCGCGCCGTGCGTCGCGTGCTGCCGCCCGACGGCGTGCTGCTGGTCGCCGAGCCGATGGCCGGCCTGCCGGGGGTGGCGCCGATGGCCGACGCCTACTTCGGGTTCTACCTGATGGCGATGGGCCGCGGTCGCGCCCGCACGCCGGATCACCTCGCCGCGCTGCTGCGCGAATGCGGCTTCGACGGCGGGCGGCAGGTGCCGACCCGGCTGCCGATCCAGACCGCCCTGCGGATCGCCCGGCCGGTGACGACATCGTTCAGTTGACACGAAAAGCGTCACTTCTACTTGACACTTCATCCAGTCAGCATAGACTGACACTGACGCGAACCCTGCGCCGAACCCGGAGGACCGAACTCCGAGGACCGGCACCAGGCCGCGGGGAGGTTCCCATCGACACCACGGCGATCGTGTTCGAGCGGCCCGGGCAACTGGCGCTGGCTCGCCTCGACCTCTCCCCGCCGAGCGAGGAGGACGTGGTCGTCGACGTGCATTTCAGCGGCATCAGCACCGGCACCGAGCGCCTGCTGTGGACCGGCGCGATGCCGCCCTTCCCCGGCATGGGCTACCCGCTGGTGCCCGGCTACGAATCGGTCGGCCGCGTGCGCGACGCCGGCTCGCGCAGCGGGCGCTGCATCGGCGACACCGTGTTCGTGCCGGGCGCGAAGTGCTTCGGCAGCGTGCGCGGGCTGTTCGGCGGCGCCGCCGCGACGCTGGTGGTGCCCGGCGCGCGCGTGGTGCCGATCGACGAACGCCTCGGCGACCAGGGCGTGCTGCTCGCGCTGGCCGCCACCGCCTGGCACGCGATCGCACCCGGCGGCACGCTGGACGCCCCGGAACTCATCGTCGGCCACGGCGTGCTCGGCCGCCTGCTCGCGCGGCTGTGCATCGCCGCCGGCGCGCCAGCGCCCACCGTCTGGGAGCGCAATCCCGCGCGCAGCGAAGGCGCCGCCGGCTACGCGGTGCTCGATCCGGACGCCGACCCGCGCCGCGACTACCGCGTGATCTGCGACTGCAGCGGCGACGCCGGCCTGCTCGATGCGCTGATCGCGCGCCTTGCGCCCGGCGGCGAGATCGTGCTCGCCGGCTTCTACAGCGAACCGCTGTCCTTCGCCTTTCCGCCGGCCTTCATGCGCGAAGCGCGCCTGCGCGTCGCCGCGCAGTGGCAGCCGTCGGACCTGGCCACGGTCAAGCGTCTCGCCGAATCCGGTGCGCTGTCGCTGGCCGGACTCATCACCCACCGCAGCGCACCCGACGCCGCGGACCTTGCCTATCGCACCGCATTCGGCGATCCGGGCTGTCTGAAGATGATCCTCGACTGGAGGGCGTACGCATGAGCGCTGGCGCAGAAGGACTGGCAGGCACTTCGATCCCGATCCGCATGATCGACGACAACCTGCGCGCGGAAGCCGCCACACCGCCCGACCCGGTGGCCACCGGCCCGGTGAAGAAGGACACGCAGATCATCGCGATCTACGGCAAGGGCGGCATCGGCAAGAGCTTCACCCTGGCCAACCTGAGCTACATGATGGCGCAGCAGGGCAAGAAGGTCCTGCTGATCGGCTGCGACCCCAAGAGCGACACCACCTCGCTGCTGTTCGGCGGACGCGCCTGCCCGACCATCATCGAGACCTCGTCGAAGAAGAAGCTCGCCGGCGAGCCGGTGCGCATCGGCGACGTCTGCTTCAAGCGCGACGGCGTGTTCGCGATGGAGTTGGGCGGTCCCGAGGTCGGCCGCGGCTGCGGCGGGCGCGGCATCATCCACGGCTTCGAGACGCTGGAGAAGCTCGGCTTCCACGACTGGGGCTTCGACTACGTCCTGCTCGACTTCCTCGGCGACGTGGTCTGCGGCGGCTTCGGCCTGCCGATCGCGCGCGACATGTGCCAGAAGGTGATCGTGGTCGGCAGCAACGACCTGCAGTCGCTGTACGTGGCCAACAACGTGTGCAGCGCGGTCGAGTACTTCCGCAAGCTCGGCGGCAACGTCGGCGTGGCCGGCATCGTGATCAACAAGGACGACGGCACCGGCGAAGCGGCGGCCTTCGCCGAGAAGGTCGGCATCCCGGTGCTCGCCGCGATCCCGGCGCACGAGGACATCCGTCGCAAGAGCGCCTCCTACGAGATCATCGGCAAGCCCGGCGGCCAGTGGGGTGCGCTGTTCGAGGAGCTGGCGACCAACGTCGCGATCGCCCCGCCGATGCGCCCGACGCCGCTCGGCCAGGACGCCCTGCTGGGCCTGTTTTCCAGCGCCAGCACCGGCCGCGACGTGGTGCTCGACCCGGCGACCGAGTTCGACATGTGCGGTCGCGTCGAACTCACCAAGCCCTCGCTCGAAATCGTCTACGAGACCGCCTGAGCCGCGCCATGAGCGAACCCCTCGCCACCGCGCTGCCCAATCCCGAAGCCGTCAAGGCTGACGGGCTGGGCTGCCATTCGGGCAAGGACGCGCTGCTCGCCGCGGCCAAGGCGGCGGGCAAGTCCGAAACGCTGGACCGCTACGCGAAGGACTACCCGAAGGGCCCGCACGACCAGCCGCAGTCGATGTGCCCGGCGTTCGGCTCGCTGCGCGTCGGCCTTCGCATGCGGCGCACCGCCACCGTGCTCAGCGGCTCGGCCTGCTGCGTGTACGGCCTGACCTTCACCTCGCACTTCTACGGCGCGCGGCGCACGGTCGGCTACGTGCCGTTCAATTCCGAGACGCTGGTCACCGGCAAGCTGTTCGAGGACATCCGCGACGCGGTGCACGCGCTGGCCGATCCCGCGCAGTACGACGCCATCGTGGTCACCAACCTGTGCGTGCCGACCGCCAGCGGCGTGCCGCTGCAGTTGCTGCCGCGCGAGATCAACGGCGTGCGCATCATCGGCATCGACGTGCCGGGCTTCGGCGTGCCCACCCATGCGGAGGCCAAGGACGTGCTGGCCGGCGCCATGCTGCGCTACGCGCGCGGCGAGGCCGAGGCCGGTCCGGTGCAGGCCCCGCGCGGCGGGCGCGGCGAAAAGCCCACCGTGACCCTGGTCGGCGAGGTCTTTCCCGCCGATCCGGTCGGCATCGGCATGCTGCTCGAGCCGCTCGGGCTCGCCGCCGGGCCGGTCGTGCCCACCCGCGAGTGGCGCGACCTGTACGCCGCGCTCGACGGCGCGGTGGTGGCGGCCATCCATCCGTTCTACACCGCCTCGATCCGCGAGTTCGAAGCCGCCGGCCGGCCGATCGTCGGCAGCGCGCCGGTCGGCCACGACGGCACCGCGGACTGGCTGCGCGCGATCGGTCGCGCGGCCGGCGTGGCGGCCGAGACCATCGACGCCGCGCAGAACCGCTTCCTGCCGATGGTGCGCGCCGCGCTCGCGCGGATGCCGGTGCAGGGGCGGATCACGCTCAGCGGCTACGAGGGTTCCGAACTGCTGGTCGCGCGCCTGCTGGTCGAAAGCGGCGCCGACGTGCGCTATGTCGGCACCGCCTGTCCCAAGACCCCGTGGAGCGCACCCGACCTGGCCTGGCTCGAAGCGCGCGGCGTGCACGTGCAGTACCGCGCCTCGCTGGAGCAGGACCTGGCCGCGATGGCCGAGTTCGAACCGGACCTCGCGATCGGCACCACGCCGGTGGTGCAGGCCGCGAAGGCGCGCAAGATCCCCGCGCTCTACTTCACCAACCTGATCTCGGCGCGCCCCCTGATGGGACCCGCCGGCGCCGGCTCGCTGGCCACCGTAGTCAACGCCGCGATCGGCAACAAGCCGCGCTTCGCCGCGATGGAGGCCTTCTTCGAGGGCGTCGGCAGCGGGCACGCCGCCGGCGTCTGGGAAACGGTGCCGAAGGACCGTCCCGAGTTCCGCGAACAGTACGCGCGCAAGGTCGCCAAGGCGGCCAAGGCCGCCAACGTCGAGGAGCCGATCTGATGCTGGTGCTCGACCACGATCGCGCGGGCGGCTACTGGGGCGCGGTGTACGTGTTCACCGCGGTCAAGGGCCTGCAGGTCGTCATCGACGGCCCGGTCGGCTGCGAGAACCTGCCGGTGACCTCGGTCCTGCACTACACCGACGCGCTGCCGCCGCACGAACTGCCGATCGTGGTCACCGGGCTGGCCGAGGAGCAACTCGGCCGCGAGGGCACCGAAGGCGCGATGAAACGCGCCCACGCCGTGCTCGACCCGAACCTGCCGGCGGTGGTGGTGACCGGCTCGATCGCCGAGATGATCGGCGGCGGCGTCACGCCCGAAGGCACCAGCCTGCAGCGCTTCCTGCCGCGCACCATCGACGAAGACCAGTGGCAGTGCGCGAACCGCGCGATGAACTGGCTGTGGACGCAATACGGACTCAAGAAGATTCCGGCGCGCAAGCGCAAGGAAGGCAGCAAGCCGCGGGTGAACCTGATCGGGCCCTGCTACGGCACCTTCAACATGCCGAGCGACCTGGCCGAAATCCGGCGCCTCGTGGAGGGCATCGGCGCCGAGGTGAACCTCGTGTTCCCGCTCGGCACGCACCTCGCCGACATCCCGAAGTTGATCGACGCCGACGCCAACATCTGCCTGTACCGCGAGTTCGGCCGCGCGCTGTGCGAGGCGCTGGAGCGCCCCTACCTGATGGCGCCGATCGGCCTGCACAGCACGACGCGCTTCCTGCGCAAGCTGGGCGAGGTGCTGGGGCTGGATCCCGAGCCCTTCATCGAGCGCGAGAAGCACACCACGATCAAGCCGCTGTGGGACCTGTGGCGCTCGGTCACCCAGGACTTCTTCGCAACCGCCTCGTTCGCGATCGTCGCCGGCGACACCTACGTGCGCGGCGTGCGGCGCTTCCTCGAGGACGAACTGGGCATGCCCTGCCAGTTCGCGGTGCCGCGCATCCCCGGCGCCAAGACCGACAACGCCGCCGTGCGGCGCATGGTCCGCGAGAAGCCGCCGCTGGTGATGTTTGGCTCCTACAACGAGCGCATGTACCTCGCCGAGGCCGGCAGCCGCGCGACCTACATCCCGGCCTCGTTCCCCGGCGCCGTGATCCGCCGCCACACCGGCACGCCCTTCATGGGCTACGCCGGCGCGACCTACATCGTGCAGGAGTTCTGCAACGCGCTGTTCGACGCGCTGTTCCACATCCTGCCGCTGGGCACCGACCTCGACAAGGTCGATCCCACGCCCTCGCGCCTGCACCAGCAACTGCCGTGGATGGACGACGCCCGCGCGCTGCTGGAACGCATCCTTGAGGAGCAGCCGGTGCTGGTGCGCATCTCGGCCGCCAAGCGGCTGCGCGATCGCGCCGAACGCGAGGCGCGTAGCGCCGGCGAGGCCGCGGTCAGCGCCGAGCGCGTGCAGCGCGCGCGGCGCGCCCTCACCGACGGAGAGCCGGCGTGAGCCGCACCCTCCACCACGCCCGGCAAGCCCGGGCGACCCATCGGCCCCGACGCGCGAGCGCCGGGGCGGTTCCCGGCCACGCGGGTCGCGTGGCGCACGCCGCAAGGCGTAACCGGAGGTAGACCATGGCTGAAGAAAGACGGTCGCTGACGGGGCTGACGGAAACGGAAGCGAAGGAGTTCCACGCCATCTTCGTATCCAGCTTCATCGGCTTCACGGTCATCGCGATCATCGCGCACTTCCTGGTGTGGCAGTGGAGGCCGTGGCTCTGAGCACGCGCTCCGCCTGAGGGCGGACGCACTCGGTCCACGCCACACCGCACCGCGTTTCCAACCAACCGGAGGTTACAGACATGTGGAGAGTCTGGCTGTTGTTCGATCCGCGCAAGTCGCTGGTCGCGCTGTTCACCTTCCTGTTCGTCCTGGCCCTGCTGATCCATTTCATCCTGCTCAGCACCGCCAAGTACAACTGGATCGAAGGCGCCGCCGGCGCGGCTCCCGCCGCGTCGCAGAACTCGTCCCTGCCCGCGGGCTGAGGACGGTTCCACGAAGTGCCGGCTGGCGGCATCGGACGCGCCCGGTCTGACCGGGAGCGCCCGCGGTCGCCAGCCGGTGGGGACAAGTCGCCGTCCATTCGCGGACGGCGCGGCAAAAGACGCATGGGGTGATCCATGGGCATGCTCAGCTTCGAACGAAAGTACCGGGTGCGTGGCGGCACCCTGATCGGCGGCGATCTGTTCGACTTCTGGGTCGGACCGTTCTACGTCGGCTTCTTCGGCGTGACGACGATCTTCTTCACGCTGCTGGGCACCGCGCTCATCATCTACGGCGCGGCGATCGGACCGACCTGGAACATCTGGCAGATCAACATCGCGCCGCCGGACCTGAAATACGGGCTGGGGCTCGCGCCGCTGAAGGAGGGCGGGTTGTGGCAGATCATCACGATCTGCGCGATCGGCGCCTTCGTCTCCTGGGCGCTGCGCCAGGCCGAGATCGCCCGCAAGCTCGGCATGGGCTACCACGTGCCGATCGCCTTCAGCGTCGCGGTGTTCGCCTACGTCACGCTGGTGGTGTTCCGGCCGGTGCTGATGGGCGCCTGGGGGCACGGCTTCCCGTACGGCATCTTCAGCCACCTCGACTGGGTGTCGAACACCGGCTACGCCTACCTGCACTTCCACTACAACCCGGCGCACATGATTGCGATCAGCTTCTTCTTCGCGAACTGCCTCGCGCTGTCGCTGCACGGCGGCCTGATCCTGTCGGCCTCGAACCCGAAGAAGGGCGAGCCGATGAAGACCGCCGAGCACGAGAACACCATGTTCCGCGACGCGATCGGTTACTCGGTCGGCGCGCTCGGTATCCATCGCGTGGGCCTGTTCCTCGCCCTCAGTGCGGCGTTCTGGAGCGCGGTGTGCATCATCATCAGCGGACCGTTCTGGACCCGCGGCTGGCCGGAGTGGTGGGGCTGGTGGCTCAACCTTCCGATCTGGTGACCGTCCACCCGCACGCTGCCATTCCAACCATCGACTGAGAGGGCCGATCCCATGGCCGACTACCAGAACATCTTCACCCGGGTGCAGGTCGCCAGCCACGGCTATGCCGGCGTGCCGCTGCCGCCCGGCACCGGCGGCGGCGAGCGCACCAAGGCCGCGCCGCTGCACAACTACTGGATCGGCAAGATCGGCGACGCGCAGATCGGGCCGATCTACCTCGGCTGGCTCGGCGTGACCTCGGTGGTCTGCTTCCTGATCGCGTTCGAGATCATCGGGCTCAACATGCTCGCCTCGGTGAACTGGGATCCGGTCCAGTTCGTGCGACAGCTGTTCTGGCTGGCGCTGGAGCCGCCACCGCCGTCCTACGGACTCGGCTTCCCGCCGCTCAACGACGGCGGCTGGTGGTTGATCGCGGGGTTCTTCCTGACGATGTCGCTGCTGCTGTGGTGGTTGCGCATGTACAAGCGGGCCCGCGCGCTGGGCATGGGCACGCACATCCCCTGGGCCTTCGCCAGCGCGATCTGGCTCTACCTGGTGCTGGGCTTCATCCGACCGCTGGCGATGGGCAGCTGGGGCGAGGCGGTGCCGTTCGGCATCTTCCCGCACCTCGACTGGACCGCGGCGTTCTCGATCCGCTACGGCAACCTGTTCTACAACCCCTTCCACTGCCTCTCGATCGCCTTCCTCTACGGCTCGGCGGTTCTGTTCGCGATGCACGGGGCGACCGTGCTCGCCACCACGCGCTACGGCGCCGACCGCGAACTCGAGCAGATCGCCGACCGCGGCACCGCCTTCGAGCGCGGCGGACTGTTCTGGCGCTGGACGATGGGCTTCAATGCGACGGCCGAGTCGATCCATCGCTGGGCGTGGTGGTTCGCGGTCCTGACCCCGCTCACCGGCGGCATCGGCATCCTGCTCACCGGCACGGTGGTCGACAACTGGTACCTGTGGGGCATCGAGCACGGCCTCGTGCCTTCGTATCCGCCGGTCGTTCCCACGCCGGTCGACCCGGCCCTCGCCGGAGGTGCGCCATGATCAAGCATTCGATGAGGGTGCCGCTCCGCGTGGCGGGCGTCGCCCTGCTCGCGCTGGCCGCCAGCGGTTGCGAAATGCCGGCGGAACAGAAAGCGCAGACCGGCTATCGCGGCACCGGCATGATCGATTACCAGAACCCGCGCATCGTCGCCGCCAAGCAGGCCGCCAACGTGGTGCCGCCGGCACAGCCGCCGGCGCCCGCGGTGGGCCCGCCGGCCTCGCAGGTCTACCAGAACGTGCAGGTGCTCGGCGGGCTCAGCGTCCCGCAGTTCACCCGCCTGATGCTCTCGATCACCGCGTGGGTGTCGCCGGAGCAGGGCTGCAACTACTGCCACGAAGGCAACAACCTCGCCTCCGACGCGCTCTACACCAAGGTGGTGTCGCGACGGATGATCCAGATGACCCAGCACATCAACGCCGACTGGCAGGCGCACGTCGCGCAGACCGGCGTGACCTGCTGGACCTGCCATCGCGGCAAGCCGGTGCCGTCGGAGATCTGGTTCAACCACGTCGACCCGCCGCGCGCGCGCCTGGCCGGCAACAACGCGCGCCAGAACAAGGCCGACGAGAACGCGATCGGCATGACCTCGCTGCCGCAGGACGTCTTCCAGACCTTCCTGCTCGGCGATTCCAACATCCGCGTCACGGGGACCGAGTCCCTGCCGTACGGCAATCGCAGTTCGATCAAGCAGGCCGAGTGGACCTTCGGCCTCATGGTCCACATGTCCGAAGGCCTCGGCGTGAACTGCACCTATTGCCACAACAGCCGCGCGTTCAACTCGTGGGAGACGAGCAATCCGGCCCGGGTCACGGCATGGCACGGCATCCAGATGGCGCGTTCGCTCAACAACGAGTATCTCGATCCGCTCAAGCCGGTCTATCCGGCCAACCGGCTCGGTCCCTCGGGCGATGCGCCGAAGCTCAACTGCGCGACCTGCCACCAGGGCGTGTATAAGCCGATGTACGGCGTCTCGACGCTCGCCAACTACGCCGAGCTCGCCGCACCGGTGCCGGCCCCCGCGCCGCCGGCGCCACCACCGAGCGATGCGCCGACCGAAGCCCCGGCGGATGCCCCGGCGTCGGCACAGGCCACGCCTTCGTCACCGCCGGCCGGCTGATCGGACGACGCAACGGGCGGCGAATCGACGCCGCCCTTGCGGGCCAAGACCGGCCGGTGCCTCGATCGCACCGGCGCACATGGCGCAGGGCTCGCCTGCGCCGGGTCAGGCGTCGTCGGTGACGCCGTCGCGGCGTGCGCCGCGGGCCGGCGTCGCGCCGTTCCCGGATCGCCGCCCGGCGGCTCAGCGCCGCGGTGGCAGCCGCCCACCGATGTCCGCGGCATGGCAGGCGAGCGCGCACGCCATCGCGGCCGCGACCCACGGCCAGGCCAGTCCGGCCAGCGCCATGCGCCATGCGAGGAGCACGCAGCCGCCGGCCGCCAGCGTCAGCAGCAGGCGGCGTGCGGCCGCGCCGCGCCAGGCCAGCAGCACGACCGCCTCGGCGATGACCGCCAGCAGGGCGAGATCGACCAGGCGGGTGGCCGTGAGCCATTCGGCCATGGCCGCGAGGAGTCCGCTCAACCGCCGGCGAACGGCGCGTTGAGCTGCACGATGGTGAGGTTCAGGAAGGCCGCGAAGCCCACCCACGCGAGGTAGGGCGTCAACAGCAGGCTGGCCAGCCGCGACCACGGCCACACCAGGAAGATCAGCGCGGCGATCGACAGCCACAGCAGGCCGACGCCGGCCACCGCCCAGTCAGGCCGCTGCAGGCGGAAGAACAGCACGCTCCAGCCCACGTTCAGTGCCAGGTTGACCGCGAACGCCCACAGCAGGTGCCGGCGCGCGGCGCCGTCCGGCGCGCGCAGCCAGGCCAGCGTCGCGGCCACCACACACAGCGCGTAGATCGTCGTCCAGACCGGCCCGAAGGCCCAGTCGGGCGGCTGCCAGGTGGGCTTGGCCAGTTCGCGATACCAGGGACCGAGGTCGGTCGCGAGGCGTCCGGCGATGCTGGCACCGATCGCGGCGGCGAACGCGGCCAGCGCCGGCCGCCAGGGCGGGCGTGGCACGGCATTCATGCGCGCGCGAACCCCAGCAGGTGCGCGAGGTCCTTGAAGAAGATTCGCACGTGCGCCATCGGCTTCTTGCGCACCAATTCCTTGTTCATGTAGGACTCGAAGGTCAGTTTCTGCACGTCCTCGTCGCGGCAGATGCTGACGAAACTCTCGCGGCGCTTCTCGCTGGTGTACCAGAAGCGCTGCATGATCCCGAGCACCCAGAACACGCGGCCGTGCAGTTTCATGAAGCGCTTGCGCGCCAGCCGCAGCGCGCGCACGTCGCCGGTGGCGAGCAGGGTGTCGGCCGCCTCGGCGGCGAACTGGCCGCCGATCATCGCGTAGTAGATGCCCTCGCCGGATGCGGGCGCGACCACACCGGCGGCGTCGCCGGCCAGCACCACGTCGCGTCCGTTGTCCCAGCGCGGCAGCGGCTTGAGCGGGATCGGCGCGCCTTCGCGGCGCACCGTCTCGCCGGTGAGCCCGCACTTCTCGCGCAGCGCCGCCACTGAGTGGCGCATCTTGAAGCCCTTGTTGGCGGTGCCGGTGCCGACGCTGGTGTTCGGGCCGTGCGGGAACACCCACGAGTAGAAGTCGGGCGACAGCGCGCCACGGTAGATGACGTCGCAGCGCCGCGGATCGAAATCGGCGCCGGCCTCCGGCGCCGGCGAGCGCACGATCTCGTGGTAGGCGAACACGAACTTGCCGCGGTCGGCGCCCGGCACGGCCTGCCGCGCGACCTGCGAACTCGCGCCGTCGGCGCCGATCACGGCGCGCGCGCGCACCGCCTGCGGCTCGCCCTCGCCGTCGTCGTCACCGGTGGCGTCGTAGCGCACGATCGCGGTGCCGTCGGCGTCGCGGTCGATCGCCGTGAAGCGTCCCGCGCGCTGCACCGCGCCGCAGGCGACGGCGCGCGCGCGCAACCACGGGTCGAAGTGCTCGCGGTCGACCATGCCGACGAAGCCGTTCTCGATCGGGATGTCGACCTTGGCGTCGGAGGGCGACACCATGCGCGCCGAGGTGATGCGCGCGACCAGCAGTTCGTCGGGAATGCCGAAGTCGCGGATCAGGCGCGGCGGGATCGCGCCGCCACAGGGCTTGATGCGCCCGGCGCGGTCGAGCAGCAGGACCGAGCGGCCCTTGCGCGCGAGTTCGTGCGCCGCGGTCGCGCCGGCGGGGCCGCCGCCGACCACCACCACGTCGAACTGTTCGAGGCTGGGCTTGGGGATTGCGTTCATGCGGGGTGCTCCTGCGTGCCGAGCGGCGCCTGCGGGCGCGGCGGCGTGGGGATCCGGCTGGTGGCCGGTGGGGCGTCGAGCCGCAGCGCGAGCCACGCGGCAGCCACGAAAAGAATGGCCTCGAGGCCGAACACCAGGGCATAGGCGGGACCCGGGCCGTCGAGCAGGCCGCGCGCGAGGTCGCTGCCGGCCGCGCCGACGAAGCCACCGAGCGCGAAGGCGATCGCCTGCGCCGCGCCCCACAGGCCCATGCGCACGCCTTCGCGTCGCGCATGCCCGCAGGCGGCGTGGGCCATCATCGAGCCGATGGCCGCCACCGCGAACGCGCCGTTGGCGACCCCCAGCACGAACACGTTCGCCGCGAGCGGCCAGCCGGGCCCCGCGTGGCCCGCGGTGGCGAGGCCGGCCAGCGCGATCGCGGAGGCGAGGCAACCGCCGACCGTCCATCCGCGCAACGAGCCGAGCCGCGCGCCGCCGATCACGCTGCAGGCGAACGCGACCACCAGCATGCCGGCCAGCACGCCGCCATGCTGCAGGCTGGCCAGGCGCGTCGATTCGCCGGGCGTCATGCCGAACACGGTGCCGGCGAATGGCTCGAGGATCAGGTCCTGCGCGCTGTAGGCGAGCATCGAGACGAAGATGAACACGGTGAAGCGGCGCGCACTCGCCTCGCTCCAGACCTCGGCCATCGCGGCGCGGAAGGAGGCCGCCGGCGCCGGCGCGGGGGCTTCGGCCGGTGCGCGATCGCGCCGCGCGGCGCCACGCTCCAGACCGCGCAGCGCGACCAGGGTGACGCCGAGGGCGCCGATCGACACCGCGGCGGTCAGCACCAGCAGGCGGGTCCCGGAATAGGGATCCAGCCACGCGCCCACCAGCACGGTGGAGGCGACGAAGCCGACGATCATCATCAGCCAGACCACGGTGGCGGCGGCGGCGCGACGGCGCTCGTCGACGCGGGTGGCGAGCAGGACCAGCAGGTTGGTGCCCGCGGCGCCGACGCCGAAGCCGACCAGCAGGAACGCCAGCACGCTGGTCGCAAGCCCGAGTCCCGTGGCGACCTCG
>Ga0209450_10000393_pt1 | contig 22789 bp, 19 predicted proteins | sample FrelakmetLWP11LW_FD_187149 | JGI IMG/M metagenome (GOLD analysis project Ga0209450, IMG submission 187149) | Freshwater lake sediment microbial communities from the University of Notre Dame, USA, for methane emissions studies - LWP11 LW (SPAdes)... | ecosystem: Environmental > Aquatic >...
GTTTGTTATACAGCAGTCGTCTGCCATGATCCTTGACTGCGCCGTGAAATGGAGTATATACCGGTGGCTGGATGATTATTTCGGAGTCGTGGTCTGTGTATGCAAGCGTGCATATATTGAGAGCAGGGACCACTCCCGGGCTGAATTCAATCCAGTCGCGCCTGAGAGCCCATCCATGCCTCGCGCCGATCCAATTAATCAGTGCATCAAAAAATGGTTCGGGCCTGAACGAGTACCCAAGTATTTCATGCTTCAGTCTTCCTGAAATAGCATCAATCACAAATGAGGGCGTCCTGAAGTCCATGTCTGCCACCCACATCGGGATCAGATCGGATCTTCCGAAGATCTTTTCTCTCCAGTCGTATTTAATGCTGTTGCTGTTTTCCCGGTTGATTTCCTCGTCAAAGTTCCACATTCAGGGTCTGTCTGTTTGTCCGGGATGCAAATATATGGAAAATAGTATGAACAACGCCGGACCTCTTGCTGTTTATCTTCAGTGGGTCAGATGGCAGGTCTTTTTCCAAAATATATTCTTAAATATGTTAACTTGGAAAATTAATTGTTTTAATTTTACAAATCTAAATGAAGGCACAAAAAGCAGATTTATGAAAAAGAGTTACACAAAGATCCTGGTTGCTGTAATGATTGTTGCGGCTGCCGGTATGTACTCCTGCAAGAACAGGGGTGAATCAAAAAAGCAACCTGAGTCTAACATAATTGAGAAGGAGATCCTTGAGGACAAGCTGGAAGAGAATGTTTATCCGCTTCCTACCTCGGCCGAGGTCATCAAGCAGCTTAGTGACCTTGATCTGGGTTATATACTTGGTGTAACCAATCCGTCATATAATGCAAAGAAGTACGTTACCAGCTACAGCAGGTCAGTGAATCTCGGGGTTTACGGTGCCGATCTCAGCTATGTGACGGTTTATAACATGCAGCAGGATGTGATCAATTATCTGGATGCTATGCGTATCCTGGCAAATGACCTGAATCTTGCGAAGATCTATGATGAGACTCTTTATGAAAAGATCAGGAATAATTTTGACAACAGGGATACGCTTGTAACCATTCTTACCGATGTTTTTGACCGCACCTATGCATACATGGTTGACGCCGGTCAGGCAAACATTGCCATGCTTATGATCGGAGGTGCCTGGCTTGAAGGGATGTATCTCACACTCGCTGTATCAGAGTCAGGAGCACATCTGACGGGCTTTGAACAGGTACTTATTGATCAGAAAAAATCTTTTGATATGTTTCTCGAGATAGCCAAGCCTCACGCTGATGATGCCCTTGTAACCAAGATGATGCAGGATCTTAAGCCTATCAATGACATTTACGCGACACTCAGCACCAGCCTCACGATGCAGAATATTGAAGACCTTAAACGGGCTGTCGGTGCGGTCAGGGCAGAGATGGTAAAGTAATTTCATTCAACTCTTTTCAGACCGCAAAAAACATTTGCGGTCTTTTTTTAAGACAATGAGGGAATCAGTATTACATGCACTGATACATATTTTTGCCATTATCTCTACTGTCAATCCGGGAGGAGTGACATCCAGAGGCAAAAAGATCCTTCGCAGTTACCTGCGGCGGTATCTCAATCAGGAGCTTGAAGCCGAATACTTCAAGCTTTATGAGAACAATCTCCATTTTTATGAGCGTGAGCTCAAGACAGTGGATGAGGGAGAACTCTCTGATGAAAATTCCCTGATTACATTCCAGATCACAAACATCTGCAGGCAGATCAAGAAAGGGCTCTTCATTGAGGAGAGGATGATAGTCTTCCTGCAGCTTCTTGAGTTTGTCTACGAAGACGGCTCTATTTCAGAGCAGGAGTCTTCTATTGTGGATATCGTAGCCCGTACTTTCAATGTCTCAAAGGAAGAGACTACGAATGCTTCAGCCTTCATGCTCGGGATGAGGTTTGACAAGGTAGATCCTGACCATCTTCTTGCCATTGAGGGTGACGACAATATAGGGGGGCCCGCCTCGAGGTATGCCAATTACCACGAATGGCACCATATGGTCGTCAGGGGACTTAAAGGCACTATCTACGTACTCTACATCGAGAGCTCAGGCCATCTTCTTTTCATGTATGAAGGCAACGCAGCTCTCCACTTTAAGGGCCGTAATGTAGTGCCTCTGAGACCATACCTCCTTGATCCGGGGGTTAACATCCGGGGGGCAGGCATGTCTCCTCTCTATTATACCGCGATATACCGCAAGTTCATCAGGGGGCAGTTCAGCGAAGACATCCTCTTTGAGGGACAGAATATTGAGTTCCATTTCAAGGGGTCAGATAACGGTGTTCAGCCGCTCAGCTTCAGTGTCAAGTCAGGAAACCTGGTTGGAATAATGGGTGGCAGCGGCGTTGGGAAGAGCACCCTGCTCAACATCCTCAACGGGAAGCTGACTCCTGAGAGCGGCTCAGTTTATATCAACGGATATGACCTCCACACAGAACCGGAGGCACTTACCGGCCTCATTGGGTATGTCCCGCAGGATGACCTCCTTATTGAGGAGCTGACCGTATACCAGAACCTCTATTATAACGCCAAGCTTACGTTTGGAGGCTATGACATAAAACAGCTCGATGAAGTTGTCGTTGCCGTACTGAAGCAGCTCGATCTCTTTGAGATCAGGGACCTGCTTGTTGGCGATCCGCTGAATAAGAAGATAAGCGGAGGACAGCGAAAAAGACTGAACATAGGGCTTGAGCTGATGCGTGAACCGGCTGTACTCTTTGCCGATGAGCCTACCTCAGGCCTCTCCTCTCATGATTCGGAGAAGGTGATGGAGCTGCTGAAGGACCAGGCCACAAAGGGGAGGCTTGTCTACGTGATCATACACCAGCCCTCCTCCAATATCCTGAAGATGTTTGACAGGCTCTGGGTGCTTGACAAGGGGGGGTATATGATCTATGACGGTGACCCCGTAGAGGCGATAGTTTATTTCAAGACCGAAACATCACAGGCAAACGCGGCAGAGAGCGAATGCCCTACCTGCGGTAATGTTGAGACTGACGAAATACTCCAGATTGTTGAGGCGAAGCTGGTTGACAACAACGGCAACAAGGGGTCGGAGCGACAGGTATCTCCGGTTGAGTGGTATCACAGGTACAGGCAGAAGATGGAGCCCGCGATAAGCGGCAGGCCCGAGATGAAACCGCTGCCTCCGAGCAATTTCAAGGTTCCTGACAAGCTGAAACAGGCTCGCACATTTGTGAAGAGAGACCTTGTAAGAAAATTTGCCGACAGGCAGTACCTTATAATCAACCTCCTTGAGCCACCGCTGCTGGCCTTTATACTTGGCTATTTTTCAAAATATGTGACTGAGGGGGTATACCTCTTCTCTGAAAACAAGAACTACCCGGTGTTTCTCTTCATGAGCGTTGTGGTAGCCCTTTTCCTGGGTCTGACGGTGAGCGCGGAAGAGATATTCAAGGACAGAAAGATACTCGAACGCGAGAAATACCTTAATATCAGCCGCTGGAGTTATCTGCAGTCAAAGATTACTCTCCTTTTCGGGCTGTCAGCAGTGCAAACATTCACGTATGTGATTGTAGCACAGTACATCCTCGATGTGGAGGGGATGATGTGGAGGCACTGGCTGATCCTCTTTACCACCTCATGCTTCGGAAATATGACCGGCCTGAATATTTCAGCCGGAATGAAATCGGTGATTAACATTTATATCCTCATTCCGCTCATCCTTGTTCCCCAGCTGCTTCTCGGAGGGGCCATGATAAGATATGATGACCTTCATGAGACCATGACAAGAAAGATTTATGTGCCTGTCATCGGAGACCTCATGACAACAAGATGGTCATATGAGGCAATGGCTGTTGAACAGTTTCGTTCAAGCAGTTACATGAAGCCTTACTTCAACAATGAGGTTAACATAAGCAGATATGACTGGCAGTCTGCATTCCTGATACCGGAGCTTAAAAAGAAGAGCAATGAATGTTTCTATGCCTGGGACAAGCCTGATCTCAGTGAGGCGTATGACGATAATATCAGGAAACTTACATGGCATATAAGCAAGCTCAGCGAAGAGGAGGGTTTCGACTCTTCCCCGGTGGTGAATCTTTTAGGAAAGAAACCCTATGATGCCGACACATACAATTTTGTGGAAAACTATCTTGATTCTCTTCAGAAGGTGATCAGGACGAAATATATCCATTATACCAGGGTCAAGGACCAGATTACCGACAGTCTTACAAAGGCTATGGGAAGGGATGAACTGGTAAGGGTGCGTGAGACCACCCACAATGAAGAACTGGCGGATCTGCTCCTTAACCGTCTGGTTCTGAAGAAGACTTATGAGACCAGGAGCCGGATCATCCAGAAATCTGACCCGGTACTTATGGAGCCCGGGTCAAACTATGGCAGGGCTCATTTCTATGCACCGTTCAAGATGCTTGGCAACTGGCGTATAGGCACATTATGGTTCAACATGGCAGTGATCTGGGTGCTTAACCTGCTTCTCTTTGTGACACTCTATCTGAACCTGCTGAAACGGCTTCTGAATTTGACCGAACGGATAAAAATACCGGGATTCGGACCTGACAGACTGGTACCTCCATGGGAGACGGTAAAGTAAGAGCAAAAAAACACTTAGGCCAGCATTTTCTTAGGGACAAGAGGATTGCAGCATCAATTGTTGATGCACTCAGGGCTGACAGGTGTGATACAGTCATCGAGGTGGGTCCCGGCATGGGTGTGCTGACACAATTTCTTATTGAGAGACATTTCCCCTCACTCAAGGTCGTCGAGATAGACCGGGAATCAGTTGAATACCTTGAAACTAATCTGACAGGTATTGGAGAGATCATCAGCGGTGATTTCCTGGAGATGGACCTTCGTCCGATGGGAGAGACGATTGCCCTGATCGGCAACTTTCCCTACAACATATCGAGCCAGATCTTCTTCAGGATACTGGAGAACCGTGACAGGGTGACAGAGGTTGTATGCATGGTTCAGAAAGAGGTGGCTGAGCGGATATGCTCTGACCCGGGAAGCAGGGTCTATGGCATCCTTAGTGTCCTTCTGCGGGCGTGGTATGACATCGGTTATCTCTTCACGGTGAGTGAGCAGGTCTTCTCTCCCCCGCCAAATGTAAAATCTGCTGTAATAAGGCTTGAAAGGAACAAGAGAGAGAAGCTCGATTGCGACGAGAAACTATTCTTCAGCGTGGTAAAGCGTTGCTTCAACCAGCGGCGCAAGATGATACGCAATCCTATTAAGATGATGATAAAGCCTGATGCCGGATCAATGCCATTACTGTCCCTGAGGCCGGAGCAGCTTTCGGTCGATCAGTTTGTGGAGCTCACCAGGTGGGTTGATGCCCACAGGCAATAGCAGGTTCCCTGAAAGAGGGACTGTCAGAATGAATAGCCTATTGCTTCAACAGGATTCATCTTTGAGGCTGTAGATGCCGGAGCAAAGCCTGCAACTATTCCGATTACCCCTGAGATTGTTATCGCCAGTATGATGTTTCCCGCTGTTAGAAACATCTCAAGGTTATAGAGATAATTGACAAAGAGGGTTGCAATGAAGATGATTATAAGTCCGACAATGCCACCGGTTATCGATAGGAGCACCGATTCAATCAGGAACTGAAGCAGGATAAACCTTCTCTTGGCTCCGAGTGCTTTCTGTATTCCTATTATGCTCGTTCTTTCCCTGACAGAGACAAACATGATGTTGGCGATGCCGAATCCTCCGACGAGGATTGAAAAACCGCCGATGATCCACCCGGCAATATTTATTCCCGCGAAGACAGGTTCAAGGCTCTGTGTCACCTGGCTGGCCTGGTTGACCGAAAAGTTGCTTATCTCCCCCGGACTCAGCCTTCTTGCTGCCCTGAGGATCATGGTTACCTCATCCGAGAGTTGCAGAACCGACACACCCTCTTTGCCTCTTATCATTATGTCAGAGTTGAGGTATCGGTTCCGGAAGTTGACGAAGTTACTTATGAAGTTAAGCGGAACAACCATCAGTTCATCCATACCGCTGTCACTGAATCCCCCCTTGCCCTCCTTTTTGAAGGTACCGATGATCACTGCCCTGTACCCGCTGATCGTTATCTCCTTCCCCAGAGGCTCGGCCTTATCAAAGAGCCTCTCCGCAACTACCGCACCGATGATCGCCACCGGCTTGCCGGCAGCAGACTCTGACAGCGTAAAGTAGCGCCCTTTGTCCAGTTCAAACGATCTCACCTTGTCAAAGTCATGGGTCACGCCAGAGATATATGTGTCATTCACCGAATTACTGCGGTACTTGACAGTACGCGGAGCAAAAACCGTAAAGCAAACCGCCTCTGTTGAAACAGACCTTCTCTGAATCGCCTCAAAATCTTCGGGTGACGGAGCAGGCCATCTGATCATGTCCCACCACTTCATGTCAGGCGAAGGAGTCCAGGGCATCTTCTCAACATATATAGTATTATCTCCAAGTGATTCAATCCCCGTTCTGATCCCGTTTTCCATCCAGTCAAACACAGTGAAGACAGAAATTATGGAAACAATTCCGATAGTGATGCCAAAGAGCGACAGAAATGTCCGCAACTTATTGACTGACACTGAACTATAAGCAAACAGAAAACTCTCTTTCAACAATCTGATCCACATGCCAATGTAATTAATCAAGGCCAAAGGTAATCAAATAAGAAACATCATTAACTCCCCGATAATTCACGAATTCAAATAATTAATAAAACATTGCTTGTCAAAAAAAATATCTATTTTTAACGGATTGCTTCTTCCGGGGTATCTGCAATCTAAGTCGCTATTAATGAGAGATATAAAAATAAAGAGTGCCTTTATTTCAGTCTATTATAAGGATGGGCTGGAGCCAATCGTTAAGAAGCTGAAGGCTCTTGGTGTCAGCATTGTCTCAACCGGAGGATCATACGATTTTATTACCGGGGCAGGAGTGGAGGCTGTCAGGGTTGAGGATATAACCACTTATCCCTCTATTCTGGGAGGCCGGGTCAAGACACTTCATCCCGGCATATTCGGAGGGATCCTTGCGAGAAGGGATAATGAGACAGATATGAAGCAGGTTGCCGAATACAACATCCGGCTTTTTGATCTGGTTATTGTTGATCTGTACCCCTTTGAGGAGACAGTAGCTTCGGGAGCTGCTGATCAGGAAATAATTGAAAAGATTGACATCGGGGGTGTTTCGCTTATCAGGGCAGGGGCCAAGAATCATGCGGATGTGCTGATAGTCTCTTCCAGGCTGCAGTATGAACCCCTTATGCAGATACTTGACAGGAACGACGGAGTTGTCAGGGGAGAGGAACTGTACAGGTTTGCCGTTGAGGCCTTTGACCTCACCTCACATTATGATACGGCCATTTTCAACTGGTTCAACCGACATGATCAGGTCACTTCGTTCAAGAGGAGCATTCTGACGGGAGAGTCTTTGCGCTACGGAGAGAATCCTCATCAGAAGGGGCTGTTTTTCGGTAACCTGAATGACATCTTCGATCAGCTTCACGGTAAGGAAATATCCTATAATAACCTGCTCGATATTGACGCGGCAATAGCACTTATCGATGAGTTTGATGAGACTACCTGCGCAATTCTGAAACACAACAATGCCTGCGGCATAGCATCACGCAGCACTGTCAGGGAATCGTGGGATGCTGCCCTGGCATGCGATCCGGTATCTGCCTATGGCGGGGTTGCTGTGACAAACAGGGAGATTGACACAGAGGCAGCAACAGAGATGGACAAGATCTTCCTCGAGGTTGTGATGGCACCCTCTTATACAGAGAAGGCAGTTGAGATACTCAGGCAGAAAAAGAACAGGATAATACTTCTTCGCAAACCGTCAGAGTCTGACAGAGTGACGTTCAGATCGATGCTGGGAGGAGTGCTGTGGCAGGAGCGCGACAGGGCCAATGAGTCGGCTGCAGATATGAAGCCTGTAACCGCCAGGCATCCCTCTGAAGATGAATATGAGGATCTGGTGTTTGCCAACAGGATAGTGAAACACAGCAGGTCAAACGCTATCGTCCTTGCAAGGGGAAAACAGCTTTGCGCGAGTGGTATAGGCCAGACCTCAAGGATCGACTCCCTGCGTCAGGCAATAGATAAGGCGCACAGCTTCGGATTGTCGATCGAGGGGGCAGTGATGGCCTCTGACGCTTTCTTTCCATTCCCTGATTCAGTCACAACAGCCCATGAGGCAGGCATCACTGCTGTGGTCCAGCCGGGAGGCTCTGTGCGCGATCAGGAATCTATAGACTATTGCAATAAAAATAATGTTGCCATGGTTTTTACAGGTATAAGACATTTTAAACATTAATGATTATAAACAGAATTAGCAGAACAGATCCATGGGCTTATTTTCATTTCTTTCACAGGAGGTTGCGATCGACCTCGGCACAGCCAATACAAGCATAATTGCCAATGATAAACTTGTTGTTGATGAACCATCGATAGTGGCTATCGACCGTAATACGGGCAAAATGATAGCCATAGGGGAGAAGGCTCGCCAGATGCACGGCAGAACCCACGAGAACATTCGTGTTATAAGGCCGCTGAGAGATGGCGTTATTGCTGACTTCAATGCGGCTGAATTAATGATCAGGGGCATGATAAAGATGATCAACACGGGGCCAAAATTCTTTTCTCCTTCACTAAAAATGGTCGTTTGTATTCCGTCAGGAAGTACTGAAGTGGAGATAAGGGCTGTACGGGACTCGTCAGAACATGCCGGAGGCAGGGATGTCTACCTGATATATGAGCCGATGGCTGCTGCAATCGGGATTGGCCTTGATGTCGAGGCACCCGAGGGATGCATGGTGGTTGATATCGGAGGTGGTACAACGGAAATAGCAGTGATAGCCCTCGGAGGGATCGTATGCAACAAGTCTATACGTGTTGCTGGAGACGGCTTTACTTCCGATATTCAGTCATATATGAGGCATCAGCATAATATCAAGGTTGGTGAGAAGACTGCAGAGGATATCAAAATAGCCGTTGGCGCAGCCCTGCCCGATATTGATAATCCACCCGCCGATTATATAGTCCGTGGTCCGAACCTCATGACTTCACTGCCGATTGAAATACCTGTCTCATATCAGGAAATCGCATATTGTCTTGACAAGTCTCTGACCAAGGTTGAGGCTGCCATACTGCAGGTGCTCGAGCAGACACCTCCGGAGCTCTATGCTGATATTGTTACCAGGGGAGTGTTCCTTGCAGGTGGCGGTGCCCTTCTCAGGGGGCTCGACAAACGTCTGACCGACAAAATAAATATACCGTTCATAGTGGCCGAGGATCCGCTTCATTGTGTCGTAAGAGGCACAGGCGTTGCACTGAAGAACGTGGATAAGTTTCAGTTCCTGATGCGATAAGAAGATTGCATGAATGAGAAGTCTGCTGAACTTCCTCCTCAGGTTTAAGACCCTGATTTTGTTCCTGATACTGGAAGCAGTGGCCCTGGTCATGATCTCCTCTTCCCACAACTATCACCAGTATGTGACCTTTGGTGCCGCACGGACTGTCTCAGGATTTTTTGCAGAGAGACTGGAGAACGGACGTTCTTATTTCAGACTGAAACAGGTAAATCAGCAGCTTGTAACAGAAAACCAGATACTGCGGAGACAGATAGAAGAGATGCGGCTGTTGCCCCAGTCTGAGTTTGTCACTGTCACCGATACCGTAAAGGGTTCAGGGTACAGTTACCTGTCTGCAACCGTAATAAATAACTCCGTAAATAAACAGAAGAACTTCATTACCCTTGACAGGGGTTCGCGTCACGGGGTAACCACAGGGATGGGAGTAGCATCCGCAGAAGGTATTGCGGGGGTGATTGTGGGGGTATCACGTAACTATTCGGTAGCTATGTCACTTCTTAACACAGATTTCCGCCTCAGCGCCAGTATCGCCCGGAATGATTATTTCGGCTCTCTTGCCTGGGACGGTAACAACTACAGGTTCGCCCAGTTATCGGAGATACCGCATCATGTGGCTGTTACACCTGGTGATACCATTGTGAGCAGCGGCTACTCGGCTATCTTCCCCGAAGGGCTTGTGATCGGAACCCTTACCGGGGATCAGAAAAAGGGAGGCGACTTTGTAACTCTTAAGGTAGAGTTGTCTGCTGATTTCAAAAAGCTTACCAACGTGTACATCATAAGCAACCTCTCCCGTGACGAGAGAGACACCATTGAAGCGGAGGTTGTCCATGAATAGGGGACTGAACTATATCACTTCATTTGTCGGACTGATGTTACTTCAGCTGCTTATCTTCAATAATATCCAGCTCAGCGGCTATGTCAACCCTTATATTTATGTGATGTTCATTCTGATACTGCCGTTGAACATACCATCCTGGATTCTTCTTCTTCTTTCATTCATGACAGGTTTTGTGGTTGACCTTTTCTCCGGCACGTTTGGAGTACATACTTTTGCCACCGTGATGGCCGGATTTGCCAGACCGTGGGTACTTTCACTCAGCGTTGCCCTTGAAGCATCTGATCCCGGCAGCTCTCCTTCGTCACATATCGGCGGCAGGAGATGGTTCATAATCTATACCATGACGGTGGTGCTTGTACACCATCTCAGCCTGTTTTATGTTGAGGTGTTCAGTTTCACAGGCTTCTTCCGTACTCTGCTCAGGGTAATGTTCAGTACAGTTGTTACAACTTTCTTCATTTTTATTTTCGATCTTCTCAGACCACGCAAATAGGGAGCAGGAATGAAAGATCGTTTTGCAAACAGGAAGTATTTCATTATGGCTCTGGCAATAGCTGCGGCTGTGATCCTTATCCTGAGGCTTTTCTATATTCAGATCATTGACAAGACATACCGCACCTCTGCCGCCAACAATGTTCTGAGGCACATTACCCAGTACCCGGCCCGTGGCCTGGTCTATGACCGCAACGGAGAGCTGATTGTCTATAACCAGGCAGCATATGACCTCCTGGTGGTCCCTGTTCAGACCAGTGCCTTTGATACTGCAAGATTCAATGAGATACTGGGCATCAGCATGAAGGACTTCCGTGACCGGATGAAGGCAGCTGTCTCATATTCGAGGCGCGCCCCTTCTGTATTTATGAAGATGATCTCTTCTGAAACCTATGGGTTTTTACAGGAAGAGCTCTACAAATTTCCCGGGTTTTATGTTCAGGCCAGGACCCTCAGAAAATACACCAGGCCGGTCGGAGCACATCTGCTGGGGTATGTGGGAGAAGTGGATGATAAGCTTATAGGGCAGGATAAATATTACAGGTCAGGCGATTATATTGGGGTAAGCGGTATTGAGAAGTCTTACGAGGAGCACCTGCGAGGGAGAAAGGGGGTCAATATATTCCTTGTAGATGTACACAACAATATAAAAGGGTCGTATGCCGACGGCAGATTTGATACGACGTCTGTCCCGGGCACCAACCTTTGGTCAACCATTGACCTCGGTCTGCAGGAGTACGGTGAGAGGCTGATGCGCAACAAGACAGGTTCAATTGTGGCTATTGAGCCCTCTACTGGGGAGATACTGGCTCTCGTCTCCTCTCCCTCATATGACCCCTCGCTGCTTGTCGGAAGGGTCAGATCATCGAATTTTATAAGGTTGCAGGCTGACACTGTAAAGCCGTTGTTTGACAGGGCACTCATGGCTTCATATCCGCCAGGGTCAACATTCAAGATGATGAATGGCCTCATTGGCCTGGAGGAGGGGGTAATACGCCCGACCTCTCTCTTTGGGTGCAGCATGGGTTACCATGCCGGTTCGCTGACGGTAGGATGTCATTCGCATAGCTCTCCGCTTGATCTGCCGGGTGCAGTGATGAACTCATGCAACGCATGGTTCTGCAATGCTTTCAGGAGCATTCTTGAGAATAAGGGATACAATTCCATCCAGGAGGCCTATGACAGGTGGAGAGAGTACCTGGTGGCCTTCGGTTTTGGTAACAAGCTGGGCATTGACCTTCCCAACGAGTTGTCAGGGTTTATTCCAACCAGGTCATATTACGACAGGTATTATGGCAAAGACAGGTGGAAGGCGCTGACAGTGATTTCGCTTGCCATCGGACAGGGAGAGATTGGGGCAACGCCCCTGCAAATGGCCAATATGGCGACGGTCATAGCCAACAGAGGATCATTCTATATACCTCACATTGTCAAAAAGATAGGTGAAGAAGGAGGTCCGTCATCTGTCTTTTCGCAGAAGTACACCACGGGCATCTCAGCTGAGAACTTTGAACCCATCATCGAGGGAATGGAAGGGGCTGTCAATGGCGGTCCCGGTGCCACCGCCCGCGGTGCCAGGCTCGACAGTATTATCATTTGCGGTAAGACCGGAACGGCACAGAACCCACACGGAAAGGACCATTCAATTTTCGTGGCCTTCGCCCCCAAGGACAATCCTCAGATCGCCATCGCGGTCTACGTAGAGAATGCCGGCTTCGGATCTACATTCGCAGCGCCTATTGCCAGCCTGATGATTGAGGAATATCTTACCGGCAAGATGAAGAGACAGTACCTTGAAGATTACGTCCTGAAAGTAGTGATAGCCCCTGATGGAAAAGAACAGTAACATACTTAACAGGCTCGACTGGCTCACGGTAATCCTCTGGGGCACGATGATGATAATGGGGTGGCTTAACATTTATGCTGCCGTATACAATGAGGAGTATACAAGTATTTTTGACATGTCACAGCGTTACGGAAAACAGCTGCTATTTATTGTTGCCGCTGTTATTCTTGCCATTTTTGTTCTGGTGACAGACAACAAGCTGTATTACTTCTTCGCATGGTTCATATACGGGATATTCGTTTTTCTCCTGCTGATGGTCCTTGTTATCGGCAAGGAGATAAACGGTGCGAAAGCCTGGTTTGAGTTTGGCCCGTTCGGAATTCAGCCTTCCGAGTTTGCAAAATTTGCTACTGGCCTCGCCCTTGCCTCATATCTCAATTCAAAGAGACAGGCGTTAGGATTCAGAACCATGGCAACGGCGACATCAATCATCATGGCCCCGGTCATACTCATTGCGGTCCAGCCTGATATGGGTTCGGTCATTACCTATTTTGCATTTTTCATTGTGTTGTTCCGTGAGGGAATGAGCATATATGTCTTTATCTCAGCATTGCTTGCCTTGATATTGTTTCTCCTTACCCTGATCTTCGGAACTGTCGCTGTGGCTCTCGGACTGATAATCCTGTCATTTGCTGCACTGTGGATATTTATCCGTAATTCGCAGGTGCTGACAGCCCTGGGAATAATGGCGGGAGCGGGCGCCCTGAGCTACCTTGCAGGTCACTACATCTTCGGGGCAGGGCTCGATTTAATAATAGTATCTTCAGTGGTGCTCTCCGGTGCGATATATGCATGGTATCTATACAGGTACAGGCTTAAGATGGCCGTAATAATATACAGTTTCCTCCTTGGAGGCATCCTTTACCTCTTTACCGTTGACTATGCCTTTCATGAAGTCCTCAAGCCTCATCAGCAGACAAGGATAAACATTATGCTGGGGATGGAGGATGACCCTTACGGTACAGGATACAACCTCAATCAGTCACTCATATCCATCGGGTCGGGCGGATTTGCCGGCAAGGGCTACCTGAACGGAACGCAGACCAAGTTCAAGTTTGTCCCTGAACAGAGCACCGATTTCATCTTCTGCACGGTGGGAGAAGAATGGGGTTTCGTCGGGTCTGTGGTTGTCATAGGGCTCTTTGTACTGCTGCTGCTCAGGCTTGTGATGCTTGCCGAGAGGCAGCGGACAACATTTGTCCGCGCATATGGCTATGGTGTCTTCGGACTCTTCCTCGTCCACTTCTTCGTTAATATAGGAATGACGATAGGGGTTATGCCTGTCATCGGAATACCCCTTCCCTTCTTCAGCTACGGAGGGAGCTCCCTCTGGGGGTTCACCATATTGCTGTTTGTTTTTCTCAGGCTGGACGCAGGAAGAGCAGAGTACCTCGGATGATCAGAACGGCATCCTGATGCCCGGAGACAATACAATGCCGAACTCATTCTCAACATAGTTTATCAGTTCGGGGAAAAACTCCATGAAGTCCTCTTCAATTGAATAGTACTGTTTCTTCCAGACCCTCATGGCCCACCTCGTCTCCCTGGGCAGCGAAGTAACCGTGCTGAGAGTCTTGAGTACTCTCCTTATCCCATTCATGGTCTGGTATGTCTCGAGCCAGTTGTCAATAATGAAGAAGGGCATCTTCTCACGTACCATCTCAGGAAGTATCTCGAAGTTATTGACCATGGCCCTGTAAAAGTTATAGGTAACACTCTCGAGAGGCCTTCGGGAGAAGAGATCCCACTCTTTCGTCAGGTAATGGTCATAAAGAATATCGACAATAACACCTGCATATAACCTGTACCTGCCTGTGAAATGCATTTTACTGCGGTGGACAACAGGATGCCTGTCGGTAAAGGCATCGATATGACGATGAAGGATGATTCCTTTCCTTATTGCTTCCGGGTATTTCAGATAATCACGCCCCTTGACATAATCACCTATATAGTTCCCAATAATGATATTATCCGAGTCACCTGACAGATATATGTGAGCGAGGACGTTCATCCGGGATGTGTTACTACAAAGATTTTGCCAATAAGAACAGAAAAAAAATATTAAGACCGAAATTCTTTAACAATATCCTGCTGATTTACTAACTGTCATATTATCAAAATATTATATAAAACAGCAGTTTTTTAGAATATGTTTAAAATCAGCTTCCAATTCAGTTACAAATTATAAATTTGCCGGACATAATTACAATGATATCCGGATAATAAATTATAAAAAACAAAAATAACAAGGAGGTTTTATGTTAAAGAGGAATGTGATCATTATTGGAGCTGCCGGCAGGGATTTCCACAACTTCAATACTTATTTCCGTGACAACGAGATTTACAATGTCGTGGCTTTTACAGCAGCTCAGATACCTGACATTGACGGCAGGAAGTATCCGGCTGAGCTTGCAGGCAAGCTTTATCCTGCAGGAATCCCTATTTATTCCGAGAATGATCTGCCGAAGCTGATCAGGGATTTGAATGTGGCTGACTGTGTCTTTGCCTACAGCGATGTAACATATCAGAAAGTAATGTCAATGAGTGCTATTGTCAACGCTGCCGGTGCTAATTTCATCTTGCTCGGATGGCGTGAGACAATGGTTAAGAGCACGAAGCCGGTAATAGCTGTCGGAGCCATACGTACCGGATGTGGCAAGAGCCAGACATCAAGAAGGGTCATTGAGCTGCTCATGAAAAGAGGGCTTAAGGTCGTTGCAGTACGCCACCCTATGCCTTACGGCAATCTTGTTGAACAGAAGGTTCAGCGCTTTGCGGTAGTCTCTGATCTTGCAAAACACAAATGCACGGTTGAAGAGATGGAAGAGTATGAGCCTCATGTTGTCAGGGGAAATGTGATCTACGCAGGTGTGGACTACGAAGCTATCCTGAGGGCCGCTGAGAAAGATCCGTCAGGGTGTGATGTTATCTTGTGGGATGGAGGGAACAATGACTTCCCCTTCTACACTCCTGATCTAATGATAACTGTCACCGATCCGCACAGGGCAGGTCATGAACTCAGGTATTACCCCGGTGAAGTAACCTTAAGAATAGCTGATGTGGTTGTGATAAATAAAATGGACAGCTCGGCACCTGATGACATTCAGACAGTCCGCGAAAGCATCGAACTGGTAGCTCCCGGGGCCGTTGTGGTTGACGGGGCATCACCGATAAAGGTTGATGATCCTTCAGTTATCAAGGGCAAGCGTGTCCTGGTTGTGGAGGATGGCCCGACTCTTACCCACGGAGAGATGAAGATTGGTGCAGGGGTTGTTGCTGCAAGGAAGTTTGGCGCCTCAGAGATTGTTGATCCGAGACCTTATACTGTAGGGAGGCTGACCGAGACCTTCGAGAAATATCCCGGCATCGGCACTCTGCTGCCTGCAATGGGATATGGTGACCAGCAGTTGAAGGATCTGGAGACAACGATAAATAATACCGACTGTGATTCAGTTGTGATCGGCACACCGATAGACCTTAACCGCATCATTAAGATCACCAAGCCCAACACCAGGGTCTATTATGATCTGCAGGAGATTGGCAGTCCCAACCTCGAAGAGGTGATAGACGAGTTTGTAAAGAAGCATAAGCTTTAGGCAATAGACCAGTCTACATACTACAGTCCTCAGTCGGCAGTCCTGAAACAGGCTGAACAGACTGAGGACTTTTTTTCTACAAGGTGGCTGCTGGCTGCTGACTGCCGGCTGCCGGCTGAATTTTTCTATCTTTACGGCAGAAACTGAGTTATGCCTGATCATAAAGCTGCTGATGTAACCATTGTTGGCTCAGGAAGCTGGGCCACCGCAATAGCCATGGTGCTTACCTCCAACGGTAAGAGAGTTGCATGGTATATTGACCGGGCGGACATCTTCCGTCACGTGAGACGATATCATCAAAACCCCCGCTATATTACTTCGGTAAAGTTCGATCCTGACCTTATTGAGCCACTTGATGACATCAGTGAGGCTGTCAGAGCGTCAGAGATCATCATACTTGTCACCCCTGCCGCCTTTCTGAAAGCGGAACTGGAAGGACTGGATGACGAAGCATTCTCAGGTAAGACAGTATGCACGGGTATTAAGGGTATTGTCCCGATTGATAATACCGTCGTAGGGGAATACATACACATGCAATACGATGTTCCCTATGATGACATAGTGATAATTACCGGCCCCAGTCACGCCGAGGAGGTGTCAATGGAGAAACTGACATATCTGACCTTTGCCTCACCCGGAAGAAAGAAGGCGGAAACTGTAGCAAGCCTCTTCTCCAACAGATGGATAATGACAATTATTTCGAGGGATATTTTCGGTACCGAGTATGCAGCAGTAATGAAGAATATCTATGCCATCGCGGCAGGCATTGCTCACGGGCTGGGATACGGTGATAACTTCATTGCTGTTCTGCTGGCAAACGCTGCCGGCGAGATGAGGCGGTTTGTGGAGGCTATTTCACCTGATATCCGCGACATAACAGACTCACCTTACCTTGGAGACCTGCTTGTGACCGGCTATTCACAGTTCAGCCGGAACAGGGCACTCGGTCACATGATAGGAAAAGGGTTCAGCGTCAGCAGTGCGCTTCTTGAGATGACACAGGTGGCTGAAGGCTATTATGCCTCGAGTTGTATCAACGAGGTAAATGTACAGCAAGGTGTTGACATGCCGATAGCCAATGCAGTTTACAGGATACTCTATAAGAACGCCTCGCCTTTGCAGGAGATAAAAAGCCTTACAAAAAGACTTAAGTAATTTATACAGGTTTGAAGAGACCCTTGATGTCAGCACCTGCAAATCCCGCGTCGAACAAATACTTCGGCACGTTATTCAGCCTGCGAGCTTGCTGATCGCTTAAAAGGGGATAGTGCTTTACTCTATATGTGTAGTCACCTATGAATTCGAGATCTTCTTCCGTTGTCTCCCAGTTGCGGTCATCAAAACGGGACAGGTCGATTACGCGCGAGTAGCTCCTCAGCGTCTTCTGTGAATTAAGGTTGTAATAGAGATCGAAGTATGACATTGCCAGTTCGCGAAGCGACCTGTACACCGGTTCACGGAAGCGCAGCACGGTAGTATTTGATTTGGCAATGGCGCCCCAGCAACGTCCCTCGCGAAAGACAGCGATGATATGATCGTCGTCATTGTCTGCTTCAAGGTCGACTATCAGCGGAGGGTATCCCAGGTTGCGCAGCGCAGCTGCTGCAAACATCCCTCCGTCCATGCAATGAGCCATCCGCTCCCTTTTTACCATAAGAGGAGACAGGGTTCGTTCTGTAGAATTATAAGGAATGGAATCAAGATACTCCTGGATCTTAAACGGAGTATCAAGATCTGTTAGCAACCGCTTAAATTCACTATTTCTGTCCTTCTTCATTCTGCTTCACTTTCTCCGCTCCTCGCTCCCTGCCTACAATTTGCCTGCCTCCGGCTTCATCTGCGGGAAGAAAAGCACATCCTGTATCGAGGGCTGGTTTGTCATGAACATGGTCAGCCTGTCGATGCCTATCCCCATTCCTGAAGTGGGAGGCATACCAAATTCGAGAGCCCTCACGAAATCCATATCGATAAACATAGCCTCATCGTCTCCCTTCTCTGAGAGACGCAACTGCTCCTGGAAGCGGCCGAGCTGATCAATCGGATCATTAAGTTCTGAATATGCATTTGCCACCTCCTTGCCGTTCACCAATAGCTCAAACCTCTCAGTGAGCCCTTCCTTGCTGCGGTGCTTTTTGGTAAGCGGTGATGTCTCCTGAGGATAGTCAATGATAAACGTCGGTTGTATGAAGTGATGTTCACACTTCTCCCCGAAGATAAGATCAATAAGTTTTCCCTTACCCATTGATGGAGAGTTACCTATCTCGAGCCTGTCACACTCGCTGCGCAGCTCCTCCTCACTCATTCCGGTGATGTCAATGCCTGCATATTCCCTTATCGCATCAGTCATCGATACTCGTCTGTATGGACGCGCGTAATCGATAACATGTTCTCCCAGAGGCACTTTGGTTGTGCCGTGAAGATCGGTTGCAACCTTCTCAAGAATCTGCTCGGTGAACTCCATCATCCAGTTGTAGTCTTTGTAGGCTACATAGATCTCCATCACTGTGAACTCCGGGTTATGGGTGCGGTCCATCCCCTCGTTTCGAAAATCCTTTGCGAACTCATATACACCTTCATAGCCGCCGACGATCAGCCTTTTCAGGTAGAGTTCATCTGCTATGCGAAGGTAGAGAGGCATGTCAAGTGCGTTATGATGAGTGATGAAAGGACGTGCAGCGGCTCCTCCCGGGATCGCCTGAAGCACCGGTGTCTCAACCTCAAGGTATCCCCTGGCATCAAAGAGCTCACGCATCGACTTCATTATCTGCGTGCGCTTACGGAAGACCTCCCGTACCTCAGGATTGACTATAAGATCTACGTAGCGCTGGCGGTAACGCATCTCAGGGTCTGTCACAGCGTCATAAATGACACCGTCTTTCTCCTTGACGATCGGAAGTGGTCTCAGCGACTTGCTGAGCAGTGTCAGATCGGTCACATGAAGGGTTATCTCGCCCATCTGTGTCCTGAAAACAAACCCTTTTACGCCGATGATATCACCTATGTCAAGGAGTCTTTTGAAAAGTGTGTTATACAGTGTCTTATCTTCTCCGGGGCAGAGATCGTCACGGCGTACATATATTTGTATCCGACCGGAAGAGTCCATCAGCTCGGCAAAAGAGGCGTTGCCCATTATACGGCGGCTCATGATGCGCCCTGCCAGGCAGACAGCCTGGTAGTTCTTCTTCTCATCGCTGAAGCCGGCAAGTATCTCTGCTGCCGAAGCATCTACCGGATACATGGGTGCCGGATATGGGTCTATGCCCAGCTTTCTGATCTCGTCAAGAGACTGTCTGCGTATCTGTTCCTGTTCGCTCAGGTGGTTGTTTGTCATCTGCTGTTATAATTTTTGCAAAGGTAATATTTGAGAGGCAGCAGGCAATAGGTCTGGGGGTAGAAGAAGGAAGACGGAAGACGGAAGACAGAAGACGGAGCCCTGGGACTTGTAGTCTGAAGGTGTACTCTTTGCTCCGCGCTCCATGCCCCTTGCCCCCTGCCTTAAGCCGGCCCCTGAGCTTGCCGAAGGGCCATTGCTTCAACCTTTTCCCTGAAAAGCCTTTGCACCTTTTTGGTTAACATTCCCGGTACCCCTTCCCCGATAACAATGTCACCGATCTTTATTACAGGTACCACCTCGCCGGAAGTGTTGGTAAGAAAGGACTCATGCATGTATGAGATCATATCGGCAGGGACAGCCTCCTCAACCAAAGCAATATTATTATCGGCAGCAAGCGAGATAACGTTCTTGCGGGTTATGCCCGAGAGGATAATGTTTGATTCAGGATGAGTATAAAGTGTTTCATTCCTGACGAAGAAAATATTGGAATGAGCCCCTTCAGTCACAAAGCCGTCGCGTATGAAACACACCTCTGCAAATCCTTTGTCATGTGCAGTCTGGTATGCCAGGATGTTTGCCAGGAGGGCGGTCGACTTGATGTCACAGCGGTTCCAGCGCGGGTCAGTGACCGGTTCTATACTTATACCTCTTTCCCAGATTAGGGTGTCGAGACTCTGGCGGCGCGCAAAAGCGTAAACTGTTGGAGGCACCGGCGGGTCGGGAAATGCGTGAGTGCGCGGTGCCGCTCCCCGGGTCACCTGAAGATATACAAGCGAACAGCCATCATTGAGTGAGTTTTTTGTTATCAGCTCCCCGGCAACATCCGGAAAAGCATCAATCTCATTCCATGTGATCCGTGTTTCGGCAAGGCTTCTGCGTAACCGGGTCATGTGTCCCTCCATATCGAAGAAGAATCCACCATAGCACCGCACAACTTCGTAAACGCTGTCGCTAAAGAGAAAGCCGCGGTCATCAGGGCTTATCCAGGCGTTGTCACGGGACACGAACTGTCCGTTCAGATAAACAGTTTCCATATCAGGTATTTCAGAATTTTATTTTCCCCAGTTCTTCTATCTGGCTGTCAGTGAGCCCCTCAGGCTCTTTCCCCGCCGAACGGCATAAAAAATATATTGAGGCTGACCTTGTCATTATATCGATAAGGTCAAATGTCTCATAAGGGTTGGGTCCGATGGCAAAAACGCCATGCTTCTCCCACAGAGCGACGTCGTGTTTCTCGAGGGCCCTTACTGTCGCCTCTCCTAGAGCAGTTGTTCCCGGAATGAGATAGGGTACAAAGCCTATTCCTTCCGGCACCAGCAGCCTTGTCTCGGGATGCATCCCCCACAAGAGAGAGTTAAGCCTCTCTTCATTGCACAGCTCTTTTATCTGTGTAAGGGCTATGAGTTCCCTGGCATGAGTGTGCATCACAACCCGCTGTGCTGTTCCCCGCCTGACGATCAGTGAGTGTATGGCGAGATGGGATGCCAGTTCGCTGGTGGGCCTCAGATCAGTTTGCTCTATGTGAGAGATGATATTATATGCAGCTCCGTCGTCAGTCACCTTGATGATGAGGGCATTTTCCATCGGTTTGCGAGCCAGGTCACGCATCCTGTGGTTTGTGGCGGTAATGAAGAAGCTCATCCCGGCGACATCGGAAGCTCTCTCCGGCAGCGGATAATCAGTCCTCTGATAGTGCGCCGGAAGATCTGACTTAGGCACATCTTTCAGGCAAACCGAAATGTTTCCTGCGTTTCTCTCCGCCCAGCCACGCTGCCAGAGAAACCCGGCCACCTCGGCAACTTCACTGATGATTCCTGTCAGGGTCAGAGCAGGTTCTGCCATTGCTATTCACTCACTGGTTTATTATTCAAAGATACACTTTCATTTTTCCCGGGAGATGAAAGTCAGGCCTCTCTCTTTATCTTTTATTGCTACCTTTGCGTATTGTATTGATTCAGGGGAGCAATAAGTATATGCCGGGTAACAGGAGATTGCCATTATGGCTTAAGATGCAGAGGGCCAGCGGGGAGAATTACACCATGGTAAAGCGACTGGTGGAGGAGAACCGCCTCCATACTATCTGCACCAGCGGTAACTGCCCTAACATAGGGGAGTGCTGGAATGCCGGCACTGCAACACTGATGATACTGGGAGACATATGCACCCGCTCATGCAAATTCTGCGGTACGGCAAGCGGTCATCCCCTGCCACCTGACCCCGATGAGCCTGAAAGGGTTGCGTCAGCGGTAAAAACGATGGGGCTCAAACACTGTGTCATCACCTCGGTTGACCGTGATGACCTGCCTGATGGCGGGGCACATCACTGGGCTGAAACGATACGCCGTATAAAGGAGGATTGCAATAAGGTTACAATTGAGACCCTGATACCTGATTTCAGGGGAGATTTTTCGGCCGTTGACCTTGTCATTGACGCAGGACCGGATGTCATCTCCCATAACATAGAAACGGTGAAAAGACTCACTCCCCTGATAAGGTCTGTGGCTAAATATGATGTCAGCCTCGGTATTCTGCGGCATATCTCTTCAAGAGGGATGGTCGCCAAGTCGGGGCTGATGCTTGGACTGGGGGAGACAAGGGAAGAGGTTATGGAGTCATTGCATGACCTTCATGCAGCCCGATGCAGCGTTGTCACACTTGGGCAATACCTTGCACCTTCACTTAATCATATGCCTGTGGTTGAGTATGTCACTCCGGAAGTGTTTGAAGAGTACAGGCTCAGGGCGCTGGAGACAGGTTTCAGGTTTGTCGAAAGCAGCCCCCTTGTCAGAAGCTCGTTTCATGCGGAGAAACATGTTGCTACTTAATGTTATCAGTTGTCAGTTATCAGTTGTCAGTTATCAGTTATCAGTTGTGAGTTGTCAGTTATCTTTACATGAAGAAGAGTTATAAGGAACTTGAGATATACAAAGAAGCCTTCAGGCTTGCTAAAGCTGTTCATTCAATGACGCTTGGGCTGCCAAAAACGGAGCAGTATGAATTAGGCAGTCAAATCCGAAGGTCTGCGCAGAGTGTGAGATCCAATATCGTTGAGGGATATGGAAGGAGGGAATATAAAGCAGAGTTTATAAGATTCCTGATATTTGCTGATGCATCTCTACTGGAAACGGAGTCGCATCTTGAAATGATAAAAGAACTTTACGAAAATACCGCTGTTGATGAATTGCTTGAAGAATATCATTTCCTTGGGAAAAAAGTTTCGTCATTCATAAATTATGTAGAAACATCCTGGAATACCTCAAGAGATAAATAAAAAACCGACAACAGATAACCGACAACCGATA
>Ga0209450_10000394_pt1 | contig 22765 bp, 20 predicted proteins | sample FrelakmetLWP11LW_FD_187149 | JGI IMG/M metagenome (GOLD analysis project Ga0209450, IMG submission 187149) | Freshwater lake sediment microbial communities from the University of Notre Dame, USA, for methane emissions studies - LWP11 LW (SPAdes)... | ecosystem: Environmental > Aquatic >...
CAGCTCGTCCTCGCTCTTGTCAAGCAGCTCGGTGACATCGAGGGTATCCTCATACACCATGTTCTGTATCAGCGTGGCGGCCCGTATAAGCTCACGCTGGATATATTTCTGCAGTACTATGCGTGCGTGGTATTCAATATTCGCGGCAGAGACCACCTTTGAGGTCAGCTCTGTCAGGTATACCGCCCCGCCTGCCTCCTCGAGATCACCGACACGCTTCAGCTCCTGTGTGACGGTAAGAAGATCGATTGCCTGATCTCGCCTGTTAAGCTCCGCTATAGCTGCAAATATCTTCTGGTGGGCAGCGGAGTAAAAAACCTCCGGACGGAGGATATCAACCACCATCCTCGCAGCCTCTATCTCCAGCATCGCGGCTCCCAGCACCGCCTCCTCCATCTCGGGCGACTGAGGCGGTATCCTGCCTCCTTCGGGAATGACCATTACTGAGGACTTTTTATCCTGCCTGGATCTTTGTGCTACCGGGGACATTATCGTATGGTATTATTAGACAAATAATTAGCCGCAGACATAATCTGTCTCAGCTCTGGTCAAAATTAACAAATAGACGCTTTCAGGTCAGGATATTGCGATCTTTTGTTTCAAACAATGAGTGTTAAAAAAATGTTGAAAAAGGATATAATCCTTAAAGATGCGGATATTTGAAAAGGTTCATCTATTTTTGAAGTCTTAACAGGCACGCAGGGAATGGTAGTCTTTCCAAAAGCAAAAATCAACATAGGATTAAGGATCGTTGAAAAGAGACCTGACGGCTTTCATAACATCGAGACCTTTTTCTACCCTGTTTCCATTGCTGACGCACTTGAGTTTGTTGTCAGGAAAGACAACCGGAAATATGATACTCTGAAGGTCACAGGCCTGATGGAGGACAATGATCCTGATAATAACCTGGTAATGAAGGCGGTGAAGCTGATGCGCGAATCATTCGATTTCCCGCGCATAAGGATTCATCTTCACAAGGCCATACCCCTCGGCGCGGGGCTTGGTGGAGGATCATCAGACGCTGCCGGGATGCTTAAGGCCCTTAACAGGTACTTTGGCTTCGGCCTAAACTCCGAGGAGCTGCGCTCATTTGCCGGCAGACTGGGCAGTGACGCCCCCTTCTTCATAGACAGCACCCCCTCCTTTGCCGAAGGGGTGGGTAACATCCTCTCTGACATGCCACTGGACCTTGGTGAGTACCATATCAGGATATTCTACCCCGGAATGAATATAAGTACGGCCGAGGCTTATGCCGGTTGTATTCCCTGTCCTACAGGACTGTCACTCAGACAGCTGATCAGTCTTCCTGTAACTGAGTGGAGAGGAAGGGTTGTGAACGATTTTGAGCTTAATATCTTCAGAAGTTACCCCCAGGTGGGTGAGATTAAGATGTCTCTGTATGAGGCAGGAGCTCTCTTCGCCTCGATGTCGGGAAGCGGCTCGGCAGTATACGGCATCTTCAGGGACAGTCCTGACCTTCCGGACAGGCTGTCAAAATATCTGCTCAATTCCGGGCAGTTTTGATATTACGGAGAGGAATATTCTCAGGCTATCTCAACCAGCATCACCCCTTTCGGCACCCTGTCACCGGGACTCACGTTTATCGAGATGACCTTCCCTGAAATATGGCTCTTGAGCCTGTTCTTCATCTTCATGGCATCGAGTATCACAATGTCATCGCCTGCAGACACTGTGTCACCCTGACTGACCAGCACCTCCACCACCGTCCCCGGGATGAAACTGTAAATCTTACCCGGCTCCGGAGGGGTATAATGCTTTCTTTCGGCCCAGCGACGACTCACCCTGGTGGTGTAGTGGGTCTGATCTATGTTGAGTTTGTCAGGTTCTTTCATTTGCTTGGTGTGGCTTTCTCAGTTAGAGATCAGAATGGGGGAATGCCATGCTTCTTTCTCGGCATCTGCACAACTTTATCTTCAGACACTTCGAGGGCATGGAGCAGCAGCTTGCGGGTCTCAGAGGGCTCTATGACCGAGTCTACGTAACCTCGCGAGGCAGCCACGTAGGGATTGGCGAACTTCTCCTTGTATTCTTCCACTTTCTGGCGGCGGACCTCATCAGGATTGGTGGCAGTTGTTATCTCCTTTCGGAAGATGATATTTGCCGCCCCCTCAGGGCCCATCACTGCAATCTCCGCTGTAGGCCAGGCGAATACAAAGTCAGCGCGGAGGTGACGCGAGCTCATGGCAATGTACCCGCCGCCGTATGCCTTACGCAGTATGACCGTCAGCTTAGGCACCGTTGCCTCACTGTAGGCATAGAGTACCTTGGCCCCGTGGCGTATCACCCCTGCATGCTCCTGGTCCACCCCCGGAAGATATCCCGGGAGATCTACCAGTGTTACAAGGGGTATGTTGAAGGCGTCACAGTAACGTATGAACCGCGCAGCCTTGTCAGATGAGTCAACGTCAAGCACACCGGCCATCTCCATGGGCTGGTTGGCAACAAAACCTACCGTCTTCCCTCCCAGACGCCCAAAACCTATCACGATATTACGAGCATACATCTCCTGTATCTCGAAGAAGTCTGAGTTATCAGCCACAGCTCTTATAACATCCTTGACATCATAAGGGAGTGTGGGATCGCCGGGAACGATCTTCTCAATATCATATTTCTTGTCAGGGGGCAGAGGTTCATGAACCTTCGCCTTGACATCATTATTCCGAGGTATGAATGACACCAGCTTCTTTATCTGACTGAAGCATTCCTCTTCAGACATCGCGAAGAAGTGGGCATTGCCTGATACTTCACAGTGAACGCGGGCACCGCCGAGAGCTTCCATCGATATCTCTTCGCCGAGCACTGTCTTGATTACTTCAGGCCCGGTAATAAACATCTTTGAGATGTTCTCGACAACAAAGACGAAGTCAGTCAGTGCCGGGGAGTAGACTGCGCCACCGGCGCAGGGGCCAAGGATAACGGAGATCTGAGGGATAACACCGCTCGATATCGTGTTGCGGAAGAATATCTCTCCATAGCCGGCAAGAGAGTTAACCCCTTCCTGTATGCGGGCCCCACCTGAGTCATTGATACCGATCAGTGGTATCCGCATCTTGAGGGCATGATCCATGATCTTGGTTATCTTGCGCGAGTGCATCAGGCCGAGTGACCCTCCCGCAACAGTGAAGTCCTGTGCGAAAATGGCAACCGGGAGCCCCTGCACCGTGCCGGTACCTATCACAACACCGTCACTCGGAAGGTGCTTCTTATCCATGCCGAAGTCACGGGCATCATGCTCAACGAACATGTCATATTCACTGAAGGAACCCTGATCAAGAATCGACATAATGCGCTCACGGGCTGTGTTCTTGCCCATGGCCTTCTGCTTTTCGATGGCTTCCTCACCACCCCCGAGAAGCATCTTCTCACGCTTCTCCTTAAGCTCGCGTATCTTTTTTTCAAGAGCCATAACTCATCTTTTTTTGAACTGTCATCCTTCCTTCCGGAAGAATGGCAATATTAAGAAATTTTCACATACTTTTTCCGGCCCCGTTTCATTTTACGGCAAAGCGATAGACAACCAGGGCTATTCCGGTATATATGATATTAGGTATCCACATGGCAAGGGCCGGATCGAGGTCTCCCTTGAGGGAAAACTGAGATGCAAACTGAAGGAAGAGTATATATGAGAATGTCAGCATCAGTCCGAGACCGATCTGCATTCCTATTCCTCCCCGTATCTTTCGCGACGAGAGAGAGACGCCGATAAGCGTCAGAATGAAAAAGGAGAATGGCGAAGCATACCTCCTGTGTTTTTCATTCAGATATAGCTTGAGTTCATCAGAGCCCTGTGACTTGAGCACATCAATGTAATCAAGGAGCTCACCGTGCGTCATCGTCCCTACAAACTCGGGAGAACGGGCAAAGTCCCCGGGTTTCACATTGAGAACCGTATCTATGCGCCTTCCTGAAGAGAGCCGCTCACCCAGACTGTCAGTCTCCCTGATGTGATACCACCATGCACCCCACTTGTTTGTTGCAGTATCCCATCTGATCATGTTGGCGGTAAGCTTCGACTCGAGCATGCCATGATCGTCAAACTTCTCCATACTGAAATTTCGTCCGCTCTGGGTGATAGTATTGTATGACTCCATGTAAATGTATACATTGGGGTAAACCTGCCGGTGGACAGATGTCACATTGACCTTACGGAAATCGGGATTACGCCAGTACTTCTCCTCAAAACCCAGCCTGATGATGTTTGAATGAGGTATGACGAAGTTGGTGAGCAGGAACGCCATGGAGGCTATGATGGTGGCAGAGATGAAATAGGGCCATAAAAGGCGCCTGAAGCTCATCCCGCTGTTGAGTATCGCTATGATCTCCGTGTTAATGGCCATTTTGGCCGTGAAGAAAATCACGGAGATGAAGACAAACATCGGGGCAAAAAGGGTGGCAAAATAGGGTATGAAATTGAGATAGTAGTCAAATATGATTGCCTTAATTGGAGCCTGTTTTTCTATGAAGTCATCGATCTTCTCCGAGAAGTCAAAAATGACTGCTATCCCAAGAATCAATACCAGGGAGAAGAAGAAGGTGCCGAGAAACTTCCTAATGATATAGAAGTCTATCAGTACCGGCTTAAGCTTCTTCAGGCTCTTTCTGAAAGTTTTTGCAGTATCTCTTTCTTCCATGTTCCAAAAGTGCCTTCCATGATTTTTATCCTTGCCTCATTCACCAGGCTGTTGTAGAATGAGAGGTTATGCACTGTGGCGATCTGTGCTCCCAGCATCTCCCCCGAAATGACCAGGTGACGCAGATAAGCCTTTGAATAGCTGCGACTTATCTCCGACTTAGATCGGGCTTCAACAGGTGAGAAATCCTCGGCCCACCGTTTGTTCCTTATATTGATTACTCCATCCCAGGTGAACAGCATCCCGTTGCGTCCGTTACGCGTCGGCATCACACAGTCAAACATATCAATTCCCCTTGATATTCCCTCGAGGATATTGGCAGGTGTTCCAACTCCCATAAGGTAACGGGGTTTGTCGCGAGGGAGTATTTCATTCACCACTTCTATCATCTCGTACATTAATTCTGCCGGTTCTCCCACCGAGAGGCCGCCGATGGCGTTCCCCGGCATCTCTCCCGATGCGATCTTCTCAGCCGAGGCACGGCGCAGGTCAGGATAGACAGCCCCCTGTACAATAGGGAAGAGGAACTGCTCCTTACCGTACCGCGGCTCAGTCGCTTCAAACCTGTCAACGCACCTGTCAAGCCATCTGTGGGTGAGCTCCATGGACCTCTTTGCGTATTTGTGGTCACACGGCCAGGGGGCACACTCATCAAACGCCATCATGATATCTGATCCGATCGCCCTCTGTATGTCAATCACATTCTCAGGTGTGAATATATGTTTTGAGCCGTCAATGTGAGACCGGAAAACAGCCCCCTCTTCCGTCAGTTTGCGGTTGGCGGCTAGCGAAAATACCTGGTACCCTCCGCTGTCGGTCAGCACCGGACTGTCCCACCCCATGAAAGGGTGAAGACCGCCGGCCTTTGAAATGATGTCTGTCCCCGGGCGCAGATACAGATGGTATGTGTTGCCGAGAATTATCTGCGCGTTGATCTCACTCTTCAGGTCACGGTGAAACACCCCCTTGACAGTCCCTCCCGTACCAACTGGCATGAAAACAGGCGTCATGATATCACCATGTGCCGTATGCAATATACCTGCCCTTGCCGATGTAGCCGGGTCTGTCCGCTCAACTCTGAACATCATCTGACAACTAACGGTCACAAAAGTAAGCTTTCTGAACCTCATTTTGAACTGGAAGGTGCCATTTTGAGGAAACGGTTTCTTATTTGTTGAAAAGATTCTGTGTTCATTTTTCCAATTCTTTAGTAATATTGCTCCACAATCTGTGCCCTGAATGATACTATCAGATAATCCCGTCCACATTATCCTGCTTGCACTTTTTGTTATTATGGCAGCCGTACAGGCATGGTACTGGCTTGCATACTACAGAAGGGCGGCATTCTGCAAGCCCTCAGCAGCTGAAGGCAAGGCTGCCCCTCCCCCTTTATCTGTCATAATCTGCGCCCGTAACGAGGCAAAAAACCTTGTGAAGTTTCTTCCGTCAGTGCTTGAGCAGGACTACCCGTCATACGAAGTTGTCGTTGTCAATGACTGCTCAGAAGACAATACTTATGATGTGCTCGGTGACCTGATGAAGCTCTATCCGCATCTCAGGGTATCGTCAATTCAGAAGGATCCCGGGTTCACCCACGCCAAGAAACTGGCGATGCTCATAGGCATTAAGGCGGCGTCAAATGATATTCTTGTCTTTACCGATGCCGACTGCCAACCGGTGTCTGACCGCTGGCTGCACTCCATTGCGGAGGCCTGGTCAGAAAAAACAGAAATTGTAATCGGCTATGGCGGGTTTTTTCCCGAAAAAGGAATGCTGAACAGGTATGTCAGGCATGAGACCATGATGATTGCCATGCAGTACTTTGGCATGGCAATGGCCGGCGTCCCTTACATGGGTGTAGGTAGAAACCTCTCGTATCGAAAGACCTATTTCTTTGCCAGTGGAGGCTTCGGGCCGTTTAATCATATCATGTCAGGCGATGACGATCTTTTTGTTAACCGAAATGCCACACCTGACAACATAAGCCTGATGCTTACGCCTGATTCATTTACGCGGTCTGTGGCTCCCGGCAGAGCAAGTGAATGGGCGAAACAGAGGCAGAGACATTTCACCACTGCCGTACATTACAAGAAAGGTGACAGGATAAGGTTGTCCATAGAGCCCCTTTCGAGAATATGTTACTACGGCCTGTTGATTGCGATGCTGGTAATGCTGGCATCATGGCCTGCAGTATTGCTTATAGCCCTTGCAAGACTTGTCATCCGTTCCGTCATCCTTAAAAAAGCCGGTAAGACATTCCGTGAGCCTCAATTGTGGTATTTCTCGCTCTTTTTTGATATCTTGTCTCCGTTTGTCAGCATACTCCTGTACCTGACAGGAAGGAGAAAAGGTAAGGGAAGAGAGGTATGGAAATAGAGAACGGGCTATCTGATAAGGCACGTCATGACCTGAAGGTCATAGACCGTGCAATGAGTGGAGACAGAAAGGCCTATACCGAACTGCTAAACCGCTACCGTGACTCAGTGTATTATGTGATGCTGCGGATGGTCAACAATCCGTCCGATGCTGAGGATCTTACCATAGAAGCCTTCGGCAAGGCGTTCCATAACATCGCAAAATATACTCCCACGCACGCCTTCAGCACATGGCTCTTCCGCATAGCCACCAATAACTGTATTGACTTCATGAGGCGCAAGAGCCAGATTCCAAGGCCTTTTGATCAGGACGAGGGGGAGGAGGATGAGATGGAAGCCACAGTACCGTCTGACACCAGGGCTCCTGACGAACTGATGATCGACAGGGAGACAGCGGCAGCACTGCACAGTATTGTCAAAAGCCTCAAGCCACGCTACCGCAGGCTCATAGAGCTGCGCTATTTTGAAGACTACTCCTATGAAGAGATCGCTACCGAGCTCAGCCTGCCGATAGGGACCGTCAAAGCCCGGCTCTTCAGGGCAAAGGTTCTCATTCTGAATATGATAAGGAGCAAAAAGAATATCCTGTGACCTGTGCCGCCGATAAATATTTCCCGTCGCTGACAGATGAACAACGCCGGCGCTTCGGCATGCTTCCCGGACTCTACGCCGAGTGGAACGGGAAAGTGAATGTCATTTCACGAAAGGATATCACTAATTTTGAAGTGAACCACCTGCTCCATTCCCTGACAATCGCAAGATTCATCACTTTCGCCCCGGGGACAAAGGTCATCGATGTGGGAACGGGAGGCGGATTGCCGGGAATACCCCTTGCAATAATGTTCCCCGATGTGCAGTTCACCCTGATCGATTCCATAGCAAAGAAGATAATGGTGGTAAGAGATATCACAGCCACCCTCGGCCTCGGGAATGTGACGGCAGTGACTTCCAGGTCTGAAAGCTTCAGAGGACAATATGACTTCATCGTCAGCAGGGCCGTCACAGAAATGAGCAGTTTCCTCAGCCTTGCGCACCACCTCCTGTCACCACGGTCATTCAATACAGTGCATAACGGTTATCTCTTCCTCAAAGGAGGTGACCTTGCAGACGAACTGAAGCCATTTTCTTCTGCTGCAACTGTCATCGATATAAAAGGCTGGTATGACGAGCCTTACTTTGAGACTAAAAAGCTTATTTACCTTCCCGCCAAGGGAAAAAAATAAGGCTGCGCCTTTTTTATTTGAAAAAATCACTACCTTTGCAGTCTTTAAAACCGGAAATTATAACACGAAATAGATCAACAGATGAAAAGGACATTTCAGCCATCGAGAAAAAAGAGAACAAACACCCATGGCTTCAGGGAGAGGATGTCAACTGCAAACGGCAGGCGTGTTCTCGCCGCCCGCAGAGCCAAAGGCAGAAAGAAACTGACAGTCTCTGATGAGATGGGACACAAGGACTGATAGGCTGACCAAAATAAAATAAAGAGACCGTCTTAATGAACAATTAGGGCGGTTTCTTTTTTTACTGTCGTACAGCAAACGTAAATTTGCCAACATCACGGTATATGAAAGAGATAATCCTGAGACACACACACACCGGGCTGAAAGAGATTGCAGAAGCAATACTCGACGGAAAAAGAATAACACCCGACGAGGCTCTGACACTCTACACTAAGGCGGAACTGTCACTGCTGGCAGTATTGTCAACCGAAACAAAGAAATCTCACAGCGGTGATGCCGTTTACTTTAACCGCAACTTTCACATCGAGCCCACGAATATATGTGTCTATAACTGCCGGTTCTGTTCATACCACAAGCCTGAGGGCGATCCGGAGAGCTGGGAACTGACAGAGAAGGAGATAATTGATATCGTCAGGCGCTTTGACGGCGTGCCCGTTACTGAAGTGCATATCACCGGCGGCGTTCACCCCTCACGCGACATCCACTATTACGGAAAGATCATCGCTTCGATCAAAAAGGTGCGCCCTGACATAAGTGTCAAGGCCTACTCTGCCGTGGAGCTTGACTATATGATCAAAAAAGCAGGCATGACATTCACGGAAGGACTGAAGATCCTTAAGGATTACGGCCTTGACTCCATCCCCGGCGGCGGTGCCGAGATATTTGATGCCGTACTGAGAAAAAAAATATGTCGCGAGAAGGCTGATGCCGAGACCTACCTGGCCATACATGAGGCAGCCCATAACCTGGGTATAACCTCAAATGCCACCATGCTTTACGGTCATGCTGAGACACCGCAGCAGCGTATAGACCATCTCAGGCAGCTGCGCGAGCTGCAGGATCGCACCGGTGGCTTCAATGCCTTTATCCCCCTGAAATACAGGAGGGAGAACAACCGTATGTATGAGCTCGGCGAGGTGCCTGTGACTGAAGATATGCGTAACTACGCCCTCTCCCGGATCTTCCTTGACAACTTCCCTCACATCAAAGCTTACTGGCCGGCTATCGGCAGGAATTCTGCCATGATGAGCCTCACATTCGGCGTCGATGACCTCGACGGAACCATTGATGACACAACAAGAATATACTCGATGGCAGGGGCTGAGGATCAGAAGCCGGGGATGTCAACAACAGAGCTTGTGGCTATGATTCGGTCAGCAGGTTACAAACCTGTGGAACGGGATACTCTCTACCGCACCGTCAGAGAGTGGTGAAGGGCTGAAACTCTCGCAATATAATTTTATCTTTGACACTGCGTTTATTACTTAATACTTCATCATACGATGAGTTTGAAAGAATTTATTACAAGCCGGGTTTTCTTCAGGCAGCTTGCAATTGCTATGGTCATTGGTGTGGCCATGATTATCGTTCTGATCATCTGGCTCAACATCTACACCCGTCACGGTCAGTCGAGACCAACACCCGAAGTAAGGGGGCTGACAACTGAAGAGGCCGCCAGGGTGGCAGCAAAGAACAGGATGAGATTTCAGGTCATAGACTCTGTCTATACCTCGTACGTGCCCAGAGGGTGTGTGGCAGAGCAGATGCCCCTGCCGGGTCACCGCGTTAAAAGGGGACGTATGATCAAAGTGACAATCAATGCCATTAACCCCGAGATGGTGGCTGTCCCCGACCTCGTCGGTCTGCCTGTGAGACAGGCTCTTTCAGTTATTAAAACAGCAGGGCTCGAGATTGGCCAGCTTGATTACGTCCCTGACCTGACTGTTGATTTTGTACTTAAGCAGACTATCCACGGGCGCGATGTGTCACCAGGTGACTCAGTCCAGAAAGGAAATGTCATTGACCTCGTGCTTGGAAGAGGATTGAGCAGCCAGCGGACAAACATACCTCTGCTGACAGGATATACACTTGAGCGTGCCCGCAGCGAGGTTTACGGTGCCTCACTGAACCTCGGTGCTTTTGTGTTTGATGCCACAGTACAGAACAACACAGACTCGCTCACGGCATTCGTCTACAAGCAAAATCCTGAATATCACGAAAATGCCACAGCGCAGCTGGGGTCATCAATATACATCTGGCTTACAACGGACACACTCAAGCTGCCCTCCGATACAACCGCGGTTGACACGGTTGACGTCAGCAGCCTGGCAGAAACAGGGTCACTGCTTTTCTGATGTACAGGAAATGGCTGATATATGTACTGCTCATCGTTCCTGTTGCCCCGAAAGCATTTCCGCAGGAGGTTGTGACAGGTCTGCTGCATAACCATCAGCTCAGTAACAATGCTGACAAAATCTCACTTAAAAGTGCCAAGGGTGCTGACACCCTTCTTCTCCCTTTCAGTGACGACTTTTCGGGAGGGGATTTCATTCCCTCATCGCTTCTCTGGGAAGACAGTTACGTATTTGTCAATAACACCTACTCAACCAGCCAGGTGTCACAGGGGGTGGCTACCTTTGACTGCCTTGATGAGAACGGGGAGCTGTACGAATCAGCCGCTGCGGGTGTCTTCGCCGCCGACACCCTGACTTCAAAGCCGATAAACCTCTTGTTCCAGCCGGCTGACAGTATCATCTTCAGTTTCCTGTACGAGGCCGGAGGTATAGCTGACCTGCCGGAACGGGATGACAGCCTGACCCTCAGGTTCTGGGCACCGGATGAGGAGAGGTGGTACAGCGTATGGAATCCAAAGGGCGAAGCAACGGGGGGCTTTCGGCATGTGATGATTCCTGTTGAGCAGACCAGGTACCTGAAAAAGGGATTCCGATTTATGTTCATCGGTCATGCATCATTATCCGGGATAACGTCAGATCCATCGCGTTCAGGCAATGCAGACCAGTGGAATATTGACCACGTGATGCTCGGCAGTGGGCGCTCAGTCAGTGACACTGTCATCCATGATGTTGCCCTCACAGACCCTCTCAGGTCACTTGTAAAGGAATATTATGCAATGCCATGGCGCCACTTCAGGCAGTCATTTCTCTCCATGATGAGCCCAACCGTAGCCATCAATTACCGTAACAATGACACGATAGTGCGTAATGTCACCAGGCAGGTATCCATCACGGATCTTGCAACAAATGTCGTTGTGCGTGAATTTTCAGCCGGAGCCACCAACGTACCTCCCCTCACAGACATCTCGTACGATGCACCCCTCCTTTACACCTTCAACTCTTCCGCAACAGACACTGCCCTCTTTCTTGTGACTGTTTCCCTTATCACCGATGACTTCGACCCTAAAGGCAATGACACCATCAGGTTCACTCAACGCTTCAGCGATTACTTTGCCCTTGACGACGGCACCGCCGAGGCAGGGTATGGTGTCAACGGCCAGGGATCACGCAGCGCAATGGTTGCCCTGAAGTACAGGTCATATATCGCTGACTCCGTCACCGCCATCCGCATCTGCTTCAATGACGCCTATGACAATGCCAACCGGAGAGCCTTTGACATCATGGTGTGGGCTGACGACAACGGCAAGCCGGGCGTACTGCTCGGAAAAACGGAGGGACCGGTGGCAAGCCCGGCCGACGCTGTAAACGGATTTTTAACATACCCCTTTGACAAGCCTGTCAGCGTCAACGGCATCTTCTGGATCGGATGGAAACAGTACTCTGAAACTTTTCTGAACGCAGGACTGGACATGAACACGCTCAATACCGGCAAACATTATTTCTTTCTCTCAGGCAACTGGGAACAGAGCCAGGCACCAGGAACGGTGATGATGCGCCCTGTGATGAAGGGCTCAGGCACAACCACCTCCTCTGATGACAATCCTCTGTCAAACAATATGTTCATGATCTATCCGAATCCCACTGACGGATCCGCGACACTTATTGCCTCAGATGACGCTCCTGACGATTTCATCATTGAGGTCATCTCATCAACCGGTAAAAAGGTTATGTCAATGCCGCGGAATGATCATCCTGATTTCAGCTCACTGGCCGGCGGAACATATTTTCTGGTCATTAAAACCACCAGTGGCAAACCGCTCTCGCTGCTGCGCCTGATAAAAGTTAACTGACATACACCATGGCTGAAGAGGAATTAGCAGAGATACAGGAGCAGGAGCTCTTTGAACACTACCGCTATGTGGTTGACCCGGGTCAATCCATGCTTCGTATTGACAAATACCTCACTGCACGTATCGAGGGGGTTTCGCGCACGAGGGTGCAGACAGCAGCACAGGCAGGAAACATCATGGTAAACGATGCGCCGGTCAAGCCAAACTACCGGGTCAAGCCGCTTGACGTAATCCAGATATTGCTCCCCAACCCTCCCCGCGATATTGAGCTTATTCCGCAGAATCTCCCTGTGAACGTGGTCTTCGAGGATGACGACCTGATCGTTGTCAACAAGGAGGCAGGCATGGTCGTCCACCCGGCATACGGCAACTACTCGGGGACACTCATGAATGCCCTCATGTATCATTTCAGGGATCTGCCTCTGTTCAGCACCGGTGAGCTGCGCCCCGGACTGGTGCATCGCATTGACAAGAACACCTCGGGACTTCTGGTCGTAGCAAAGAATGAGTATGCCCTCAACAGGCTCTCGCGTCAGTTCTTTAACCGCACCACAGGACGGAGATACATGGCATTGGTGTGGGGCACCCCCGATCCTGAAGAGGGGACGATCACCGGCAATGTAGGCCGCAACATCAGGGACCGCAAGATAATGCAGGTCTTTCCCGACGGGAGCCAGGGGAAGCATGCCGTGACGCATTACAGGGTGCTGGAGAAGATGAGCTATGTCTCACTCATTGAATGCCGTCTTGAGACGGGCCGCACCCATCAGATACGGGTTCACATGGCCTATGCCGGCCACCCGCTCTTCAATGATGAGGAGTATGGCGGCAACCGTATACTGAAGGGCACCACATTCACAAAGTATCAGCAGTTTGTCCGCAACTGTTTCGAGATGATACCCCGCCAGGCGCTTCATGCACAGTCGCTCTCCTTTGACCACCCGGTCACCGGCAGGCGCCTCTCTTTTGAGTCAGACCTGCCCGCTGACATGGCCAGGGTTATTGAAAAGTGGCGGAACTATATTGCCGGCAGAGACTGAGGATTTGCGATTTGCGATTTGCGATTTGCGAATTAATTGGGATTTTAGATTTGCGATTTAACCGGGATTGCTTTAACTTTCATTGTAGTAATTAAGTGGAATAATTATGGGAATGAAAGAGCAAATGCAGGAGCGCACTAAGCGGCTGGCATTAGGCATAATCAGACAATGCAGCAAACTTCCAAAGACAAATCAGAATCAAATTATCAGCAGGCAGCTGATCAGAGCTTCATGCTCTGTGGGAGCTAACTACAGAACTATTGGCAGAGCCAAATCACCGGCAGATTTTATCAATAAACTCAATATTGTTGAAGAAGAAGCTGATGAAAGCATCTTCTGGCTTGAGATGCTTGAAGAGCTTGATAGTAAACACTTTCAATCGATTTCAGGTCTTCGGTCAGAGATGACAGAAATATTATCAATTATTGTAGCAGCAAAAAAAACATCCAAGCAGAAACTGGGTTCACTTTAATTCATTCGCAAATCGCAAATCCTACCAACTGCCTCCTGCGCCGCCGCCGCCGAAGCCTCCGCCGCCAAAGCCTCCGAAACCGCCGCGGCTGCCGCCACTAAAACCTCCTCCCCTGCCTGAGAAGCCACCCCAGCTCCCACCGTGAGACCTGCCGCCACCCAGCATGCTCATAAGCAGCCAGAAGGGAAGGTTGTCTGCACCTGTCTTCCTGATATGTTTGTTGTTTGAGTTGCCTGAAGAAGCGACTGCAATCAGAACGATGATGATGACTAAAAAGACAATCCCGGGAGCAAATCCGAATGACTCTTCACCCGAACCCCGGCCGTAGCTCTCATAGCTGTATTCGCCTGATGCCAGTGCCATCAGGACATCGGTGGCGGCATTGATACCACCGAAGTAATCGCCGTCACGGAATCGCGGCAGCATCTCCCTGTCAATAATATCTGCACATGCCAGGTCTGGTATGGCACCTTCAAGACCGTAGCCTGTGGCAATAAATACCTGTCCGTCTGAAGAGGCTGACTTGGTCTTCACCAGCACCACCAGTCCGTTATTGAAATCGGACTGGCCAACACCCCATTCCTTACCCACCCGGTAGGCAAAGCTTGACCTGTCATTCCCCTGAAGATCGTTTACAATGACCACAGCAATCTGATTCGAGGTCGAGTCGCTGAAGGCCACAAGCTTGTTCTCAAGCGACTCCACTTCAGATGGCTGAAGCAACCCTGCAAAATCATTCACCAGCCTCGGCGGCTCAGGGCGCTGAAGCAGCATCTGTGCGCCTGCAGTGAGCGTGACAAACAGCAGAGCGACAGCACAAGCAATGGAATTGATCTTCCTGTTAATCATCACTCTGTTGTCTTGTTAATGTCAAACGAAATAGTATCCGTCAGTTCATTAATGTCATCTTTTGAAAAGGGGAAGTGTTCCTTCATCTGCACTCCCGTCATGATTATCCCTTCTGCCAGTCCTTCGGCAAAAAGGTTCTCGCTGAAGCGCAGCTTCATGTGGTCGCGTATCTCATCCCAGAAGCCCAGCGGCACCACGCTGTTGATGCCTGTGTCACCGATGATGGCGAATTTGCGCTCCTTAATGGCCAGGTAAATCAGCACACCGTTGCGGTCAGCTGTCTTGTGCATCCCCAGTCTCCTGAAGAGCCATGCTGCCTCGTCAAGTACATCTCCTTTGCAGGAAGTCTCGACATGAACACGTATCTCACCGGAGGTGGAATGCTCAGCTTCCGCAATGGCTCTTGCTATAACCTCCTGCTGTGCGGGAGTGAAGAATGAAGACGCTTTCATTGTCATGGTGTCAGAACTGTACCTGCGGTGCTCTCTCGCTCCCTTCCTCCGCTTCGAAATAGGGTCTTGCAGTGAATTTCGTGAAGGAGGCGATTATATTGTTCGGGAACTGTCTGATAAACGTATTGTACACCCTGGCGGAATCATTGAAGTTGTTCCTTGCAACAGAAATACGGTTTTCGGTCCCTTCCAGCTCGACCTGCAGATCGCGGAAATTCTGTGTAGCCTTAAGCTCAGGATATCTCTCCACAACCACCATAAGACGTGCAAGTGCTGAGCTCACCTCTCCCTGTGCTGCCTGAAACTGCTCAAGCTGTGCAGGGGTAATGTTCGAAGGATCGACGGTCACCTGAGTGGCCTTTGCCCTTGCCTCAATGACCTGGGTAAGAGTCTCCTGCTCAAAGGCTGCGGCACCTTTAACGGTATTTACAAAGTTGGGTATAAGGTCAGCCCTCCTCTGATACTGAGTCTCGACATTACTCCACTGAGTGGCAACCTGCTCATTCATGGGCACTATCTGGTTATAGATCCTGACACCCCATGAGATGAGGATAAAAACTATGAGTGCCAGAAAAGCAGCTATGGCAATTCCAATGATGCATCCTTTTTTCATTTTACTTCTGTTTGATTTTACCTCAAATTTATTAAAAAAACCATGTAGAGTTGTTGCATGTAACGACTCTACACCAATTAAATATTAATTTTGGATATAAATCCGGATAAAATGAGAACAATAGCCATTGCTGCAGGCGGCAATTCTTCAGAATACGGCATCTCGGTACAGAGTGCCCGGGGTGTTGCGGAAGCGCTGAACGGAAGATATAACCTTTACATTATCAATATCAAAGGTAACGACTGGTATTGGGAAGATGCGAAGGGCAGGCTTTACAGCATCGACAGGAATGACTTCACCCTTGTAATCGATGACGAGAGAGTCATGTTTGATGCAGTGTTCATCGCAATACACGGAACCCCTGGTGAGAACGGCCTGCTGCAGGGATACCTTGACATGACCGGCATACCCTATACCAGCTGTGACGCCTTTGTCTCAGCCCTTACATTTCACAAGCAGGCCTGCAAGCTGTACCTCAATGAATACGGCATCCCTATGTCAGGCGGATTGCTTATCAGGAAAGGGGACCATTATGATCAGGGCAAGATACTGAAACAGATAGGCCTCCCCTGCTTTGTCAAGCCCAATGCCAGCGGATCAAGCTTCGGCGTTACAAAGGTCAAAAAGGAGGAGGAGTTTGACGAAGCCATGGATAAGGCTTTCGCAGAGGGTCATGAGGTGCTGGTGGAATCATTTATGAAAGGCACCGAGGTAGCATGCGGTGTTGTGAGGACGAAGCAGCGAAAGATTGTCATGCCGGTAACCGAGATCGTACCCCGTAAGGAGTTCTTTGACTTCGAAGCCAAATATGCCGGCGGACTGTCAGACGAGATAACACCAGCCCGCCTGCCTGACGATGTCACGGCAAGGATACAGGAGCTGGCATCAGAGATATATGATGTACTTGGATGCAAAGGGATAGTGAGGGTTGACTTCATCGTCACCGCTGACGGACCGCAGTTCCTTGAGATCAATACCGTCCCCGGGATGACGGGTGAGAGCATAATACCAAGACAGGCGGCGGTGTTCGGGATCTCCCTTGCCGACCTGTATTCTATGGTAATCGAAGACCTGTTTTGATCCTGGGTAACGACGCCCGGGTCGGGCGTCGCTACACCAATTTGAATGTATCAAACCGGTATGAATCTATCGGTGCACATGAACAGACCAGGTTACGGTCGCCGTAACCGTTGTCAACCCTTCCCACCGATGGCCAGAACTTGTTCTCAACAACCCAAGGCAGCGGGTATGCCGCCTTCTCGCGAGCATAACCGTGACTCCATTTGTCAGATATCACTGCAGCAGCGGTGTGCGGGGCATTCTTAAGGACATTATCTTCCCTGTCTGCCTTGCCCTCGGTTATCTCCTGTATCTCCTTCCATATGCTCCGCATTGCATCGATGAACCTGTCAAGCTCAGCCCTGGGCTCTGACTCTGTCGGTTCAACCATCAGCGTGCCGTGCACCGGGAATGATAATGTGGGGGCGTGGAACCCGTAGTCCATCAGCCTCTTTGCTATGTCTGACTCGTCAATGCCTGCCTCCCTGAATCCCCTGCAGTCGAGTATCATCTCATGAGCGCAGCGCCCCTTGTCGCCGGTGTAGAGCACCTTGTACATCTTACCCAGCGAGGCAGCTATATAGTTGGCATTAAGAATAGCATACTCCGTTGATCTGGTGAGCCCCTCACTGCCAAGCATCATGACGTAAGCATGGCTGATGGTAAGCACGTGGGCGCTGCCGAAGGGTGCTGATGCGACAGCGGTGATACCGTGGCTGCCGCCTGTCTTCACCACCGGATGCGACGGAAGAAACTCCGCCAGCTTGCTGTTACAGAGGATGGGGCCCATGCCGGGGCCGCCGCCGCCGTGCGGTATGGCGAAGGTCTTATGCAGGTTGAGGTGACATACGTCGGCACCTATCCTGCCGGGGCTTGTGAGCCCCACCTGGGCATTCATGTTGGCGCCGTCCATATAAACAAGGCCTCCGTTGTCATGCACAATCTTCACCATTTCGATGATCCCCTCCTCAAACACACCGTGGGTCGAGGGGTAGGTTATCATGGCAGAGCTAAGGCTTGCCTTATGCTCCTCTGCTTTCTTCCTCAGGTCATCAATATTAATGTTTCCCTGCTCGTCGCACTCCACCACCACCACCTTCATGCCTGCCATGGCCGCACTCGCAGGGTTGGTCCCGTGGGCTGACGAAGGGATGAGGGCAACATCGCGATGACCTTCGTTGCGGCTGATGTGATACTGCCTGATGACCATCAGTCCCGCGTACTCACCGGCTGCGCCCGAGTTGGGCTGGAAGGAGACGGCATCGAAGCCGGTTATCTCCTTCAGGGCCTCACCCAGCTCATCCATAAGCTGATAGTACCCATGCGCCTGATCAGCAGGGACAAAGGGATGAATATTGCCGAACGCCGGCCAGCTCATTGCGAACATCGATGCTGCCGGGTTGAGTTTCATGGTACATGAGCCAAGGGGTATCATGCCGTTGGCAAGGGAGAAGTCCTTGCGCTCAAGCATCTTGATATACCTCATCATGTCAGTCTCGCTGTGGTAGCTGTTGAAGGTGCGTTCCTGAAGGAAAGGTGTTGTGCGGTGGAACTTCCTGTCAAAGCAGAGATCTGTGCACAGCTTGGTTATCTGCGGAGCCTTTTTCCCCGCTGCCTCGGCAAAGATCGAGACCAGGGTATTCAGCTCATCAATTGTCGTCAGCTCATCAGTGCTCACCGTTGCGCAGTTGGCGCACGGATACCACAGGTTGATCCCTTTTCCGAGAGCTATCTTTTTGATATCATCGGCTGTCACTCCCGTGACTGCCTGGACCCTTATCGTATCAAAGAACTGGTCGTACTTTATTGTATAACCCAGCTCCTTCAGTGCTTTCGAGAGAGTGCATGCCGAAGAATAGATATGCATTGCAATACGCTTTATCCCATCCGGACCGTGATACTGGGCATACATCCCTGACATGGTTGCGAGAAGGGCCTGGGCAGTGCAGATATTTGATGTGGCTCTCTCACGCTTGATATGCTGTTCACGTGTCTGCAGTGCCATGCGGAGTGCCTGTTTGCCGTTCGAGTCAACCGAGACACCTATTATTCGTCCCGGCATGCTGCGCTTCAGTTCGTCCTTCGTTGCAAAGAATCCTGCATGGGGCCCTCCGTAGCTCATCGGCAGCCCGAAGCGCTGGTTCGATCCGAACACGATGTCCGCTCCCCACTCCCCCGGAGGGGTCAGCAGTGCGAGGCTCATAAGGTCAGCAGCTACACCGACAAGGGCTCCCGCTGAATGGACCTTCTCAACAAGAGTCCTGTAGTCGCGGATCTCACCCATAGCTGAGGGATACTGTACCAGCACTCCGAAGAGTGAAGGGTCAGCCTCTATCCGTGTATAGTCAATGAACTGAATGTCAATATCAAGTGGTGCTGCCCTGGTCACAAGCACATCACGCGTCTGCAGAAAGACCGAGTTGTCAACAAGGAACTTTCTCGCCCCTGCCTTCACCTTCTCCCTGGAACGGGCGTTGAACATCATTATCATCGCCTCACCGGCAGCAGTGGCTTCGTCAAGAAGCGACGCGTTGGCTATCTCCATGGCTGTGAGACCGGTGATCATCGTCTGGTAGTTCAGCAGTGCCTCCAGCCTCCCCTGTGAAATCTCAGCCTGGTAGGGGGTGTATGAGGTGTACCACGCCGGGTTCTCAAGCACATTCCTGATTATGACAGGCGGTACGGCAACACCGTAATAGCCCTGCCCGATGAAGGAGCGGTACTGCCTGTTGCGCTCTCCTATAGCTCTCAGGTGGCTTAAATAGGTCACCTCACTCATTGCCGGCGGCAGGTTGAGAGGTCTCTCAAGCCTGATTGAGGCGGGGACGGTCTCGCTGATCAGCTGGTCAAGCGAGGAAACGCCAATGGTTCTGCACATCCCAGCAGTTTCACTCTCACGCGGACCGATGTGACGGTTAACAAACTTATCTGATGCCATATTATGGTTATTTATTTATTTTTTAAGTGGTAAGCGGCGTGACGAAAATAGTATAATCATGTCAGGAAAAAAATGGATTTTGACAATGTCATGAGAAAAATGGATTGGATCTTATCTCCTCACCGATGGTTGTTGCCGGACCGTGACCCGGGTAGACTGCCGTATCGGGCGGCAGGACAAACAGCCTGCTGCTTATGTTCTCAAGCAACTGCTCATGATTTCCTCCCGGAAGATCAGACCGGCCTATGCTCCCTGCGAAGAGGGCGTCGCCTGTGAACAGGGCACTGTGGTCCCTGATATAAAATGCGACGCCGCCAGGTGAATGACCCGGTACGGCGATGACCTCCATCGTGAGGCCCGCAGCTATGATCGTCTCACCGTCAGTGAGCTCCCTCTCAGGCTCCGGTGGCTCTTCCATCGTGAGACCGAACATAAGGGCATGTTTTGGTGAGCTCGAATGGTTATATCTCTCACCGGGGTGAAACATAGACCGTAAACCGTATTTTCTCAGGACAAAATCATTGCCGAAGATATGATCAAGATGGCAGTGTGTGTTTAGCAGCATGACCGGCGTCAGGCCATGTGAGGATAGAAATTCCCCGAGTCTCTTCTCTTCTTCCGGGCCGTAACATCCGCAATCAATAATTATGCATGATCCCGCTTCTCCTGAGATCACATATGTGTTTACCTCTATGGGTGAGAATATATGTCTGTGTATATGCATCTTATCGCTCATTATCCCTGTCATTGACGATGCCCTTAAGCATGGGCACAAATACAAAGTAGCCATGGGTAGTGATCTCATAGTCATCCTCCCCGCGGCGGGTGTAGAGTGTCATGACCTGTGAGTCACGTTCCCCCTTCGGCACCACCAGCCTCCCTCCCGTGCGAAGTTGCTTAAGGAGCTTGTCAGGTACCTCGGCAGTGGCAGCAGTAATGATTATCGCGTCATAGGGCCCGTACTGAGGCTGACCCTCATAGCCGTCGCCCAGGAAAAAGTGTATGCGGTAGCCCATTGAGTTAAGCAATGCCTGTGCCTTGCTGTACAGCTCTCTGTGGCGCTCTATGGTAAATACCTTCACCCCCATCTCGGCAAGGACCGCGGCCTGGTAACCTGATCCGGTGCCTATCTCAAGCACCTTATCCCGTTTCCCCACATTCAGTAAAATGGTCTGTACGGCAACGGTATAGGGCTGCGAGATCGTCTGTCCGGCTGAAATGGGAAAGGCCTTGTCCTGGTAGGCATGCCTGAGGAAAGCATCATCCATAAAGAGGTGACGCGGCACTCTGTTCATAGCTTCAAGCACCCTCTCGTCACTTATACCCTTGGCCCTCAGCTCGTCAATAAGTTTCTTCCTCTTTCCCCTGGCTTCAAATGACTCTTCAATCATCCAATGGTGATTTTGGTCTAAAAATAACAGATATCTTTGCATTACCCTCAACCAGACTGATGAAAAAAACTGCCCGAAGAATTGCTCTGTCATATCTGGTTGCTGATTTTGCCGGCTCGTCAGTAGCCTGGGGACTTTTCTACCTGTACCGGAAATATTTCATTGAGACCAGCCTCTATGGCGAATACTTCAAAATGGAGCTTGGCAACAAGTTCTGGCTCGGGATAATGCTCATCCCTCTGTTTTTCCTGATGGTCTATACCCTGGCTGGATTCTACTCAGACCCGCTGCGCAGGTCACGCCTTCACGAATTCGGCAAGTCTCTTGCAGTCACGCTCCCTGCCGTTGTTTTGCTTTTTTTTGTCCTCATCCTCGATGATGCCGTAGGCCATTATTCGACCTACTACCACTCATTCAGCGTGCTCTTCGTTTTACAGTTTTTGCTTACCTGGGTGCCAAGGTTTATCATCACGTCAGATGTGTCAGGGAAGATACACAGACGTGAGACAGGATTCAGAACCATCATCGTGGGCAGCAACGGCAGGGCTGTCAGCCTGCTGAATGACATCAGGAGTGAGAAGGTACCTGCCGGCAACCTGATAACAGGCTATGTCAGCCTTGATGGTGCCGCAGCAGAGCCTCTTGCAGATGATGTACCGTGGCTGGGGAACAGTAATGATCTTGAAAGACTTATCGGCCGGGAGGAGATAGAGGAGGTCATCCTGGCCATTGAAGAGGATGAATATCCGGTCGTTGAGGACCTTGTCAACAGTATCTGTCACCTCAATGTGATTGTAAAGGCTCTCCCTTCGATGAGAAGTATTATTTCGGGACATGTTGAGGCAGGACCGATCTATGCCACTCCCCTCCTGAGAATATCATACAGGAAGATGCCGCACTGGCAGGTAATGGTGAAACATGTCATGGACTATGCCGGTGCGCTCACAGCCCTCCTCATTCTCTCTCCGCTGATGGCAGTGCTTGCCCTCCTGATAAGGCTCTCAGGCAGCGGACCGGTTATTTTCAGGCAGGAACGTATTGGCCGTTACGGCAAGCCTTTTATGATCTACAAGTTCAGATCGATGGATGACGGTGCGGAGCCTGACGGGCCAATGCTTGCAGTCAAGGGAGACAACAGGATCACACCGCTCGGAAGATTCATGCGGAAGCACAGGTTTGACGAGATACCAAACTTCATCAATGTACTGAGGGGGGAGATGTCACTCGTCGGTCCCAGACCCGAACGGCGTCACTATATAGAACAGATTATGGAAAAAGCGCCAAACTATAACAGGGTACTGGCAGTTAAGCCCGGCATTACTTGCTGGGGACAGGTGAAACTGGGATACGCATCCGATGTTTCCAGGATGCTCGAGAGGCTTGACTATGATCTTCTCTACCTTGAAAATATCTCGCTATACCTTGACCTGAAGATACTTTTCTACACCCTCGGAACAATAATCAGGGGCAAAGGGG
>Ga0209450_10000395_pt1 | contig 22736 bp, 24 predicted proteins | sample FrelakmetLWP11LW_FD_187149 | JGI IMG/M metagenome (GOLD analysis project Ga0209450, IMG submission 187149) | Freshwater lake sediment microbial communities from the University of Notre Dame, USA, for methane emissions studies - LWP11 LW (SPAdes)... | ecosystem: Environmental > Aquatic >...
GGGTCTCTAACACAAACTCCCGCACCGGTTCAGGGTGCTCCGCGATGTAGTGGACGGCGCTGTGCGCCAGGCTGTTCACGCTCCAGGGCCAGACCGACTGTGAACAGGCGGCCACGGTCTCCGGCGTGGCCGCGAGGAACCCGATCCTCAGGCCGGGGATGCGGAAGATCTTCGAGATGGAGAGCAGGACGATCACGTTGGCAAGCCCTTGCCGGGCGACGCTCTCCTGCTCGGCCTCCGTCACAAACGGCAGGTAGGACTCGTCGATGATGAAGCGCGTCCGGGGGTGCCGCCGGCACAGGCCGGCGAGATCCCGGCCCGGGATCAGCCGGCCGGTGGGGTTGTTCGGGTTGCAGATGAAAACGAGCTCCTGCCCTCTCAGGGCGGCCTCCAGCCGCGCGAGCGGCGGTTCGAACCGGTCCTTTTCCTCCGCCAGAACAAATTCCGGCTGCAGGCCGTTCACCCGGCAGCCGTCGGCGTAGTCCGAGTAGGTCGGCCCGAGGATCAGGGCGCGTTTCTCCGGCAGCACGCGCGGCAGGGAATAGATGAACTGCGTCGTCCCGCCGGCGGCCAGCACACGCTCGGCCGGCAGACCGGCGTACCCGGCGAAGCGCCGGATCAGATCCTGGTTGTCGACTTCGGGCAGCACGGTGATCGCCGGCAGGCAGCCGGCCAGGAAGTCACACAGCCCGGGCGGCGGTCCCAGCGGGTTGACGTTGCTGCTCACGTCGTCGATCTCGAAGGGCGAGCAGCCGAGCCTTCGGGCGAGCTCATAGATGTTGCCGCCATGACCGGCGATCATCGGCCGCCTCCCATCGCTGCGATCAAAAACAACCCCGCCTCCGTCACCTCCGCCATCGCACCCAGCATGTCGCCGGTGATGCACCCGAGACGTTTGCGGTAATAGGCGATGAGTGCCGCGCTGATAAGGAAAAAGCCGACATTGACCGCCAGCAGGCCGCGGCCCAGGGCCAACGAGAGCGCCACGGTTGCGAGGACCCCCCAGAGATCCGTCGCCCTGAGTTTGCGGCTGAAAAAAGGAAGGCCCGTGCCGCCCTGGGGCCGCCCGTATTCCAGCGCTCGCATCCCGAAGAGCATGGCGCCCCGGGCATAGGCAGGCACCAGGATGAGCAGAAGGGTCCGGTTTTCCGAGATGCCGCTGATCCCCGCCCACTTGACCGCCAGCACAGACGCCACGGCCACCACCCCCATGGCGCCGATCCGGCTATCCTTCATGATTTCGAGGATTCGCTCTTTCGGCCGGTGGCTGAAGATCCCGTCGGCGGTGTCCGCCAGGCCGTCGATGTGAAAGGCGCCGGTCATGACCGCCAGAAAGACCACGTCCAAGACGGCGGCGGCCGGGGGGTTCCAAAATCGGGCGGCGGCGTGATCGAAGGCGGCCAGGCCGACCCCCAGCAGCAACCCCACGGCCGGGAACCACGGCACCATGCCCACGGCGTCGAAATAGTCCGATTTTCCCGCCGGCAGAATAGTGATGAATCGGATCGCGGCTAAAAAGTTTTTCATGGCATCCCGCTGCTATTTGACATGGACCGGAATTCCGGCAACCACCCACACCACCCGCTCGGCGGCGGCGGCGATGGCCTGGTTGGCGGAGCCTGCCAGATCGCGGAACCGGCGCGCCAGCCGGTTGTCGGGGACTACCCCGCACCCGACTTCGTTTGAGACCAGAATGATCGAGCCGGATGCGGACCTGACCGCGTTCACCAGGTGCGGGATGCGGTCTTCGACCTTCACGGGGTCCCGCAGTTCCAGCAGGAGGTTGGAGACCCAAAGCGTGAGACAGTCCGCCAGGATGACCCGGTCCTGCCGGGCGTGTTCGTCAATCGCCTCGGGAAGGGTCAACGGCGCCTCGACCGTCGTCCACTCCGCCCCGCGTTCGGCACGGTGCCGCTTCACGCGGTCCTGCAACTCTTCGTCGAAGGGGACCGATGTGGCGATGAAGACGCGCCGGGCCGCCGTTGTCTCATGCGCTGTTTTCAGCGCGAACCTGCTTTTCCCGCTGCGGCAACCGCCCAGGATGAATGTTACATGCGCCACGCAACCCTCACTTTCAAACTCAGCGGTCTCAGGCGTTTGATTGCTGCACCGGGACCGGCATAGAGCAGGGAGCATAGGGCAAAGGGCAAGAACTCCAAAAAAGCGACGACATCCATTTAGCCCTATGCCCTATGCCTTATGCCCTGTGCCAATTGTATTATGGCCTGCACGTCCACGTTCCTTTCAAAGTGGTCGGCAAGGGCTTCGTATTCGCGATCGCGGGCGGCCAGGCCGCCGAGGGCCGGCGCCTGGGCGATTGCGACACCGATGGCCCGCAGCCAGCGGGCCGTGATCGAAGGGCTGTCGAACATGCCGTGCATGTAGGTCCCCATGACCCGCGCACCGGGTTCGACACAACCCTCCTCATCCGATGCGGCGAGGCCGTTGCGTTCCAGCACCCTGAACAGGGGTTCCCCGCCGTGCCGTACCGTCTGTCCCATGTGAATCTCGTATCCGGCGCCCTGCGACTCCGCCCAGCTGAAATGCGTCAGTGTGGTGGTTTTGGGCGCCCGCAGGACGGTTTCGACCGGTAGAAAATTGAGGCCTTCGGTCGAACCGGCGCGGCCCTCATGGCCTTCGGGATCATGGACGTGGCGGCCCAGCATCTGGTAGCCGCCGCAGATGCCCAGCAAATGACCTCCCCCGGCGTGATACGTTCTGATGATTTCCGCCCAGCCGGAGGTTTTGAGCCATTCGAGATCCTGCCGGGTGTTCTTCGAACCCGGCAGAACGACCGCCCGGAAACCTCCCAGGCCCTGTGGTTGCCCCAGGAAATGGACCTGGACATCCGGTATGCCGGACAGCGGCTCGAAATCGGTGAAATTGGAAATGTGCGGGAGCCGGATCACGGCAACGGCGGCCCGACCGTCGGCGGCGGGCGGGGCCACTTTCCGCGGGGATTCGATCACCACCGAGTCCTCGGGTTCGATCCGGATGTGATCGAACCACGGCAGAACGCCGAACACGGGTTTCCCGGTGCGCCGTTCGATCCAGTCGACCCCTTCCGCGAAGAGCGCGATGTCGCCGCGGAAACGGTTCACGATGAAGCCTTTGACCCGTTCTTGGTGGTGCGCTTCAAGGCAGGCGAGGGTCCCCACGATCTGGCCGAAGACGCCGCCGCGGTGGATGTCGGCCACCAGGATCACCGGCGCGGCCGCCTGCTCGGCCATGCGCAGGTTGGCGATGTCGTTGGCCATGAGGTTGACCTCGGCGCAGGACCCCGCACCTTCCATGACGACCAGCTCGAACCCGCGCCGCAAACGCTCCAGTGCGCCCGCGGCCGTATGGAACAGGTGCTCCTTGCGTGCGTGGTAATCGCGCGCGGTGCTGTTGCCCTGTGCTTTTCCCAGCAGGACCACCTGCGCGCCGGTCTCGCTGGTCGGTTTGAGCAGGATGGAGTTCATGTCCACGTGGGGCGGGATCCGCGCCGCCTCGGCTTGCACAATCTGGGCGCGGCCCATCTCGAGCCCCTCGGGCGTCACCCCGGAGTTGTTGGACATGTTCTGGGCCTTGAACGGAGCCACCCGCACACCGCGCCGGCTGAAGATGCGGCACAGCGCCGTGGTGACGATGCTTTTGCCGACATCGGACCCCGTTCCGAGGACGGCGATGCAGGGGGCGAGGGCGGCGTTTATGGCGTTGGTCGAGTTCATCGGTTTTGTAGGGTCACCTACCGGTCAGGCCGGCCCGTGATAGCCTGTGTCGGCGCCCGTTGCTCTTATCATTTTTCAATTCCGACCCGGGCGGCGACACCGGCTTGATAATAATGCTTTACCATTTTCATTTCGGTCACGAGGTCCGCCCGGGCCAGTATCTCCGGCGCCGCATGGCGGCCGGTCAAGATCACCTCCACCTCATCCGGCTTCGCGTTGACAAGCTCCAGAAGGTCCACGGGCGAGAAAAGCCCGCAGGCGGCGGCCACGTTGGCTTCATCCAGGATCACGACCCGGTGGCGGCCGGCGGCGAAGATCTCCCGCACGCGCGCTATCCCCTTGCGGGCGGCGTCGATGTCGGCGGGGTCGGGGTTGCCGCGGATGAAGCGCCCGAGCCCGTACTGCTCGACCGTGACGCCGTCGCCAAAGCGCTCCAGGGCCTTGATCTCGCTGTAATCGCCGAGTTTCATGAACTGGGCGATGAAAACCTTCAACCCGGCCCCGGCCGCCCGCAGGGCCAACCCCAGGGCCGCCGTGGTCTTGCCCTTGCCGTCGCCGGTGTAGACGTGGATGTAGCCTTTCATGTCATGTCACCTCAAGCGTGACGGTCGTTTTCATAAACACTGTTGCCAATCGCAATTGCTCAAGGCTCAAGGTTCGGGGTTCAGGGTTCAGGAAATCCACGAGGGCAGGCGCCAGAGTTCTCGCCAACCTCCCGCACGGAGGAATGGGGCCAGTGGCTGTCAGAACCCGGCAACTGCTTCCCTCCTGAACCCCGAACCCTGAAACCTCGCTACCTAAGTGTTTACAAACGCTGTACTCGCCATTCGCCTCTCATCTGGTTCACCCCAAATCATATTTCCCCGCGTACCCTCGCGGCGTGAACATGAAATCCAGATAGCGGCTCGAGGAGCGGCTGCCCACGAACAGCGTGGTCTGCATCCCCGCGTGCGCCGCGTTCAGCTCTCCCAGAGGGACGATCCGCACGTCCTGGTTCGGCCGCATGGCGCCGGTCACGATGCCGACCGGCGTGGCCGGGTCCCGGTGGGCCAGGATGATCTTCCGGGCAGCGTCGAGCTGCCAGTCGCGCTTTTTGCTCTTCGGGTTGTAGATCACCATCACGAAATCCGCCCGGGCGGCCGCCTCCAGACGCCCGGCGATCACCTCCCAGGGCGTGAGCAGGTCGCTCAGGCTCACCACGGCAAAATCGTGGGTGAGGGGGGCCCCCAGCAGCGCTGCGCCCGCGCACAGGGCGGGGATACCGGGGACGACCTCCACCATGAGCGCCGGCGCATCCGCCTGGTCCGCTGCCGGCGGCCCGGGCGGTCGCAGGGGGATGTTCTTGGCCTTGCAGGTTTCGAAGACCAGTCCCGCCATGGCGTAGATGCCGGGGTCTCCGCTGGAGACCAGCGCGCAGGTCTTCCCGCTCATGGCGGCCGCGATGGCCGCCTCCACCCGCTGCACCTCCTTCATCATGGCCGATCGCAGCGTTTCCTTGCCGTCGATCAGCGCCTGAACGAGGTCGATGTAGAGACCGTAGCCAACCACGCAGTCGACGGACCTGAGCACCTCGGTCGCCCGCAGCGTGAGGTGCTCGAGGCGGCCCGGCCCGATGCCTACGATGTAAAGCTGATGCGGGCGATGGCGACCGTCGCGTTGGGCGAGGACCGCTTGGGAACGATCAGGCTCCCGCCCCGCGACGCCAGTATAGCTGCGGCTTCGCATACGCTTTTCACTCCTATGTGTTTCGCGACGACGGCCGAGGGGGTCGGCACCGCATTCTCCAACTCGATGATCTGCCCGCGATCGAAGAATTCCAGGGGAAGGTCGAGTTCCTTCGCCAGGGCGGCCAGCCCGGGCTCATCCGCCTTCAAATCGACTGAAGCGAGTTTCATTAGGCTTGCCCGCGCCAGGCCGGCTGCATGCAGCGTCTCAAACAACAGCTCTTTTATTTCCTCCGGACGCGTGTTGCGGTTGCAGCCGATCCCCGCCACCAGCGAGCGCGGCCTCAGGACCAGGGCGCCGGCCGGAGCCGCCGCGATGCGGTCGTCCGCGTAGACCCGGGCGGGGATGGCGTCTCCGCTGCCGTTGAAGACGGCGGCATGCGGGATCCGGCCGGCCAGGATGCTCAAGGGGTCGTGCACTTCAACCGGTGACCCGGTGAGCAGGGCCATGTTGACGGTCTTGATGGCCTGCGGGTTTTCGATCTTCAGCCCCCGTTCGGCGGCCAGGACATCGATGGCCGGGACCGCGTTGACATCGGTGGCGGTGGTGATGACGGGCTGGGCGCCGATTGCAGCGGCCACCTGCCCGGCCAGCCGGTTCGCGCCTCCCAGGTGCCCGGAGAGCAGGCTGACGGCAAACGTGCCCCGGTCGTCGACCACCACCATCGCCGGGTCTGCGGTCTTGTGAACGAGGAGCCCGGCCACCGACCGCACCACGATCCCGGTCGCCATGATGAACACGTGGCCGTCGTAGCGGTGAAAGTGCGCGGCCACCGCCTCCACCAGGGATCTGAAGCGTACGGCGGATTCCGGCAGGCCCTCGAGCCTGTCCGTCGCAAACACATCCGCCCCGGGCAAGGCCGCCGCTATCCGAACCGCCAAGGCGGCCCCGTTGGGGGTGATGGCCCAGACGGCGATCCTATTTTCGGAATCCATGTTCAAAGTCTTTGTCATACAGTTTGGATTTGGTTTTAAGGTCTTGCAGGCCGACCTCCAGCACTCGGCCGACGATGACCAGCGCCTGGCGCGTGATGCCCGCGGCGCGCACCTTCGCGACCAGTTCGTTCAGGCGGGTGCGGATCACTTTTTCGCCGGGCTGGCTTGCCCGGTAGACCACGGCGCAGGCGGCCTGCTCGCCATACGCCTCGGCAAGGGTGGCCGCCACCTCTTCGATCCGGCCCATGCTGAGGTAGATCGCCATCGAGGCCATGTGGGCGGCGAGGCTTGCCAGGTTCTCGCTCGCCGGGACCGGGGTCCGGCCCGCCACGCGCGTCAGGATCAGGGTCTGGGAGATTTCCGGCAGGGTGTACTCGACTCCCAGGGCGGCCGCCGCGGCAAAGGCGGCGGTGACCCCGGGGATGATCACGGACGGAACCCCCAGTTTGTCAAGCTCGGTGATCTGCTCGAACACCGCCCCGTAAAGGCTGGGGTCCCCGGTGTGCAGCCGCACGACCCGCTTGCCGCTGCGGTGGGCCTGCGCCATGGCCGAGACGATTTCCTCAAGCGGCAGGGAGGCGCTGTTGATGGCCGGTGCACCGGGGCGCGTCCACGACAGCAGCTCCTCCGGCACGAGGGAGCCGGCGTAAACCACCAGGTCCGCGCGCTCCAGGGCATTGCGGCCCTTCACGGTGATGAGCTCGGGGTCCCCCGGCCCGGCGCCGACGAAGAGCACTGGGTTCAATTCCGAATTCGGGGAACCGAATTCGGAATTTAATTTTCTGCTTTTTGGGGTCATTTCATTCGCCGTCTGTCGTCAGATTTCCGAATTCCCGTTATGATCCATACCGGGTTCAGGGCTTCCAAACGCTCGCCTCCCGGCATCTCACGGCTGCGGTGTATTTGGACCAGCACGAATTCCGTTTCAAACCCGAGCTTCCGCAGCGTGGCCTCCGCGGCATGCACGTTTTGCAGCAGCACGGCATTGACCACCACGATCCCGTCGGGCCTCAGATGCCGTATGGCCTCGGAAACTATAGACGGCAGGTCTCTGCCGCCTCCGCCGATGAAGATGCGGTCCGGTTTCGGCAGCCGCGCAAGCCCTGCCGGCAGCACGGCCTGCACGACGCGCAGATTGCGGACGTTGAAGCGGCGGGCGTTGGCCTTGATCTGATCGACCCGCTCCGGGCGTTGCTCCACCGCGACGATCCGGCCCTTTCCCAGAAGCAGCGCGGCTTCGATTGCCACCGACCCGCTGCCGGCGCCGAGGTCCCAGAGGACCTGCCCCGGCGAGAGTCTCAGCTTCGACAGCGCCACGGCCCGCACCTCGGATTTGGTGATCAACCCGGCATGGTGTTCGAACTCGGCATCGGGCGTGCCCAGGCACAACGGCCCCCGAACGATCTTGCCTCCGACCTCACGTTTCAGAAGTGCGATGTTGGGCTCGCGGAATTCCTTCGCCGCCGCCTCCGTCAGGGCGTACCAGCCGTGGCGTTCGGATGCGCTGCCGAGCGCCTCCATCACCGCCAGGCGGAAACCGCCGCCGAGTTTCTCTATGACCCGCCGCGCCAACCAGGCGGGGTTGCGTTCGGGGTCGGTCAGGACGGCCACGCGGTCTTCCTCCGCCAGGGCCTTTAGCAGCTCGCTCTCGTTTTTCCGGCCATGGAGGCTGAGCACGCGCACGCCGCCCCAGGGCTCCTTGATGCGGGCGAAGGCGGCCGCAACCGAGGAGACGTTCGGGTGGATCGCCACCCGGTCCCGGCCGAAGGCTTCGACCAGCTTCGCGCCGATGCCGAAGAACAGGGGGTCCCCGGAGGCCAATACCACGATGGTCTTGCGGCCGAGCCTGCGCCGGATGAAGTCGACCACCGCATCGATGTCCCTGCCGATGACTTTCTTGTCGGCCGGGGAATCCGGGAAAAAACCGAGAAGACGCCTGCCTCCGATCAGGATGTCGGCGCGTTCGATGATGCGGCGATGGCCCGCGGTCAGATCGTCGGGACTCAAACCCATGCCGACGACCTCGATGACTCTTTTATCGGGGAATGCCGATGACCCTGGTTTTCGCATTTTTTTATAATTACTCGGCTTCATGGTTTTGAGTTTAAGGTTTAAAGTTTAAAGTTGAAGGCGGCGGCATGCTGCCCCCGTCGGCTTCAAATTCTTCTTTAAAGTTTAATCATTAAACCTTAAACACTTTTTCCGAATCAAACGCCACATGCCCCTCGTAATCGAAAATGACGCTTTGAATCTTAACCCCCCGGCCGGCGAATCGGCCGGCGGCCGAAAGAATCCGCTTCCCCACTTCTGCAAGCAGCGTCGGTTGACCCGGATGGATGAGCAGAAATGCCTCCCTAGCCGTATTGCACCCGCGGATTTTCTCCGCGAGCCCTTGGTCTCCCGTTTGGCCTATAGCCCAGCCCGCAAGGGTGTTCAAGCTCAACTCCGAGCGAGCCGCGTGTGTTTGCGGCTCACCCTGGGCCATTTTGAGGGCCTTGCCGAAGAAGACCGCCAGAACCACCCGGCCGAACCCTTTTGGGGCGGCGAGCTCAAGGCTCTTTTCAAAAAAATCGCCGATCTGCACGAAGCCTTCCTCCGGCCATTGCGGCCAGAGCCGTTGGGCGAAGCGCTCGCTGCGCCGGCCGGTGCTCAAAACCACTCGGTCCAGGCCGCAGGCCCTCGCCACGGACAACCCGGCTTCGATGGTGGCCGTGAAAGCCTCGTGCGACATCGGCCGCACGATGCCGGTGGTGCCCAGGATGGAGATGCCGCCGATGATGCCGAGCCTTGCGTTCAGCGTCTTCCGGGCGATGTCTTCCCCCCGGGGGACGAAAATCTCAACCGCTACCGTGCCGTTCAAACCGTGCGCCGCCAGCGCCTCGCCCACCGCCTGGGTGATCATGCGGCGCGGGCCCGGGTTGATGGCGGCTTCGCCCGGCGGCAGCTCGAGCCCCGGTTTGGTGATCCGACCCACCCCGTCGCCGCCGGAGATCAAAACCCCCGACGGGCCGGCCCCGGGCGCGGGTGGGGTGAGGAGCCTGGCCACGGCGCCGATCTCGGCGCCGTGGGTGACATCCGGGTCGTCGCCGGCGTCCTTGATGACGGTGCAGGCGGCGACGTCGTCGGTCCGGCGGCAGCTATGGACCGGGATGGTCATGCGGTCGCCGGTCAGCAGCGCGACGGACACCTCGGTCGGCGGCCGGCCTTCCAACAGGAACCGCACGGCCCCCTTGGCGGCGGCCGCCGCGGCGGTCCCGGTGGTGAAACCCGTCCTGAGGTGTTTTCGTTTCATAGATCAGGTAATGATGTAAAACAACACTCCCACGGCAATGATGCTGGCCACCCGCGACAGCTGCCCGAGAATCAGCAGCTCCGCTCCCATCCGCGGCGTATAGATCCCCATGTAGTGCGGCAGCTGGTGGCGCAGGGCGCGGATGGGGGAGGCCAGGACGTTGCCGGCGAGCAGCGCCAGCACCGTCTGCTTCGTGGTGAGCACCCCGGCGTCCATCAGGGCCCCGGCCGCGGCAAAGCCGGATGTGAACTCGGCCACGAAACTCAGCACCACAATGGACAGCGACTCCATCGGCACGAAAGTGGTCACCACCGCACCCGCCAGCCAGTCCCGGGTTATGGTGAAAAGGCCCATGCGGTTGAGAACGAACACCGCCGTGTAAATGGGCACCACAAAGACGCCGATCCGTATGAGGCCGGCCGGGATTTTCTCCCGGAGGGTTTTCCACACATCCGCGCGTTTTGAGGCGTGCGGCTCCGCAGCGACGGCCGGCGCGTTGCCCGTCTCGGGTGGCTCCGCCGGCAGCCGCCAGCGGCCAAGCGCGAGGAAGGCGAAGGTCCGCAGCAGAGCGGCCAGAAACGTCAGCGCAAAATAAAGAATGCCCGCGGCCCGCGTCATGGAAATGACCGTGAAAAAGGTGGTCGGCAGGTGCAGGAAGAACGCCGGGAGCTGGTTGACAAAATTCGTCAAGTAGAGCTGCGTGCGGGTGATTTTATTCTCCCGGTAAAAGTCCTGCAGCATGGCGTTTGACGCGACCCCCGAGACGAAAGCGGTCATGAACGCCGCGCCGCAGAGGTCCCCCAGCCGGCCGAAACGAAAAAGCGGCCGGGCCAGAAAGGCGAGCCCGCGCGTCCAGCCGGCCGCCTCGATCGCCTGGCCGATGACCAGGCCGGCGGCGATGGTGAGCATCAGCTGCGCGAGCGGCCAGGCCAGCCCGGAGACGGCCTGGCGGCCGCTCAGCGGCGCGCCGAGATGCATGCCGGCCAGCAGGAGGGCCGCCGAGATCCCCAGCGACACCAGGAGGCGGCCGCTGCCGCGGTTATTCCGATGTCGACTCAAGGGGGCTGTTCTTCTTGGCGATGACAAGCGTCCAGTAGTCCGGCTTCTGCCGGCAGAGCTCCTCCAGGTTCACCACGATTTCCTCGGTCGGGTGCCCGCAGTTCTTCACGGCCACGCAATAGGGGTACTCGCCGCTTTCCTCAAGGGCCGCGCAGATGTCCTCCAGGTTGCGGTAGGCCTTGAGGAACACCACGGTGTCCGGTTTGTCCGCGAGCGACCGCAGGCGGTCGCCGCCCATGGCACCCGAGACGACCATCAGCGAACCCTCGCCCTCGACCAGCGTGGTGTTCAGCCGGGAGGCCGCCGCCTGGTAGGAGGTGATGCCGGGCACCGTCAGGACCTGCACGTGGGGGGCGGCAGCCTTCACATGGGCCATCAGATAGCCGAAGGTGGAGTAGGTCAGGGAGTCGCCCAGCGTCAGGAAGGCCGCGTCCCGGCCGGCCTCCAGCTCGGCGACGATGCGCCGCGCGTTGGCCTCCCACGCCCGGCGGGTTTCGGACCGGTCGCGCGTCATGGGGAAGTGCAGCAACTCCACCGGCGTGGCGTCCGGGATGTGCGGCCGGGCGATGCTCATGGCGAGGCTGTGGTGGTTCTTGGTGGAGGCCGCCGCGAACACCCGGTCGACCTGCCCGAGCACCTTGACGGCTCTCAGGGTGACCAGGTCCGGGTCCCCGGGGCCGACGCCGATTCCATAGAGAGTACCTTTTAATTTTTCCATTGTGCCATCCTCATGTTTCTTCAAAAATAGGACCTATAGGTCGTATAGGACCTATGCTCTTTGACTGTCCATTGCGAGCAGCAGCAGCGCGTTCACCACGGCCGCCGCCACGTTGGACCCACCCTTGCGGCCCTCGTTGGTGATGAACGGGTGATCCAGTTTCGCCAGGGCGGCCTTGGACTCGGCCGCGTTCACGAAGCCGACCGGCAGCCCGACGATGAGGGCCGGCCGGGCCCGGCCCGAACGCACCAACTCGATCAGCCGCAGCAGCGCCGTGGGGGCGTTGCCGACGACATAAATGCCGCCCGACATTTCCGCCGCCGCCGCATCCACCGCGGCCGTGGCGCGGGTGGTGCCGGAGCTGCCGGCCGCGGCATGAATGGCGGGGGCGTCCATGTGGCAGGTCGCGGCAATGCCGAAGCGCTGCGCGTCGGTCTTGCGGATGCCGGTGCGCGCCATGTTGGTGTCGGTGATGATGGGCTTGCCCGCGCGGATCGCCGCTGTCCCTGCCGGAATGGCCAGTGGGTGAAACCGGGCGGTCCGCAGGTAGTCGAAATCGGCCGAGGTGTGAATCATGCGCCGGACGATCTGCCACTGCTCCGGCGGGAAGCCGTGCGGGCCGGCTTCACGGTCGATGATCCGAAAGCTCTCGGTTTCTATCTCCCGGGGTCTCATGCGCTCCGGTTCCTTTCGTTGCGGTAGGCGCGGCAGGATTCGACAAAGGCCGCTGCCGCCTGCGGTGCGCTTCCGAAATGCAGGTGAATGTAGCTCCCGAGGGTCCTGCGCGCCACATGGCCCTCCATCGTTTCTTGCGTTCCATCGCGGCCGGCGACCCGGTACACGGTTTCCCCCTCGGGCGGGGCCGCCGGCATTTCCGAATAGTGAAACTCGTGCCCGCGGATGACATCGCCGCCCTCGCCGATGAGGGTCTTGCGGGCGAGGTGCACCTCGCGGTAGCCCAGCGCCTTGAGCCGCGGCAGCATGCGGGTCTTGAACGGAAAGCATCCGGACATCGGAAACGTTCGGCCCTGGTGGTCCTGCAGCTCGCTGCAGAGGTACATGAAGCCCCCGCATTCCGCGTAGATCGGCATGCCCCCCAAGCTGTGTTCCCTGATGTTCCGGCGCATCGACTCGTTTGCGGCGAGAGGGCCGGCGAACAGCTCCGGATACCCCCCGCCGAGGTAGATCCCATCGAGATCCGGCGGCGTACCCACCGCCTGCGTCGGCGAAAAAAAAACCAGGTGCGCGCCGCAGCCCTCGAGGATTTCGAGGTTGTCGGGGTAATAAAAGCAGAAGGCACTATCCCGGGCGACGCCGATGCGGACCCGGCCGGCCGGCGGTTTGGAGACGTCGGTTTCGGGGGTCGCCGTCCCGGTGATTTCGGGCATTCCCGCCAGCAGTTTTTCCAGACCCAGCCGCTCCTCGACCCGATCGGCCAGTCGGCCGATCCCGGCATCGTCCAGCGGGTGGTCCTCCGGGGTGACCAGCCCCAGGTGCCGTTCCGGGATGGCGATGGCCTCCTCGCGCTGCATGCCCCCCAGGCAGGGCATCCGCACGGCGCCCTCCAGGGCCTCGCGCAGGAAGTCCAGGTGGCGGTGGCTGCCCAGGTGGTTGAACACGACACCGGCGAACCGCAGGGTCGGGTCGAAATTCTCAAAGCCCTGAACGAGCGCGGCCGCGCTGCGGGCCATGCTGCGGGCATCCACCACCAGGAGCACCGGAAGCCCCAGCCACTTGGCCATTTGAGCGGTGGAGCCGGCCTCGGTCCTGCCGTCGTAGCCGTCAAACAGCCCCATCACGCCTTCGACGACGGCGACATCGGCGCTCCCGGCCGCCGTCAGAAACGTGTTGCGATTGTACGCCCGGGAGAGCATCCAGCCGTCCAGGTTGCGGCCGGGCCTCCCCGCGACCCGCGCATGGTGGCCGGGGTCGATGAAGTCCGGGCCCACCTTGAACGGCGCCACCCGCAGCCCCCGCCGCGCCAGCGCCGCCATCAGCCCCAGGCTGATCGTCGTCTTGCCGCACCCGCTGTGGGTGCCCGCTATGACGATGCCTTTCACTGCCTGGCCCTCGCAATGATTTCACGGGCCCTTTCCGTGAAATCATCCGGGTAGAGAATCTTCCCGATTTCGAAAATCCCGTCCAGCAGCCGCAGGGTCGGCCGCGAGACGAGCCGCTCGTCGATGATGTAGATCTGCCCGGTCTTCACGGCCTGGATGGCCTTGAACCCGCTTTCGGCCTTGATGAGCTCGATGGTCGGCTGATTCATGGTGCCGGACTGGGCGAGGAAAACGTCGATCTCGGAGGCCCGCGCCAGGATGCGCTCCTTGCCGTAGGCGGCGATGTTGGTTTCCCGCACCGGCTGCGCATCCCCTGCGACATTGACTCCCCCAGCGGCTTCCAGGGCGAACACGGCCATCGAGTCCGGGGAAAACGTCTTCATCTTATCGTGGATGGCCTCGAAGTAGACTCGCTTTTTCGGCTGGATCCCGGCCGTCAGGGACCTGAGGTCCGCCGCCGCGCGCGTGAAGCGCTCCGTCATCGCCGCCGCCGGCGCGTCTCGCCCGGTCAGCCGGCCCAGGATCTCCCAGTAGACCAGCATTTCCTCCACGGTGCCGGGTTGCAGCGAAACCACGGTGATGCCGCTTTTGGCCAGGCGCTGAACGAACTGGGGATAGCCGCGGTCGATCATGGGCCGGACGAGGACCAGGTCCGGCCGGGCGGCCAGGAATTTTTCCGGGTCGTCGTGATACGAGAAAACCGGCTTTTGCGCGGCCTCCGGCGGATAATCCTCATGCGGCGAGACCCCGATGATCTGCTCGCGGCAGCCCAGCGCGAATAGGTTTTCGGTGTGTGCACCGTAGAGGGATATGATCCGGCCGAAGGGATTCGTGGCCGCGATCCGGCGGCCGGACTGATCGACGATGGTCTGCCCGCCCTCGATCCGGATATCCGCGGCTGACGCCGCGAATAGTATGGTAAGAGATTGAATCAGTATAAATGCAAACCCCAGCATTGATTTGACGCATAGATTCAAATCCCCCTTCGCCCCCTTTGACAAAGGGGGTTGGGGGATTTTGATAGACGCTTTGTTGGCAGCCATCATCTCTTATAAACCACATGCAGCGAATTGGAATAATCGTCGTGGGTCACCCGGGCCTCCACACCGAAAACGGCCCGGACGGTGGCCGGGTTCAGCACGTCCCGGGTGTCGCCGTGGGCGGCGACTTTCCCCCGGGACATGAAAACCAGGTGGTCGCAGTAGGCGGCGGCCTGGTTGATGTCCTGAAACACGGCCAGAACGGTTTTGGATTCCTGCTGAACTCTGCGCGCGGCGAGGCCGAGGAGCCGGATCGCGTGGCCGACATCCAGGTTCGAGGTGGCCTCATCCAGGATCAGCACCGGCGTGTCCTGGGCCAGCGCGCGCGCGAACACCACCCGCTGCCGCTCCCCTCCGCTCAGTTCGGTGACAAGGCGCTCCGCCATGCCGGCGACATCGGCCGCCTCCATGACGTCCGCGACGATGCCCGCATCCCGGCCCGAAGGCCGGCCGAATCGCGGGATGTAGGGGTAGCGGCCCATCATCACCACGTCCCGCACTCGGAACGGGAAATTGATGTAAAAGTTCTGCGGCACCAGGGAAATCTCCCGCGCGAGCTGCCGTTTGGAGAAGGCGGAGAGGCGCCTCCCGTTGTAGTCGATCCGCCCTTGCTGCGGCGCGCGAAAGCGGCAGAGCAGATCGACCATCGTGGTCTTGCCGCAGCCGTTGGGCCCGACGACGCCGTAGAATCTGCCGGGCGCCAGGGCGAGCGATACCCCGTCGATGACCTTTTTGCCGTCGAATGAGAACCCCACGCCTTGCAGCTCGAAGCTCATGATCACCAGGCTCTCCCGGCCGACTGCCGGCGGAACACCCAGCAGAAGAAAGGCCCGCCGATCAGCGCGGTGAGGACCCCGATGGGGATCTCCGCCGGCAGCACCGCGCGCGTCAGGGTGTCCGCGCACAGCAGCAGCAGCGCCCCGGCGAGCAGGCTTGCCGGTATCAGCCGCCGGTTGTCGGGCCCGGTTGCCAGGCGCATGATGTGGGGGACGAGCAGCCCCACGAACCCGATGATCCCCGACACCGATACGCACACGGCGGCCACCAGGGAGGCCGTCGCGAGCAGGAGCAGGGTGACCCTGCGGGTGTCGACGCCCAGCGAGGATGCCATCTGGTCTCCCAGGGCCATCAGGTTCAGCTCCCGGGCGAAATAGAGAAACACCGCCAGCCCCCCGGCGACGGCGGCGAGAATCAGCGCCACGTCGCCCCAGGTTTTCGAGGCGAAGCTTCCCATCAACCAGAAGATGATGACCGCCACCTGTTCGTCCGCGACGTATTTGAGAAAACTGATGCCCGCCGAGAGGATGGCCGCCACGATGATGCCGGAGAGAATCAGGTTGCTGGACGAAGGCCCGCCGCTGGCCGAAGACAGGTAGACCACCGCGGTCAGGGTGGCGAGGGCGCCGATAAAGGCAAACATCGGGACCGAGTGGGCGCTGAGGGCGCCCATGTTCATCAGGATGGCGAGGGCGGCGCCGAAGGCGGCCCCGGCCGAAACCCCCAGCGTGTAGGGGTCCGCCAGCGGGTTGAGGAGGATGCCCTGGAACACCACCCCGCACATGGCCAACCCGCCCCCCACCAGCGCCGCCGTCAGGATGCGCGGCAGGCGCACGTCCACGACCACCACCGGGAAGATTTCGTTCATCCCCGAGAGCAGTTGCGGGTCGCCGGTGATTCGGTTCAGGATGATTTTCACCACGGCGGCCGCCGGGATCTGAATGAACCCCAGGCCGGTGGAGACCACCAGAAGCACCAGCAGAAGCGCTGCCAGCGCCAACAGCTGGATCGCGGCGGCTTCTCTCAGGCGGCGGCTGAAACTTCCGGCCATGTCAGGGGGTGTCATCAAAACAAAAACCCTTCAGACGGCAATCATCTGAAGGGTTGCACCCAGCTTGCTTGGCCCTTTGTCCTTCGAACGCGCCGCCTGTGTCCGCAGGCGGGACGATCGTTGCCGGCAAGGCAGGTCTTCTGGCTTCCCCGCCCTTTTGGCGACCTTCCCATTCCGCTAACACGAAACAGTGGTCATTCGGGGCCAAGAGGGGTCCCCGGCGGTTTGCGCCGAGGCGGGGTTACAGCGGCGGGACCGCTCCCGTTTCACACGGGATTCCCTATTAAGCGCATGCACCTCGCCGAAATTATGCTTGATTTATTATGATACGCAGCCCATTCAGTCAAGAAGTATCTATCGGCACACTTGACAAAGCAGATCGAATCCTCTATCAGCAGCCTCACAAATTGTTTTGCAACTTGACGGCGCCCTGCCGGGGCTCAATAGGGAATCCGGTGCAACTCCGGAACGGACCCGCCGCTGTAATCCCGCCCCAAATCGAAGATTGCGGGGAACCCTCCTGGCATGGATCAGCCACTGTTCCGTTTTAGCGGGATGGGAAGGCGGCCAGGGGGGCGGGATAGTCAGAAGACCTGCCGTCAGGTTCGCGATGGGAGAGATGGCAAATCCCCAGGCGTAATATTCGCGCTTGGGGATTTTTCTTTGGTGCGCCCGGGGGGCACACCAAAGAAAAATTTGAGATTGAAGTTTAAAAAGGAGAAAACGAAATGGATCTTTCGCTGCAGCAGATCATCGACGGCATCTGGCCCATCGATCGGGCCATGTGGGTCAGGGCTGAAAAACGCACCGCACGGCTGGTCATGCCGCCGCGGGCCCTGGGGCGTTTGCATGAGATCGGCGAACGGCTTTGCGGCATGCAAGGCACCCTCAAACCCATGATCGGACGGAAAGCCGTGCTGGTGATGGCCGGCGACCACGGCGTGGTCGCGGAGGGCATCAGCGCCTTTCCCCAGGAGGTCACCGGAGCCATGATCCGGACCTTCCTGGCGGGGGGGGCGGGCATCAACGCCATCGCCCGGCACGTGGGCGCCGAGGTCTGGGTGGCCGACATGGGGGTCATCCCGGACCTTGACGCCGCCCGCCTGAATAACGGCAACCGCCTGCTCGTCCGCAAGATCGGCCGCGGCACCCGCAATCTGGCCCGCGGACCGGCCATGGCCCCGGAAGCGGCGCTCAAGGCGGTGTTGACGGGTTTCGAACTGGCTTCCAGCCTCATCAAAAAAGGGGTCGACCTTCTGGGCACCGGCGACATGGGCATCGGCAACACCACGCCGTCGGCGGCGATCGGGGCGGTGCTGACCGGAAAGAGCATCGAGGACATGGTCGGCCGCGGTACAGGCATCGACGACCAGGGCCTGTCCCGCAAACGCGAAGCGATTCGGCGGGGAATAGACGTCAGCCGGCCGGACCCGCGCGACGGGCTGGACGTCCTGGCCAAGGTCGGCGGGTTTGAAATCGGCGGCATTGCCGGCATCGTGCTGGCCTGCGCCCATCACCGCAAACCGGTGGTCGTCGACGGGTTCATTTCGACGGCCGGGGCCCTGATCGCGCACAGCCTCTGCCCGGCGGCCGCCGATTACATGTTTGCCGGCCACTGCTCGGAGGAACCCGGCCATCGCCACATGCTCGACCACTTGAAGCTGGCGCCGATCCTCAACCTCGGCATGCGCCTCGGCGAAGGGACGGGCGGCGCGCTGGCGATGAGCGTGATCGAAGCGGCGGTCCGGGTGATGACGGAGGTGATGACCTTCGAGGAGGCGGGGGTGCCCGACCAGCAGTGAAACCCATCGCGGCTGGAAAGCCGCTCCCACACACCAATTGGCAAGTTGTGGCGCGGGGCGTAATGATGGTGTGAAACGAAATCCCCCCGGCCCCCTTTGCCCAAGGGGGAGAAAAACAGCAGTGCTCTTACTTCCCCTCTATCAAAGGGGGATGGGGGGGATTTTGAAGTCGACGTCATTGGAAGCCCTGTTAGGTGGGAGCGGCTTTCAGCCGCGATGTCATTCCGGCGTGCTGTGCTTGTGCGGGCGGGCGCCCAGGGGATGGGCGTGCACGTGCTGGTGGGCCTGGATTTCCTCGTCCCGGCGTATCCGGCCGGCCTCCATGGTGTAGATGATGTCCGTGGCGTCCGTCAGGAATTCGAGCTCGTGGGAAATCAGGACGTAGCCGATGCCGAGGCCGCCGAGGATCTCCATGAGCTTGACCCGCGTGCGGGTGTCGAGCCCGTTTTCAGGTTCATCCAGCAGCAGCGCCTCGGGCTCCATGGCCAGCACGGTCGCGAGCGACACCAGGCGTTTCTCCCCGCCGGAGAGCTTGAAGGTGATGCGGTCCTCGAAGCCGTTCAGCCCCAGGGACGCAAGGGTCCGCCGTGCGATGGCGGCGGCCTCCGCCCTGGTCTTGCCCAGGTTGAGCGGCCCGAAGGCGACATCCTCCAAAACCGTCGGGCTGAAAAGCTGGTCATCGGGGTCCTGGAAGAGCAGGCCGATGCGGCGGCGCACTTCGGCGAATTCCCGCTCTTCCCGCAGCGCCTTGCCGAAGATCGACACCTGCCCCGCGAGCGGCTTGACGAGCCCCATGATCAGGTGAAACAGCGTGGTCTTGCCGCTGCCGTTGGGAGCCATGATGCCGATGCGCTCTCCGGGGCGGAGCGTGAAGTCGAGCTCGCGCAGGACCGGCGGCCCCCCCGGGTAGCCGAAGGTCACCCCCTTCAACTCGATGATCGGCGCGGCAGTTGTCATGGATTGATTATGCTGATCCTGCTTTCGGTTTTCAAGCACTAAACGTTGATGACCTCCAGAAAATTGCCTATGGCGCGAAACGCCTTCCATTCACCACCCCGCCGCCCGCAGCTCGAGGGCGGCAATCCCCAGCACGGCAACCGACATCAGAACGAGAAATACGAAGCCCCCGGCTCCGGCCTTGAACTCCTGCAGGCTGTAGAACTTGCGTTTGAAGCCCCGGCACAGCATGGCCCACCGGACCCGCTCCGCGCGGTCCACGGCTCGCACGAACAGCATGCCGACCAGGTACGCGTAGGTGCGGTAGGTGTGAAGGTTCGTACCCGGCCGAAAGCCCCGGATGCGGGCGGCCCGGACCAAACGCTGGTATTCCTGTTCGAGCACAAAGATGTAGCGGTAGGTCATCAGCAGCAGGTGCACGATTTTGTCCGGCACCCGCAGGCGGTGCAGGGCATGGCCGGCGGTCGCAAACGGCATCGTGGCCACCAAAGCCATGAAAGCGAGCACGATGGCATTCGATTTGAGCGTGATCCGGGCGGCCAGCTCGATCCCCTCCCGCGCCGCGCCGAAGGGGCCCAGGTGAAACAGCGCCTCCCCGGGGAAGGTGAAGGGGATCACTGCCCAGATAAACACCACCAGCCCGTTCACGACCAGCAGCCGCTTGAAAACCTCGCCGGCGCTCAGCCGGGCCAGCGCAGCCAGCGTCATGGAAATCATCAGGGCGGCGAGCAGCGCGGGGAACTCCCGGCACAGCGCCGCCGCGAACGAATAAATAACCGCCGATACGAGTCGAATGCGTGGATCGAGGCGGTGCAGCGGCGAGTCGCCGACGGCGAAAGGTTCGCGGAGCATGCGGGGTCTCGGTCAGGACCCGAAGACAATGCGGTGATTGACCAGGTTCATGCGCTTCAACTGGGCCTTGACGGTCTTCTGCCGGCCGAAAATGTCGACCAGTAAGAAGCCCCCGTCCTCTTGCGGTTCGACGAGGTCGACCGATTCGAGGATGAGCTCCTCCCGGCCGTCCTTGTCGATGTAGGCATTGGCTTCACACATCGGGCAGCACCTCCTTGAGTTTTTTGTACACCAGCTGTTGGACCAGGTGCGGCAGGGGCTCAACGGTGACCCCCACCAGCACCACGGGTTCCTGGGACAGCGGCAGGAAAATCTTGGGCGCCGGGCTGGACATCACCGCCTCGGCCATTTTCGGCGTGATCTCGCCGAGCATGGCGTTGGCCCAGCCGATGGAAATCGCGCCGATGATCACATCGACGCTCCGGGTGGTCCGGACGATCGCATTCTCCCCCGAGGCGGCGCGGTTGGCGCCCGCCTTGAGCATCTGTGATGCGGCGATGGCATTGGTGCCCAGGGCGATCAGCTCGATGGACTCGCCGCAGGCCTCTTTAAGAGACCGGATCAACGCGGTGCCGATGCCGCCGCCGTGTCCGTCAATTACGCAGACCCTTTTCACATGTCAGTCCCTCTGCTATCAGTTGAGCGGACGCCTCTGGAGTTGGTTTTTTCCCGTGGGAGCGGCTTTCCAGCCGCGATCGTCGAGGCTGGGAAGCCGCACCCACAGGTCATTATCGCAATGACGGTACAAAACGCAACCACCCGGTGTTTACGAATTCATCCAGGTTTGCGCTTGAAATAGGCGGCAACGCCCACCAGTCCGAAAATATACCCGAGACCGCCCAGAACATCCGTCAGCCGCACTTTTTGTTCCTGCATCTCGGCGAGGGTTCTCATAATGGGTGCGAGCTTCTTGTCCAGCGCCCTTTCAAGCGCCTTGTCGATGCCCGCGGGCAGCGGCGATGCCGCGGCGGGAGCCGGCTCCCCGGCCGCCGGGGCTTCTGTTTTTAGGGCGGGCTGGGGCGCCGCCGGCGCCGTCACGCCCTGGGCGAGAGCAGCGCCGGCCGTCAAAAGCAGAAGCGCCGGCACCAGGCACCACAGGGAAAGTGGACGAACCTTCATCTAACCTCCTTGGGAGAGCATCCCGGCAGCATCGACGGTCGGACTTGCGTGGGAGAATCAGCCCGAGGCGACCGTCAGGGTGCGAGGTCCTGCTTGGACAAGGGCCACTCGGCCCGGTGGCCCATGCCGGCCTCCAGGACGATCTTCAGGTCATCCTGCTTGGGGACCTTGAACGAAAACTCTCCCTTGTCGTTGGTCTTTCCGTTCAACAGCTCTTTGCCGGCGGAATCAAAAACCCGGATGACGCCTTCGTGCACTTTGGTGCCGTCCGGGTATTTGCACTCGACAAAAACCGTGTCGCCCTCCACCCAGGCGAAGATGTTCACCCGATGGGCATGCGCGTTGCCGCTGAGCAGAAACGACACCCCCCAGACGACGGCACATACGACAAGAGCATGCTGGAGGCGCAGGAAAATCTTTTTCATTGGTTATCCTTTCTTTGAGTAATCCGGCAGCATCGACGGCTGGACTTTCTTGAGAAACACGACGCAGAGCGCGCTGACGATCCCCTCGATGATCATGATGGGGACGTGTGCGGCCACCACCATGGCCGCGACGCTCCAGAAACTTTCCTCCGTGAACATCAGCGCCAGGCTGGCGATGACGCCTGCCAGAAAAACAGACAGAAAGCCGCAGGCAAAGGCGGCGGCCGTTACCACCAGCGGCTGCCGGTGAAACAGGAACGGGCTGAATGCGAAATAGCAAATAACTGCCGGCAGCGCCATCAGGCTGGTGTTGACCCCAAGCGAGGTGATGCCGCCGAATTGGAAAAACACGGCTTGCAGCGCCAGCGCCACGAGGATCGCGGGAAAGGCCGCCCACCCCAGGAGCAGGCCGACGAGGCCGTTCATGATCAGGTGCACGCTCGTAGGCCCCAGGGGCACGTGAATCAGCGAGGCGACGAAGAAGGCCCCCGACAGCATGCCGGCTTTGGCGATCTGATCGTAATCCAGCTTTTTCAAGCCCACGGCGGTGCCGGCGGCGGCCAGCGCCGCCCCCGACAACAGCACCGGCCCGGAGAGGACGCCCTCGGAAATATGCATTGGGATAGCTATTAAATTTTAATGGTTAAGGTTCAAAGCTTAAAGTTCAAAGCTCAAGGTTCAGCATACCCTTATCGTCCAGAAATAGAACTGTCATGCCGGACATGATCCGGCATCCAGAAAGCCACTGGATTCCGGCTTCCGCCGGAATGACGACGTAAAGACAACCCGTCCAGCTCAATTTGTGGGAGCGGCTTTCCAGCCGCGATTCAGCCGTCGCAGCCAAGGCTGCTCTGGCGAAGTCGGCTCATCTCGGTTCATCAAGGCTGAAAGCCTCCCACCGGGTTGCAAAAAAAAAACGAATTTTCAGGGCCTGGAAGCGGGGTGGAGTCTCGCCCTCCAGGCTGCCTGCTGGAGTCTAATTCAATACACTGCGCTTGGCAACTGACGCCGACGCCGTTGCTGCAGCTTCAAAAGTTGAACTCGGCGCGGACCATTCCGGCGAAGATGCCGTCGTTGTCGCTGTCGCCGCCGGGGTTCCAGACGTACTGCAGGTCCGGGGTGAAAGCCAGGTTCTCGGTCACCGCAATGCGGTAGTAGAGCTCCAGGTGATACTCCGGGTCGTTCTGCGCATAGCGGTCCGCCGGGGTGAG
>Ga0209450_10000396_pt1 | contig 22704 bp, 26 predicted proteins | sample FrelakmetLWP11LW_FD_187149 | JGI IMG/M metagenome (GOLD analysis project Ga0209450, IMG submission 187149) | Freshwater lake sediment microbial communities from the University of Notre Dame, USA, for methane emissions studies - LWP11 LW (SPAdes)... | ecosystem: Environmental > Aquatic >...
CCAGCCGAGACCGCTGAACTTGATGTTGCGCACCACCGCCGGCAGGTCCTGGCCGGTCGCGAGATCGCGCACGTGGATGTCCTGCACATCGGAGCCGCCCTTGGCCAGCGTGTAGGCGAGGTAGCGGCCGTCCGGCGAAGGCGACCACTGAGCCATCTGCACCGAGCCGTCCGGAGAGAGCGCGTTCGGGTCGAGCACCAGCGTGGGTTTCCCGCCGGGACCGGCCTGACGGTAGAGCGGAGCCTGCCGCTGCAAGCCGCTGTTCTGCTGGAACCAGACTTGTCCTGCCTCGAGGACCGGCAGGCCGGTCCGCTGGTAGTCCCACAGCTCGGTGAGCCGCTTGCGGATCGCCTCGCGCCTGGGGAGCGAGTCGAGGTACGCGAACGTCACCTTGTTCTGCGCCGCTACCCAGGCCGCCGTCTCCTTCGAGTCGAGGTCCTCGAGCCAGCGGTAGGGATCGGCGATCTTGCGGCCGAAGTAGTCGTCCACGGTCTCGCCGGAGCGGGTCGCGGGATAGGCGAAGGTGGTCGGGGGCGTCACGGTCGGGGATTCCGCCAGCGCCGTCACGGCGCACAGGGTGGCGAGCAGGGCGATGGTGCTGCGGTGGATGTAGGTCATCGGCGATATTCTCCGGATTCTTCCGCAGGAAAAATAGCAGAATGTCCCCATGCTGAGCCTGCACCATACCCACCTGTTCGCGTCCGATGTGGACCGCAGCATCGCGTTCTGGCGCGAGCACTTCGCGGCAGTCGTGCTGGTGGATGCCGAGTTCGCGGGGGCGCGCAACGTGTTCATGCGGGTCGGGGAGGGGCGGCTGCACCTCTACGCCCAGCCGCCGAAGCACGCGGGCGCGGGCACCGTGCACCACCTCGGCATCGAGACCGACGAACTCGACGCGCTGGTCGCGCGATTGCAAGCCGCCGGGGTCTCCGTGACCGACGTGCGCCGGCACGCCGAGGGGGATTACGCCATGGCACAGGGGCCGGACGGGCTGCTGCTCGAGCTGTTCCAGCCGCACGCCGAACGGCTGGATCCGGCGCTGGTCCGCTCCGGCTATTTTGCGACGGTGCGATCCGGCACGACCAAAGCCTGAGCATCGGCGTCGGCCGGCACGAGCGCTGGCGGCAACCGGTCCGAGCCGATCAGGTGCAGGTGCGCCCGCTGGTCGTTGCCCGTGGCGCGCGCAAAGCGCGCCTCGAGATCGCCCCGCAGCGGGGCGGCCGCCGAGGTCGCGATGACCAGGCGGAACCGGTTGTAGCCGTGACGGTCGCGAGTCGCGCGTCCCTGTGCGGCGAGTTGCTCCAGCCAGCCGTTGACCACCGCTCGCGCGGGCAACGTGACGATGTGGATCAGCAGCCGGGAGCCGACCAGCAGCTGCAGCACCGGCGGACGCGTCGCCAGCGCCGGCAGGCGGGCGATGGAAATCGAGTGGAACACCTCGTCGGGGCAGCGGCAGCCCAGCGTGCCGCGCACGAAGCCCTCGATGGTGCCCTGATCTGCGTCATTCATTCGGGGGGAGGGTATCATCGCCGCGCATGAGCGTCCGCCCGGGACGCAGGGGGAACGCAAGCCGTGGAATCGGGAAGCCTCTGGAACAACCTGCGCCGCCGCAAGGTGGTGCAGTGGGGGCTTGCCTACGCAGCGGGCGCGTGGGGACTGCTGCAGGGCCTGGAGTACGTCAGCGATACCTTCGGCTGGCCGCAACAGCTGCAGCAGGTCGCCACGCTCGCGCTGCTGATCGGCCTGCCGATCGTGCTGGTGATCGCCTGGTACCACGGCGATCGCGGCGAGCAGCGCGTCACCGGTGCCGAACTCGCGATCATCACCCTGCTGTTCCTGCTGGGCGGCGGGATCTTCTGGCGCTACGAGCGCGCATCTGAACCGGTGCCGTCCGCCACTGCCGTGCCCGCGCCGACGGCGGCCGTTGAGCCCAAGGCTGGCGCCAGCGAGAAGTCGGTCGCCGTGCTGCCGTTCGCCAACATGAGCGATGCGCCCGGCGCCGAGTACTTCTCCGACGGGCTCGCCGAGGAGATCCTGAACGCTCTGGCGCAGGTCCAGGGCCTCAGGGTGCCGTCGCGGACGTCGTCGTTTTCCTTCCGCGACACGCAGGCGGACCTCAAGCAGGTCGCCGACGCGCTGCAGGTGGCCCATGTGCTCGAAGGCAGCGTGCGGCGCGACGGGCAGCGCATCCGCGTCACCGCCCAGCTGATCGACGCGCGTTCCGACAGCCACCTGTGGTCGAAGACCTGGGACCGGCAGCTCGAGGACGTGTTCGCGGTGCAGCAGGAGATCGCGCAGGAAATCGCCAACTCGCTTGAGGTGCAGTTCTCGGGCGGCGGCGGGCCGCGCTCGGTCGGCACGGACAGCGTCGAGGCGTACGAGCACTACCTGCAGGGCCGGCACCTGTGGCGGCAGCGCGGCGAAGGGCCGCTGCGCGCGAGCATCGAGCAGTTCGAGGCGGCGATCCGGCTCGACCCCGGCTTCGCCCGCGCGCACTCCGGGCTCGCGGCCGCGACCGCAGTCCTCGTGTCCTACACCGGGCCCAACGTTCCTGCGGAGACGTTAATGAATGCCGCCCAGACCCACGCGCAGCGCGCGCTGAGTCTCGACCCCGGGCTTGCGGAAGCGCACACCGTGCTGGCGACGGTGCTGGAAGAGACCTGGCAGTTCCGGGCGGCGGATGCGGAATTCCGCCGCGCCCTGGCGCTCGACCCGTCGGACAGCACGGCGCAGCAGTGGTACGGCGAGTTCCTCAATCGGATGGGACGATTCAAGGCGGGTCGACAGCACATCGAACGGGCGCTGGCGCTCGATCCGTTGTCACCGGTCATCAACCTGACCGCGGGGCTGAGCGTGATCGCGAGCAGCAAGGACGTACCTGCCGCGGTCGAACTCGCGCGCCGGGCGGGGAGCCTCGGCATGACGCGGCGGTCGCAGGTGGCGTTGATGCTGATCTACATGGCAGCCGGCGACCCGCGGTCGGCGCGGTCGGTGGCGACCGACGGCAGTCTCGAGGCCGCGGTGATCGACGCCGTCATCGACCCCTCGCGCAAGAGCGCTGCGCTGGCGCGGCTGGCCTCGGCCCCGCCGGGCTCGCGCCGCGTCGACTCGGCGCTCGAGTCGCAGACCGTGTCCTACCTCTACCTCGGCGAGATCGACCTGGCGTTCGAGGCTGCCGCGCGCTCGATCGAGGATCGCAGCATGTTCTCAGCCGACTTCCTCGTACCTGACGCGAGCCCCAGCTTCGCGCGCTTCCGTGCCGATCCGCGCTTTCAGCAGCTGGTCCGGGACGCCGGCCTGCTCGATTACTGGCGCGCCGTCGCCTGGCCGGACCTGTGCCGGCCGCAGGGCGACGGCGTCGTCTGCGACCAATAGGAGACACGACATGACGAGCGGCGCCGACCAGCCGTGGCAGAAGACCGCCTGCATCATCTGCGCGCTCAACTGCGGCGTGGAGGTGCAGACCGAGGGCCGGCGGATCACGAAGATCCGGGGCGACGACGCGCACCCGGTCTCGAAGGGCTACGTCTGCGAGAAGTCGCAACGCCTCGATTACTACCAGAACGGCGCGGACCGGCTGACCTCGCCGATGCGCCGCCGCGCCGACGGTACCTACGAGCCGATCGACTGGGACACGGCGATCCGCGAGATCGCGCAGAAATTCAAGGCGCTGAAGGAACGCCACGGCGGCGAGAGCATCCTCTACTACGGTGGCGCCAACCAGGGCAGTCACCTGGGCGGCACCTACGCCGACAGCACGCAGAAGGCGCTCGGCATCCGGTACCGCTCGAACGCGCTCGCCCAGGAGAAGACCGGCGAGTTCTGGGTCGGCGGCAAGATGCTCGGCACCGGCGCGCACGGCGACTTCGAGCACTGCGAAGTGGCGGTGTTCGTCGGCAAGAATCCCTGGCACTCGCACGGCTTCGCGCGCACGCGCGTCGTGCTGCGCGAGATCGAGAAGGACCCGGGCCGCAGCCTGATCGTCATCGACCCGCGCCGGAGCGAGACCGCGGCGCTGGCGGATTTTCACCTGCAGACGCGTCCCGGCACCGATGCGTGGTGCCTGGCGGCGCTGGCCGCGATCCTGGTGCAGGAGGACCTGGTCGCGAAGCAGTGGCTCGCCGCCCACACCACGGGCTACGAGCAGATCGAGCCCGCGCTGCGCGCCATCGACGTGGCGCGTTACGCCTCGATCTGCGGCGTGGACGAGGACCTGCTGCGCCGGGCCGCGCGGCGCATCGCGCGCGCCCGGAGCGTCTCGATGATGGAAGACCTCGGCGTGCAGATGAACGTGCACTCCACGCTCAACAGCTACCTGCAGCGCCTGGTGTGGCTGCTTACCGGCCACTTCGGCCGCGAAGGTACCAACAACGCGTTCGTGCCGTTCCTGTCGCTCGCGAAGCTGAGCAAGGGCGAGGGTTCGTCGAAGTCGTCCGCCCGGCCGGCGCAGCCGGCCGGGAAGCGCAGTCCGGTCGTCGGCGCCAGGATCATCATCGGGCTGATCCCGTGCAACGTGATTCCCGAGGAGATCCTCACCGATCACCCGAAACGCTACCGCGCGATGTGGATCGAGTGCTCGAACCCGGTGCACTCGCTCGCCGACAGCCAGCGCATGCGGCAGGCGCTGCGGGCGCTGGAGCTGAGCGTGGTGGTGGACGTCGCCATGACCGAGACCGCGCGCGAGGCCGACTACGTGCTGCCGGCGAGCAGCCAGTTCGAGAAGGCCGACGCGACGTTCTTCAACCTCGAGTTTCCGCGCAACGGCTTCCAGCTGCGTCATCCGCTGTTCCCGCCGCTGCCGGGCACGCTCCCGGAGGCCGAGATCCACGCGCGTCTGATCGAGGCGCTCGGCGAGCTGTCGGACGAGGATTACGCGCCATTGCGCCGCGCTGCAAGGCTCGGGCGACTGCCGTTCGCGCTGGCATTCGCGTGGGCGTCGGCGCGCAATCCGCGGGTGGTCCGCTACGCGTCCGTCGTCCTTTACCGCACGCTCGGGCCGACCCTGCCCGAGGGCCTCGAGCCCGCCGCATCGCTGTGGGGCGTGGCACAGCTGTTCGTGCGCAGCAACCCGAAGGTGGCCGCGCGCGCCGGTTTCGGCGGCTCGCCGCTGCTGGCCGGCAACCGGCTGTTCGACGCAATCCTGGCCAGTCCCTCGGGGCTGATCTTCGCGGTGAGCGAATACGCGGACAGCTGGAACGCGGTGGGGCTGCCCGACCACCGCATCAACCTGCACCTCGCCGAATTGATGCCCGAGCTCGAGCGCATCGACCGCGAGCCGCTGTCGCGCGACGCCGAGTATCCGTTCATTCTCTCGGCCGGCGAGCGCCGCAGCGAGACCACCAACACGCTGGTGCGCGATCCTGCGTGGCACCGCAAGGGGGCGTATGGCGCGTTGCGCCTGAGTCCGGCGGACGCGGCGGCGCTCGGTTGCACGACGGGCGATACACTGACGCTGAGCACGCGGCGCGGCAGCGCCGACGTGGTGGTGGAAGTCTCGCCGATGATGCAGCCGGGGCACGTCTCGCTGCCGAACGGGCAGGGGCTCGAGTACCGGACGGCCGACGGCACCGTCGTCCGAGCTGGCGTCGCGCCCAACGAGCTCACCGACGTGGCGATGCGCGATTTCCTGGCCGGCACGCCCTGGCACAAGCACGTGCCGGCGCGGCTGGCGCGCCGTGAGGTTCCACAGGTAAGGTCCGCATAGGAGCACGCCAATGCAAGGCAATCCCGTCCGCTGGTTCGAGATCTACGTGCAGGACACGGCGCGGGCCCGCGCGTTCTACGAGGCCGTGTTCGCCGCCAAGCTCGAGCGCATCGGCTCCGGCGACCTCGAGATGTGGGGCTTCCCGCAAGCGAGGGGCGAGCCGGGCACGTCGGGGGCGCTCGTGCGCGTCGCGGGCGTGGCCTCGGGCGGCAACAGCACGCTCGTGTATTTCAGTTGCGAAGACTGTGCCATCGAGGCGGCGCGCGTGGCGGGCGCCGGCGGTCGGCTGCATCGCGACAAGATGTCGATCGGGCAGTACGGCTTCGTCGCGCTGGCATTCGACACCGAAGGCAACCTGTTCGGGATGCACTCGCTGCGTTGAGGCGAACCCGACCCGGCCGACGGGTCAGTCGCCGTCGCCAGCGGCCTGGATGTCGACCAGCGTGTCGCCGTCGAACACGAGTACCCGGGTCGAGGCATACGACGCGTAGGTCCAGCGAGACTTCAGGGTGACGCCGACCTGGCGGTTGCCGCTGCGCACGGCCTCTTCCTGCACGTCCTTCGAGGTCGGGGCGCCGCACTGCGCGAGCACCTCGGCCTGCGTCGCGCCCAGCTCGACGAGCTTGCTGCCGCAGACGAACTTGTCGTCGGCGAGCGCCGGGACGGCGAGGCCGGCGAGCAGCCACGGGGCCAGGATTCGTGCGACGTTCGATGCGACGGTCATGCGGTCTCCAATAGGCGGGTGAGTCATCGATTTAAAGGGGGCGCGCTAGAACCCGAACCGCGCCAGGGCGTCCGACACCCGCGAGCGCATCGCGGCCGGCTGCATCGGGAAGGAGCGGAAGAAATCGGTCCGCGTCAGTGCACCGTTGCGCTCCCGCACGTTGGTCGCCCAGTGGGCGGCGCGGGTGTCGTCGCCGGCGAGCGCGTGCGCCGCAACGGCGATCATCGGGATCAGCACGTGGGCGCCGGGCGAGCGGGCCGCGCGTTCGGCCCAGCCGGCCGCCTCGAGATCGTCGCCTTGCGCCAGGTGGGTGAAACCGCGGGTGCCGAGCATGGCGTAGTACAACGGATCGAGGGGACTCAGGCGCATCGCGAGGTCGACGTGCGCCCGGCCCTCTGGCCCGCGCCCTGCGAGCGCTTCCGTCCACGCCCGGGCGTAGATGCCGTGCGCGTAGTTCGGGCTGATCGAGGTGGAGCGCTCGAGCCAGGCGAGGCTGCCGTCGAGGTCGCCCTGCAGCCAGAAGGTGCGCCCCATGGTGAAGTTCACGAACGGGTCGAGCGGGTCGAGGTCGACGCCCTGCATCGCGCAGCGGCGCGCCAGCTCGATCTCGCCGGGCACGTCGTCGGTGTTGTGCAGGAACGCCGTCTGGAAGTGCACGAACGACAGGCCGGCATGCGCGCGCGCGAAGCCCGGGTCGCGGGCGACGGCCTGCTCGAACAACGCCCGGGCCGCCGCGTTGTCGCGGCGGTTGAAGCGATACATGTGCTGCAGGCCGAGGTGGTACGCCGCCCACGCGTCGAGGTTCTCGGTGACGGTCAGCCGGGCGAGGTGCGCCTCGTGGAACGGAATCTGGATCTCGAGCGCGGCGAGGATCTTCGCGTGAATCTCTTCGCGCACCTGGTGCACGTCGTCGAGCGCCCCCGCATAGCGTTCCGCCCACACGATGCTCGAGTCGCGCGTGTCGGCGAGCTCGACGGTGACGACGAGCTTCTTGCCGGTCAGTTCCACCGTGCCCGACACGCAGTAGCGCACGCCGAGCATGCGGCCGATCTCGCCCATGTCGGCGTCGGTGGCGCGCAGCCGGAACGACGAGCCCCGCGCGGTGACGAACAGCCAGCGCAGGCGGGACAGTTCGGTGATCAGCTCGTGGGGCAGGGCATCCGCGATGGTCGCATATGGCCCGGCGTCACCGATGAACTGGAAGGGCAGCACGGCGATCGACGGGCGTCCGGACGGTGCGTCGGGAACCGTGGCGTCGGATCCCGCCCCGGCTTCCGCAGCGGTGCCGCCGGTGGCGGGCATCGAGATCGACTCGCGCGCCGCCTGCACCTCGGCCACGAAGCGCAGGCCCTGCCGGTGGACCGTACGGATGAAGCGTTGCGTGCGGCCGTCGTCGCCCAGGGCCTGGCGCGCGGATTTCACTCGGCTTGCGACCGCGGCATCCGAAACGACGCGGTTGTCCCACACCTTCTCGATGATCTCGTCGCGTGACACGAGCCGCTCGCGGTTCTCCACGAGCAGCGCGAGCAGCGCGAAGACCTGCGGCTCCACCGGGCACGGCTTGCCGTCCGCGCGCAACTCGACCCTGGCCATGTCCAGCTCGAAATGGCCGAACCGATAGATCATGGCCCGAGCATAGATCAGTCCCCGCCGATCTCCCAGAGATCTCCACGAAATCTCCATGTCGTCTGCAAGCTTCGGCGGCGGGCACGTGCCAATCTGCAGTCACGCGCGGCGGAACGGGTCCGTCGCCGGAAACACGCAAGGAGATACCGATGAAACAGCCCCGAACCGCGCTGCCGACACGCCTCGAAGCAGGCGGCGTGTGCATCCAGGCGGAGGACTGGTCGGACCTCAACGTCGCGCGCATCCGTTTCCCGAAGGGCGCGGACGCCACGCCGCTGCTCGAGGGAATGCCGGGCAACCTCTGCCAGTGCCCGCACTGGGGGATGGTGCTCGACGGCTCGATCCACGTGCGCTACGCCGACGGCAGCGAGGAAGTCGTCCGCGCCGGCGAAGTGTACTACTGGCCGCCCGGCCACACGGTCTGGGTGGACGAGGACTACGAAGCCGTCGAGTTCAGCCCGGCCGGGCCCATGGGAGAGGTGATCGATCACCTCAAGTCGAAACTATCCACCTGAAGGAGCAACGACATGCCGCTCGTCACCATCGACGTCATCAAGGACGTCTTCACGCCGAAGCAGAAGCAGGAACTGATCGCCCGGGTCACCGAGGCGATGATCGAGGTCGAAGGCGAAGCCATGCGCCCCGTCACCTGGGTGCTCATCAAGGAGATCGAGGGCGGGGACTGGGCCATCGGCGGCAAGGCGCTGCGGGCGGCCGACGTGCACGCACTCGGGCAAAGCAAGGTAGCTTAGCGACGCGCTGAGCCGGCGACCGCGCCGGGGCCGCCCAGGGATGGGCGGTCCCGACGACGTGTGGGGGCCGTGGCCATGAATCCAACCGTTCGCGCAATATTCGCGTCGGCAGAGGTGGCCACGACCGGATACGGTCGCGGAGAGTCACGTGAAGCCACCGAATGAACCTGCCGGGCATCGAGAGTGCGTGCATCACCGAGGCGAAGCTCTCGGGCTATCTCCTGTCGCTCGAACACCCATCCGGGCGAGACAAGGCCCGATTCTTCATCAGCCTCGGCTTTCACCCGCGCAGTCCGGACGTCCTTCGCGTCGCCATGCTTCAGCATGCCGCCTCCCATGCGGTAAGCTCGGTACAGCGCACAGCGTTCGGCACGAAGTATCTGGTCGATGGCGACATCCGCGGCCCGGCGGGCGACGCGGCCCGCATCAGGAGCATCTGGTTCGTCGAAGCCGGGGATATACGGCCGAGGCTCGTTACGGCGTACCCGTTGAGAGGTTGACCTCAATGACGATTCGCGAACACGACCTGGTGGTACTCACCGTTGATCTTCCCGAGGAAGGACTGCAGCAGGGTGACGTCGGCACGGTCGTCATGGTGCACGGGCCGGAAGCCGGTTTCGAGGTGGAATTCGCAACCTTGGCCGGGAGCACGCTGGCAGTGGTCACGGTTCCTGCGCCGGCGGTTCGGCCAGTCGATCCGAAGGAGATCGCGCACGTCCGGCGTGTGGCTTAGCCAAGTTCGGGCGGTCGACGCAGGCTCTCAGCCGATCGCCTGCACCGCCGGCACCGGGATGGTGACGCCACGCTCGCGCAACGCGCGCACCACGGCCGGATTGATCTCGCCAGGCGCGGCGACGAAGTCCCTGACCGCGACCCAGGGCCGGACGGCGATCTCGATCGCGAACTCGCCCAGCACCGCGGCCTGCACCACCGGCGCCGGGTCCTTGAGCACGCGCGGGTTCGAGGCGAGCACCCCGCCGATGGCGGCGACCGCGGCGTCGAGGTCGGTGGCGTAGGCGACGCGCACGCCGAGGTTCAGCTGCCGGATCTCGCCGTAATTGTGCAGGATCTCGCCGGCGACCTTGCGGTTGGGGACGACCACCAGCGACAGGTCGGCGTGCCGCAGCACGGTGCTGAACAGCGAGATCGAGTCCACCACGCCTTCCTCACCCGCGATCGAGATGTACTCGCCGACGCGGAAGGGGCGGGTGAAGATGATGGTGAGTCCCGCGGCGATGTTGCCGAGCACGCCTTGCAGGGCGAGGGCAATGCCGGCGCCCGCGATGCCGAGGCCCGCGATCAGCGGCAGCAGGTCGATGCCGAGGTTCTGCAGGGCCATCAGCAGGAACAGCAGCAGCACCAGCAGGCGCACGACCCGCAGCAGCAACTCGCGCACCGGCGGCTCGAGCGCGAAGCGCGCGAGCCCGCGTCCCGCCAGGTTCGCAACCCAGCGCATGACGACGAATCCCGCCACGAGGACGAGCGTCGCCGACAGCAGCCGCGGGCCGAACTCGACGGCGAGTTGCGTCAGGGCATCGGGTGTCTCGAGCAGTGACTCGATCGGTTGTGCCACAGGCGGGTCCCCAGGGCGGAAGCGGAAAGCTGACTGGCGGCTACGGCGCGCCGAGCAACTCGGTCAGGCCGACGAGGTTATCCGGCATCACGCGGATGATCCCGAGGCGCGGGCTCTCGATGTCGGCGATGAGGAAGAACGCGATCGCGATCACCAGGGGCAGCACCGCGAGCATGTGCGAAAAGCCGCTGGCGTGGCGCAGGCCGATGCCGACCAGCAGGGTCGAGAAGATGGCAATGGCGCCCATCATCATCCACGCGGTGCCCGGGATGTGGTTCGACCACGCGGCGTGGGTGTCGCCCTGCGCATTGACGACGTCGTTCACGCCCGAGGCGACCAGGGCCGTCACGGAGTTCGGGTTCGCGAGCGCCGGCCCGGTCACGACGGCCCACAGTTCGGTCTGCAGCTTCGCGGTCGCGGCGTTGGTCTCATCGAGTGCGTAGGGGTTGCGTGTGCTGAAGTACCGCACGCGCTGCTCGAGATAACTGCGCAGCAGCGCCCGCACCTTGGCGCCGTCGGCGGCGGGCAGCAGGTCGGCACGCTGGTACGCGGTGAGGATCGCGTTGGCCTCCGCCGCCTCGTAGTCCTTGCGCTGCTCGTAGCGGTCGAGGGCCATCGAGAACGTGAAACCGACGATGAGCCCGAGCAGCGTCAGCGTGGCGCTCTGGATGACGCCGAATTCCTCGCGGAACGCGCCGGCCTCGGCCCTGAGCTTGTCGAAGCGGGTGGCGCCGAGCCAGGCGGCCACGCACAGGACCGCGAACGTCATGACCAGGATCGGGGTCGGCAGGGCGATCATCGGTCAGGTCCTCGCCGGGCCGGGGGGCCTCGGTTCGACCGGCTCCACCGGCGCGCCGGCCTTCTTCCACGCGCCGTACCCGCCCTCGATGTGGCAGACCGGCGTGAGCCCCATGTCCTGCGCGGTCCTGGCCGCGAGCGCCGAGCGCCAGCCGCCCCCGCAGAAGAACACGAACTTGTTGCCCGAGGCGAACAGCGCCTTGTGGTAGGGGCTGGCAGGGTCGATCCAGAATTCGAGCATGCCGCGCGTCACGTTGACCGCGCCGGGGACGCCGCCTTCGCGCCACAGCTCGCGCGGGTCGCGCAGGTCGATGAAGGTGACGTCCGGCCGGCCGTGCAGTGCGCGCGCCTGCTCGACGGTGAGCGTCTCGATCTGGGCCGACGCCTCCGCCACCATGTCCTTGACGCTCTTGCGAATCTGCAGCGGCATCGCCGTGTCCTCTTCTGGCCGACCGTGCCTTTTTACGCCGGGCGGCGACCGCGCGCCACAGGGTCGGCGAGGGCGAGTAATTCCCCGGATTGCCGGCGTCGACGAGTTGGGGCAACGTGGACTGGTCTGTGGCCGTCAGATCGGCCGCGCGGCGGGGAGCTGGCAGTCATGGCAACGATGGCGATGTTCCGCCAATCAGTCACGTTGGGTCTGGCCACGCTCCTGTGTGCGGCCGGCGCCCAGGCGGCCGTCTCTCCCGAGGAAGCGACGGCGCTCGGCAGCACGTTGACCCCGGTCGGCGCCGAGATGGCCGGCAACGCCAGCGGCACCATCCCGCCGTTTACAGGCGCGCTGGCGCCGCCGGCGAATTACAAGCCAGGCGACACGAGGCGGCCCGACCCGTTCGCTGACGAAAAGCCGCTGCGGGTCGTGACCGCCGGCAACGTGGCTGAGTCGGAATCCCAGCTCACGGCCGGTACCCAGGCGCTGCTGCGCAAGTACCCGGGTTTCCGCGTCGACGTGTACCCGACGCATCGCACGGTGGGGTGGCCCGACTACCTGGTCGCCAACACGCGCCGCAACGCCACCGAGGCGCGGACGGCCGACGACGGCATCGGCATCCACAACGTGCGGCCGGGCGTGCCGTTTCCCATCCCGCGGAACGGCCAGGAAGTGATGTGGAACCACCGGCTGCACTACATGGGCCGGGCGGTGACGTTCAAGTTCGAAGGCTGGCTGGTCGACTCGGCGGGGCAGCGAGTGCAGACGTCCGCGGCGCTGTCGCGGTGGGAGTTCCCGATCTTCGACCCGCAGCGCACCGAGCCGATTCGACAGGACGAGCCGTTGTTCCTGTGGCGGCTCGACTACACCGGGCCGCAGCGCCGCGCCGGCGAGGGCCTGCTGCTGATCGACTCGGTCAATCCGCTGCAGCAGGGACGGCGCGTCTGGACCTACCTGCCGGGCCAGCGCCGCGTCAAGGCGGTCGAAATGCCCGACGACGCCCTGCACGGCGGCAGCAGCGGCGCGTACACGAACGACGACGCCTTCGTGTACACCGGCGTGCTCGAGCGCTTCGACGTCAAGCTGCTCGGCAAGCGCGAGCTGCTGGTCCCCTACAACACCTACCGGTTCTCCTACCACCCGAACGCGGCGGACCTCCTGACTCCCGGGTACCTCAACCCCGACCTGCTGCGCTGGGAACTGCACCGCGTGTGGGTCGTCGAGGCGACGCTCAAGCCCGGGCAGAACCACGTCTACAGCCGGCGGGTCTTCTACGTGGACGAGGACAGCTGGGCGGCTCTCGCGTCCGACGAGTACGATCTCGACGGTAAGCTGCGGCGCTCGGTGTTCACTTTCCTGACGTACAGCTACGACGCCGGCGTGCCCCACACCACCAACCACGCGGTGTACGACCTGAGCACCGGCGGCTACTTCCTGGCGTTCCTGCCCGGGCCGTATGCCGGCATGAAATACGTCGAGCCGGCGCACAGCTCCGAGTGGTCGCCAGACTCGCTGGCGGGGGCTGGGATCCGGTAGCGGTCTGCGGGGTACGTCAGTTCGCCACCATTCCCGCGAGGCGCGCGGTGATGATTTCGTGCGCCTCGCGCATGATGCGGTCGACCAGTTCCTGGACGGTCGGGATGTCGTGGATCAGCCCCGCGACCATGCCGCAGGACCACGCGCCCGCGTCCATGTCGCCGTTCAGCATGATGCGCGGGTAGACGCCGGCCACCTGCTCGATGATGTCCTCGAACTTGAGGCTGGAGCCGAGCGTCTTCTCCTTCTCGAGCAGGCGGTCCACCGCGGCGTTGCGCAGCACGCGCTCGGTGTTGCGCAGCGGGCGCATCACCAGTCGCGTGTCGAGTTCGGTGGCCGCGACGATGGCCTGCTTCACGTTCTCGTGGACCGGCGCTTCCTTCGTGGCGATGAAGCGCGTGCCCATGTTCATGCCTTCCGCGCCGAGCGCCAGCGCGGCGACCAGCGACCGGCCGTCGGCCATGCCGCCCGAGGCGACGAACGGGATCTTGAGTTCCTCGGCGGCGCGCGGCAGCAGGATGAAGTTGGGCACGTCGTCCTCGCCCGGGTGGCCGCCGCACTCGAAACCGTCGACGCTGACCGCGTCACAGCCGATCGACTGCGCCTTGAGCGAGTGCCGCACCGAGGTGCACTTGTGGACCACCTTGATGCCGGCAGCCTTCAGGTAGGGCATCACCTGCTCGGGGCTGCGGCCCGCGGTCTCCACGATCTTCACGCCGCCCTCGACGATGGCGCGGATGTAGCCCGGGTAGTCCGGCGCGGTCACGGTCGGCAGGAAGGTCAGGTTCACGCCGAACGGCTTGTCGGTCATCTCCCGGCAGCGGCGGATTTCGTTCGCCAGCGCCTCGGGGGTTTTCTGCGTGAGCCCGGTGATGATCCCGAGCCCGCCCGCGTTCGACACCGCGGCCGCGAGTTCCGCGAAGCCGACGTAGTGCATGCCGCCCTGGATGATGGGGTGCTCGATGCCGAGGAGTTCGGTGATGCGGGTCTTCATGGAAGTGCTTCTCGATGGGTGGAGGCGATGCAAATCGGGTTGGCTGATCAGGATACCGGCGTTGCCGCGGCGATGCAGTCTGTGATCGCCGCAGGCTCACCTGCTTGCCACCTCACCCACGTTCCCGCGGGAACGTTCCGCACGCTGCATCAGCACGTCCATCGCGTAGACGTGGTCCATGCGCTCGCCCCGCCAGCGGGTCGCCGCGGTCCGCGCATCGATCGCAACGCCCCGGGCTCGGTGCGCGGCGGCGAGTTCCGTGCCGTCGAACGCCGGGCCGTCAACCGCCGGACGCACGTCAAGCGGCCAGGTATGCCCGGGTGCTGTCGATACCAAGGCATCGCCGCCCGGCCTCACAAACCGCCAGGCGCCGTCGTCGAGGCGGTCGATGGCGATGCGTCCTTCGTGCACCTGGCGGTGGTGAAAGCGGCACAGCGACACGAGGTTCGACAGTTTCGTCTCCCCGCCATCCGCCCAGTGGTGGATGTGGTGGCCGTCCACGAACCGCGTGTGGGTGCAGCCCGGGAATCGGCAACCACGGTCCCGGGCGTTCAACGCCCGGCGCAGCGCGGGCGGAATGGAGCGTGTGCGGCGGCCGACGTCGAGCGGCTCGCCGTCGTCGTCCTCTACGATGGTGACGACGCTCGAGTCGCACGCGAGCCGTCGCGCCGTTTCGGCCGGAATGGCGGGGCCGTCGTCCAGTTCGCAGCGACCCGCGGCGTGCTGCCGCAGGGTGCCGTGGTCGACGTGCACGACGATCTGGTGCCGTTCGCCGCCGTTCAGTGCCTCGGCCCCGTGCTTGAGGAAGCTCTCGGCCAGCACGCCGAGGGCATCGGCCCGCCGCGCGGAACGCGGCGTCCGTTCGCAAGACAATGTTGCGGTGTTGATTTCCGGTCGCTCGGACGTTCCCGCGGGAACGTCATAGGCCGAGGTGCAACCCGCGACGTGTGGATTCGCAACGTCGGGATCCGGCAGCGGCACATCCACTTCCGCGGCCTCGAGCGCCCGCAGGACCAGCGCGCCCGTCTCCGCCGGCAGGCGCGCCTTCAGCACCAGCGAGCCATCGCCATCCCAGTAGTAGGAGACCTTCCGTGACGTCTGCTGCCGCATCTCGCGCGACAGTTCTGCCGCCTCGGTGGCGCGCCGGTACTGCCGCACGATGGTCTCGACGTGATGCGCCGTCCCGTGCAGCGCGATGGAGAGGAACGTCGGTTCCGTTGCCTCGCACGCGACGCGCGTCAGCGCACGGACCTTGGAGTAGCTCAGTTCGCCGCGGGCCATGGCGGCGCCGATGAGCGGCAGCTTCTCGAGTGCGTGCGCGACGCGCACCTTCTCGCGGGCCGCGCCGAGCGCGATGCCGCACTGCCAGTTGAGCCAGTGGGCGCACGAGTGGGTGAGGGAATCGGACCAGCCGCGGCGGCGGTCGAACTCGGCGATCAGCGCGAGCCAGCGGCGATTGGCGGCGTTGAGATGACCGGCCAGCTCGGTGATCTGGGCCGCGAGTTCACGGGTGGAGACGGCCAGATGAGTACCCGAAGACGTGCCTTCCATGGGGCACTCCGAGAGCCTGTTTATATATACAGTAGTTTACCGAAAAAGCCAATGAAATCAAGCGCAAAATCACGCGAAATTGAGTGGCGCTCGACCCCGGCGCAGGGGTCGCCCCCGACGGTGGTGGCACTCTCGCTCATGCCGCGAAACGGTGGCAGTGCCGCGAGATGGAACCCGCCGACAACGGCCTTGATCGCGGTGCCCGGGAACTCGGCGGCCACGGTCTCGACCATGTTGACGAGTCCGTGGTGCGAACAGCCCGTGAGGACGACCAGGCACTCGCGCTCGCGCAGGGCGACGACCAGCTCGTGGCGGAAGTCGTCCGGTGCGAGACCTCCTTCCCGGCGCACGAACAACGCCTTGTTGCCCGAGGGGCGCGGATGTAGACCGGTGCGTGATCGTTCAGCTCGAGGAACCGGCGCAGGCCGCCACCGTGATCGTAGTGATGGAGCGAAAGGATCGCGGCGTCGATCGCGGTGATGTCGATGCCCAGCCGCGCCGCGTTGCGCGCAAAGGGCGTCCGAAGCGCCCATGTCGAACAGCAACCGGCGGTCGTGCACTTCGACGCACTGCGACAGGCCCCATTCCGCCACGAGCCGGGACCCGCGCGACCCGGTAGCATTCGGGCGGTCGTTTTCAATCTGTCCCTGGGGAGTACGAACAATGACTGCAGACCTGACCTACCTGGTGTGGGCCGTCGCGCTGACGATCGTGCAGGTGCTGCTCGCCAGCGCCGGCGGCATGACGCAGTTCGCGCCGCAGGTGCTCGTCGGCAACCGGGAGGAGAAAGTCGAGGGCCGTGGCTGGGTCGGCCGGGTGCAGCGCGCCCACCGCAACATGCTCGAGAGCCTCGTGCTGTTCGCGTCGCTGGTGCTCGTGGCGCACGTCAGCGGCGAGGCCAACCCCACGACCGCGCTCGGGGCGGCGATCTTCTTCTATGCCCGCCTGGCCTACGTGGTCGTCTACTGGGCCGGCATCCCCTGGCTGCGGACTGGTGTGTGGACCGTCGGGCTGGCCGGCCTGGTGATGATCCTGGGGCAGTTGCTCTGACGCCGCGCGGGCTCGCGGGGCGGGCCGCGTCGCGACCGTGCTTCTCTACACGTCGCGCTGACTGGGCGCTGGCGCTTCGTCCTTCTTCTGCTGGCGACGCTGCTGCTTTTCCTCGCGCTTCTTGCGTGCGGCTTCCTCGCGCTGCTTCTTCTGATGGGCGTAGTTCGGCTTGGCCATGGACTCTCCGGGTACGTTGGTTGCCGGATTTAATCACAGTCGGGCTTGCCCGTCTCGGGTGGGCTGGACGGGATCGGTGCCCGCGAGCGCGTCAAGCGCAACATCGCCGCCGTCACCGGAGGGAATGACGATCTCCCGGGCGTAGAATGATCCGCCGGCCCCGAGGATGACCCTCATGCGCAGCGCCCGCCCGACCGCCAGGACATCGCTGCCGCTGCGGTGCCGGGCGAAGTAGGCGGTCACGCGTTGGCAATATGAACAAGGACCTCCGACGAGCGCTGCTCAAGACCGTCCGCGAGCAGTTCCGGCTCGAGTGGCAGGGCATCCACGGCGTGCCGCACTGGTCCCGGGTGCGGTGGAACGGCTTGACCATGTCGCAGGCGAACGGCGCGCGGGCGGCCGATTTCACGCTCGAGCTCAACCGCGACCTGCTCAAGCTCGACCGGGCCGGGCTCGAGATGCTGGCGTACGCGGTGCGGCACCACAGCGACGGGCTGATCGAGGCGGACATCACCGTGCAGACCTGCTGGGATTCGGATCGTCTGGACCTCGGGCGCGTAGGCATCACGCCGCGCCCGGATCGCCTGTGCACCGAGCAGGCGCGCGATCCGATGCTGTTCGAAATCGCATATCGCCGCAGCGTGCGAAGGTGACGGTACGGAGCGGTACACTAGGGGAGGTCAGTACCGTCAAGGTGGGAGTTGATCGACATGCGAACCGCGGCCCAGAGTGCGATTGAGAACGTGCGTGCCTGCGGTGCGCAGATGGGTGTCAGCGCGCAGGCGCTGCGGCGCGTGTCGCCAACAGTGCGCATGGATCTGGCCGCGCGCAACCGGACGCTCGAACTGTGCGAGCAGTTGTCGGCGGTGGCCAGCGAGGTGGCGGCCGGGGTGGCCGGGCTGGACGCAGTCGACGCCACGTCCGCTGACGAGATTCGCGAGGTCCTGCGCACGCTCTCGACGCTCGAGGCGCAGATGATGCAGGTGCTGTCCGGGTTCTCAGGCCTGGTGGATTCGCTCGAGCAGGCCGGTGAGCGTGATGAGGCCAACGAACCGGCTTACGTGCTGGTCGTCGAATCGGCGGCGGGCCTGCTGCAGTCCTTCGAGAAAGCCAAGTCATCGACGGAAGCGCTGCGGGCGGCGCTCAGCGGGCGACGCCGCTAGATCAAGACGACTGACCTGCGGCAAGTATTCGCGTTGAGCTCCTCCAGTCCCTATCTCACGCCGGTCGCGAGGGTGTGGCGACGCGTCGCCGGCGTTGCCCTGCTGGTCGCCGGCGCGGCCCTGACCGCGGTGCTCGGCTACGATGTCCTCGAGTTCGTGGCGGCCGAGGGCGGCCCGCGGCGTCTCACGAGCTCGTCGGTAATCTTCGCGCTCATCCTGCTGGCGCTGTGCGGCATCTGCTGGCAGGCGGGCTATCGGCTCGCGTTCAATCGGCCGGATCGCTCCGGGACGCTTTTTTCGCGGCCGGCGTGGTTCGCCATCGGCACTGGACTGATCGTCGTGACGGCGCTCATGTCAGCCGTGATCGTCGGGGCGCGACGTCCGACGCTGCTCGATGCCCAGGTGATCCTGTTCCTCGGCGGCATCGGCGTGTGGTGCGTCGTGCTGGCGTTTCGCCGTCCACGCGACGAGTCGCGGGATGCAGGGTAGAGGGCCAGTGAACAGGCAGCCGGTTCAGTAGCTACCGCTGGCACCACCGCCGCCGAACCGACCGCCGCCCGGGGTGAACGTGGAGTCCGGTGGCGGGGCCTCCGGGGCTGAGCGCTGCGCAAGGACTGCGGCGCCGGCGGTCTGCAGCAGGTCGAGCGGTCCCTCGCGATGGGTCAGTGCCGCCGAGGTCAGGCCGTTGCGCGGTTGCCGCAGGTAACGGTCCAGGGTCACTCCCGCGACGAGTGCCGCGAGGCCGTAGAGAATGAGCCACGTCTCCGTGGCGAGCGTGGTGGCCAGGCGCAACTCCACCGCGAGGCAGGCGACGCAGCCCAGGAAGCCGATCAGCGGCGCGTGCCGTCGTCGGCGCAGGCCTGTGAGCAGCAGCGCGATGCTGAGAGCCAGCAGCAGCGCCGCTATCGCCAGTCGGCCGGTGCCGGCCCCCGCAACGAGCGATTCGAAATCGTAGCCCTGGGCGCGCTGCGCGTAGGCGGCGACCGGCAGCGTCGCGACCAGCCAGTCGAGCATCCGGTCGTGCGACGGCCGGCGGTATTCCCTCGCGCCCAGGGCAAGCGCGAGTGCTGCGAGCGTGCAGCCAAAGGTGACCGCCGTGACCCCGCCACCGACCACTTGATCGAGCGAATGCGCGGTCGCGGTGTCCGCCACCCAGGACACGAGCGCAATCACGGCGCAGGTGGTGACGAAGGGATTCAAGCGTCGCAGACCCGCGGCGCCCGCGGCCGCGATCAGCGCCAGCTCGTCAGTCGTGATCCAGGCGACGATCAAGAGGAACCCGGCGAGGCAGAGGCCCTCCTCGATGCCGGAGGCGTGCAGGCGCTTTGCGACGGTGAGCCACTCTGCGACGAGCGCGGCGATCAGTCCCGCGACGAGCAAGGTGGCCCATTCGTCGAGTCCAAACATCACGTAGAGCAGTGCGGCCGCAAGCGCGGCCGCGATGAACCCCAGGACGAAGAGCGCGACGCGCGCGAGCAGGCCGGCGCTGCGCCAGCCGCCGGTACGTTCGGCCAGGGCGGCGCGCGGAACCGCGGCGCCCAGCTCGGACGCCACCTCGAGCCAGCGTTCTTCGGCGGGCGACGGACGCCAACGGCTCATGGGTCGGACTCCCGGAGGCGTCGGCGCAGCTGCCACAGCGCAGTGGCCGCGGCGCACACGACGATCAGCACGAAGCCGAGTAGCGCGCTGGTGTCATCCAGCCGCGGTACGACCGCCGCGCAGAGACCGACTGCTGCGTACACGATTCCGTACACGAGGAACACCTCGCGGCCAGTGTCGAGACCGCGGCGGACCGACGCGTAGGCGAGGACCGCCAGCAGCGGCAGTCCGGCCGCCAGCCACGGCCATTCGAGGCACCACGCGATCGCGCCCCAGAACGCGAGGTTCGCCGCGAAGTGATCGAACACGTCGCTGAAGGACGTGCCTGGCCGCGCGCGACGATCGGCGTAGCGCCAGGCCGCGATGACCGCCGCGCAGGCGAGGGCGCGGGCGCCGAGCACTGGCGTCGACTCCGCGAAATGCAGCACGTCGCCGAGGGTGCCGCCGACGCCGAACCAGCCGGCGAGGGCGGTGAGGGACGCCGCCAGCACCAGCGGCGAGGCAAATGCGTAGGCGATGGCGGCGTGGACCACGGCGAGCAGCAGCAGGTGCCACGACCACAAGGGACCGAGCAGCGTGAATTGCCGCTCGGCATAGGCGAGGTCCGCACTCACGAGCAGCGCCGCCAGGAGCAGCAGGTATTCGCCCGCGACGGTGGGCGCGCGGCCCGCGAGTTTCGCGCGCACGGCGGGAACGCTGCACGCGGCGGCGGCGAGCGCAACCGCCAGTACGATGGCCAGCGGACCGATCCGCTCGAGGTTCCGCGCGAGGATGATCCCCAGGCCGGCCATCACCAGCAGCACGCCCGCGTACAGCGTTGCACGCAGCTCGTAGTGCAGGGAGAACACCATCCGGCGATCGCGGGCCAGTGCACGGGATGCCGTGGCATCGTCGATCACGCCTTCCGCGTGCAGGCTGCGGAGTTCCGGTTCGAGCGTGTGCACGGCCCGACTGTACGCCCGGCGGAGTGGCGTGGTCCATGGGGACTGTGCCGGGCGCATCGTCGCGCCGTAGGGGCGTAGAATTCGAGTGGAGGACTGCTCATCGCCGGGCCGTCGATCGCCATGGCAACGTCGTCGATTCCGCTTGCGAGAATCCTGGCCGTACTGCTGTTCGCCGGCTGCCTGCAGGCGGACGCGTCAGAGACGGCCTCGTTCGCAGCCGAACGGCAGGCGCTCGTGCGCGAGATCGAGCGCGACGTGCGGGAGACCGCCGAATACCTGAATCGGCGCGAACTCGACGAGCGCGTGATGGCGGCCATGGCCTCCGTGCCGCGACATGAGTTCGTGCGCCCCGTGGATCGGGACCTCGCTTACGCGAACCGGCCGTTGCCGATTGGCTACGGCCAGACGATTTCGCAGCCGTACATCGTGGCGGTCATGACCGACCTGCTCGAGCCCGCCCAGGGCTGCCGGGCGCTCGAAGTGGGCACCGGTTCCGGCTACCAGGCCGCGGTGCTCAGCCAGTTGTGTGAGAAGGTCTACACACTCGAGATCGTCGAGGGCCTCGGCCTGCAGGCCCGCGCCAGGCTGGCGCGCCTCGGCTACGCGAACGTCGAGGTGCGGATCGGCGATGGCTATTACGGCTGGCCCGAGGCGGCCCCGTTCGACGTGATCGTGGTGACGGCCGTGGCGGGCCACATTCCGCCGCCACTCCTCAAGCAGCTCAAGCCCGGCGGTCGCATGGTGCTGCCGATCGGCACGCGTTTCACCACGCAGCAGCTGGTCCTGGTGCGCAAGCTCGAGGACGGGCGCATCACGACACGGCAGATGCTGCCCGTCGCCTTCGTGCCGCTCACGGGCGGACATGACTGACCTCGGGACGCGCCCACCGCTCGCGTCGGTGGCGTTGCTCTCCTCTGCAGCGCTGGCCACCGAGATCCTGCTCAGCCGATCCTTCGCGGTGGTGCACTGGCACCACTTCGCCTACATGATCATCAGCCTGGCGCTGCTCGGCTTTGGCGCGAGCGGCACGTTCCTCGCGCTGGCACATCGCCGGCTGCTGCGGCGCTTCACCCCGAGCTACCTGGGCAACGTCGCGGCGTTCGGTGTGCTGGTCGTCGCAAGCCCGCTGCTGGCTCGGGCGCTGCCCTTCCAGGCAGAGGCGCTGCTCTGGGATCCGTGGCAGCCGCTGTGGCTCGTGCTGCTCTACATTATCCTGTCGACGCCGTTCTTCTGCGCCGCCAACGCGATCGGTCTCGCGCTGATCGCGTTCCGCAAGGGCGCGGGCCGGGTCTACGCGGCCGACCTGGTCGGGGCAGGCCTGGGCAGCGTCCTGCTGCTCGGCCTGCTGTACCGACTCTGGCCCGAGGAGATCCTGAAGGTCATCGCCGCCGCGGGCTTCGTGGCGACGGGCCTCGGCGCCCTCGAACTGCGGGCACGCCCGGGAGTGTGGGTCGGTGCCGCGGCGATCGGCCTCGCCGCGATTGTGGCGACCCCGGCGGCGCTGCTCAGGTTCGAGCCCGGGCCCTACAAGGGACTGAGCCAGGCGTTGCTCATCGAGGGCACGCGCGTGACGCGCGAGCGATCGAGTCCGCTGGGCCGCGTCAGCGTGATCGAGAGCCCGCGTGTTCCGCTCCGTCATGCACCCGGCTTGAGCCTGAGTTCCACCAGCGAGCCGCCGGATCAGCTCGGGGTGTTCACCGACGGTGACGACCTGCAGGTCATCACGGCCGCGAGCGACGACGAGGCGCGCCTGGCGTTCCTGGCGGAGACGACGTCGGCTCTCGCCTACCACATCGCAACGCCCCGCAGCGTATTCGTCCCGGGTGCGGGCGGCGGCACGGAGATCCTGCGCGCCGAGCGCCTCGGCGCCCGACTCGTCGACGCGGTCGAACTCAACCCGCAGGTCGCCGATCTGCTGAGGGAGGAGTTCAGTGACTACACCGGCGGTCTGCTGAAACGCCCGGGCGTGCGCCTGCTCGTCGGCGACCCGCGCGGCTTCCTGGCGGCGACCGATCGTCGCTACGACCTGATCCAGATGTCGCTGACGGGCGCGGCCGGCGGCGGCCTAAGCGGCCTCAACGAG
>Ga0209450_10000397_pt1 | contig 22594 bp, 21 predicted proteins | sample FrelakmetLWP11LW_FD_187149 | JGI IMG/M metagenome (GOLD analysis project Ga0209450, IMG submission 187149) | Freshwater lake sediment microbial communities from the University of Notre Dame, USA, for methane emissions studies - LWP11 LW (SPAdes)... | ecosystem: Environmental > Aquatic >...
CGGTGCCGCAAGGCTACGGCCGTCGCATCATTGCCCGGGATCGCGCCCGCGAGCCGCCGCGCCTGCTCCGCATAGCTGACGGCCGAGACTCCCGCCGTCGGCGGCATCGTGTGCAAGCGGGCGAGCAACCTGCCAATGCGCGAGAGATTGTCGGGCTCACCGGCATCGGACGCCTGCCAGGTGCGCCCATCGATGTAGCGCGTGACCAGCAGACCTGTCGGCGGATCGCAGGCCAGCACGTCGGGCGCAAACCCCGCCGCCGCCACCGCAGCCAGCAACCTGCATTCACTGCGGCGGTTCACGCCGAGACGCTCGGCAGCGGCATATCCCAGGCGCGCGTACCAGGCCTGCCCGCCTTGCTCGACGCGCCACGCGTGGTTGCTGAGCCCACCCGTGAGCCGCGTCATCTGTCCGTCGGCCCATGCCCGCGTCGCGGCATGATCGCGCAGCAGTGCGCGCAGCCGCGCCTGCTCGGGATCGATCGGTTGCGTTGGGCCGCTCGCTTCAGGCATCGGCGCGCGCCACCGTGCCAACTTCGTGCTGCGCGAGATCGGCCCGCCATGCCAGGTAGCCACGCACGGCGATGACGACGTAGAAAATGAACAGCGCCGCGGTGGCGTGGAAGCCCTGGCTCCAATAGAGCACTGCTGCGACCGTGTCGATCACGATCCAGTACAGCCAGTTCTCGAGCACCTTGCGCGCAACGAGCCAGGTGGCAAGCACGCTGGCCCAGGCCACGAGCGCGTCGACGTAGGGCACGAGACCGCCCTGCGAGCGGGCGATGATCCAGCCATTCAACAGGCTGGCCGCGAGCATGAATCCGATGCCGGTTGCATGCCAGGCAGCGCTCCGGCGCGTGACCGGCAAAGCGTCACCGCTCGTGACCATGCCCCCACGCCACGCACGCCAGCCATAGACCGCCATCCCGATGTAGAAGACCTGCAGCAAGGCCTGCATCTGCAGTCCGCCACGCGCGAACAGCACCAGGTAAATGCCCGAACTCGCAATCGCGCACGCCCAGCACCACGCGTTCTGCCGAACTGCGAGCAGCAGGTAGCCGAGCGCCAGCGCCACCGCCGCCCACTCGGCCGGCGGAATGGCCGCAAGCGACTGCAGCAGACTCGTCATGCGGACCGCATCGGTTTCACACCTCTACCGGTGACGGCGCGCCGCCCAGCACCTTCATGACGAACACTGCCCGCGAATTGCTCGCGAACGTCCGTTTCGTTTCCTCGCCGAGGATTGCGAACACCCGGTCATGCTCGCCGGAGACCTGCGTGCTCATCGCGTTCGTCTCGACGCGCAGGTCCGGATGCCCGTTCAACCGCTCGATGAAGTCCTTGATCGGCGGGACGTAGTCCGCGTCGAGCGGATAAAGGCTGATATCGACTGCAATGCGCATGGTCTTCTCCGTAACGATCGGTCACGAGCAACCGCTGCGGGCGACAAGTCAGCGCAGAGTCCATTGCACCGTCACCCCGAACTGCCGCGGATCCCCCCGCTGCACATAGAGCTCATTGGCGAAATCCGGCGGCACGAGCCCGAAATAGAATCCGCGGACCGCATAACGCTCGTCGAAAACGTTACGCCCCCAGGCGTGCACGGACCAGCGCTCGCCCGCATATCCCGCCCGCAGGTTAACGAGCGTGTACGGCTCGGAGCGCTGGTCATGGCTGGCATCGAAGTAGAACGCATCGCTGCCGCTCAGGTCGGCCCGCGCCATCCAGCCGCGGCCGGCGTTCCACTCGGCGGAAAACGAATACTGGTACTGAGGGGCGTGGGCCTGCTCGCGACCGTCGAGGTCGCGATCTCCATAGCGATACCCGACGTACTCGGAGTACAGCAGCCCGAGCGTGCCGCCGAGCGTCACCGACGGCCTGATGCGCCACGCCACCGAACCCTCGAGGCCGGCATTGCGGCCGCGGGCGGCGTTGTCGGTGTAGAAAACGTACGACAACGGATCACCCGGATCGACCTGGAACGAAGTCGCGACCTGCTGCGACTCGCGCCACATGTGGAACACGGCCAGCTCGCCCGACAGCGCGCCGTCTGCACTCGCGTAGCGGGCGCCGCCCTCCAGGTTCCAGAGGTACTCAGGCTCGAACTCTCGCCGTTCGTCGGGCACGAGCTGCCCGATGTTGAAGCCGCCTGCCTTGTAGCCGCGACTCGCCGTCGTGTACCAGCCCGACCGCGCGCCGAACTCACCCGACAGGGACACGTGGCCGCCGACCATCGTATCGCTGGGCGAGAACGCTGCGCCGTCGCTGTCGTCGTAGTCGGCGGACCAGCGCTCGACACGCAGCCCTGCCGCGAGCACGAGATCAATGGCCACCCGCCATTCAGCCTCACCGTAGGCCGCGAGGTTCAGCGCCTCGTACTCGCTCTCGAGCAGCGGTCGCAGCAGCTCGCCGGCAAATTCGTCCCGCTGCAGGTTGTCCTCTTCGAGCCGCAGCGCGTACACGCCCGCGAGCCATCCGAATCCCGCGTCGCGCGCGGTCGCATCGCTGGTCAAGCGCAGGTCCTGGCTCAGCGTGCCGCGTTCCCGGTCGTAGCGGGAGAAATAGTCATAGGGCGCGAACTCGCCCCAGTCGTCGTCGTTGCCCCAGTCACCGTCGAAGCTGTAGACGCTGTCCGAGGACGCGAAGGCGGTCGTGCTGAGCAGGCTCGCATCGACAAGATCCACCGCCACCTTGGCGGAGGCGCCGCTCGAGCGCTGCGCGTCGCGGCCCGGGCGATCCGACCGCGTATCGAACGAGTTGTCGATCGCGAACGCATCGAAGCCGTTGTCGAGGTCCGCATGCAACGCCGCGATGTCCACCTGCCAGCCGGCGAGCGGCTGCAGCCGCAGCTTGCCACGCAGCGTGAGCTCGTCACGACCGTTCGTGTCGTCGCGGCCGAGATAGCGATTGCGGCGGAACCCGTCGCTGCGGGCCTGCTGGGCTGCGAGCCGCCAGGCGCCGGGCCCAACGCCGGCGGCACCAATCGCGCCCCCCGCGACCAGCGCGGCGCCCGCCATGCCGTCCTCACCCGCCGTCAGCTCGGTGCGCAACTCACGCTCAGGCCGCGGGTCGGCGGTCCGAACGTTGATCAGGCCCGCCAGCGCATTCGCACCGTAGCGGGTTCCCTGCGGGCCACGCAGCACCTCGATCCGCTCCACGTCGAACGAAGTCGCCGGCATGCCGACGCCACTGAAGTCGATGTCGTCGATCAGGAAGCCGACCGACGGGTTGGGCGCCCCCTGGTACTGCTCGAGCTCGCCGACCCCGCGCAGCTGGAAATAGCGCGGCCGGGACGTGCCGCCCGACCAGTTCAGGTTCGGGACGAGCCCCACCACGTCGGCGAAATGCTGCAGTCCGGCCGACTCGAGCAACGCGGCATCGAGCACCGTGACGCTGGCCGTGACCTCGCTGGCGGGCGCGGGCCGTAACGAGGCCGTGACGATGATCTCTTCGAGCGCCGTCGACTCGTCGGCGGCTGTCGCAGCGGCCGCAACGACGCCACAAGCCAGCATCGCAATGACGCCATTCCACTTTAAGTTATACGGATAACCTAATGATAAATAAAGACTATAGATTCTTGCTGAAGCCACTTCACCTGCTCCCTACGCCGGTGCTAACCGGATCAGGTTCAACGGGTTCGCCGATGAGCGGCTCGCGCGGCGCTCGGCATCTCAGGCCCAGTCAGGCCACCCCAAGGTGCCGCGCAGTATAGCCGCGCGGTCGGGGACCGGGAACGCCGGCGGTTGACGGCGCCCACGCGCTCGGGACTAATGCGCGTCCCCAACCCGCGGATCGGTTCCGAAATGGCCAAGCGCAAGTGCCGCCTGTTCCTCGTCGATGCGTTCACCCGCGAGCGTTTCTGCGGCAACCCTGCCGCGGTGATCCTCGATGCCGAGCAGCTTACGGAAGACGAGATGCGCCGCATCGCGCGCGAGATCCCCGGCACCGAGGTTGCGTTCGTGATGGCCTCGGAGACGCCCGAGCACGATGTCGAGATCCGCTTCTTCTCGCCCCGGCGCGAAGTGGCATTCGTCGGCCACGCCACCGTGGCGGCGCACTACGTGCGCGCGATCGCCAACGGCGTGCCGAAGGGCAAGGTCCGGCAGAAGTGGGCTGGGGGCATCGTCGAGGTCGAGGTCACGGGCCGCGCGCCTGCGCTGCGGGTCGCCGTTCACCAGAGTCCGGCGACATTCGGACCGGTGGTACCGGAGGAGCGCCGGGCGCCAGTGCTCGACGCGCTCGGCATCAGTTCGTCGAGCCTGCACCCGAACTGTCCGATGCAGGTGATGAGCAAGGCCAATTCCCGGCTGCTCGTCGGGCTACGCTCGCCGGATACGCTGGAATCGCTGCAGCCGGACATGGAGGCGCTGATTCACCTGACGCCGCACGTCGGCGCCGACGGATTCTTCGTCTTCGCGTTGAAGCCGGGCAGCGACCCGATCACGACCGAATCGCGCATGTTCTGCCCGGTCATCGGCGTGCCTGAGGACCCCGTGAGCGGCAATGCGCACGGCATGCTCGGCGTCTACATGCTGAGCAACGGCTTGCTGGCTGCAACGGATGGCAAGGTCAGCTTCACTGGCCACCAGGGTCGCTTCGTCGATCGACCGGGCACGGTCGAGGTCGAGGTCACGGCCTCCGGTAAGCGGGCCACGAGCGTCTGCGTCGCGGGCGACGCCACGATCGTCTACCAGGCGGAAATCGAACTCTGAAGCGTCTCGCGGTCACGGCATCTGCGACGGCGCTCGCGGCCGTGGCCGTCTGTGCCGCGGACAGGGCGCCTGCGAACCCGGGTGGCTCCGCCACGCTTTGCGGCACCGGGCCACTCGAGATCCTGCTCACCAACGACGACGGTGTCGACGCCGTCGGCATTCGCGCCCTGCGCACGCAACTGGTCGCGGCGGGCCACCGGGTGATGCTGGTCGCGCCCGATCGTAACGCGAGCGGCAGTGCGATGAGCTTCACGTGGGGCACCGTTCGCGTTACGCGCGATGCGTCCGATGCCAATGTCGTCGCGGTCGGCGGCACGCCGGCCACGGCCGTAGTGCTGGGCGCGACCGCGCTCTATCCGTCGGGACGGCGCCCCGACCTCGTCGTCTCCGGCATCAACCACGGATCGAATGCGGGCGCACTGCTGGCGCTCTCCGGCACCGTGGGCGCGGCACTCGCTGGCACCGTGCTGGTCGATCCGCCGGTGCCCGCATTCGCAGTGAATGCCGCACGCGCATTTGCGGCGGAACCGATCGACTCAGCGGCGAATCGCGCGCAGATGGACGCCGTCGCACGAGACGCGACGAACCTGATCGCCGCGCACCGCAACTGGTTCTGCGACGGCGACCGCGTCGTCCGCCCCGGTGCAGTGCTGAACGTGAATTACCCGGGACGGCCAGTGTCCCAACTGAAAGGCACGCGGATGACCCGGCCGGGCTCGGCTTCCGACCTGCGAATCGTCTTCGAGCAGACCACCGCCGGCGAGTATGCGGCCCGCGCGCGACAGTCCGAGGCGATCGACGATCGCCATTCGGACAACTACTGGCTCGCGGCGGGTTACGTGACGATCACGCCACTGAATGCAGACCTGACCTACGACGAGGCGCGCGACGCGCCGAGCCAGCGGTAGGTCTCGCCCCCGCGGCCGGCGCGACCCTCCTCCACCAGCTTGAGCGCGTGTGCAAGCAGCGAATAGCGCGCATAGGCATGCATGAATGCGGGCACGTCGTCGTAGACCTCGGACAGCACCTCCTCGAGCGTCGCGGTGCCGCGCCGTTCGAGCGCAAGCGCGAGCCTGGATTCGCGGGCGAGCCGATGCCCGATCACCCGGTCGATCTCGGCAAGCGCATCGGGCATCACCGCGCCGTGCCCCGGCGCCAGCGCAGTCAACGGCAGTTCACGCAACTGGCGCAGCGATTCGAGATAGGCCCGCATCGAGCCGTCCGGCGGAATGATGATTACCGTCGAGCCGCTCATCAGGTGATCGCCCGTGAAGAGCAGGCCCGCAGGCTCGAACAGGAAACAGACGTGGTTCGACGCGTGGCCCGGCGTGTGAATCGCCTGCAGCGCACCCTCGCCGGCCGCGATGCGCTCACCGTGCGCGATGCCCGCGTCGGGCGCATAGGTCGGATCCTGGTGGCCGTCGTCGGGCGCGGGCTGGCCGTACACGCGGGCACCGGTCCGTTCGCGCAGCCAGGCCGCGCCCGGCGAATGGTCGGGATGCGAGTGCGTGCAGAGGATGCGGTCGATCCCGGAGCCCGCGACCTCGAGGATCCGCGCCAGATGGCCGGCATCGTCACAACCGGGATCGATCACGACGGGCCGCTCGGTCCCGACGACGTAGGTGTTCGTACCCGGCCCCGTCAGCGGCGACGGGTTCGGTGCCACGATGCGCCAGACGGCAGCACCGATCTGCTGAACCGCGCCGGTCATGGGCAGGGCCTGGGGATCGAAGTTCGTCATCGGTGACCCAGGCTCATCGCCTGCAAGAACTGGCGCGGCCGGAGGGATTCGAACCCCCGACCCTCAGGTTCGAAGCCTGATGCTCTATCCAACTGAGCTACGGCCGCGCGCGGGATGCGCAATTCTAGCGCACTACAGATCGAGGCCGTATTGATAGAACGCCTGGTCCCGCTGCCAGCCGAGGGACTCGTAGAGTCGCTGGGCCGGCGCATTGGTCCTGGCCGTGGCGAGTTCCAGCCCGAAGGCTCCGGACGCACGCGCAAATCGGGCCGCGGCCTCCATCAGCAGTCGACCGACGCCACCGCGCCTCGCCGACGGCGCAACGAAGAGATCGCTGAGGATGAAGACCGGCGCCGCCCGAATCGACGAGAAGCACGGATAGAGTTGCACGAAACCAAGGGCTTCGCCGTCCGCGGCCTCCGCGACGAGCACGGTCGACTGGCGCTGCGACAGCCGCTCGGCGAGGAAGCGGCGGGCCCGCGGCAGGTCGGCGGGTTGCCGATAGAACTGCCGGTAGGCATCGAACAGCGGCGCAACGAGATCGGCATCGGCCACCGTCGCCTGGCGGATCAAGACCGTCATCGGGGGCTCCGCAGCCGTGCTCAAGTCGCCATCAGCGTCGGGCCGCCCTTCGCTTCGGCTCGCTGGTAGGCGGGGCGCGCGCGCATCCGCTTCAGGTACTCGTGCAGGTGTGGATGGCTTCCGCTGTCCGGCACCCGCGACAGCAGCGCCTCGACCGCGAAGCTCATCTGGAAATCCGCCATCGTGATCTCCGGACCGGCGAACCACGGGTGCGTGCCCAAGTGATCCTCGATGAACGCGAGCGCCGCCTGCAGGTTGGGATCGATCAGCGTCGCCTGTACCTTCTCGGAAATCCCGCGCGCAATGGGCCGCACGAAGAACGGCATTGGTCGCTTCGGGATCGTCACGAACACGAGCTTCATGACCAGCCAGTTCATCAGCGAGCCCTCGGCATAGTGCATCCAGTAGCGGCACTGCCGGTACGCCGGCGTGCCGACCGGCGGCTGCAGATGCGCGACATCGCCCCGCCCCTGCGGGCCGTACTTCTCGACGATGTACTCGATGATCGCGCCGGACTCGGCAATGACCTCGCCATCGTCGGTGACGACCGGTGACTTGCCGAGTGGATGAATCGCCTTGAGCTCCGGTGGTGCCAGGCGCGTCGTCGCGTCGCGACGATAGACCTTGAGCTCGTACGGAACGCCGAGTTCCTCGAGCAGCCACAGGATGCGCTGTGAGCGGGAGGTCTCGAGATGGTGGACGGTGAGCATGGGTGGGCGCCTTCCTGGTCGACTATTTCATGGTCGGCATCACGAACTGCGCACCCTCGCGTGCAGCCGTCGGCCACCGCGACGTCACGGTCTTCAGGCGCGTGTAGAACCGGACCCCATCCGGCCCGTGCACGTGCAGCGGTCCGAACAGCGAGCGCTTCCACCCGCCGAACGAGTGGAACGCCATCGGCACCGGGATCGGCACATTGACGCCGACCATTCCGGCCTGCACGCGATGCGCGAACGTGCGCGCGGCCTCGCCGCTGGCCGTGAAGATCGCGGTGCCGTTGCCGAACTCGTGCGAATTCACGATCTCGAGCGCCGCCTCGAAATCCGCTACGCGGACCACGCACAGCACGGGCCCGAAGATCTCCTCGCGATAGATCCGCATTGCCGGTTGCACCCGGTCGAACAGGCACGGCCCGAGGTAGTACCCCTGCTCGTAGCCCTTGATCTTCAGTCCACGACCGTCGACGACGAGTTCCGCGCCTTCCTGCACCCCGAGGTCCACGTAGCCTCGCACGCGCTCGAGGTGTTCGCGCGTGACGAGCGGTCCCATGTCGGTCCAGTCCGCGGTGCCGGGCGCCACCTTGAGCTCGGCGAGTTGCTGCTTGACCGCGTCGACCAGACGGTCGCCGGCATCGCCGACGGCCACGGCGACCGAGATCGCCATGCAGCGCTCGCCCGCGGAGCCGAAAGCAGCGCCGACGAGCGCGCTCGCGGCATTGCGCGTATCGGCGTCGGGCATCACGACCATGTGGTTCTTGGCGCCGCCGAGCGCCTGCACGCGCTTGCCGTGCGCGGACGCCGTCCGGTAGATGTACTCGGCCACGGGCGTCGAGCCCACGAAACTCACTGCGGCCACGCGCGGGTCAGTCAGCAGCGTGTCCACGGCCTCGCGATCGCCGTTGACGACGTTGCACACGCCATCGGGCAGCCCGGCCTGCTGCAGCAATTCGGCGACGCGCAACGGCACGCTTGGATCCTTCTCCGAGGGCTTGAGCACGAACGTATTGCCGCAGGCGATCGCCACCGGAAACATCCACATCGGCACCATCGCCGGAAAATTGAACGGCGTGATACCGGCGCACACACCCACCGGCTGGCGCATCGACCAGCTGTCGACGCTGGTGCCGACGTTCTCAGTGAACTCGCTCTTCAGCAACTGCGGGATGCCGCAGGCGAACTCGACCACTTCGATGCCGCGCGTCAGCTCGCCGCGCGCGTCGGAAAGCACCTTGCCATGCTCCGAGGTGAGCAGCAGCGCGAGTTCGTCGGCCTGTGCCTCGAGCAGCGCCTTGAAGCGGAACATGACGCGTGCCCGCTGCAAGGGCGTCGTGGCGGCCCAGGCGGGCAGCGCGGCCTCGGCGGCTGCGATCGCCACCCGGGTTTCGTCGGCGGAGGCGAACGCGACGCGGCCGCGCAGCGCTCCGGTGGCTGGATCGAAAACCGGGCCGTCGCGGCCCGACGTACCGGCGACGTGGCGTCCGGCGACGTGGTGGCCCAACAGGAACGGGGCCGGTTCGTGACCCCCGATCGGGGATGGCGTGCTCATGGGGAAACCTCTGCAGATGCGCTCCGGGCGTCCGGCCCCGGGGGGCGTCATTGGACACCAGAACCACCCGCGGCCGCCACCGTCGCGGGCCTGGGCGGTGCCCGCTTCAGCTGGAAAGCCGGTCGTCCGGCAACAGCGCGTCGGCCGCGAGCTGCGGCTGCGCCGCAATCTGCCGGTAGATCGGCGTGAAATCGGGGGCCGTCTCGCGGAACAGCTGCGCGAAATCGTCGATCACGAAATACGTCTGCTGGAAACTGTCGATCTTGTAGCGCGTGCGCATCACGCGCCCCAGGTCGAAGCCGATGCGCCGCGGCTCGGGACTCGCGAGCGCATGGTCGATCTCGCTCGGCGACGACAGGATCCCGGCGCCGTAGACGCGTGGACCGTCGTCCGTCCGGATCAGCCCGAACTCGACCGTGTACCAGTACAGCCGCGCCAGGTACTCGAGCGCATGCAGTCCATCGGCCTTCTGCCCGCCCTGCCCGTACGCCTGCATGTAGTCGGCGAACACCGGGTCGAACAGCAGCGGCACGTGGCCGAAAAAGTCGTGGAAGATGTCGGGCTCGACGATGTAGTCGAACTCGTGCTCCTCGCGCAGCCAGACCGTGACTGGAAATCGGCGATGCGCGAGATGCGTGAAGAAGACGGGCTCGGGCAGCAGTCCGGGCACCGCGACGACCTGCCAGCCGGTCACGCGGCCGAGGCGCTCGTTCACTTCGTCGAAACGGGGGATGCCGGCGTCGTAGCCCAGCGTATCCACGACGCGCAGGAACTCGACGCAGGCCCGGCCCGGCACGAGACGCATCTGCCGCGCATACAGCCGGCGCCAGCGCTCCTGCTGCGCCGGAGCGTAGGCCGCGTAGTCCTGGCTGACCGTGTAATCCGGGCGCATCCCGGCATAGTCGCCCCGGAGCCCGTGCGCGCTGGCGCCAAAGGTCGCCGGCGGGTCGGATGCCGTCATCTCGCTGCCTCCTGACGAGTCGAGGGCGCCAAGCATAGCTGCTCCCGGGTGACCGTCTGATATAGTTTTGCGCTCCATTTCCCGCCGCCTGCAGAGGAATCCACAATGAAGCTCTCGACCTCCCTCGCCGTCCTGCCGTTGATGTTCGCGCTCGGCGCGAGCGCCCAGGCGGCCTGCATCTATCCCCAGGCACCGCAGAAGCTGCCGAACGGCGGCCAGGCGACCAAGGAAGAAATGCTTGCGGCCCAGGGTGAGGTCAAGGCCTACTCGAAGACCGTGCAGGAGGTCTACCTGCCCTGCCTCGAGCAGGAAAAGAACGAATCCCTCGCGGCGCTCGACAGCATGGATCCGGAGTACACGCAGAAGAAGGCTGCGATCGAGTCCGTGCATGCCAAGAAGCACAACGCGGCGCTCGACGAGCTGCAGGCGATTGCGGCACGTTGGGGCGACGAGCTCAAGGCATTCGGCGCCAAGGACAAGCAGTAGCCCCGCGCCGCGGACCATGACAACCGACCTGCCCCTCGCCCGGAACGTCATCGCGCACCCCGCGGCCGACCGGGCGCGTGACCGGCTCGGCCGTCCGATGCATGACCTGCGCATTTCCGTGATGGATCGCTGCAACTTCCGCTGCCCGTACTGCATGCCGAAGGAAACGTTCCACGATCGGTACCGATTCCTGCGCGCCACCGAGCGGCTGAGCTTCGAGGAGATCGTGCGGATCGCGCGAGCCGGCATCGCGCTCGGCGTACGCAAGCTCCGGCTCACGGGTGGCGAGCCCCTGCTGCGCACGGACCTCGCGGACCTCGTGGCCGAGTTGTCGATTCTCGATGGCATCGAGGATCTCGCGTTGACGACCAATGGCGTGCTGCTCGCGCAGCATGCCGCCGAACTGAAGGGCAACGGCCTCCATCGGGTCACGGTCAGCCTCGACACGCTCGACCCGGACGTGTTCGCGACCATGAGCGGCGGCTTCGGCGGCGTCGAGCAGGTGCTGGAGGGCATCTCGGCCGCGCTGGACGCCGGCCTGAATCCCGTCAAGGTCAACGTGGTCGTGCGCCGCGGCGTCAACGACCACACGGTACGGCCGCTGCTCGAACGCTTCCGGGGCACGCCGGTGATCGTGCGGTTGATCGAGTACATGGACGTGGGCAACCGCAACGCATGGCAGCCGCACGAGGTCGTGCCGTCCGCAGAGGTGCTGGCCGCAATCCGCGAGCGCTGGCCCGTCACGGCAGTGGCAGGCGACTACCGCGGCGAGGTCGCCGAGCGCTACAGCTACGACGACGGCGCCGGCGAGATCGGCTTCATCTCGTCCGTCAGCGCGCCGTTCTGCGGCGCCTGCAGCCGGGCCCGGCTCTCGTCCGAAGGCGTGATCTACACGTGCCTTTTCGCGGCGGCGGGCACGGACCTGCGCGCGCCACTGCGAGCCGGAGCGACGGACCAGGAGTTGCTCGACCTGCTGCGCGGCGCCTGGGCGCGCCGTGACGATCGCTACAGCGAGCGTCGCAACGAGTTGCGCCAGCAGCAGACGCTTCACAAGATCGAAATGCACTACATCGGCGGATGACGAACGAATTCACGCACGTCGACGCGCAGCGCCAGCCCGCCATGGTCGACGTGGGCAGCAAGGCGGTCACGCATCGCACCGCGGTGGCCCATGCGCTCGTCCGCTTTCCGGCACCCGTGGCCGAGGCGCTGCGGGAAGCCGGCTTCGAGACCAGCAAGGGCCCCGTGTTCCACACGGCCATCATCGCGGGGGTCATGGCGGCGAAGCGCACGCACGAGCTGATCCCTTTCTGCCATCCGCTCGGCATCGAGAACTGCCGCATCGAGATCGACATGAACGAGCGTGCGGAAGCCGAGGTGCGCTGCACGGTCAGCGTGCACCACAAGACGGGCGTTGAGATGGAGGCGCTCACCGGTGCCGCAGTCGCCGCCCTCACGATCTACGACATGTGCAAGGCGCTGTCGCACGAGATCGTCGTAGCCGATCTGCGGCTGCTGGAGAAGCGCGGCGGCAAGCGTGACGTGGCGGCGCGATGATCGACGTTCACGTCCAGTACTTCGCAGTGTTGCGCGAGCGAGCCGGGCTCAGCCAGGAGACGGTGGCGACGGCGGCTGCGACGGCGGCCGAGCTTTACGACGAACTGGCCACCCGCCACCCTTTCAACCTGCCGCGCTCGATGCTGCGCGTAGCGATCAACGACGAGTTCGCGGACTGGTCGCGGCGGCTCGGCACCGGCGACCGGATCGTGTTCATTCCGCCCGTCGCAGGCGGCTGATGCGCGCGTTCGCCTTCAGCAGCGAGCCCCTCGATCCCGAGCGCCATCGCGCGGCACTGGCCGATCCGGCCTCGGGCGGTTACGCGAGCTTCGAGGGCTGGGTGCGGGACCACAACGAGGGTCGACGCGTCGAGCGGCTCGAGTACGAGGCATTCGAGGCGCTGGCGATCAAGGAAGGAGAACGCATCGTTGCCGACGCCGTGGCCCGCTTCGGCGTGTCGCGGGCCGCCTGCGTGCACCGCGTCGGCTCGCTCGGCATCGGCGACCTCGCCGTCTGGGTGGGCGTCGCCTCGGCGCACCGCGGCGAGGCCTTCGCGGCCTGCCGCTACATCATCGACGAAGTGAAGCACCGGGTGCCGATCTGGAAGAAGGAGCACTACGCGGACGGCGACTCAGGCTGGGTCAACTGCGAACGCTGCGCGGCTGCCGCGCAGCCGCACGATCACGAACATGATCATGACGGTGCCCATGCGCCCGCGGCGCATCACGCCCGATCGGCTGCCGACCCCGGGCGCGACTTCGAGCACGATTACTCCCGGCAGGTGGCGCTGCCCGAGGTGGGCACGGCCGGACAAGCAAAGCTCGCGGCCGCGGCGGTGCTGGTGGTCGGCGCCGGCGGCCTCGGCGTGCCCGTGCTGCAATACCTCGCCGCGGCCGGCGTTGGCCGCATCGGCATCCTCGATGGCGATCGTGTCGAGGCGAGCAACCTGCACCGCCAGCCGCTCTACGGCATCGCGGACATCGGACACTTCAAGGCCGAAGTCGCCGCCGGACGGCTCGCCACGCTCAATTGCGACATGCGGATCGACGCGATCGCGACGCACGCAACCCACGGGAATATCGACGAGCTCGTCGCGGACTACGACGTCGTCGTCGAGTGCACGGACAACTTCCGCGCCAAGTTCCTCGTCAACGACGCAGTGGTCCGTTCCGGCAAGCCTGCGGTATTCGCGAGCGTGCACCAGTATGAAGGGCAGCTGCAGGTCTATCGTCCCGAGCCGGGCTGGCCGTGCCTGCGATGCCTGTGGCCCTCAGCGCCGCGGGATGGCCTGGTGGGCAACTGCGCCGAGGCTGGCGTGCTCGGGCCCGTGCCGGCGACGCTCGGCGCGATGCAGGCCATGCAGGCGCTGAAGCTGCTGCTCGGGCTGGGCGCCACAGAGGCCCCGGCGCTCGTCATGGTGGATCTGCTCACGCTGGAAATGCGTCGCTTGACCGCCCGGCGCAACCCGGCATGCGACCACGACCTGGACGTTTCAGCTGAAACGCCCGATGCGGCCCCGCTCGAACTCGAGTTCGAGACGCTGGCGGCGGCGCGGGCGTCCGGCCTCGAATTGATCGACATACGCGAAGCCTGGGAACGCAGGTTCGATTCGCCTGACGCGTCCATTCCTGCGCACTGCCCTCTCAGCGAACTGGTGAATGGCCGGGCTGCGTTTCCGCGCGACGGCCGCTACCTGATCGTCTGCGCGCACGGCGTTCGCAGCCTGTCGCTCACCGAGCACCTGCGCTCGCTTGGACAGACCGAGGTTTTTTCGCTGAGGGGCGGCCTCGCTGCACTGCGCGCCTGAAGCCCGGCACGGCCGGGACCGCAGCAATCGAAGCGATGCGCAGCCGTCACGACCCCCGTCGGCCCGACAGGCCCGCGGCAGCGGTCGTTCGCGGACTTCACAGAACGGCCAGGCGCGGCCCGTCGGTCCAAGATCTATAGGCGTCGCGCCGACTTTGCATGACTCGAAACCCGGCTCCGGTCAAATTGAACTCATGTCTCGACAAAACACGTTGGGCGTCATGATAGACGTGGATCCGATCGCTCGGCGTAGACTCGCCGAACTATCCCGGCACTTCGCCGTGGGACATCTCTCCAACGACCAGCTCGAGGACGCACTGCCTGCCAGCGCTGAGGCAGCCTTACGTGACATCTGGTTCTGTGGCCTGTGGCCCCTGTACGACGACTTCTATGAGCACCGCCTCGTTGATAAGCACAAGCTCACACCTGAAGGTCGAGAGCACGTGGCTCGCGTCGTGATTTTCCTGAGATCGAGCCAGCCTTATCGCTAGTAAAGGGTCACCGGTCTTAGATCAGTACCCACAGGCTTGCGATCGCTGGTTACGCTCAGCTGGTTTGCGCGCTTCTGGCGGCGGCGCATCGCCCGCGCAGCAGATGAATCAGTGTGGCCATTCTTCTCGCGCAGAGACTATGAAGCGGCGCTGGCAAATCCGGTCTATCTCTCAGGGCATGACGCCCAACTTGGTGTTCCAGCCGACCGGCCTCGCCCTGCGGGCTCGGCTGGTGGCTGAACACCGGCGCTTGGCCGCACGAACACCTCCCGCGCATCTATGCGCCACGCCTCGACGACAGCATCTCCACGCATGGGTGTCGGTGCCGGCGATGCCGAACTGTGCGCAGAGCAAGTAGGTGACGGCCTCGGCATCGGTCTCGCGCGTCACGAGGTCGGGGCGGATGCTGCGATCCGCTTCCTGGTAGAGGCAACGCCTGCTTGACCGTCCTTCACTTCAGTAGACGATAATCACTCAAGCGAAACCACTTGCGGGAAAGGATGAACCCAGTCACTGGCTCAGGAGAGAGGCTGGTGACCTCTTCGGTCATGTTTCTCCTGTAAAAGGCGGTGCAGGTGGCATTCTGCCAGACCGTCTTTTGCATCTTTCTTCTCATGTCGGCGACGTATGCATCCTGAAGGTCGCGTCTGGCATCGATGGCCTTGATGCTCTTGTCCCGCTTCACGGTGCAAATGGCCTGAACGATGTAATCAGTTGCCGCCGCCATATAGGAAATCTGCGAGCTGTGCCCGGTGCCGGTGTTCGGGCCGTTCACCTTGAAATAGTTGGGGTAGCCGGAGACGGTGATGCCCTTGTAGGAGACTGCCTCCTTCTCCCATTCGCTGTTTAGGTTGCGGCCACCCAGCCCATTCACCTGAAACGTCAGCGCTTTCTTCATGTCCGAATAAGCGAAGTAGCCCGTCGCGTAGACGATGACGTCGAGCGGGATATCCTTGCCATCCTTGGTCCTGATGCCCTCGGGCGTGATGCATTCAATCCCGCTGATGTCCACCTCGACATTGTCGAGGGACAGCGCGGGGAGATAGGTGTTGGTCGGTATGAGCCGCCGGCAGCCCAACTCGTAATCGGGCAGCATGTGCTGCCGCAATTTGTCGTCGTTGATGAACGTGTCCAGGTGCTTCTTCAATCTTCTCCGGTAGTGGTCCTTCATAAGCCGGCTGATCGCCGATATCCCCGGATAGCGGCGAAAGGCGATGAACCGGATGTCATAGAAGGCAAAGACGAGCAAACGGATGATGTGCCGTACGCCCGGCAGGGTTCGAACGAAGCGCTCTACGGCACCGTAATGCCGGTCCGAGCGCGGGAGAATCCACTGCGCCTTGCCCATGAACAGGGTCAACCGGGATACCTTGCCGGCTATGGCCGGCACGATCTGGGCGGCTGAACATCCCGAGCCGATCACTCCCACACGTTTTCCCTCATAGGCCACGGAGTGATCCCAGTGCCCGGAGTGGAACAACGCTCCTCTGAAGGCTTCCGCGCCTTTGATCCTGGGAGTGTGCGGGTTCGCCAGCACCCCGCTGGCGTCGATCACGAAGCGGGCCGTATACCTCTCGCCTGACTCAGTCTCCACGTGCCACAGCAATTCATGCTCGTCAAAGGCGAGCATGGCCACCGTCTGGTCCGTACGGGCATGCTTTCGCAAGCCGAACCTGTCGATGATATGGTTCGTGTATGCGAGCAATTCGGCTTGCGAGGCAAAGGATTTCCTGAACGGATAGGGTATGAACGAGATGCAATAGAGGCTGGTTGGAACGTCCACCTCTGCGCCAGGATATGAGTTGACCTGCCAAGTGCCGCCCAACTCGGAACTTCTTTCCAGCAAGACGAAGTCGTTGCATCGACTCTTCTGCAATCGGATGGCCGCCAACAGCCCGGAGAATCCGGTCCCGATGATCACGGTCTCGACCTGTCGAGGCTGCATCGGGTTCCCGGCGTGCGCAGATAACTCTCCCGATGCGGCTTGCTCGGATGCGCTCATCTTCAGGCCCATCCAGTCCGTCGGTGGCCAATGTTCAAATCGAGCCTAATCGAGTAGTTGCTGGTCAGACCGCCGTGGCAGGTGTTGCTGCAACCCGCGGCCGTACGGGTCGTGGAGGACGGGTACCGCTGGGTGAAGGAGATTGCCCAGCCGGAAGTCGCGAGCGCAGGTGGGATACTCGCCATATCGAGGACGAGCAGAGACACCGCACAAAGTGCGATCCGGACAGCACGGCACGACGACATGAGCAATTACTCCTGGACGTTCTGCTGGCGCCCGGTATGGCACCCAGCCCTTGCCGCGATCGGGTAGTCGCGTGCATTACCCTGTGAGACGTCAGAGCTCGGCAAAATCAGTCGCCCTCCTGGAAGCCTGCTCACGAACCGTCATCGATTTGCATTCGCATTACTGAATCGTGCAAGAGTCGCGAGTGCTTGCATACTCAATCGACGGCCAAACGACTCCGTCGGGCGCAACGCGATGGGGGAGCGCGCGTAGCCACATGGTCACTCGCTGCCGCCACATCTGCCTCGATGCGCCGCGGATCCCAAGTCAGCTGAAAGATATCTGCGCAGGCGCCGCCCTGATTCGGCGTATCAACCTCTACGTCGAGTGAAGACCACCATTCTTGGCGGCGACCTCGACTCCGGCCAGACGGACGCTCTCTATGTGCCCCGCAGCTTCGGCGAAGACCGCATGAGACGGACGTCACCACGCTCTGGCTGTTGGAAGCGTGTGGACTCTTGCCGCAGCGCAGAGAAGAATGACCGCTGCGGGTCTTCCCGGACCTGCCGCGTCCCCTTTCGACACCCTGGCGAACGGTCAATCGTAGCCGTTCAAGATGGGGGCGCGATCGCAGGCTGCCGTCAGCCAGGCGTGATTCGCGCATAGAAGCTACGGCCGCACCTGCCCTGTGCCTCGCACCACGTACTTGTAGCTGGTCAGTTGCTCGACACCCACGGGCCCGCGCGCGTGGAAGCGATCCGTGGAGATGCCAATCTCCGCGCCCATGCCGAACTCGCCGCCGTCCGCGAACTGCGTCGATGCGTTGTGCAGCACGATCGCGCTGTCGACGCGCGACAGGAACTTCTCCGCGGCAGAGGGATCCTCGGTGACGATCGACTCTGTGTGCGCCGAGCCGTAGCGCGCGATGTGGGCGATCGCGTCGTCGACGCCGTCGACGACCTTCGCGGCAATGACGGCGTCGAGATATTCCGTGTACCAGTCGTCCCCGGTCGCCGGGATCACGCGCGGATCCACCTTGCACACGGTCGCGTCGCCGCGCACCTCGCAGCCCGCGTCGAGCAGGTCGCGCACGATCGGCGCCAGGTGCGTCGCCACGCAGGCTGCGTCCACCAGCAGCGTCTCGGCGGCACCACAGATGCCGGTGCGCCGCAGCTTCGCGTTCAATACGATCGCCTGCGCCATGTTGAGGTCCGCGGCACGATCGACGTAGACGTGGCAGTTGCCCTCGAGGTGGCCGATCACCGGCACCCGCGCTTCCTGCTGCACGCGCGCAACGAGGCTCTTGCCGCCCCGCGGCACGATCACGTCGATCCAGTCGGCCATGCCGGCCAGCATGTAGCCGACCGCGGCGCGGTCGGTCGTCGGTACGAGTTGGATGCAGGCCTCGGGCAGGCCCGCGGCGCGCAACCCGTCAGCGAGGCACGCGTGGATCACCGTGCTGGAGCGATGGCTCTCGCTGCCGCCGCGCAGGATCGCCGCGTTGCCGGACTTGAGGCACAGCGCGCCCGCGTCGCAGGTCACGTTCGGGCGGCTCTCGTAGATGATACCGATCACGCCGAGCGGCACCCGCACACGCTGGATGCGCAGCCCGTTCGGGCGCACCCACTCCGCGAGCACGGTGCCGATCGGGTCGGCCAGCCGCGCAATCTCTTCGACGCCGCGCGCCATCGCCTCGATGCGCGCTGCATCGAGCGCCAGGCGATCGATCATCGCGGCCGCGAGACCGCTGATCCGCGCCACCTCGAGGTCCTGCGCGTTGGCGGAGAGGATCTCGGCACTGCGCCGGCGCAAGGCCTGCGCCGCCGCTTCGAGCGCGGCGTTCTTCTGCGCCGTACTTGCCCGCGCCAGTACCTCGGCGGCGGCGACCGCTGCGCGCCCGATGGGCGCCATCAGCTTTTCGATGTCCTCGATGATCAAGTGAGTACCAGGTCGTCGCGGTGAATCATCTCGTCGCGCCCGCGGTAGCCGAGCAGGCTCTCGAGCTCGGCGCTGCGCCGGCCGCAGATCCGCTCGGCATCCAGGCTCGAGTATGCGGTCAGGCCGCGGGCGATTTCGAGCCCGCCCGGGTCGCGCACCACGACCGCATCGCCGCGATCGAAGCGTCCGGCCACACGCACGACGCCTGCGGGCAGCAGGCTCTTGCCCTCACGCAGCGCACGCGCGGCGCCGGCGTCCACGGTCAGCTCGCCGCCGGGCTGCAACATGCCGGCGATCCATTGCTTGCGCACCGTGACCGGCGACGCATCGGCGACGAACCACGTGCAGCGCGCGCCCGATTCGATGCGCTCGAGCGGATGCATCTCGCGACCTGCGGCGATGCACAGACTGCAGCCCGCCGCGACGGCGATCTTCGCGGCCATGACCTTGGTGGCCATGCCGCCGGAGCCGACGTCCGAAGCCGATCCGCCAGCCATGGCCTCGATTTCGGCCGTGATCCGCGGCACCTCGGCGATGAACTCGGCGCGCGGCGCGCGCGTCGGATCGGCTGTGTAGAGGCCGTCGACGTCGGACAGCAGCACCACGCAGTCGGCGCTCACCATCTGGGAAACCCGGGCCGCCAGCCGGTCGTTGTCGCCATAGCGGATCTCGGCCGTCGCCACCGTGTCGTTTTCGTTGATGACCGGGATCGCACCGAGGCGCAGCAGCGCCGTCAGCGTATTGCGCGCATTGAGGTATCGGCGGCGCTGCTCGGTGTCGCCCAGCGTCAGCAGCACCTGCGCAACCGTGAAGCCGCCCTTCTCCAGCACTTCCTTCCAGGCGTGGGCGAGGCGGATCTGGCCGACGGCCGCCGCCGCCTGGCTTTCCTCGAGCTTGAGCTTGCCGGGCGGCAAGCCGAGCTCGCGCCGGCCAAGGGCGATGGCGCCCGACGAAACGAGGACGACTTCCTGGCCGCGCGACCGCAGCCGCGCGACGTCGCCGGCCAGCGATTCCAGCCAGGCGCGATTGACGCTGCCGGTCGACTTCTCGACCAGCAGCGCTGAACCGACCTTGACGACGACCCGTCGGGCCGCAGCGAGGCGCGATCCGCCGGCCACGGCCCCGGGGGTCATGCGAACGCGAAGTGCTCGGCAGGCAGCTTCATCAGGCCCGCCGCACCGGCTCGCGCCGCGGCGGCGTGCGAGTCGATGCGCGGCAGGATCCGGTCGAAGTAGTGCTGCGCCGTGACCAGCTTGGCCCGGTAGAAGTCGGCCTCGGCATCGCCCGCCGCGATCTTCTTCGCCGCGACGCCGGCGGCCGCCAGCCAGCACCAGCCCAGGCACACGTAGCCGGACACCTGCAGGTAGTCCGTCGCCGCAGCGCCGACCTCCTCGGGGTTCGCCATCGCCGCCTTGCCGAGTTCCGCGGTGAGACGGCCCCACTGCTCGAGCCGCTTGCCGAGTTCCACCGCGAACGGCGTCACCTCGGGCAGCGCCGCGTACTTGTCGATCGCCTCCTTGATCCGCGCGACCATCATCTGCACGCTCTTGCCGCCGGTGCCGAACACCTTGCGGCCGAGCAGGTCGAGCGCCTGGATGCCGTTGGTACCCTCGTAGATCGGCGTGATGCGTGCGTCGCGCATCAGCTGCTCGACGCCCGTCTCGCGGATGAAGCCGTGGCCGCCGTGGATCTGCACCGCGAGGCTCGTGACCTCCATCGACGCATCCGTCAGGAATGCCTTGACGATCGGCGTCAGGAACGCGATCAGGTCGTTCGAGCGCTTGCGCGCCTCGGTGTCCGGGTTCAGGTGGGCGCTGTCGATCTCACGGCCCGTCAGGAAGCACAGGACGCGACCGCCCTCGACGAACGCCTTCTGCGTCAGCAGCATGCGGCGCACATCCGGGTGGACGATGATCGGGTCCGCGGACTTGCCGGGCATCTTGGCGCCGGTCAGCGAGCGACCCTGCAGCCGGTCGTTCGCGTACGCGATCGAGGCCTGCCAGGCGAGTTCCGAGAGGCCCTGCCCCTGCAGCCCGACCCCGAGCCGCGCGTGGTTCATCATCGTGAACATGCAGGAGAGGCCTTCGTTCGCCTTGCCGACCAGCCAGCCCTTCGAGTCGTTGAAATGCATGACGCAGGTGGGCGACGCGTGGATGCCCATCTTGTGCTCGATGGACCCGCACCTGACGCCGTTGGCGGCGCCGATCTTGCCCTCGTCGCCCGGCAGGAACTTCGGCACGATGAACAGGCTGATGCCTTTGGTGCCCGGGGGCGCATCCGGCAGGCGCGCCAGTACCAGGTGGATGATGTTCTCGGTCAGGTCGTGTTCGCCGGCGCTGATGAAGATCTTGGTGCCGGTGACCGCATAGGACCCGTCGCCGAGCGGCTCGGCCTTGGTGCGCAGGATGCCGAGGTCGGTGCCGGAGTGAGCCTCGGTCAGGCACATCGTGCCGGACCACTCGCCGGCGACCATCTTCGGCAGGTAGCGCTGTTTCAGTTCATCCGAGGCGTGGGCCTCGATGGTCGAGACGGCGCTCTCGGTCAGCCCCGAGTACATCTTCCAGGCCATGTTGCCGGACACCAGCATCTCGCTGAACGCGAGCGAGAAACCGCCCGGCAGGCCCTGCCCGCCCCATTGCGGATCGGCGGTCATCGTGATCCAGCCGTCCTCGCAATAGCGCTGGTAGGCCTCCTTGAAGCCGGGCGGCGTGCGGACCTGGCCGTCCTCGAACTGCAGCCCGTGCTCGTCGCCGATCCGGTTGGTGGGCGCCAGCACGGTCTCGGCGAACCGCGCCCCCTCCTCCAGGATGCCTTCCAGCAGGTCCCGGTTCAGCTCCTCGCGGCCGAAGGAGCGGTAGTGCTGCTCGAAATCGAGCACTTCATGGACGACGAAACGGATGTCACGGAGCGGTGCGCGGTAGGAGTACACGGTCTGGCCTTCCTGTTCGTTACCTTGGGAGCGATTTTACGCGAGGGACGGCCGGACTACCGTAGGTGTGTTCCGGTTGCCTGCCCTCGGGAGCGGACCGTATAGTTGTTCGCACGCTGATTCAGCGAAGATCCCTGAAATTCCCGCCGAGGACCCCCGCGTGAGCCGCGATTACGACCCGGAAAAGGGCCAATGGTACGAGGACCTGGACCGCGAGGAGCTGTTCAAGGTTCTCAGCGTGGATCCGGACGAGATCCTGATCCGCATCCAGTGGCTCGATGGTGAGATCGAGGACATCGACGTGGACGCCTGGAACGAACTCGACCTCGAGCTTGCCACCGAGCCCGAAGGCTGGGTGGACGACGGCGCGGACGACGACGACGATGAGGACGAGGACGAGGACGAGGAAGACGACGACCTCGACGATCTCGACGAGGACGACGACTGGGACGATGAGGAAGACGAAGACTACGATGACGACGACGACGAGTACCGTGACCGAGAGTGAACGACGTCCCCCACCGGCCACCACCCGCCGCGCCCCCCCGGGGCTATCCCGCTGACCTCGAGCGGGACTGGCAGGCCGCGGACGGCACGGTCGTCCACCTGCGTCCGCTGCGGCCCGACGACCTCGAGAGCGAAATCAAGTTCATTGCCGGGCTGTCCGAGCAAACACTCTACCTGCGCCTGCAATACTCGTCGCGCGAAGTCAGCCGTGAGGACGCGGAGCGGCTGCTGGCCATTGACTACCACGACATGATGGCCATCGGCGCGCTGGTCGACGGGCCGCAGGGCGAGGAGATCGTCGGCGTCAGCCGCTATGCGCGGATCGACGCCTCGGACCGCGCGGAGTGCGCGATCGTCGTCACGGACGCCTGGCACGGCCGGGGGCTCGGCACC
>Ga0209450_10000398_pt1 | contig 22570 bp, 20 predicted proteins | sample FrelakmetLWP11LW_FD_187149 | JGI IMG/M metagenome (GOLD analysis project Ga0209450, IMG submission 187149) | Freshwater lake sediment microbial communities from the University of Notre Dame, USA, for methane emissions studies - LWP11 LW (SPAdes)... | ecosystem: Environmental > Aquatic >...
CCTGTAGTTTTTTCTCAGCGGAAAGTTCAATTTTGTAACTTACCTTAACTTCACGGGGCTCCATATTTACGTAGCTTCCAAGGGTATCTGTTATTTTAACATCCCTGGAGAAAGGTGTACTAATATCTCTGAACACCAAATATTCGGTTTGAACGTTTTTAATCTTAGTGAGAACTGAATGTGAACCTGTTATCCTGACCGAATCAGGCTCTACTTTAACGCTACCGACTAAAGTATATCCTTCCCTTGAAACAACGGATGTGTTATTTTTCACCTTGACCATTTTCGTAATAATATTATCAAACGATACATCAATAAAACCGGGACTTACATTTTGTATAGTGACGTCAGATGGTATATTAACGGATTCTCCAAGATTCTGAGCAAGGTCAATGCGTGAGTCATTTTTATATGATGATAGATCAAGATTATATTCAATGTCTCCTGAAGCGAGTATTTTAAGTATACCCCAGCCTTTACCCCTCAATGTAACTTCAAGATTTGGGGGCAGTTCGCTTGAAACTCCCTGTGTTTTACCTGACTTTACTTTTAAAGGAACCGCTATTACATGCGTATAGGAAAGATTAAGATTTACGTAAAACCACAGAAATACCGTTACGATGAAAATATTCAGTGATAATAATACTTTCCTGCGCATATTACTTTTTCAATTTTACATACCAGTTCGGGTCCTCATATTCATTCCTTAGCGTTGAATGAACAAGATAATAAATTCCTTCGCCTGATGTTGACGTTTCTGCAAATATGGCTTCGGTCCCTCCTTCTATATATTCATAAGTCCAGATTTCATAATTTTTAACGTTTGCTTCCATAAAATGACGTTCAATATCATCCGGGGGGCCGTACAGGATAAAGATTCTTCCCCTGTCACTCTTCCAGCCATCCGCAAAACCCTGCTTATATTTTTTATTGGCTTCAGATACTCTTTTAAAATATTCCTCCCTTAATTCAAATTTAGGAGTTACAGGATTAGTATCTTTCTTTTTCCAGAAAGCATATAAGAATTTTCTTTTGTCTTCAACAGTATTAAGTTTTTTATATTCTTCAGTTTCTTTTGCCGAACGAATATATATAATTTTCTCAAATTCATCATCAAGAGATTCTACCGGTTTATTGACAAACTCGCTCTGCATAAATCCCAAATCGTCTGTCAAACCGGTTTCCTGACTCAGGACAGCATTATAAACATAAAACTTTTTTTCCCTGATGATTTTGTTACCCGTAAGAATATTTACCAGCATAACTTTGAATACATAAGAACCCGTCTGCAGTGAATCAGCAATATGGAATCCAAATTCAACAAAAGCAGACTTGCGGCCCATTTCTTTTTTTTGGGAAGATTCAACTATATTACCGGACAGATCAATCAACTGAGTAATGAAAAAGACGCTGTCTGAGCTGAATTCTTTTTCAATATTATAAATCTCAAGATAATAAAATATTTTGTTGAGGTTACCCCCGAAAAGTAAATTAGGATTAGGAGTGACTTCGAGCCCGTTCTTATAGAATATACTGTTTTTATCGTTTGATTTTTCGATGCCTGTTGACAGCTGAAGCGAACTCATATCCGTCTTTTCCGGCTCATATTGGGGGATAATGAGCTCATAATCCGATGAATCTGAACTTGAAACATTGTTTTTGTCATAACCAATTAATATAATCTTATAACTTCCGGAAGATAGTGTAAAATTCTGCTGCCCTATTAGCTTACTCAGGAGTTTTGCTCTTGAAGTATCTGAAACCTGAGAATTCATTCCGAAGGTCTGATTGAACAGTTCTTTACCGGCATCAGCGTCTATTATTATAACCTGCGTATTAACTGTAGCAATAAATTCGTTACCTGAATACTGGTAAATCAAACATCTTTGAGTAAATGAAAAATATATCTCGACTACAGATTTGCTGTCAGAGTATTTAAAAACAGACAAATCAGAATCCATAATAAATTTATCCGCTGATCTCAGCGATGATGTAAAACACGCAATCAGCGATAATAGCAAAATGAATCTAATGTATTTCATGTTAAAATATTTATAATTTAAAATACACAGAAAATTAATTGGAAAATAGCAACTCTCCGATTATATGTAATTTTACAAATTTATTATTATAATAAAACGTAAAAATAAGGTTTCAGGCTGAAACGAATATAATATATCAAATCTGAGAAACGGCTTAGTTTTATTTTCAGACAGCAATAAAAAAGGTAATCATATCAAATATGATTACCTTTTTATAAATGTAAAAAGTATTAACTAACCTTTAGAAACCGAGATTTATAGTAAAGAAATGGTTATTTCCCAGATTATCTTCGCTCATAAATCTATAAGCATAGTCAAGACCAATATTTATCGTACCGACCGGTACATGAATTCCGGCGCCGATTGCAGGGCCGAAAATTGACCAGTCCTGGCCGCTTTCTTTATTGGTCAGAATATTATAACTGCCTCTTATATAACCAATCTTCATGTATGAAGCTTCAAGTCCGAATTTTACTTCATCGCTCGTAAACGAGTTATTTGTAAAACTTGTGGATATGTTAAGACCCACATTATTTTTGAACACTTTGCCCCATGCAATTCCCAGATCAAGAGCGGTTGGTAAATCAAAGTCCTGAAGTACGACTCTTTGAGTAGATACCTGTCCGTTTTCTCCTTCGATTTCCCTGTCAAGCCCCGCTCCGTCGAAAGTCATGGATGGTCCGAGGTTCTTAATGGCAATACCGAATGATAATCCGGTTTCACCGCCTACGTACTGAATACCGAAATCAAAAGCAAATCCCGTGGAATTGACCTCAGCAAGGGATTCACTAATAATCTTGACATTAGTTCCAAAGCGGATTTTATCTGTCATCTGCCTTGCAAAGGACAGATTAGCGGTTAAATAAGTAGGATTGAAATATACACCGGTTCCTTCCGGTTGTGTTTCTGTAGTCTGTTCGAATTCGCCGACATTTAAAGATTTAATACCAAAACCAAGTACACCGAGGTTGCCAATCTTGGCACCGGCTGTTATGTACTCAAGTTTCATATCAGCAAAATACGTAACATGCGAGAACATCACCTCAGCATTCGTGGAATTAATAGATGACAATCCAGCAGGATTCCAATACATTGCATCCACACCCGAAGTGTAAGACAAATTGGATCCCAGGAGCGATGTTCCGACTGAGCCTACAGGAATTAGTAATTCAGTTGCCGCGGACGTACCAACCTTTTTCCTTGGTCCGGCCTGGGTAATATTTACCACAAACAGCACTGCTAATACTATCATTATTATTTTTATTAGACTCAATTTCATTTAAAAATCTCCTTAAATTTTTTTTAAAACCCTTTTAATATAAAAGGATTAATTAAATTTTAGAAATTAATTCTTTCCTGTGACGTAAATATTGCTATCTTGAGCACCTTTGTACCGATACCCGGTGCATCAACAAGCGCAACGTACAAACCGGTTGCAACCGGAACAGCATCTTCATTCTGGAGATTCCATTCAATAGTCGAATTGAATGTCGGGCTGCCCGTACCGGTTTTATTAATCGTCTTCACAAGATCACCGTTTAAAGTGAAAATTTTAATTACACAGTTTAACGGCAAGTGAGTAAACGTCACAAATTTATCGGATTTGCTCCTGTCAAGTGTGCTGAATCCATAATAGGGATTAGGCACAACTTTAATATTATTCATTTCATTTTTCGCTACATTCGGATCGCCAAACACAGGCTCCTTAGTCGTAAATTCATAATATAATGGAACATTACCTGCTATATACGGTCTTGTAACAGTATACGGATAGAAAGATAATTCATTTCCGGGTGCACCGCTACCGCCTGGACTTACAAGTTTTGGCGACCAAACATACATTATATCATATTGTGCCTGATTCAGGAACAGGTTTCTGTTCTTGTAAGGAGTTGTTATATTAGTATCGTAAGATGTACCAAAGGTATATAATAATAATTTACCGCCCAGCGAATCACTCGTCGGGTTCCATCCGCCTGTGAACGGAACAATGTCAGAAGATTCAACGAATGCGCAGTTAACCTGACGTCTTTGGACGAGGAATGACGGAACTGCCGGGTCATCAACTAATATTGTATCAACCCACACCCTGAACGGAACTTTTGTCATACCCTGATATACGTATTGGTTATCATTTGCTGTATCCAAATCTCTGTACCTATAAGCGTATTGTCCGTCTGCCGGATTTGTCCATTCAATCGTAACTTTCCTTAATTTATCCGGTGATAATGCTGATCTTAAACTCGTAAATGTACCTGCGTTCGGATAAGAAACAGCCATTGAAACGGATTGCCATGGTTTCGTAGCATCTCTCTTGTATAGACTTCCTGTCAGAAATGCATTTCCCTGATTCAGCCATTGATATCCGTATTGCCTTGTCTGAATACTGTCAGGTTTCAAAGTTGATGTTGGATCTTTAATAAATCCAACATTACCAGTATAATTTCCAGGGGCACCGCCAAACCTGATTTTTTGTACATTGAAGAATATACCATCCAGTGTTCTTGATTGTTCATCAACTTCGGATTTAGTGGCAGTCGGTTTCAGATTACTTCTCAGAGTATCGAATCTGGCTGCACCGTCATACTTCCTCATAAGATTATACGTAGTGTCAGCATTGAATTGAATCCTGTATGTTGCATTTTTCAGGATATTTGCGTTTCTGATTGCAGGCGCAAGACTTAAATCCCTTACACTTGTATTTATAGTATCTCCGTTTTTATAAGTAAATGTTGTGCCCGCCGGAGGCGCTATAGGAGTTACATCTATTAAACAAGTGCCAATTGAATTTCTTATTACCTTAAATCCGCGTCTAAGATTATTGGAAATACTTACACCATAAGCAACAACGGCAAACTGGTATTTTTGTCCGTAAACAAACCCTGATTGACCAGCATAATTCGGGGCAAATCTGGTTTGTCTAAGCGTTATACTTCTGGAAATACCCTTTTGCGGAAAACCGTTTGGTACGGTCATATTGAACGGCGGAACTATCGGAAATGCAGCATAAACTTCCTGACTGTTTATTACGGTTCCTGTCGGCAATGTGTCAATAACCAAACCTACATTATTCTTAACATCGTAAGCATCGATTAATTGCAGAACATTCGGGTCAATTGTATAAGGTTTCATGAAATCCGGCAGTTGATTTGAGAACTTATTGATTTCATATACTTCATAACCTTCGAATTTATAAATATTCGAGTCATTAGGCATATAGAATATAGTATCCCAGTAATTGTATGATTCAGATGCATCACCCCATGATAATGTAATGTTGCACTGTCCTGCTATTGTAGGCGTAAATGATACATTTACCTGAGGTTGTTCCGGAGTCGGAGTGACATTGAAATTATTGTCATAAATCAACTGCGCAGTTTGGCTTAATCTCTTCAGCAATGTAACAGATTTTTTATTGTCCGCACCTCTCTGAACAAACTGTGCAAGTACTATATTTTGCGTGTCTCCGGGATTAACAGTGAAATTTAGTCTTCCAGAGTTAAAGATAAATCTTCTGTCACCAGGGGGATTCACACCAATTTCTTCTCCTGTTATTCCTCCGCAATTTCTTCTCGAACCCTTATATTCTGTCCATCCGCTGTTTATATCGGGGTCACCGGGATAACAGAATTTTGTTATAATACCACCACTTGTAACATCAATAAATGGTGACCTGTCTTTTTTCAGTCCCTGAAGCATATGGTATGCCGGAACCGGTTCGCCGTTCGGGTCGGATTCGCATGGTGGAGGATTATTTCCATTATTCGTAAAAAATACGAATGACGTCATGCCAATAGTATCGTTATTTGCCGGATTATTCGGGTCTTTAATTATCGGGCTCTTGAAATAGTCCATTCCGAAAGCCGGAGGAGCATTACCATAAACCGGGTCTATATTATCGGCATTATAACAATAACCGAGATTTAAGGTTGTATCGCATCCGATATAGTCATCGTTTGCATCACCAAGGTCAGGGTCAACAACGACGCCCATAAATGTTGAGTCCCATTTTACTGAACCTTTATTAATAACAACCCAGTTAACAAACTGCAGGTCTTCGAGACCGGGAGTTGTGTATGACCAGGCTGTAAAATGGGCTTCGACCTTAAGTAAAGGATCAACTATACCGCCGCCGAAACCTTCACCGATACTATGCTGAGCTATGTCTCCGTCACCCATGCACATAAATAGCGTCTGTCCTGAGTTTGGCATTCCGGGAACGTCTATACCATCGTCATAAACACCATTATTATTAACATCTCTATACGGAGCACCATAAGGAATCATCTTATACCAGTTCGCATAATCAGGATTATTCTGAGCATTATCACCTAATTTAATGTTGTAAAGTTTAAACTTACTATCTGACGTGGATGGTACAAAATTTCCATTTACCCATTCACCGGGAGCGTATTCACCTTTGTACGAACCCATGCACTGCGCATATTGTCCGTTTATTCCGCATCCAATAGATAAACCTGCAGTGAAGCAGGCAAATTTACTGCCGCCTTTAGGCCACTCTAAACCGGGAGTATTGGTAGTCCTGAAATCCTGGTTAAAAACACCAGTGTTATGAAACCAGGATGCTACGTTATTTGCTTTCAACTGCACGCTTTGAACCACGACATTCGGATTCATAGGCTGTTGACCGATTTTGATTCTCGGTTTAGCATTAACACCCGCAGCCAACACAATTAATACCAGCAGAGCGGTTAATTTAAAATATTTAAGTTTCATATTAATACTCATTATGTTTTTAAAATTTTTCAAGTTGAATATCAGAAACTAATGTTTACACCAAATCTGACCTGTCTGGGCGGTCCCCAGTTTGTGAAGAATTTAATTCTTTCAGGCCATAACTCTCTGAAGGTAGGATCTATTGCATATTGCGAAGCACCCGTAGGTGTTGTCAGATAACCGTTATTATCAGGTTGTCCCGTACCTTCAAAAATATTGTTAATTATTTCCGTATTCAATATATTGATCACATAAACATAGAAATTCCAGTTAGTTTTCCATATAGGCACAGTTTTATCAAGTCTTCCATCCAACCTGAAGTTCCAGTCTTTATACAACTCGTTTTTAGAAGAAAGAATGTAATCTCCTGATGTTCCGGTTGCTGTTGTAGAGACTGTTCTGGCAGTATAAGGCCTTCCGCTGTTAAAGCTGAAAAGCAGGTTAAGGCCGACATTTCTAAAAATATCTCCCATTGTACCTTTTCCTACATCTTCATAACCGCCAAACCTGTAGTCAAAATTGATATTTCCTGTATGTCTCTGGTCATAATCAAGACTATAAACATACTGAGGCAATTCCTGTGTCGCGTCGTTAGCAAGCGATGTTTTTGAGAACGGGTCAGAACCTGTACCTGAAGCATATGATAATGTATATGCAACATCAACCGAAATCCTGTTCCATCTTCTCATTGACAGATAGAAATCCACGCCTCTTGATAATGCAAAGTCAGTGTTCATATAAGTTACAAAACCCGCCGGTACCTTACCGTCAGGTGTAGCTTTTACCCTGCCTGCTCCGATAAGGTCAAGAGATTCCTTATAAAAAGCAGTGACGCCGAGGTTAATATAATCACCTGCCTGCTGTTTAAATCCTATTTCATAAGTAGTAGTTTGTGTCGGTTTCAATGAAGAATTTTCGACAACATCCTGAAGAGCTGTGCCTAATGCTGCTCTGAGTGTTAAAGTATTAATATATAAGAAATTCAACTGAGGCAGCTGAACCATCTTACCGTATTGCGCTACAAAAATAGTCTTGTCGGTAATCGGGAACGAGAAGCCGAGTCTTGGACTTACATAAAAGTCAGTTGAACTTTGTTCGAGGTCATCATCGGAAGCGATTATGCCGTCGGGACCCGTTATATCAGTTGTAAGACTTCTAAACACTTTATCGTTCACGTTGAAGAAATCAACACGCACGCCGCCGTTAAAATTGAAGTCTGCAAAACTGACCTTATCCCTGAGGTAAAAACCTCCTGAGTATGGATGTTTTGGCGCTGTTCCAAGTTTTTCATTATTAGCGTCTGCAACCAACTGACCTGTTAAATCGTCATAAACGTCGAAACCGTAAGTTTTCATCCTTGCGGTGTTAGTTCCGTAATATCTTGTTGTCAAATCGGCAATTGTCAGGTCCGAAATAACTGCCGGGTTAATTGTCAACCTTTTCAAAGTATTGTACCTGTACTCACCTCCGAACTTTAATTCGTGGTCACCATATTTTTTAGATAACAATGCCCATGTTGCGTCAACCTTGCCGCCAATGTAACTTACGTCAAGTTTCTGATAAACGTCAATGACGCCGTCCAGGTATCTGTAAAGATATGAAGTGGATGGGTCAAGACCGAGAACCCTGCCTGCTCCGAATCCCGGATAAACTTCTTCGAGTCTCGGATTGTAGGCAACTGCACCATATCTTGAAAGCATGTTACCGTGATAAGGGTCTTTCTGTTCAGAGAATGAACTCAAATAATTACCCTGCAATTCCAGGAAGAAATTGCTGGAAGGTGTAATTGAGATTCTACCAAACGCCTGATTGTCCTTGCTAAATGTCAATGGATTTCTCCAGGCATTGCTGACAACCTGTCCGTACCAAGGATTGGCCGGATTGGTTTCGAAATAATTATATACGTTTGAGCCGTACAGCGCTCTTCCGTTATTCTGGTTATAAGTATAGCCGAATCTTAAATTAACAGGAATCTTACCTCCTTTAATTTCAGACAAATTAACATTCAACCTGCCGTTGTAAGAATTTGTTCCCGATTCATTATCTGTCAGATTGCCGTTCGGCACTATTGTCGGTACCTTGTCAACTATCCAGGAACCTATAGTCATTCTTGTAAATGTTCTTTCATAACTCAGAAACATGTTAATGACATTAGCCATTTCTTTTGTCGGAATAAGCGGACCGCCGACATTGACGTTATAGAGGTTATAACCCTGTGATTTAGTATCAAGCCAGGCACCTGTAAATTCGTCCGTAATAGCTTCAATGGAACCTGTATATCTGTCGCTACCGCTTCTTGATGTAACGTTAATAACGCCTGACAAAACGTTACCGTATTCTGCGCCAAATCCTCCGGTTAAGATTGTTATTTCCTGCAAGAGGTTATTTGGAATGAAAGCCCTTGAAGAACCGTCCAGCGGGTTTGTTGTTTCAACACCGTCAACAATAATGATACTTTCATTACTGCGGCCGCCGCGGATATTTATATTACCGCCTCTTTCATCCTGAACAACGCCTGCGGTTTTCGATACGATGTTTGTGATACCGCGGATACCGGAATTTGTAATATTCTGGCTTTCGACTATTCTACCGCTTTGTTCGACGTCAATACCCTTTCTTTCGGCTTCGACGACAACTTCTTCAGTTACAACCCCGCCTGAACCCAGTTCGAAGTTGACCTTAGTACGTCCATCGACCGATACTCTGACGCCGGTCTGTTTCTTGTTTTCGTAGCCGATATAAGAACATAAAACATTATATGAGCCTACATCGACATTTAATATAACGTATTCGCCGTTATCATCTGTTATTGCACCCATATTCGAGCCTTCAATCTTAATAGTCGCACCAACAAGCGGTCCACCGTCCTTAAGGTCGGTTACACGTCCGCCTATAGAGCCTGTTGACTGTGCGAAGACAGATACGGGTAAAATGAACAGAAATGCTAATAGAGAAAGGGAAATAATCTTTAAAATTGTATTATCCCTCATTTTTCCCTCCGGATAAATTTTTAAAAAATTATCCCGGAGGCGGATTTTCCGCCTCCAGGATCGAAGTTAATTTATTATAAGATAAAATTTATTATCAACAGATTATTTAATTAACATCATTTTCTTTGTTTCGGAGAAACCATCTGCTTTCAGAGTGTAGAAGTAAATTCCGCTTGATAATCCCTGACCGTTGAACTGATATTCATATGTTCCAACTCCGAGTTTTTGATTTACAAGGTCACCAACTATTTTACCGGTAATATCATAAACTTTCAATGAGACATAACCAACTTTGCTTACTGCGAAATTGATTTTTGTAGTCGGATTAAACGGATTCGGATAGTTCTGAGAAAGTGCAAATGTTCCCGGAACTTCTGTCGAAATCTGGGAGATACCTACCGGTACCATAGCTAAAGTATTTCTGTTAATCCTCTTGAATACTGTGTATGTTGTATCGGGAGGCGCACCGTCGTTGAATGTAAAGCTACCCGGGCTTCCGGATTCAGAGTACACTATATTAAATGTTGTGTTTGTGTTCCCTGTTTTAGACAATGTCGGGTACAATTCATCTCTCGTTGTAGTATTTGTTACATAATATGCATTGCTCCATGTATTTCCTTCGTCGGTTGACCAGCAAATAAATACGTCATTTAGATTATAATTCAAATAAGTTCCGCCGAAATTACTCGTATCTTTTTGAATTGCGGTAAATGCGCAATATAATATACTTCCGTCATCTGACCATGCTAAGCTCGGATGCGAAAGATAAGTCATACCAACCTGTTGACCGACATAATGGTTGTAAAACTGTCCGACGGGCGGATACGAGGCTGTATCTCTCAAGAAGTAATATTTTTGCCAGTCACATACAACTTTCAGAGCTGAACCATTCCAGTAAAGCACTTTATACTGATTGGGGAAATTATAAGTTACACCCAACGTATTGAATGCCATACCTTTTACTGTAGAAGAACCGGGTTTGTATGCAACGTCAGCACCGAACCAGGTATCCGTGGAATCTGTTCCAACTACCACTCCAGTCTGATGAATGATTGTTCCGGCACTGAAAGATGTTCCGCCGTTTACAGATTCATAGACATTCAGGCTTTGAGGTGTTGCACTTCTCCAGTAAGATGCGAGGATATTCTGACCATTGTTTGCAATAGCAATATAGTATCTGAAACTTGCTTCTAAATTCGGAGCAATCATAACTTTGCCGCTGTAAGTTCCGGTTACATAATTGAAATTGTAATAGTACAATGAATCCGTCGCGGCTCCAGCGGAAGCGGAAATTATTCCGCCTACTGTAGTGGAATTCTTATAATACCCGAAGAAATCCCTGTACGCATTAGGTGTAATATAATTCTGGCATGAACCTAATCCCAAAATTGCTTCAACCACGGAAACGCCGGACTGAGCAGTAGCATATGCTCTTCCCGTGAATACGATCGAGCGTGAACCTGATAAAATAACAGGGGAAATATTAGGCCACCTTAATGATACCGAAGGCGAAATATTCAGCGCTTCAGTTTCCCAGGTTGTACCTGCATTATAACTTACCTGATAGTAAATTCTGCCGACAGTTGCACTGGGCGGAATACCTAAATCAGCATTAATATCAGCCCCAACGATAATCGTATCGCCTATTACAACCAGTCTTCTCTGGTTATTACCATTGGTCTGATAGTCATTATAATTTAACGGAAACGGGACTGTGCCGGCAGGTGCATACCTGTTTGTGATTGTCGGCCAGTGTGTAACAGACGGTGTATTATCCGTAACATTGCTGTTATCTAGTTTTACCATCATTTTTGTTTTATTTATCACTTCCGGTTTATGTTGCGAAAACACCGGAGCAACAAACAAAAGAATCATCAAAAGAGTGAGAATTTTTCTCATTTTTTTTCTCCTTTTAATTTATAGTTAGGAAAATTTTTCTTAAACAATATTTGTGAATCTTTTTCAATATAATACTATTATAAAATCTTGTCAATATACAATTTAATGTTAAAAAATTAACAATTTATTAATAGTAGCAAGAGAATGGAAAAAGAAACAGTTGAATGAAATTCCTTAAAAAAACAATTTATTGACTTGCTTAAAGATTTCAGCGGATATAAATTTAGCGCTTTCTTCAGATTTTCCCGCTATGTGGTTAGTCAGAATCGTGTTTTTCAGCGACTTAAAACAAGTGTTTATGAGTGGTTCATTGCAGAACACATCAAGTCCGGCAGTAACATCCGTTCTGTGTTTAAGGAATTCCAGCAATTCCTCCTCATTGACGACCGCACCCCTGGAAGTGTTTACAAATACTGCATTCCGCTTCAGTTCGGACAGATTGCACTTACGGATAAATTTAAAATTTTTCTCGTCAAGCGGAATATGAACGGAGACTATATCGCAATCTCTGAAAATTCCCGTAATTTCTGAAAATTTGAATGAAGAAAATTTCCTGATTACATCCGGGTCAATATCATTAAAATAAACATCCATGCCTAAAGCCCGGGCAATGGAACCGACTATTGAACCTACCCGTCCGAATCCTATTATACCGATTTTCTTTCCGTTCAGATTTCTTGATTTAAAATTCCTCAAATCAAATCTGCCATTCCTTACATTTTCATCAGATATAAAAAGATTTTTATTCGCAGCAAGTATAAGCGCAATGGTATGTTCTGCCGCAGATACTGAATTTCCGGATACTGAATTAATTATCCTTATGTTTCTTTTTACGGCGTATGCTGAATCAATATGGTCTGTCCCTTTTGAAGCAGTGGCAATTGCATCAAATCTGCATCTCGAAAGAAAATTCCTGCTGATTATCCTTCGGGAATTTATGATCAGAATTCTTACATTTTTTTTGCGGGATAATTCAATAATTCCGTTGTCGGTCAGCCCTAGATTTATGGTAAGTTTAAACTTTGATTCTTTCAGCAATGAGAAACCCGATTTATTAACCGGGTCTGCTATTAATATATTAATTTTTCCGTTAGGCACGGACAGTGTGTTTATGATTTATTTATCACCGTTGTTTCTGATTCTTGATTCACTAAGAGATTTATTTATCAACGAAAGGATTTCATTTTTACCTTCCCCGTTTATAATCGAGAAAGGAATATAATCTATACATAAATCATCATTATTTACTATTTTGGAACATCTGTAAATCTGTTTTTCCATTTTATTTTTGGATATTTTATCCGATTTGGTAAGAACGATTGCATAATTGATTTCATAATATTCCAGCCAGCTTATCATGAGTTCGTCGAGATATGTAGGTTCGTGTCTGGAATCAATAAGCACGAATACCATATTCACATTTTGCCTTTCCGAAATGTATTCTTCAACAAGTTTTCGCCATCCTGCCCTTATCTGTTCAGGAACTTTTGCATATCCATATCCGGGAAGGTCAACCAGATAAAAATCTTCATTAATAAGAAAATAATTTAACTGACGGGTTTTACCCGGAACCGAGCCGATTTTTGCAAGGTTTTTTCTGTTGCAAAGTTTATTCACCATTGAGGATTTGCCTACATTTGACCGGCCGACGAAAACAAATTCTGAAAGCACCGACTTAGGCAAAGTTCTTAAATCATAAATACTGTTTATAAATTCTGCGGATATAATTTTCATTTTATTGATATTTGTTAAAAAACCCCTAAAACCGAAAATATGTTACAATATTTACATGTTAATACAAAGTTTAAGGATAGTTAAAAATAAATATTTCAAAACTTTTTTGAAATGCTAAAATAAATACATTTTTAAAAAGATGAACTATCAAAAATGCTTCGGAAACAGAAAAGGCCGCATTACAGCAGCCTTTTTCAAATATATTTATATTCCGTTTATTTCTCTTTTTTCTTACCTGCCGGAGTTTTCTTTACAGGTTTTTCTTTAGGTTTGGCGTCAGTTTTAACCGTTTTTTTTGAAGTCGTTTTTTTAGGTGCTTTTTCCTTTTCTTCAGTTATGTCCTTTGCTTTTACAACTTTCTTTTTTACTGATGCGTCTTTAGATTCTGTCTTTTTTTCTGATTTCTTTACGGAAACCGGCTTAGCTTCAGGTGTTTTTTCTCCCTTTACTCTTAAAGGTTTTGCTCCTGTTTTAGGTTTTTCAGCAACGCTAAAATCCACCAGCTCAATAATTGCTTCGGGTCCGCCGTCACCTATTCTGAAACCGCTTTTTAATACGCGGGTATAACCTCCGTTACGTTTAAGTACTTTCGGGCCTATTTCCTTCAATAAAATGTTTATCGCATCTTTTTCCTTAAGGAATTTTCTTATTTCCCTTGCAAAATGAACATAAGCAGCCGGATTTTTTTGACCCTGGATATTTGCTTTTTTTGCTTTTGTTATCAAGGGTTCAACATATAATCTGAGTTCTTTGGCTTTCGCTAAAGTAGTTTTAATCCTCTTATGCTTTATTAATGAAAGCGATAGATTTGAAAGCAATGCTCTTCTATGACTGGCAGTTCTTTTTAGTTTCCTTCCTTTTGTTCTGTGTTCCATTCTAGCAATAATTTATATTAATCAAAATTTATTCGAAGCTCTGTTACTTCTTTTTCTCGTCTCCGATATATTTTACAACATCCATTCCGAATGTCAGGCCGAAACTTTCTATCAATTCACCGAGTTCGGCAAGTGATTTTCTTCCGAAATTTCTGTAATGAAGCATATCAGATTCCTGCTTGCTGACGAGTTCTGCAATCGACTTAATATTTGCGGAACGAAGGCAGTTCTGCGACCTTACGGATAAATCGAGTTCATCGACAGGTGTTAAAAGAATTTTTCTTATATTTTCAAATTGTTCATCTTTTTCTTCTTCAACGCTTTCTTTAAATTCGGTTTCCGGACTAAGGTTCAGGAAAAGCTGAATGTGGTCTTTCATTATCTTAGATGCCATGATAAGCGTCATTTCAGGTTCCATGGAACCGTTTGTTGTTATTTCAAATACAAGTTTTTCATAATCGGTTTTCTGACCGACTCGCGTATTTTCTATAACATAATTGACATTTATAATTGGAGAAAATAATGAATCCACAGGTATGAAACCGAGCGGTAGTTCATATTTCTTGTTTTCTTCAGACGGAACATAACCTATACCGAATCCCATTCTTAATTCAATGTCCAGTGAGGCTTCTTTATTAAGTGTCGCAATGTACTGTTCAGGGTTGAGAACCTTAAAATCTGCAGTTGCATCCTGAATGTGCTTTGCTTTGAACTCTGCGGGACCGTTGATTTTAAAAGAAATTTTATTTGAATTTCCAGTGAGGTCCTTGAAAATCACTTCTTTAAGATTCAGGATAATTTCGGATACGTCCTCAATAACTCCTTTAATGGTGCTGAATTCATGCTGGATATCATTTATCCGTATAGCAACAATAGCATTGCCGGGCAATGATGAAACCATGATTCTTCTCAGGGTGTTACCGAGTGTTACACCGTAGCCCCGTTCCAGAGGCTGTACAATAAATCTTCCGAATGTATCAGAATATGAAGATTCATCTTTGACAACATTTTCAGGTAAATTTAAATGATTAACTTTCATTATATTATGTATTATTAGTTTTATTTAGAATACAATTCTACTACCAGCTGCTCATTTCCTATGAACGGAACATCAGCTCTTTCGGGAATATTCAGAAAAGTACCAGACATATTTGCTTTATCCAGGCTAAGCCATTGCGGAAGCATATTATCTCTCATTCTTTTCATTGAATCATGAAATACAGTCAATTTCTTGCTTTTGTCACGGACATGTATGACATCACCAGGTTTCAGCATGAACGACGGAACATTAACGATTTTACCGTTTATTGTCAGATGCTTGTGCAGAATCAGCTGCCTGGCAGCTTTTCTTGAAGGTGCGAGCCCGATTCTGTAAAGAGTGTTATCCAGTCTGCTTTCCAGAATTTTAACAAGGTTATCACCTGTGACTCCTTTACGCCTTGCAGCTTCTTCAAAATATCCCCTAAACTGTTTTTCGAGAAGACAGTATGTTTTGCGGATTTTCTGCTTTTCCCTTAACTGCACGAGATAGTCCGAACTTCTCGAGCGCCTGCTCATTCCGTGCTGACCGGGAGGATAATTTCTCGATTCAATGGGGCATTTATCCGTAAAGCATTTAATGCCTTTCAGAAATAACTTTGTTCTTTCTCTTCTGCAAAGCTTACAACTTGCATCAGTGTATCTTGCCATTTATAAATCTTCCTTAATTATATTTTTAAATTATTTATACTCTGCGTTTTTTAGGAGGCCTGCAACCGTTATGAGGCAAAGGGGTAATATCCTTTATCGAACTTATTTCAATGCCTGCCGTGTTAATTGCACGAACCGCTGCATCCCTGCCCGAACCTACGCCTTTAATAAAAACTTCGGCTTTTTTTAGGCCCAAATCGGAAGCTTCTTTTGCAGCCGCCTCTGCTGTCATCTGAGCGGCAAAAGGTGTATTCTTTTTAGACCCCTTAAAGCCCATTTTTCCGGATGATGCCCACGAAATAGTATTACCGTATGTATCGGTTATCGTGACAATTACATTATTAAAAGTCGCCCTTATATGCACGACTCCGTTCGAATCAACCTGAATTTTCTTTTTAACTTTCTTAACTGTTTTAGCCAATTCTTAAAATTTGATTTTATAAAATTAATTATTTCTTCGCGCTTGCTTTCTTCTTGCCGGCAACTGTTTTCCTCTTTCCTTTTCTTGTCCTGGCATTTGTTCTTGTTCTCTGTCCTCTGACGGGCAAACCTCTTCTGTGTCTCTTTCCCCTGTATGTACCGATATCTATCAGTCTTTTAATATGCATCTGTACTTCAGATTTCAAAGAACCTTCAATCTTCAGGCCTGTGACCTCATTCCTGATTTTATTCACTTCATCATCGGTTAGGGCCGCAACTTTTGTATTCTCATCTATTCCGAGTTTTGCCAGTATTCCTTTTGAAGTTGAATGACCAATACCGAAGATAGATGTCAGACCAATAACAACTCTTTTATTTCTCGGAAGGTCAATCCCTGCTATTCTTGCCAATTTTAACTCCTGTAATTATTTAATTAATATTATTAACCTTGACGCTGTTTATGTTTTGGATTTATGCAAATTACCCTTACAACGCCTTTGCGTTTTATAATTTTACATTTATCACACATTTTTTTTACTGAACTTCTTACTTTCATGATTTTTAAGTTAACTTTTTATTTATACCTGTAGGTAATCCTGCCTTTTGTAAGGTCATAAGGAGACAATTCAACGCTGACTTTATCACCCTGTAATATCCTGATATAATGCATCCTCATTTTACCGGATATATGGGCTAGGATTTCATGGCCGTTTTCCAGCTTAACCTTGAATGTAGTATTCGGAAGAATATCCGTAATAATACCGTCAACTTTTATTGAATCCTGTTTTACCAATTTTTATTATATTGTTAATATTTCTGCAGCACCTTCTTTCACAAGCACAGTGTGTTCGAAATGTGCTGAAGGTTCCCTGTCTTTCGTAACAATCGTCCATCCGTCTTTCAGAGTTTCTACTCTGTAATCTCCGTAATTAACCATCGGTTCAATTGCTATAGTCATTCCTGATTTCAACAAGAAATTATTTGCCGTACTGTAAAAATTCGGTACTGCAGGTTCTTCATGAAGTCTTTTACCTATTCCGTGTCCAACAAGATCCCTGACCACTCCGTAACCCGAGCCTTCAACATATGTCTGAACCGCAACTGCAATGTCATTTATCGTATTTCCTGAAACGGCTTTCTCGATACCTTTATACAACGATTTTTCAGTTACTTTTAACAGGTTTTTCGATTTTGCAGATATTTCACCTACTCCGAATGTATAAGCAGAATCACCATAAAATCCGTTCTTCAGCACCCCTATATCTACAGAAACTATGTCACCATCTTTCAATTTTCTGTTTGAAGGTATTCCGTGAACAACTTCTTCATTTATAGAAATACATGCGCTCGACGGAAAACCTTTTCTTTTACCTGATGCACCGTATCCCTTGAAAGCTGGTATAGCATTTTTGCCGACGATAAAACTTTCGATTTCATTATCCAGTTCCGCCGTTGTTATACCTTCTTTTATGAAATCATTTATATATTTAAGAGCTGCTGAAACTATACCGCAGCTTACACGCATAAGCTCTATTTCTTTTTCACTTTTAATTAATGACATTACGAAATCAGAACCTTCGGGATTTAAGCTTTGTTCCTTTCATAAACCCGTCATAATGCCTCATTAACAAATGAGATTCTATCTGCTGAAGAGTGTCAAGAGCTACTCCGACTACAATAAGCAGACTGGTACCGCCAAAGAACTGGGACAATCCCGTAGTAACTCCCAGGTACATCAATATATTCGGGATAATTGCAATTATCGCAAGGAATATAGAGCCCGGCAATGTTATTTTTGTAAGGATATTATCAATAAAATCAGATGTGGGTTTACCAGGCCTTACACCCGGAATAAATCCTCCCTGTTTCTTCATGTTATCGGCAACATCTTTCGGATTAAAAGCTATAGCCGTATAAAAATATGTAAAGAAAACAATTAGCAAAGCGTAAATAAAAGAGTAAAAGAAACTCGAATAATCAAAGTATCTTGCAACTCCCTGCATGAATTCGCTGTTTGGAAAGAACGATAAAACTGTGCTAGGGATAAACATAATTGACTGAGCGAAAATCAAAGGCATGACTCCAGCCTGATTAACTTTTAGCGGAATATATTGTGTAACCCCGCCAAAAATTTTTCTTCCGACCACTCTCTTCGCATACTGTACGGGAATTTTTCTTGTTGCGATAGTAACCGCGATAACACCAGCTATTATGAATACAAATGCGACTATATATATTGCTTCAATCAGTATGTTTCTCACACCTGAGGAAATAATCTGATATTCGTCAAAAATCGCATACGGGAACCTGTCAATAATACCTATGAATATAATAAGTGAAATACCGTTTCCGATACCGCGTTCAGTAATCTGTTCGCCCATCCACATAAGCAGGATTGTACCTGCCGTTAAAAATATAATGGTTGAAAAAGTGAACAGGAATGCTGATACATCCGGATGAATGATTGTCAATTCGCCTGCTCTTCTGCTCGCGAGCTGAACGCTGATACCCCATGCCTGCAGAGCTGCTACAGGTATGGTACCGAGTCTTGTCAGCTGATTGATCTTTTTCCTTCCTTCTTCTCCTTCTTTCTGGAGTTTCTGGAAGTAAGGGAATACAGCACCAAGTAACTGTATAATAATCGATGCGCTGATATAAGGCATAATGCCCAAAGAAAAAAGTGCCGCCTTGCTGAATGCTCCTCCTACAAAAAGGTCGTACAACCCGAAAAGGTTGTTGGAATTCATATTCTTATTTGCTTCTGCAAGAATCGAAGCGTCAATGCCTGGAAGAGTAATATGCGAACCTATTCTGACCACGACGAGCAAGGCAATAGTAAAGAGGATTCTTGTTCTTAGTTCCTCTATTTTGAAAATATTCCTGAAATTTTCTACGAAACCGCTCATATTATGATGGCTTTTCCTCCGAGGTTCTCAATTTTCTCTTTTGCGGATTTACTAAAAGAATTTGCAGAGATCTCAAGTTTAGTTTTTAAATCACCGTTACCTAAAATCTTCAAGGGTTTTTTTGAATCCTTAACAAAACCGAAGTCATGAAAAAATTTAGCTGAGAGTATTGTTTCCGTAATTTTTCCGTCGTCGATTAACTTCTGGATTTTTCCAAGGTTAAGAGCATTGAATTCAACCCTGTTCACATTTTTAAAACCGAACTTGGGAACCCTTCTTTGAAGCGGCATCTGACCGCCTTCAAACCATGCCCTGTATTTGTTTCCTGAGCGTGATTTGGCGCCGTTCTCGCCTCTTGTTGAAGTCCCTCCAAAACCGGAACCTTGTCCTCTACCGACTCTTTTTTTCCTTTTTCTTGAGCCTTCCGCGTATTTTAAGTTGCTTAATATATCCATGAATTAAAAATTTGACTAATAATAAGACCCCTTGTTTTTCGCAAGGGGTCTTATAAGTTTGTTTATAATATTTTTTCTACTAAATTATTTTGCAAAGTTGTAAGAAGCTGAGAGAACTCCGAATACGTCCTGTGTTTTACCTGATACGATATACGGTGATTGTTTATAGAATTTTTCTCCGACTGTACCGTCAAGACTGAATCTGCCAAACTGGAAGCCAATACCTGTTGATATTGTCTGTACCGGGTTTGATGCAAATGAGTTCTTGTTTTCAAATGTATTACCGGAGACTGATTCTTCATATTTATAATCGCCACTCGTAACTGCTCTCTGGTATCCAAGCCTGCCCTGTAACCATTCCGTGAAATTCCATTCAATAGCCATGTTGATTTCAGGAAGCATAAATTCGTTTGCTGTATATTTAAAACTTCCATCTAGATTATCTTCATAACTATGGTATCCGAAAGAAAGACCGCCAGCGATAAATCCGTCATCAAGTACCGGCATGTCAATTCCAAGTCCGCCCATGAAGTTCATCCAACTGTAGTTATTAAGTGACGCAGTAGATGCTGAATTTTTCGGATCGAAACCAAACATATCAAATGCGAGGTAAGGAACGAGTTTCAGGTTCAAACTTTTACTTACAACAAAGCTACCTCTTGTGAAGGCACCCATCTGTAAACCACCGTCATTATCGTAAGTTTGATTAATAGGACCTGATAATTCCCATTTATAACTGTTAGATTTTACATCAACCGCACCTTCAATCCAGTCAGTTTTATTTAATTTTCCAATTACGCCGACCGTACCCCCGATAGTCATCGAATTTTTCTTCAATGTTGATGTTGAACCGGATACTGTAGATGAGTTTTCACTTGACCATGACGCAAAAGATGCATCAACACCAAGTGCGAAATTCGGAGATGTCTTCCATCCGAATAAAAGTTTTAATGGAACGATAGGAGCACTGACTCCCAAGGTGTCACCAAGGTAATTATTATTCCATGTGCTGAATGCAGACCACAAGCTTTCAGTTTTGTTTGCAACAATACCCAGGTTAACATCTTTAGAAATACCAAAGTTGGCGCCTGCCCACTGATCGCTTAATTCGAAATCATTAACATTATTCCTTCCAAGGTCGCCGAACGCATAATTCCTGTATTCGACCGTCCATGCAGGATTGTTGTTCATGTCAATAGACGCATCCAGAATGAACGGACTATTGCCTAATGCTTCGTATCTTGCCGTTCCGCTCGGGATTGCCTGTCCGAATGAAACAGAAGATATTAACATCATTGCAAAAAGAACGACTGAGAGTAATTTTGCAAATTTCATTTTTTTCCCTTTCATTTTGTTTTTAAAATAGATTTATCGTACTTAAACTGTGTAACAAAAAAACTTGATTATAATACTTCAACTTTTACCAAATGTTTCACTCTCTCGATCATTCCCCTGATCTGAGGAGTATCCTTTTTTACCACTGAATAATTAGGCCTTCCCAAGCCCAATGCTTCAATGGTTCTTTTCTGCCTTACAGTTGTATCTATTATGCTTTTTACCTGAGTTATTTTTAAATTCTTTTCCATTTCAGTTAAATTTAAATTGAAAACAGTTCCGGCAAGGACATGCCTCTTCTATCTGCAATCATCCTGGCATCTTTAAGTGACTTAAGCGCATTTATCGTTGCTTTAACAACATTATGCGGATTGGAAGAACCGAGCAATTTTGTCAGCACATCCTGGACTCCAGCCGATTCAAGCACTGCCCTGACACCTCCGCCTGCTATAAGCCCTGTTCCGGGAGATGCCGGTTTCAGCATCACCTTTGCTGCACCATATTTTCCGATAATTTCGAACGGCAATGTGCCTTTTCTTAACGGAACTTCAATAATATTTTTTCTGGCGTCTTCCACGCTTTTCCTTATTGCATCAGTTACTTCATTAGCTTTGCCGAGACCATACCCTACATGCCCTTTACCGTCGCCAACGACACTAACCGCACTGAAACTGAACCTTCTTCCGCCCTTTACAACTTTAGCTACTCTTCCGATATAAACTAATTTCTCTTTTAATTCGAGTTCGCTAGCCTTTATATATTTTTTTGCCATTAAAAATTAATTATTTTTTCGCTTTTTCCGTTTTAACTGCTTTAAAAATAACGTGATAAAAATTTATTCCTAAAGCTTTTATTTAAAAGAACTTGATTAATGTTATAAAAACAATAACTAATAATCAAGTCAAATTTTCATTGTTCTCAGGGGAGGATTCGAACCTCCACTAACGGCTCCAAAGGCCGCTGTCCTGCCATTAGACGACCCGAGAATAATCAAAACTTCAAACCACCTTCTCTTGCGCCATCAGCAACAGCTTTGACCCTGCCGTGATAAAGATACCCGTTCCTGTCAAAAACAACACTTTCGATATTCCGCGATTTTGCTATTTCCGCAAGAGTTTTTCCAACTTCTTTGGATTTCGCAATTTTGCCTTTATAACCTGAAATTTTATCAGAAACAACTTTATCTTTAGTAGATACTGACATTAATGTAACCCTTTTCACATCATCAACCAGATTAGCATAGATATGCACCAAGCTTCTGTAAACAACTAATCTTGGTTTTTCCGCTGTTCCGCTTATTTTTTTTCTGATCTTAAATTTAATTTTCTGTCTTCTGGGTAAATATTTTGTATTCACTTCTTTTTAAAATTTAAATTTTACTTTGCTGCTGTTTTTCCAGCTTTTCTTCTGATTACTTCATTTTCATACTTGATACCTTTTCCTTTATAAGGTTCAGGTTCTCTGAACGAGCGTATTTTTGATGCAATC
>Ga0209450_10000399_pt1 | contig 22556 bp, 14 predicted proteins | sample FrelakmetLWP11LW_FD_187149 | JGI IMG/M metagenome (GOLD analysis project Ga0209450, IMG submission 187149) | Freshwater lake sediment microbial communities from the University of Notre Dame, USA, for methane emissions studies - LWP11 LW (SPAdes)... | ecosystem: Environmental > Aquatic >...
GAGCCACGTGTAGAACTCGGGATCCTCGCTCGCCACGTCGACGTCCTCGCCCGTCGCCAGCAGTTCGACCACCTCCGCCGCCGGCGCAGGACCGGCCGTGCGCGCCGTGGGATCAACACCGTCGCCCGGCATGCGCCACAGCACCACCGCCAGCAACGCGACCGAAGCGGCCGCCGCGGCCGGCCACCACGCGCGCCATGGGCTGCTCCGCCCGCGCTCGACCTCCGCCACGGCCTTCTGGCGCGCGCGGTTGAGTCGCGAGCGCATCTCGGCGTCGAGGCCTTCCACGCTGGCGTCGAAGATCTCGCGGGCACGCCGCTCGTTCTCCGTCCATTGCCCGTCGCTGTTCATGACCACACCTCGCCCAGCTTCGCGCGCAGCGTCTGCAACGCGCGGAAATAATGCGTCTTCACGCTACCCTGTGAACAGCCCATGGCCGTGGCCGTTTCCGCCACGTCCAGGCCCTCCAGGCAGCGCAGCGCAAACGCCTGCTGTTGCCGCGCCGGCAGCTGCCCCAGCGCCTGATCGAGCCGCTGCATGGCCTCGTCGGCCATCAGTTGCCGGCTCGGCTCCGGGACATTCCCCGGCACGCGCTCGAAGGGATCCGCCGGGGCGTCCTCGTCGTCGCCAAAGCTGCCCGGCAGGAACCCGAACATCCGCGAGCGAACCGCCTTGCGCCGCTGCCAGTCCCGGATCCCGTTGTAGAGGATGCGGTAGAACAGCGGCTTCCACTCCTCGCTCGGCCGCCGACCGTAGTGGGTCGCCAGCCGCATCATGGCGCCCTGCACGATGTCGAACGCATCGTCGCGGTCGCGCACGGCCATCTGGGCGATCCGGAAGGCGCGGCGCTCCACGCTGGCCAGGAACCGGTCGAGGGTGGGGGCGGAATCCAGGGAGGCCTCCTCGGCAACGGCCGGCCCGGCATCGGTGAGCCGCGCCAGGGTCGCAAAATCGAGACTAACAGAACCGGTCATACGCGTAGACTCGTCACCTCAGCCACGGGTTCGGCCGCTCGCGACTTGGAAAAACGCCAGTCCGGCCAGTCGGTTGACGCGCATTCGTGAGCGTAGATGTGCACTGGGCCAGTGCGGTCGCCGCAGCGCCCGGCGCCGCGCCGACCAGGACGCATGCCCAGACCCGTCGCGGCGGCGATGAATGACGTCTAAGTCCATGATTTTGAACGGATTCTGATTTTGTCGCTCAAATTCTCGCCAGACCGGAAAACTGCATGGCGGGGCGGGCACTTGGGTCGGATACGCCCTCTCCGTCCACAGACTTTTCCACAGTGTCTGTGGACAACTTCACATAAGCCTGATTGCGCTTGAGCCCGATCCTCGGCATCGCTGTCGACGTCCCGCTGCGGAGGCTGTTCGACTACCGCCCCCCGCCCGGCGAAGACCCCTCCCGGCTGCAGCCCGGCGTGCGTCTGTGGGTGCCCTTCGGACGCCGCAAGGTCGCGGGCGTGCTGGTCGAAGTGCGCGCGACCTCCGACCTGCCCGACGCAAAGCTGCGGCCGGCGATCGCGGTGATCGACGACACGCCGATCCTCGACCCGCCGCTGCTCGAACTGCTGCTCTGGGCGGCTGACTACTACCGCCACTCCCCCGGCGAGGTGATTGCCGCCGCCCTCCCGGCGCCTTTGCGCACGGGGACGGCGGCGCTCGAGACCGAGGAGCGCTGGACCCTGAGCGCCGCGGCCCGCACGAGCGAGCTGGCGCCCCTGTCGCCCCGCGCCCACCGCCTGCGCGAGATGGTGGCTGCGATCGAGCAACGCCACGCGGTCGACGAGGCCACGCTGGCCGCCCTCTCGCCTCGCTGGCGCGACCACGTCCGAGAACTCGAACAGCGCGGTTGGGTGATCCGGCTGAGGGAGGTGCCGGCGCCCCCGGCGCCGCGCACACTCGGCGTCGGCGCGGGCCCGGAGCCAACGCCGGAGCAAGTCACGGCCATTGACGCGATCAGCGCCGCGGCCGGCAGGCACGCACCCTTCCTGCTGCACGGCGTGACCGGCAGCGGCAAGACTGAGGTGTACCTGCGTGCCATCGCCGAGGTGGTTGGCCGCGGCCAGCAGGCGCTGGTACTGGTCCCCGAAATCTCACTCACGCCGCAGCTCGTGGGGCGCTTCGCCGCGCGGTTCGATGCGCCACTCGCCGTGCTGCACTCCTCGCTGAGCGACCAGGAACGCCTGCGGGCGTGGCGCGCCGCGCGCAGTGGCGAGGCGCCAGTGGTGATCGGCACGCGCTCGGCCATCTTCGCGCCGCTCGCCCGGCCGGGACTGATCGTCGTCGACGAGGAGCACGACGCGTCCTACAAGCAGCAGGAAGGGTTCCGCTACTCGGCGCGCGACCTCGCGCTGGCGCGAGCCCAACGACTCGCCATCCCGGTCGTGCTCGGATCGGCCACGCCCTCGCTCGAAAGCCTGGAAAGAGCGCGCCAGGGACGCGCGACGCGGCTGGAGCTGCCGGCCCGGACCGCCGGGGCGCGGCCGCCGTCCATCCACCTGATCGACCTGCGCAAGCACGCCGCCACGCAGGGCATCGCCACGCCCACCGTGCTCGCGATCCAGCGCCACCTCGGCGCGGGCGGGCAGGTGCTCCTCTACCTCAACCGCCGCGGCTACGCGCCGACGCTGTTCTGCCCGTCCTGCGGCTGGGCGGCGCCCTGCCCGCGCTGCGACGCGCGGCTGACGGTGCACCAGCGCGAACAGCGCCTGCACTGCCACCACTGCGGCACCGAGCAACCGATCCCGGAACTGTGCCCGAACTGCTTCGAACCGGCCAAGCCCGTGGGTCAGGGCACGGAGCGCATCGAGGAAGCGCTCGCGAAGCTGTTCCCCGACGTGCCGCTCGAGCGCATCGACCGCGACGCGGTGCGCCGCAAGGGCGCGCTCGAGGCCGCGCTCGATCGCGTCACCAGCGGCGCCGTACGCCTGCTGGTCGGCACGCAGATGCTCACCAAGGGACACCACTTCCCGGACGTGACCCTGGTCGTGGTGCTGAACGCCGACCAGGGCCTGTTCGGCACCGACTTCCGGGCTAGCGAACGCCTCGCGCAGTCCATCGTGCAGGTGGCGGGGCGGGCCGGGCGCGCGGAGCGGCCGGGCGAGGTGCTGATCCAGACCGAGTACCCGGAGCACCCGCTGCTCACGCAGCTGATCGCGGGCGGCTACGACGCGTTTGCCGACGCTGCCCTCGAGGAGCGCAAGGCGGCACGCTGGCCGCCGTTCGCCCGCATCGCCGTACTGCGCGCCGAGGCGGCCCGGCGCGAAGTGCCGCTCGAGTTCCTCGACCGAGCCCGCGAGCTGGCGGCCGCGCTGGCCGGACCGGAGGTCGAGCTGCTCGGTCCGGCGACCGCCCCGATGGAACGCCGCGCCGGGTTGTTCCGCGCGCAGTTGCTCCTGCACGCACCGACGCACTCGCCACTGCAGCGGCTGCTCGCGCGCTGGCTCCCGGCAGTCGAGGAACTGCCGGAAGCCCGCAAGGTGCGCTGGTCGCTCGACGTCGACCCGCTGGAATTATTCTGAGTCGAACCGCCGGCTCGCATCCGTCCCCCAAATTCCCTAGACTGCCGCCCTCGCCGGACTCTTCCTGACGGCAACGCCTTGAAATACCTGATCGAAACGCTGGTGCGGGACGCTCTCGCCGCCCTGCCCGACGACCTGCGTCCGGCCGACACGGCGCAGACCGCCCTGACCGTGGAGCGCACCCGCGACACCACCCACGGCGACTTCGCGACCAACGCCGCGATGCAGCTCGCGAAGAGCGCGAGGCGCAAGCCGCGCGACCTCGCGCAGGCCATCATCGACGCCCTGCCGGCGAGCGAAACCGTCGCCCGGGTCGAGATTGCCGGCCCCGGCTTCATCAATTTCTTCCTCGCACCCGCCGCTTACCACCGCGAACTGCTGCGCGTGCTGGACGAGGGCGCCGCGTACGGCCGCAGCACCGTCGGCGGCGGGCAGCGCGTGATCGTCGAGTTCGTCTCGGCGAACCCGACCGGCCCGCTGCACGTCGGCCACGGCCGCCACGCCGCCTACGGCGCGACGCTGGCGAACCTGCTCGACGCCGTCGGCTGCAAGGTGCACCGCGAGTACTACATCAACGACGCCGGCCGGCAGATGGACATCCTCGCCGCCAGCGTCTGGCTGCGCTATCTCGAGTGCTTCGGCGAGCAGTTCCCGTTTCCCTCGAACGGTTACCGCGGCGACTACCTGCACCCGATCTCCGACAAGCTGGTCGAGCGCGCCGGACGCAGCCTGGTGCGGCCAGCCAGCGACGTGTTCCGCGACCTGCCGCCCGACGCGCCCGCCGGCGACAAGGACGTCTACATCGACGCCGTGATCGCGCGTGCCCGGGAGCTGCTCGGGGAGGCCGGTTTCCGGCTGGTCTTCGACCTCGCGCTCGACGACATCCTCGCCGACATCCGCCAGGACCTCGAGGAGTTCGGTGTCCGCTACGACGAGTGGTTTTCCGAGCGCAGCCTGGCCACCAACGGTGCCATCGACCGCGCGCTCGAGCGGTTGCGCCGGAACGGCGTCGTTTACGAGAAGGACGGCGCGCAGTGGTTCCGCGCCACCGACTTCGGCGACGAGAAGGACCGCGTCGTGGTGCGCGAGAACGGCCTCAAGACCTATTTCGCTTCCGACATCGCCTATCACCTGCAGAAGCGCGAACGCGGCTTCGACAAGCTGGTGGACGTGCTCGGCGCCGACCACCACGGCTACATCGCGCGCGTGAGAGCGGGCCTCGTGGCGATGGGCGAGCCGGCCGACAGCCTCGAAGTGCGCCTGGTGCAGTTCGTCACGCTGTTCCGTGGCGGCGAGAAGATGCAGATGTCCACGCGCTCCGGTGAGTTCATCACGCTTCGCGAGCTGCGCCGCGAGGTGGGCAACGACGCCGCTCGCTTCTTCTACGTGATGCGCAGCAACGACCAGCACCTCGACTTCGACCTGCAGCTCGCCACCTCGCACTCGAACGAGAACCCGGTCTATTACATCCAGTACGCACACGCCCGCGTGTGCAGCGTGTTGCGCCAGATGCGCGAGAAGGGCTTCGAGTACGACGCGGCACGCGGCCGGGCGGCGCTCGCACGGCTCGTCGAGCCTCACGAGCAGGCGCTGCTCGCCTCGCTCAGTCGCTTTCCCGAGGTCGTCGAGATGGCGGCACTGCAGCGCGCGCCGCACGCCGTCGTGCACTACCTGCGTGAACTCGCCAACGACTTCCACACCTACTACAACGCCCACCAGTTCCTGGTGGACGACGCCGGGCTGCGTGAGGCGCGCCTGACGCTGATCCAGGGTCTGCGGCAGGTGGTGCGCAACGGGCTCGGGCTGCTCGGCGTGTCGGCGCCCGAGGCGATGTGAGCGTGGCCACACCCAAGACGCTCAGCCGCGACTTCAAGCACGTCAAGCGCCACACCCCGGGCGGCTCGCCGGGGTTCAGTGGCTGGGTTGGCCTGGCCCTCGGGCTTGCGATCGGCCTGACGGTGGCGCTCGGCGTGCACCTCAAGCACACCCGCGAAGACGTTCCCACGGAGCCGCAGCCGTCGGTCGATGCGCCGCCCGCCTCCGCGCATGCGCCCACCGAGGACGTCACGCCGCAGGCCGAGTCGGGCCCGGATCTCACCTTCTACGACATGCTGCCGAAACAGGAGGTGGAGGTACCGGCGAACGCGGCGGGCGCCAGGCCCCCGACCTCGGCCCTGCCCCAGGGCGACGTGACGCTGCAGGCCGGCTCGTTCAAGAACGTGGCCGAGGCGGAGAAGCTGCAGGCCCAGCTCGCGCAATACGGCGTGGACGCGAAGATCCAGCGCTTTTCACTCGAGGACGAGACCTGGTTCCGGGTGCGCATCGGGCCAATCGCGACGGTCGAGGAACTCGACGTCATCCGCGCGAAGCTCGCCGAGGCCGAGGTCGAGGCGACGCCGGTCACGGCGCAGCCGCTGTCACCGTCGCCGTAGGGAAACAGGCGCGCTATTTCCCCGCGGCGGCGCTGATCCACGCCGCCAGTTCCTGGTTGTCCGACAACTGACGCGCCTCGGCGGTCATGGCGTCGAGCGCGCGGGCGGCGTCCGCCAGGGACGCCTGCTTCCGCGCGCGACCCACTGCATCGGCGGGTTGCGAGACTGCATCGACGTAGAGCGCGTACGCCAGGTCGCGTTGAAAGGTCGTGCCGCCAGCGCCGTCCTTCTGCTCCGCCCGATAGTTCTCGAGCACTGGCTTCAGCAGGCCGAGCGCCTCACTAAAACGATCCTGCTTTGCGATGGCGTGCGCGAGCGCGACCGTCGCGCGGGACGTTTCATCCTGTGGATCCGCGTCGCCGGTCTGGGCGGGGGGCACCCCGAGCCGGGCGCGCGCCAGCGACTCCGCCTCCGCAGGCTGGCCGAGCCCGATCGCCGCCATGACTGCGGTCGACAGCGAGAAGCGCAGCAGATTGCCGCGGATTTCCTCGGCACGTAGGTCGTCGGCCGGACTGGCAATCCCGTGGATGCGCTCGATGGTCCCCTTGCTGATCGCCAGGGCGGCCTCGTCGTCGCCGAGCCACAACTCGCGCCGCGCCCGCCAGGTGTCTGGCGAATACTCGAGCAGCGCCCGGCGCGCGCTGCCCTCGGGCGCCTGGGCCACGAATTGCGCGTGCGCTTCGGCCGCAGCCCGCAGCGATGCCCGCGCCTCTTCCTGCTGGCCCAGCCGTGTCTCGAGCCCCGCGACGCGCGCCCACACGAAACTCAGCTGCGACCCGAGGGGCGCCGGCACACGACTATCCTTCTCGAGCGCCACCGCGGAGCGCAGCATGTCGAGTGAGTCCGAAACGCGGCCCTGCTCGAAGTACGCGCTGGCCAGTTGCCCCTTCCCCCGGATCCAGTAGAACCACGCCACCATGTCCGAGGGGTTGAATCGCACGTAGTTCTCGCCTGCCGCCTCGGCGTTCGCAGCATGCTGCGCCGACATGTCGTGGTCGTGGCGGCGCTCTGCAAGCACCCCAAGCAGGTCTGCCGCCAGGGCCCGATTGCGCATCGAGCGAAAGTCGCCGGGCCGCCGTGCGAGCGCCTTCTCGGCCAGGTCGTAGACCTCCTGCTCGAGTACGGCGGCTTCCTCCAGACGGCCGAGCGCCATCAGGTGTCGCGCCTGGGAGTCGGCAGTGTCCGCATACACCGATGTGGCGTTCAGGTTCGACAGGTCGCGCGCACCGAGGTCCGCCAGGATGGCGCGTGCCTCGTCGCACGTGGCCACGGCCGGCTCCAGCTGCTGCTGGTGACTCAGGTGATTCAGGATGTCGGCATACACCAGCTTCGCCTGTGGCGACCCGTCGGCCGCCGCCGCTCTAGGCCGCAACAGGTCGGCCGCCGCCGCGAGGTCGCCCGGCTTCGACTCCGGACCGCCGACCGGGCCGTAGACGGCATAGGGCGTGAACAATGCCAGCGCACGTCCGAGCGTCACCTGTTCGCCGCCCTCGCCTGCCGCGTGAAGCTCGTCGAACAGCTGGCGTGCTTCTTTGATGCTGCGGTTGCCGGCCTCGAAATCGTCCTGCGTCAGCGCCACTCCGCCCAGCCGGATCAGGGCCATGCCGCGATAGATCTGCGTCTGCGTGGTGAGCAGCTCGGGCGGCAGCCCGTCGTAGTAGTCGACGGCCTTCTGCGCGAGCTTGCCCATGGTCTCGACGCGACCAGTCGGCTCGAGCTCCGCGTAGAAGTCCTCGATGAGGAAGCCGACCAGCTGCTCCGCATCCGACCGCGCCTGCTGCGCCGCCTGGTCGGCGCGATGGGCGCGGTTGTAGTTGACCCAGCCGAACACGGCGCTGGCGAGCGCAACCAGCATCAGCACTGCGCTGACGGCGGCGACCCGCCGGGTGCGCCGCAGGGTGCGACGCGTCTCTGCCTCGCGTTCCCTTTGCGCGGCCAGCTGTCGCTCGGCCTCGTCGCGCGCCTCGCGCTCGTGCCGCAGGTCGCGGCTCGAAGCGACGATGCTGCAGAGCACGTCGTGCGTCAGCTCGACACGTCGAATGTCGAGACGTTCCTCGATGCGCAGCAGCCGGCGGTTCACCAGCTTCGCGAGCGCATCCGGCTCGGCGCCCGCGGCCGCGAGCGCCTTGATCACGCGCTCCTCGGCCAGGCTTTCGCGATAGCCGGACTCCGTGAGCAGCTCGTCCTCGATCACGCGCCGCACGCCCTCGGGCTGGTCCGCCAGCGCACGCTCGTAGAACTCCGTCAAGATGGTGTCGCGAGAGCCCGCCAGCAGGTCCGCCGAGATCTCCGGGCGCTTCTGTGCGATGCGGACGGTGTTGAGCTCGCGACAGACGAGACTCAGCAGCGAAGGTTCGACCTCGGCGTTCGCGAGTTCGGCGCCACCGGCGACGAAGCGCACGATCGACTCGGCCACCTCCTGCGACACCAGCCGCCCGCCGGGCTGGATCACGGCGCTCAACGCCTGCGCGCCCGTCATGCGCGCAAGGCGCATCCGGTTCTGCGTGATCGACGGCATGATGCCCTTCACGCTCTCCAGGTGCGCGAGGTAGTCCTCGCGCAGCGCGATCAGGATCCGGTAATCGGCACGCGCGAAGTCGAAGTCCTCCGCTGCGGCCTCGTCCTGGTCGAGTCGCTGCTCGAGCGCCACCGGCGGCCTGTTTTCGACGAGGTCAGCGAGGTCTTCGAGGAACTGCTTTGCCCTCAAGCGGCCCCGGTCATCCGCCTGCGCAAGCGTGAAGATTTCCTCGAACTGGTCGAAGATCAGCAGCGGCATCAGCGTGCGGCCGAGCGAGTCGCGCAGCAGGTCGCCGCGGTGGTGCAGGAACTCCCACAGCGACTCGCCTTCGATCGCGGTGCCGGGCCGGGTCCAGTGACCGGCCTCGGTGGTCGCACGGAAAATGGCCTGCTTGATCTGTTCCGACGGCGACGGAGAGTCCGGGCTGTAGTCGACGCGCACGTAGACCGGGCAGAACCCCTCGCCGCGCAGCCGCGGCACGAGGCCGGCGCGCAGCAACGAAGTCTTGCCGAGACCGGACTGGCCGAACAGCACGGTGAGGTTCTTGCGCTGGACGCGGCGCGCGAGTTCCGCCGCCTCTTCGTCGCGACCATGGAAATAGGCCCGCGTTTCCTCCGTGTAGGAGGACAAGCCAAGCCAGGGGTTTTCCGGGTCGATCGAAACCGACGCGGCGAGGTCTTCCTGCCTGAGGCTCATGCGCGACGCCCGCTGAACAGATCCTTGAGTCGCCGCAGGAACTCGGTCGTCGGTTCGCCACCCGGCATCCGCGTGATGTGCAATGCCCGGAACTTGTCGGGCACCAGCACTTCCGACTCGGGTGTGTCGTCGATGCAGACGGGCAGGATGAACACGCCGCCCTCGGCGATGTTCAGCGAGCGATCGACGGCATAGCTCCACTCGCGGCGGAAATACGCCTCGTGCCGGCGCTGCGTCGTCGCCGAGATCACCGGCACGAAGAAGCTGCAGCGGCCGATGTTGGCGCGGATCTTCCGGTCGTAATCGTCGCCGCCCTCGAGACGGTCGAGGTCGAACCAGGTCGTGAGGCCCGCCGCATCCATCGCCGCCTTGAGCCGCTGCACCGCGGGCAGGTCCTCGCGGGCATAGCTGATGAAGATCGCGTGTTCCGGCATCTCGCGCGACGGCGGGAGGAAGCGCTGGGGAACGGCGCTCGGGCCGGACGCAGTCGGCGTGCCGCCCTGGCGCTTGATCCAGCGCGCGTGCAGTTCCGCGACGAACGCCTCCGCACCGCCATAAACGCGCGTGCGCACGCTCACCTGCTGCAGGAATGCCACGAGCCGGTCGTCCTTCATCGTGTGATCGTCGGCGAGCACCTCGCCCACGTCGCGCGGGTCGGACAGGCGCTTGCGCTTCGCCATGCGCAGGAACAGCCGCGCCAGCCAGTTCGAGAAATCGCTGCCGATCAGCAGCAGGTGGTTGTGCTCGAGCTCGTGGAACAGCTTCTCGGGCGTCAGGTGCTCGGACTGCAGCGCGCAGATGAACTCGAGCATGTCCTCGTCGGACACGACGTAGGTGGGTGACGCCGAGAGCCGTCCCAGCATGTGATAGACGACCGCGCGCTGCAGCTGGCTGCGCTCGGACGGCAGGTCGGCGACGCGATTCGGCGCATAGGCGATCACTTCGGCCATGGGCTGCCCGCCATACCGCTCGAGGTTCACCGCCTTTTCGAGCAGCGGGTCGAAGGTCGTGGTCACGAACAGGTCGAAATCCGTGATCTGCGCGAGTTGCCGCAGGACCTCGGGGGGCTCGAACTCGGTCTCGCGCATGATCGAGCGCAACCGCGTGTAAGCCTCCTCGCGACGGCCGCGCTGGCCGAGGTAGCTGCAGACGACGTCGTTCAGCGTCAGCGGCTGCGGCAGCAGCGAAGCGTCGACCTGCAGGCGCGTCGCGAGCTTGCCGGCGAGCCATTCGTACAGGGGCATCAGGCCGCGGTCCGTCTGCACGCGCAGCAGATCGGGGCCGATGATCGGGACGACCCGGCGCTCCTCGATGTAATTGAGGAGGTCGTCCCAGGCGTCCTCGTCGAAGCTCTGCATGGCCGGGAGCGGCGCGTTCATGCGTCAGCAGTGCGTGTCACGCGGTGGTCCCCTGCGTCCGTGCGCGTGCACGGGCTGTTGTGGTCGGCGGCGAGCATAGCATTGCCGCATCGCAAGAGCGCGACGGGCGCGGCGAGCCGCTACGCGGGCAGCACGCGCGGGTCCGGAGGAGCAATGCTGCCGCCCGGCGTGGTGTCAGGGGCATCCCGAGTGCGCGGTACGCGTCTGCGCTCCGGCGTACGGGGCGCCTCCGACCGCTCGCGGTCGGTAGGCCGGGCGCAGCCCGCGGGCAATGCCTGCTCCACGACGGGCGGAGGCTGGGTCAGCGAGTCGCCGGCCGGCGGCACAGCCTGGTCGGGACACGATGACGGCACGACACCCTCAGCCGCCTGAGCCGTCGCGGCACACAGAAGCAGGCCACCGATCCAGACCGCGGACCCCAGGCGAGCCCGTCTCGATGTCGGACGGCCGATCGGCACGCATCGCATGGAATCCACCGCCTGCAGCGTCGAACACGCAGTGTCGAGCAACCTCCGTGCCAGCGACGATGAGGTCCCGTAGATTCAGGTAGTTATGTGTCGCGCAGCCGGCCCGACACGGTCCGGTGGGGTCGACGAGCGTCGCAGGGGCGGCCGATCTGTAAGGATTGCCGACGTGGCCGCCGGCCTGTCCGTCACGGTCGGCGGCGGTTCGACAGCTCGGTCACGATCGCCTCAAGCACCGGCTCGATCTCGAGCCAGCTCGACGACGACCGCCTCGCGGACGGTGCGGAACTGCTCCTGCAATGCCTCGACCTGCGACAGCGTGGTGGTGCTGACGATGGTCCGTCGCAGCACGCGGTTGGCCAGTCGGGTGTACTCCGGCGCATCGGGCGACAGCTGCCACAGGCGGTCGCCCGCCGGGTCCGGCGGCAGCCCGATGCGTGCCTGCAGCGCCTGCAACTGCTCGCGTATCGCCGGAACATTGGTGGAAAAGCGCGGTGCAACGAGACCCGAGTCCAGCAGCGGCAGGCCGAAGGCCTGGTCGACCAGCACCTGGTTGTTGCGATCGACCACGGCCGTCGTCCGCTCCGCTTCCTCGTAGAGACGGACGATGGCGTCTCGAAGCTCCTGGTCGCGGATCAGCCGGAGGTTGCCGGTGCTGAGCAGGTCGCGGTAGGTGGCCCCCACCAGCCTAAGGGTCCGACGGCTCGTGAGGTGGCCCAGCGCCACGGCCATCTGCTCGCGCTCGATCCCCGGCGCACCGCGCAGGCCGCGGTAGGCGAGCACCCCGTCCTCGGTCTGCTGCCGCTCGAAGGTCACGAACGCGTCGAGGATGTCCATGCTCTGGGCGAGGTCCCGCTCGAGCCGCTCGAGATAGGCCCGCTCGAGGTGCGCGTCGCGACGGTCTTCGATCCAGCCGTCCACCGCCAGCGCGACGAGGATGCCGACGATCAGCAACGCTAGTTCGATGAGCACCTGGGCCCAGCGCATCTCGCGCAACGCCGCGCCGAAGCGACGGACCGGGTTCACGCGCGGCGACCCGCGTCGGCAAACTCCGCGAGGCCCTTCTGGGCAAGGTACTCGCGGTTGTAGAAGCGCGAGAGATACTTGTGGCCGCCATCGCAGAGGATGGTGACGACGGTGTTGCCCGGCCCCATCTGCCGAGCGACCTGCACGGCCGCGGCGACGTTGGCGCCGCTGGTGCCGCCGAGGAACAGGCCCTCCTGGTGGAGCAGCCGATAGCCGGTGCGCACGATCTGCGCATCGTCGATGCGCAGGGCGTCGTCGATCGGCGTGCCCTCGAGGTTGGCGGTGACGCGGCCGATGCCGATGCCTTCCGTCACCGCGCTCGTGCCTTCGGACTTGAGCGTGCCGGTCTTGACCCACTGATAGAGCGCGCTGCCGCCCGGGTCGGCCAGCACGATGCGCACGCCGGGCTTCTGCTGCTTGAGGTAACGCGCCACGCCGCCGAGCGTCCCGCCCGTGCCGGTGGCGCAGACGAACGCGTCCACGCGCCCGCCGGTCTCGTGCCAGATTTCCGGACCGGTGCTGGCGTAGTGCGCATCACGGTTGGCCGTGTTGTCGAACTGGTTGCCGCAGACCGCGCCCGCGATCTCGGCGGCCACGCGCGGCGCGAATTTCTGGTAGTGATTGGGATCGCTGTAGGGAACCGTCTTGACCACCTGCACCTCGGCCCCGAGCGTGCGCAGCAGCGCCGCCTTCTCGGGCGACTGGTTGTCGGGCATGACGATGACGCAGCGGTAGCCCCGCGCATTGCACAGATGCGCGAAACCGATGCCGGTGTTGCCGGCCGTCCCTTCGACCAGCGTGCCACCGGGCTTCAGCAGCCCCTTCTGCTCGAAATCGTCGAGGATGCCGCGCGCCGCGCGGTCCTTCACCGAGCCGCCGGGATTGAGGAACTCGGCCTTGCCGAGGATCTCGCAGCCCGTCTCGTCACTGAAGGTGTTGAGGCGGATCAGCGGCGTGTGGCCGATGGCGTCGGAGAAGGATTGGCGGATGGGCATGGCAGCGGTCCCGTGCAGGTCGGTCAGTGGGCCCCAAGGAGCTCGATGGTCGGGAAGTATGTGCGATACCGGCGCTGGTCACGAGTCAGCAGCGGCACGCCGGCAACGGCCGCGTGCGCGCCGATGAAGAAATCCGGCAGGACGCCGCGCTTCAGACCCTTGCGCTGCCGGTATCTCAGGAAAACCTTCCCCGCCAGGAACAGCGCTTCCCGTGGAATCGGCACCTCCTCAAGCCCGGCAACACTAACGGCGCGCTCAAGCTCCTCGATGCGCTCGTACGCCATCGAGAGCTCGGCATAGATCACCGGGTTGATCGCCAGCCTGCCGCGCAGCCTGGCCGCCTGCAGCTGCTGCAGTGACCAGTCGGCCCAGACGGGGTCATCCTCGACCACGTCCAGCAGGACGTTGGTGTCCACCAGGATCACCGACGGTCACCCTCCCCGGGTCAGCGCCATGATCTCGTCTGTGCGCATGCGGACGGTGGCCGTGCCGCGCAGCTTCTCGAGCGGGCTGCGCCGTGTTGCTCGTGCCGCCTGCGGTCGGATCAGGACCTCACCCGCCGCAGTAAGCTCGAAGGTGACCTTGGAGCCCGGCCCGATCCCGAGGAAGTCGCGCACCTCCTTCGGAACCGTCACCTGCCCCTTGGAGGTCAAGGTGGTGGCTTTCATGGTAATACCTCATTACATGTCTGGTATTACTTTACCACACGCGCGGCGGACCCGGCCCAACGGATCACCCAGAGCCCGCCCTGGCGGTAGTCGTAGAGCGTGCATCATTCATTTCTGCTCACCTGGTGCGTCACCTCGATGCCGTCGATGTCTTCCTCGGCAAACGGGACGGACTCGGCACCGGCGACCCGGCTGATGATGCCTCCGACGACGGTCACGCCGACGAACTGACGGCCGTCCTTCAACCGGACGGTGACGACCTGGTAGCCCATGCCGGTTTCCCGCTGGCTTGCGAGTACCGTCGCCCATTTGTCACTGAGTCGGAGCATCGTCAGAACCCCCAGGGGAACAGGACTTCATTACCCGTCCCGCCCGCCACCGGCCTGGGACCGATGATCATCGTATTCGGTGGAGGCCGCAGCATGAAAGACTGCGTCCGCAGGATCAACGGATCGGGGAGATTGTAGACACTCGCGCGACGCGTGACGTCCACGAGGCCGTCCGCCCTCGGAGCCGCGTAGGTCCCGATCCGCACGCCGCCACTGGTCGTGATCCTGCTGAACGCTGCACTGCCCGACTCATACCGGACGAAGGTTTCTCCGGGATGCGTATACCGGATCACGCTCAGCGCACGGCTCTCACTGGTGACCAGGGCGGCGCCGGCCGACATCTCACCCAGGGGCGTCGGCTCGATGAGCGCCAGGACCAGGCCCCCGACGATGAGCATGTCGCCGAACGTGGGCGACCGGACGACACGCCCGAAGAGATACCCCAGCGAATCGGCAAACGAGTTGACTGCGGCCCCATTGGTCAATGCATCTCCGGGCGGTAGCCTTGTATCGGTGACGACCACTTCCTCCAGGCCGGCCGGTGCCTGATCTTCGTAGTCGCCCGCCCCGCCGCCATCCAGCTCCGAGATGCGTGGCATCGCAAAGCTCTGCCGCGACAGCTCCCGGATGAATCCCAGCTGCCACACTGGCAGTCGCGACCCGGTGACCACGACCTCCTCCATGCAGGGGGCGGTGCACAGCCCGCTCGGGTCGACGTAACGCAACGGGTTGTTGCGCACATACGCGTAGCGATTCAGTCCCTGCGTGTCGTACGACGCCTGCACCAACGGGTCCGGGCTCAGGAAGCGCCCGAGCGCCGGGTCGTACACGCGCCCGTTCATGTGCACGAGCCCCAGGTTGTCAAGGTGCTCGTGGTCGGTGAAGCCGCGCGGCGTGGTGGCCTGAATGTGCTGCCATTCGCCGGTGGTCGGCGAGTTGGACAGCCAGTCTCCGGAACGGCGGGCACCGAACGGCTGGTAGGACGTGCGAGTCAGCAGCGTCCCGGACGCGGAGGTGAAGCCGTCCACCCCGCCAAGGTGATCCTCGAGCAGGTACACCGTCACCGGCGCGGCACCCGCCTGGCGCGTCTGCACGGCCACGCGACGGCCGTCGGCAACGATGTAATGCCGATGGCTGGTGACGCTGCCGCGGATCAGGCGCTCGTAGAGCCCGCCAGCCGCGTACAGCGTCTCCGTGAGCACCCCGCCCGCATTCGCCACCTGACGGTAGCGCTCGCGGTCCGGGCCGTAATAGAAGGCCGAGTAGTTGCCGCCGGGGTGAGTCAGCTGGCTCGGCAGGTCATGGCTCAGCCAGTTGATGGTCGTGCCACTGGCCCGCACCACGGCGCCATTCGCGTCGTACGCGTACGTGTTCGCCCCGGCCGCCACGACCGCGTGCCTGCGGACCGTGTCGTAGCGGTACTGGCCAATGTCGGACTTGTAGGCCAGATTGCCCGCATCGTCGTAGTCGAGATCGAGCGACACCGCTCCGCCGCGCAGCACGTAGTCGAGCCGGTCGCGGCCATCGTAGAAGAACTGCTCCTGCACGCCGCGATTGCGCTCCTCGCGCAGCGTCAGGTTGCCGACCGAGTCCCAGGCATAGCCGAGGTTCTGCAGCGTGCTGCCGCTGCCGAGACCCGCGGTTCGCGACCTGAGATGACCGGAGACGGCATCGTGCGTACTGACGATCCGCACGCCGTTGCCCAGCGTTTCGTCCGTGCGATGGTCCGCGCTGTCGACGGCATTGAGCTGCCAGTACGTGCCGGCCGAATCCGCGTCGCTCAATCGCACCAGGCGGCCGCGGTCGTAGTGGTGACGCACCCGCAGCGGCGTCATGCCGCTCGCGGCGGGGTAAGTGAGCGTGTCGAGCGCACCGCTGGCAGGGTCATACGAACTGCGCGTGACGAGGGTGGCGCCCGCGATGGTGGTCGTGATGGCGGTGGGTCGGCCGAGCGAGTCGTACTGGTACGACTCCTGGAATCCCGGCGACGACACCATGGCCAGGGATCCGACGTTGCGGCTCGCGGCGTTGTTACCCCACGTCCAGGTGGTCGTGCCCTCCGGCTCCGTGCGAGTCAGTGGTCGCGACAACCGGTCGTAGGTGAACGACGTCGCCTGGCCGCGCGGGTTGACCTGCGACCGCAGTTCGCCGAGCGGCAGGTAGTCGTAGGTCCACTGGCCCGCATTCGGATCGCCGATGCTGCGGCGGAAGCCGCGCACGTCGTAACTCACCAGGGTTTCGGTGCCGCCGGTGTCCCGCACCATCACCAGGTTGCCGAAGGCGTCGTACTCGTAGTCCGTGTCGGTCAGCCCCGGGTCGACGACCTGCAGGACGCGGCCGAGCGCATCGGTGCGCCGGATCGTATTCCGACCCAGCGCGTCGGTCTCGGTGACCGCGAGCCCGTCGTAACGCCAGCGGGTCACCGCCGGCGTCGACACCTGCTCGCTCGTCGGGCGCTCCGTGGAGGTGCGACGACCGAGCAGGTCGTAGCGATGAGTGATCCAGCGCGACGGCGTCGCGCAGCACGGCGCCGGAATGCTCTGCTGCGCCAGCTGGCCGCGCGCGTCGTAGACCTGCACACGGAACGACTGCCGGCCACCCGGCTGGTCCTGCTTTTCATACAGTTCGCGCTCGTAGGCGTCGAAGCCCCGCTCCAGCGTGGCAATTGCAACACCCCCGGCGCCGCGCTCGGTCGCTCGGACCGCATACGTCGTGCCGGGCCGTGCGCACGTGGCGCCGCAGGATTCGCGCGCGAGCGCCAGGCTGGTGCCGTCGGGACGTGCCTGCTGGACCAGGCGGCCCATCGGATCATGCTGCAGTGTGGTGACCAGGCTGTTCGGATCGGTGACTGACGTCGGCCTCGCGAGCGCCGCATCCCAGGTCATGGTCTCGACGTGGCCCTCGGCATTCGTCGTGCGACCGAGGAACCGGCCGTTGTCGATCCACGCATAGGACGTCGTGCGCACCGGCTGCGCAGCGGGCGTCACGCTCATGGTGCCGACGTTGCCGTACGCGTCATAGGCGAAATCGGTCGTGACCCGCAGCGTGGCGCTCGAAGGCTCGACCGTCTGCTGCGTCGCGCGGCAGCGCAGGTAGTCCCAGGCATGGGCGACGTTGCGCGTCACGGGAGCCCCGCCGGGCAGGCCGTGCTGGCGGGTCACCTGTATCGAGGCTGGCCGGCCCAGGCACCAGTTGGTGGTGTCGTGCACCACGCCGCCCAGCACCGTGTTCTCGAGGTGCTGCGCACCCGGGTTCGAGCCCTTGGCGTGCTCGGTGGTGAGCACCTGCCGCTGGACGAGCGTTCCGTAGGTGTCAAAAGTCCCCGATGTCACCGTGCTGCTGACACGCACGCCGTCGAGCTCGAAGCGCTCGAGCCGGATACTCGAGGGATAACCAAAGCTGCGCGTCTCGTAGCCGATGCCGTAGGTGTGCCGCCCCCAGGTGAACGTGGTCCGCGCCAGTGGCTGACCACTGCGCTGCTGCAGCGTGACCGACGACGGAGCACCGACGCGCTCGACGGCGGCCGGGTCCTGCAGATAGTCCTCGATACGCGTGACGCCGTCGTGCACAGCCACCGTCGTACGACGCGCGAAGCCCAGCGACCCGCGTCCCAGCACGTGAGCCTTCGCGCCTTCGTAGAAATAGGTCTCCGACTGCGGCCCGCGCGAAGTGACCCGTGTGGCGCCCGACACGACATAGGAGCCGCGCGCGAGGTCGCGCACGGGATACGCCGAGCCCGCACTCGCCCGATGCACGCTGCCGCTGCTGAGCGGCGCGTACGCGAACTCGGACCGCGCACCGAGCCCGTCCGTGACGGCGACCAGCACGTCGGGCGGCCCGAGTCGATGCACGTGCAGCCGCGCCGCGGTGTTGGTATAGGCCACGTCGACCTGGCCGTCACCGTTCACGTCGAGCGCCATCGGCGACGATGGCGCGGTACCAACCACGATGCCGGTGGGCTGGCAGCCCTGGATGGAGGTCGCGATGGATCGGCAGTGGCGCAGCTCGCCCGCGCTGTCGGGCTGCAGCAGGTCGGCACGACTGTCCGCGTCCCAATCGACGACCATCGCTCGGCCGCCGGCGGGCGGCGCCTGCGCCAGGGTGGACCACGGGCCGGCAAATCCCGTCAGCGTCGAACCGCGCGTACCGGTGCCGAGCAGCATCTGCCAGTTGCCCGACAGCGTCGAGTACGCGATGTCGGTGAGGCCGTCGCCGTTCAGGTCCGCGAGCAGCGCTTCGGTGTTGCCGTCGAACGAGTACTGCGGCGCGAGCGCACTGCCCGTGGAGCCCAGCACCATCCAGCGATTCACCCAGGTCGCGCAGGTCGCCTTGGCGCCGCAAGTGCCTTGCTGGGCGAGCACGAGCAGGTCGACGCGGCCGTCGCCGTTGAAGTCGCCGTTGCGGACCAGTGAGCGAAAGCGCTGTGCCGTCTCGACGAACGGCGCCGCCGGCAGCCGCGTGCCCACCGGCACCGTCCACAGCACGGCCTCGGCTGCGAAGGACGGCGCCGCGACGGTCTGGTTGCGTCGCCACAGCAGCGCGCTGCCCGTGGCATTGACGTACACGAGGTCGTCGCGACCGTCGCCATCCACGTCCGCGGCGACGAGACCGCCGGCCGGCGCGGTATTGAGCACTCCGGTCGTGACATAGGAGTACCCGCTGGTCCCCGTCCGCCGGAGCACGTGCCAATAGTTGCCGCTGCCTGGCACCAGGATGTCGCGGCGCCCGTCACCGTCGAGATTGGCGGCGATGGCCTGGCTCGGATCGCTGTCGGAGCCGAACCCGGTGCTCACGGCCGTCGGCTGGAATCCGTCGGGACTGCCGCGCAGGATCATCCATTGCCGGAGCGTGGCGTCGTGATACGTCAGGTCGTCGAGTCCGTCGCCGTCGACGTCGCCCGGCAGCGCCGACGGGAATTGCGCCGCCGGCACGTTCACCATGACCTCGCCCATCCAACCTGCCTGGATCGACGACCAGCTGAACTGGGTCGGCGCCAGACAGTACTCACCGGCGCACTCCTGCAGTGCGGCCAAGCGGCTGCGGCCCGTCGGGCCGGCGTTGTCGTACGAGAACTGGTAGCTGCGCACGACCTGGTCGGTCGCGACATGCACGACCTCGATGCGCACGAGCCGCGCTGCGTCGCTGACCGGCCCGCCGCCGACGTACGCGTTCGGCACCTCGGAGCTGGAACGCGTGTCGTACGCGAACCGGACCGAGTAGTACGGCGCGGCGCCGGTCGTCAGGTTCCCCGTGTAGTCGATGCGCAGCGGGCGGTGCGAGCCGACGGTCGCGCTTTCCGCATACACGAAGCTGACGTAGTTGCCGTCCCGGTCACGAATGCGGTTCAGCGCCCACTCGCGCGGCGTAGCGCTGCTCGCCGATTCCACGCGCGAGTCGCCGGTCAGGCCGTATTCGTAGGTCAGGCCGTCGCGCCCCTCGACGCGGAACCAGGCCGGCCCGGCGCCGGCCGTGCCGTTGGCATGGACGCGTGCGAACGATTCCACCTCGGTCTGGTAACGCGAGCCGCCCACACCGTACGTGCCGGACGTCAGCCGCAGGCGCTGACCATCGAGGCAGAAACGGTCCGACGCGTCGAGCGCGACGGCACTGATCCGGCCGTCCTGCGCCAGCGTGGTGCCACACCGGCGGATCACGGACAGGCCGGACAGGCGGAAGCCCACACCGAGCAGGCCGTTGCCGCCGTGGCTGTCGTAGGTGATCGCCAGCGCCGGGGCGAGCCCGTTCGTGCCCGGCGGCAGCGCAAGCGGGATGACGTACCGCGCGGCGCCCGTTGGCGCCACGCCTGCCTCTCCCGCCGTGCGGCCGGCCACGACCTGCGCCTGTACCGACGCAACCAGCCACCATCCCAGCGACACCACGCACCATCGCCATCCTGCGAGCGTATTCACGGCGTTTCCCTTCCCTGGTCTCGGCCTGCCCGATGCGGGCTTCCTGGCCGCGATGTTTGCGCGCGCGGTCGCCGGCTGTCCGTGCGATTAATTGCCGGGATCAGGCCGAAATCGGTGCGCCCGCCAGCCGCCGATCGAGTTGACGCAAGGTGATCGCCTCCGCCACGTGCTCCGCGGCAACCGTCTCGCTGGCCGCCAGGTCGGCGATGGTGCGCGCGATGCGCAGCACGCGGTGATAGGCGCGCGCGGACAACGCCAGGCGCTGCATCGCGTTTCCGAGCAGCACCAGCGCCGCAGCGTCGGCACGGACCCTCTTCGCGACCGACGGGCCGTCGAGCCACGCGTTGGCGTATCCCTGCCGCTCGACCTGTCGGCCGCGGGCTGTCGCCACCCGCGCGGCCACCGCGGCCGAGTTCTCCGTCAATGTGTCGCGAGCAATCTCGGCGGTCGAGACGCGCGGCACCTCGACGTGCAGGTCGATGCGATCGAGCAATGGCCCGGAGATGCGGCTGCGATACGCGGCAATCCGATCCGGCGTGCAGCGACAGCTCGCGCCTGGATCGCCCAGATGACCGCAGGGGCAGGGATTCATCGCCGCGACCAGCTGGAAACGCGCCGGAAACTCGGCCTGCCGTCCGGCCCGCGAGATGACGATGTGCCCGGATTCGAGCGGCTCGCGCAGCACCTCGAGCACGCCGCGGTCGAATTCCGGCAGTTCATCCAGGAACAGCACACCGTGGTGCGCCAGCGAGATTTCGCCGGGCCGCGGTCGCCCTCCGCCACCCACCAGTGCGATCGCGGACGCGGTGTGGTGCGGGCTGCGAAACGGACGCTGGCGCCACTCCTCCACGCGAAAGCCGCGCCCCGCGAGCGAACGTACCGCCGCCGTCTCGAGCGCTTCGTCCTCCGTGAGCGACGGCAGGATGCCCGGCAGGCGCTGCGCGAGCATGCTCTTGCCCGAGCCCGGCGGGCCGATCAACAAGAGGCTGTGGCCACCGGCGGCAGCAATCTCCAGGGCGCGGCGAGCACGCCCCTGTCCGCGCACGTCGGCGAGGTCGAGGCCCGCAGCGACTGCCGTGCCCTCGACCGGGGCACCCGCCTCCGGCAGCGGTCGCATGCCGCGCGCATAGCTGCACACTTCGAGCAGGTGGGCCGCGCCGAGCACGCGGCCGTGCCGAGCCAGCGCCGCCTCCGCGAGATTTGCCGCCGGAAACACCTGCGTGTGGCCCGCACGCTTGCCCTGCAGCGCGGTCGGCAGCACACCGCGGATCGAGTGCAGGTCACCACCGAGTGACAGCTCGCCGTACAGCTCGGTGGCGTCGAACGGACCGGACGGCAACTGCGCGGAGGCCACCAGGATGCCGATCGCGATCGGCAGGTCGAAGCGGCCACCTTCCTTTGGGAGATCGGCTGGCGCCAGGTTGACGGTAATGTGCCCGGGCGGCATCTCGAACCCGCAGTTCGCGAGCGCCGCCCGCACCCGGTCCTTGCTCTCCTTCACCACGGTTTCCGGCAGGCCGACGATGGAGAACGCCGGGAGCCCGGCTCCGGCGTGGACTTCCACGCGAACGAGGGGAGCGTCGAGTCCCTGCTGGCTGCGGCTCAGGATGGTGGCGAACGTCACGGGCGTGCTCCAGCATGGCTAGGGCCGCCAGCATGTGGATGCGCCGGGGCGAGCCGCCAAGCAGAAAACTGCCGGGATGCGCGTGAAACTGTTTCGTTAGAATGCCGCCATGAAACTGCACCAATTGCGATACCTGGCCGCGGTGGCACAGTCTGGCCTCAACATCACCGCGGCGGCCGAGAAGCTGCACACCTCGCAGCCCGGGGTGTCGAAGCAGATCAAGCTGCTCGAGGACGAGCTCGGCTTCCAGATCTTCGTGCGCGACGGCCGCAACCTGTCGCGCGTCACGCCGGCCGGCCAGCAGGTGATCGACCGCGCGGTGCGCATCCTGCGGGAGGTGCAGAACATCAAGCGCCTCTCCGACGATTTCAAGGACGAGGAACGCGGCTCGCTCTCGATCGCCACCACTCACACGCAGGCACGTTACGTGCTGCCCGCCGTGGTCAAGCGGTTCCGCGAGCAGTACCCCGAGGTGCGCCTGCACCTGCACCAGGGCACGTCCGAGCAGATCGCCGAGATGGCGACGCTCGATCGGATCGACTTCGCGATCGCCACCGGCTCGCAGTCGCTGTTCGAGGGCCACGCGCTGGTGCCCTGCTACAAGTGGCACCGGCACGTGGTCGTGCCCACGGGCCATCCGCTGGCGAAGGTCAAGGCGCCGACGCTCAAGCAGCTCGCCGCGCATCCGATCATCACCTACGTGTTCGGCTTCACCGGGCCGTCGTCGCTGATGGAGATCTTCGCGCGCGAAGGGCTGGTGCCGAACGTGGCGCTCACCGCGCGCGACGCCGACGTGATCAAGACCTACGTGCGCCTCGGGCTCGGCATCGGCATCGTCGCGAGCATGGCGATCGATCCGAAGGAGGACGCCGATCTCGTGCAGATCGACACGTCGCACCTGTTCCCGACGCACACCACCTGGATCGGCTTCCGCCGCGGTGGCCTGCTGCGCAAGTACCAGCTCGACTTCGTGCAGCTGTTCGCGCCGCACCT